>Ga0308172_1000024_pt1 | contig 379138 bp, 326 predicted proteins | sample PhyGR2_FD_202134 | JGI IMG/M metagenome (GOLD analysis project Ga0308172, IMG submission 202134) | Phyllosphere microbial communities from UC Gill Tract Community Farm, Albany, California, United States - DLSLSG.R2 | ecosystem: Host-associated > Plants > Phyllosphere > Unclassified | place... | reverse complement strand
TGTTGGGTAGAAAGCATCCTGATGTCTGTTAAAGACTAATTTAAGATACGAAAAAAGGAGCAGAAAACTGTTATTTCCCACTCCTTTTTTTTGCCCAATCTAAAACGGGACTTTTTCAGTGCCCTCCTGCAGATACCGGTCTTTTTTGTTATTAAGTACTGATCCCTTGCTTAGGGATCTACTTTATTTTTTCTTTTTAAACAGTTTCTTTCCAATTGTAAATAGAATTACAACAATAATCCCGCCTGCTAGACCGAATAATAGTTCCTTTACTATCCCCGGCAGCGTTGGAAGCGCGTGGTGTAAAAAATCAATATAATGAGCAAATATTCCACCCGAAACCAAAATTAAAGCAAATGTACCAACGATGGCCAGTAGTTTGATGACAAACGGCAGTGCACGTACTAAAAATCGGCCTAAACCTGCAATAGGACCCTTCTCACGTGATGTTTTAATCAACTTATATCCCGCATCATCCATCCTAACAATAAGTGCTACAATTCCATAAACTCCAACAGTGGCTAGAAAAGCCACAACAGACACCGTAATGATCTGTAGGGATAAGCTCTTTCCTAAAACTGTTCCCAAGGCGATAATGACAATTTCCACAGAAAGAATGAAATCTGTTGTGATAGCCGATTTGACCTTAGCCTTTTCCGCGGCAACCGAGTCTTCAGCAACTACCGCCTCCACTTTGGCCTCATTGGTGGTATCCTTTCGATGGAATAGGTATTCCATAATCTTCTCTACCCCTTCGAAAGCAAGATAGAAACCGCCCAAGATTAAAATGTACTTAATAGCGATTGGAAAAAATACATTCAATAATAAGGCGATTGGAACAATAATCAGTTTATTAAGCAATGATCCCTTGGTAATCGCCCATAGAACAGGGAGCTCACGCGACGCCAAAAAGCCAGTTGCTTTCTCGGCATTAACTGCTAAATCATCACCTAAGATTCCAGCAGTTTTTTTAGTCGCGATTTTGCTCGCTACTGCTACATCATCCATCAAAGCTGCAATATCATCTAATATTGCAAATATTCCTGAAGCCATATTTATATAAAAATTGAACGTAAAAATATAAATTTAATTCAATTTTGGAGTAAGATATTTAATTCAATACATGCGCGAAGCTTCACGATTATTGAATTAAATGCTTACTTTTAATTAAACAAGGATAACCATTTATGAAACATTCACTTGCACAAGAGGAGCAGTCATTACTGCTGGAGACTTTAGAAAAAAGATTTAATAAATTCCCCAATAGGCATCCACAGATCAGTTGGAATGAGGTGGCCGACAAATTACGTGACAATCCCCAAAAACTGTGGAGCCTCTTCCAGATGGAAAAGAGTGCCGGTGAACCCGATATCGTTATTATTGATCCAAAAGCAAAGCTATATGCTTACGTAGACTGTGCGGAGGAAAGCCCCAAAGGAAGGAGAAGTCTTTGTTTTGACCAAAAGGCCCTAAATGATCGGAAAGAAAACAAGCCTATTGGAAGTGCATTGGAAGAGGCTAAAAAGATGGGGACTGAGCTCCTTTCTGAAGAACAGTATCGCCAGCTACAGATGTTCGGTGAATTTGATTTGAAAACTTCTAGCTGGATACAAACGCCAGAAGCTATCCGCAAACTTGGTGGCGCTTTATTCTGTGATCGACGCTACAACCGAGTTTTCACGTATCATAATGGAGCCATCACCTATTACGCAGCACGCGGTTTTCGCACCATACTTTTTCTTTAAATAAAAGCACTCAATTACCAAAAATATAAGGCCTAGCGGAAAACAAATATAAACTCCGCTATTTTTAAATACCCTATACATCCATCGCAAAAAAAAAGCATTATTTTCTCTTTCGTGACATACAGCTGTCATTCGCTAACCTAACTTTGAGGAAAACTAAGACTCATGAAAAATAAGACAATTCCTTCATTCAGTATAATTGGTCTAGCTGTTCGGACAAGCAATCAAAATGGACAGGCTGCTAAGGACATTCCCGAACTTTGGAGCCGTTTTTTTAAAGAAGACGTATTGAGCCGTATCCCCAATAAGATATCCAACGACCTCTATTGTATTTATACAGAATATGAAAGAGATCATACCTTGCCTTATACAACGTTACTGGGCTGCAAAGTAAGAAGTCTTGAAGAAGTACCGGAAGACATGGACGGTATTCATATCGCTGAAAATCAATATCAGCACTTTACGGCAGAAGGAAATCTGGAAGATGGCATTGTTTATCAAGCTTGGCAAGAGATTTGGAATTCTGATCTATCAAGAACATTTGCAGCAGACTTCGAAATCTACGGAGAAAAAGCACAGGATCCAGCAAATGCAAAAGTAGATATTTTCATCGGTATCTATTAGGGTGTATCGTAACAAAACATATGTCATTCAGTATTGCCGTTTATTTTAAATTAAATATCCCTTACCTTTGTGCCGATTAAAAAAAGAACATCATGCAAATCAATACGGCATATAGAAAAAAAGTTGTTCGATATAGCTATTTAAAATTAATTGGAACTTCAGCTGTCGTCAGCATTCTTTGTTGCCTATTGGCGTTCAGCCTCAAGCACAGCACGGGCTATGTACAGGAAGAGTTGTTTGAAAGCGTATCCTCTTGGGATCCTAGACTGCTTATTATTTTACCTAGTATAGGTATAACAGCTATTTACTTCTTACGAAAGCATGCTTTTAAAAACAGAAAAAACAAAGGGATAAAAGAAATCTATACAACCTTAGAAACAAGAAAAGACTATTTGCCTTTTTTTAAAATTCCATCTCACTACATCAACGGTTTTCTAACCGTCATTTTCGGGGGATCAACGGGCGTTGAGGTTTCTACCGTTGTTGCTACAGCGACAGTAGGGAACCAGGCATATAAACGATTACATGCCGCTTGGGCCTATAAAACCGAACTGATTTGCGCCGGTGTAATCGCCGGAGTGACGCTCTTGTTTGGAAGCGCCCTAGGTGGCTTTCTATTTGCTTTTGAAGTCATTGCACGGAAATATAATAAAACTTTGCTCATTAGCGGAATCACTTCCATGGCGGTGGCATATGTATTTGTTTATTACGTTGACGCCAGTCCATTATTTATAGTTGAGGCAAAGGCATGGCGGTGGCAGACAGTCCCGTTTGTCATCCTTTTAGGATTGATTGGCGGGATTTTAGCTTTATATTTTACGAAGATTGTTATTTATGCAAAATCCTATTTTGCAGGTATAAAAAGTAATTTTATACGAGTCAATTTAGGGGCCATCACTGTAGGAATATTTATCTTTTTCCTACCAGCACTTTATGGCGATAGTTATCACGGACTTGGTGAGATTCTAAAAGGCAGTCTTCATGACTCCGTAAATTTGAGCTACTTTCTTCCATTGATTCTGCTCGTTCTTCTAAAACCACTAGTGGCATCTTTGACCCTCGGCGCGGGTGGCGATGGTGGTGTTTTTGCGCCAAGCATTGTAACAGGAGCTTTATTAGGCGTTTTATTTGCGCAGCTTTGCAATCGTTACCTCGGAACACAGCTAATCGTCATTAATTTTGCTCTTTTTGGTGCCGCGGCAATGCTTTCTGCAGCCATACACGCACCTTTTACGGCTATTTTTATTATTGCAAGCCTCGTTCCTTCAGGATATCTATTATTAGCGCCCCTACTTATCAGTAGTTCTATAGCAAAGGTATTAGCAAAAAAACTATATCCATATAACGTATACACCTACAAAGAGGTTGCGACGGCCAAACCGATTTAATCGCTCGTATTGATTGACATAATTGAACAAACTAGTAGTCAAAAAGCGCCTCAAACGTATTGTCAAGGTGCTTTTTGACCATTAGTCTTCTCGGCTTCCATCGTCTGCCATGCGTACAATCTTTGGAGAAAACTTTGCTACGACGTCAACGAGATCCTTTTGCGAAGCCATCACGGCATGAATGTCTTTATAGGCCATTGGCGCTTCATCCATGCCTGCCCCAAGCAGCATAATACCTTTATCAGTAAGCATCTTTTTAAGGTTATGAGGAGATAATGTTTTGATTGCTTGTGTACGGCTCATCAATCGTCCTGCTCCATGAGAGGCCGACTGAATAGCCTTCACCTCCCCTTTTCCACGCACCAAAAAACCCGGTGTGGCCATTGATCCAGGGATAATGCCCATCACTCCTTTCGCCGCGGGTGTCGCACCTTTTCGATGGACTATAACCTCTTGGTCGTTCCAGGTTTCCTTCCATGCAAAATTGTGATGATTTTCCACCTGCGCTAACAACTCTGCCCCTAAAGCCAACTTAATTTTTTTATGAATGACCTCATGGCAAGCTGACGCATAATCACCGGCGAGATTCATGGCCAGCCAATACTCTTGCCCTTCATGGGTGTCCAGATCTAAATAAGCCAAATTTTCAGCTTGGTAAGGCAACTTACACAAAGATTTGGCTAATTTTGTGTAATGTCCAGCAATGGTAGCGCCCATTCCCCTTGAACCTGAATGTGTTAATAAGCCCAAATAAGTCCCACGTTCAATATTTAAAACCTCATCTTTATCCTCAAATTCGACGACACCAAATTCCACAAAGTGATTTCCGCCACCTGAAGATCCCAATTGTGTCCATGCTTTATCCTTCAAGGACGAAAGCAAGCTATTCTCCGTAAACAATTTATTATCTAACACCCCATGATCTATACGTTCGTGTCTCAGATATCCATTACCAGCTCCAAACTTGCTGTTACGTAGAATAACATCTTTGAGCATCATTACATTTTCTTCCAAAAATGAGGCTGGTAAATCGAAGATGGACAAAGCCATACGACATCCAATATCTACACCAACCCCATAAGGGATTACCGCATTACTGGTCGCCAATACGCCTCCGATTGGTAATCCGTAGCCTTGATGCGCGTCCGGCATTAATGCACCGGCAACTGCAACAGGCAATTTCATGGCAACATTCATTTGTGCTTTCGCCCCGTTTTCTATTTCAGAAGCGCCATAGATCGCATAATCTACCGGTGTTTCATTCAACACTATTAATGACTTATCAACCGCGTCTTGCCCGAGTATAGCACTGGACAAAATACCAAACACAGCGTCTTCTGAATAGCTCTTCGGGTCTTCCAAGACAGATCTAAACTTTTCCAACATTTCTTCGCGTGTATAACCGTGTCTTTTACTGTTGATTTTCAACGCAACACCCAACGTATGATTTTCTTTAAATCCTAATGCAATTAAATCATTGCCATTTATTCTTTTATTTTCCATTTTCTGACTTTCTAATATAATAAACTTTACAACTCCTCTAAAGCAGGCAACAACACCTCTTTACGTTGTTGCCTGCACCTCTTCACATGTAGTATCTTTTATTTCACACATATTGTTTAAGTTGATCGACAATCTGTCCGTTTCCAACAAGCGAAATCGTATTGATCTTTTCAACGATCTTCTTAATATATTCCATTTCCTTTAATTTGAACTCCATACTGTTTTCTTCCATCAGCCTAACGGTATTTAGTAAAATGATGTTCACAAATAGCAATGCGCTATGCTGTATCGTTATGCTATTCCATCCGAAGATGGAAGTGGGATTCGAATTCTACTGCTATCCTTTCCATCAAAGAATGTTTGTCATTGCTGACGTTACAAATATCGCTGGGGCACCACGCGGCCAATTTGCGTAGTAATAAAAAGGAATTAAAAAGTCCTTTAAATCAAAATAAAAAACTGATATACAGCTATAAAGAATAAAAAAAAATGTTAGAAAGCAGACAGCACCTATCAATTACGCAGATGTATTGCGCATATAACATAAATAATAATCCAATAGTGAATGAGGAAAATTGTAGAAACCATATCGAATAGCATATTTTTTTAGCCAATACGATTTTCGATGTCGCTGTAATCAATGAAGGTAATATGCTTTTAATAGCTTAATTTTATACCAACTAAGATGATATCAACAAATGAAGAGTTCATATGCAGCAATTGTTCTATCTTGTATTTTAGCAAGTTGTACAAATGAAGTTCAAGAGGATAAAAGCAATTCTATAACAGCTGCCATGCAGCAAACTACACCTCAAAATAAGGAGATGGCAGAAAAACGGGACTCAACTTTAAACGATAGCCATCCAGCAGAATCTTGGCTGGAAGGCATTTTTCAGTGCGAAAGCTCCTCAACTGGAAAATATTGCTACTACCTAGACAAAGAAGATGCATTATGTACCCCGCGATTTCGTGCATTTTTACAAGAGGCCAATGAAATTTACGGGCCATCAAACCTTTCCGATGAGGAACTACCCATGGCCGAGGCAGCTTACAAAGCCAAATGGAGAAAAATCTATCCACTGTATACCCAGGAGACATGGCTATTTGGACGCGGGAATGATGATGCGTTGGATATTCAGGATGTTAAAATTGAAAAAGTATCAGACAGTAAATTTATCGTATTTGTCGATTACGGCCATGATGTAAGGACCAAAAATGAGGTTCAACTGGTACACAACGGAGGATCCTATAAAATAGATTACTGCAAAACCACTTTCCTACATTAAACGAATACATCAAAATAAAAAACGCCAATTTTATAAACCATAAATTGGCATTTCTATGCTATGATTGATGAGCTATTTCCCTGATAAACAAATCCATTTACGGTCGAGATGCGGGAGACCGCCTCTGCAGAACAACTTGCATCAACAAAAATAAGGCTAGCATCATCTCCCACTTTTGGCCACACGATTTTCCCATGGTCATCAAGTGGAATGCTACCATTAGTCGCGTAACGGAGGCTGCGGGATAGCTCAAATTCGGTTTCATAACCGTATAATTGTGCAACCAAATTGGCCTTTTGAAGCATATTACCGCTACCAAAAGTACTCCAGTGATCTTGAACGTTGTCATTCCCTATAAAAACTTCCACTCCTGCCTTTTCCAGTTCCGGAAGTGGCATTAACATGTTGCGGAAAGGCACCGAACTACAAATACCAACTTTCGCTGCCGCGAGGCGTTCGGCCGTATATTCTAATTCCCTTTTTGCCATGTAGCCCAAAGCGAAAGCATGTCTGATAAAGGTACGACCTTGCAACGCTGGATTTTCGAAAGTTTTATCAATTAAATAATGAATCGTTTTAACGCCAGATTGTCCGCCTTCATGCAAGTGGATATCGATACCTTTGTTATTGTCCAATGCAAGTTGAATGGTCAAGTCCACCGGCTTCTCAATACTACCGTCAATGCTAAAGGGGTCTAGGCCACCGATAAAGTCCACCTGCTCCCATTTGGCCACCTCCTCCATCAGCTCTGCAGATTTTGTATAAAATAGCCCATGCTGCGGGAATGCGACCAATTCGGCAGAAAATGAATCCTTTAAATATTCAAGAGCCTGTAACAAGTGCTCCAATGACGCTGTGCCAGACGTCGGATCAATATTAAAATGCGTGCGCGCAAAATTGGTTCCGTAGCCCTGCAAGAGTGAAATTAGCTTTTCGGCCCGTTCAGCCGAGGTTTTCAATAGCTCCGGGATGATCATCTGCTCTTTGGCAATCATATCTTTCACGGTCCTATTTTTTGGAAATACTGCCTTCCAAGGAAGGCCAAATAAGGTTTTGTCCAAATGAATGTGCATATCACGAAATGGTGGTAATGCCAATTTACCTTTGATGTCAAAGCCTTTTACATCCGTTGTAGATTGCGCAGACTCAACACTTTTTATTTTTTTTCCCTCAATTTGTATATCAAATAATGCTGTTTTTGTAGCAACAACTTCCGCGTTTTCATAAATAAAGCCTGTTTCTAACAATACATTCTTTAACAAATATGTATCTTGATTTTGCGTAATTCCATTCATGCCGATATCATTTTTAACAAAACTAAGTGATTTGAGGTAATTTTCTTTGTAAGAATTATCATGGCTTTTGTAGATATCATACGGTATTGATAGCTGATAAGAATGCTAAAAAGTTATTACCAATTCTGGAGCAACTTCCAACTGTATGTACAGTGAGTACACCATGAGTCCACGTTAAGTCCACCTTTATACATGTACTTTCACAATGCGTCCACCTTGGGAACATCTTACTTACAGTTAGAAGTGGGTTACCAGGAAAGCATCATTTGGTCGAACGAAAGCCTCAACGATGCGGCTCATTATATAAAAGAAATTATTACCATTATAGCTGTAGTATACTATAAAAAACGTTACTTTAACGCAACTTATGGGGTATCGTGCACTCTTAACGTCGAACTCACCATTTGTAATTTAAAATCGAGCAATGCAAATCGAAATCGCTAATACATTTTACGAAATAATTCCTTGGAATAAAGATTATATTCAAGTTTTAGGCAGCCTATCTCCTTATCGTGTATATGCTCCGGCTCATTGGGATATGGCTTCCGTTAAAGAATATCTTAAGTTGAATCCGCCAACAATCGAAGCCGATCTTCAATCGTATGCATATCTGGACAATCCTTATATCCTATTTGGAAAACCTTATTTGGTTAAAATTTATTCTAACTCAACCTCAACAAAAGTTAATCTAACAGCAACCAGCATAGCTGTTTATCAAAACGAGAGCACAAATACATTGAAATTACTCTCCAAGTGGAGCAAAGAACTACTTTATAATGAAGTTATAAAGCAGATGTCCTACTGGGAAGAACAGCTGGACATCTACAATATCTCCAGCGTTGCAATCAAAAAGTTACCAAAAAGCGAATTTACGATTGTTGACAGTGGAATTTATTTTTCAAATCGACTCATCGATTTAGAAAAAGAACATATAAATCGAATTGTACTCAAGGCATTCTGTAAATTTGCTCAGAAATCCCGTATGGAAACAGAGGCTATTTTCGACATATTTATTCCAAATTGGAAAGAGCTTTGTAAAGATTCGATAATACAATGACAGCGATAAACATAAAAATTTCAATAGAAAAAGATCACCTCAGCATCCCTTTCAATATCCAAGATCTTCTCCAGTCCATGAACGCACACATGAAAGATATCAACGACTATGTTGTTGACTGCTTAGAGAATAAAGATGGTGCACCACGTTTAAGCGACTTTAGTATTAGCAGGCTGTCTTTTTATACTGATCATACCAGCGGTAATTTCAGAATGCATTTTAAAATTGACCGTCAGTTCTGCTGCAGCGATCTCTTATCCTGTCAAATGGATTATATCGACTTTAAATTCAATATTTCCAACGATACCATCGCGATTCATGGATCCTATGTAGATTGGACAATTCAATAGAACCTATGCGTATACCCGAACGTTTTCAAATTAATACGAGCTCATTCTCTTTCTATTGGTCAAAGGGCCCTGGTGTTGCTCTGCTTCGCAAACTGCCCAAGAAACCAGTGATAACCGATGCTGGTCAATTTGCACCTTTACTGTATCAATACGACATGTCTTGCGACCAACTTGTAGAACAACTACACCTAAAAATTGGTTTTTATCAAGGCCAACAGTTACTCAAAGATGCGCTTGCTGGTAGATCTATTGAACCTGCCTACGAGCAGGTATTGATCGAGTTTCTCCATACCGTGGATTTTGCTCCATCTTGGTTGGATTGGGATAAAATTGTACAAGGAATTGAACTCAGTCAACGATCGGGCTTATCTGGATTAATTGTATTACGTGATTATGTGCTCATGGGTGGCTATGAATCCAGCGCTATAAACAAACCTTTGATCTTTACGGGAGCGCTAAAAAAAGGCGCCGTAAAGCGACTTACTGAAACCGTTACCTTTTGGGTTGATATTACAGGTAATAATGCCCTAAGAAAGGGACATATTGGTATTGAAGCCATTTTACTCACCCGATGTATCCATTCGTATGCGCGGTTAAACATTTTAAAGCAGGGTCAGTGGGAAACTGAAAAATGGGGTATTCCATTAAATACCTGGGATATGCTTGCCACAAACTTAGGATTCTCCCTTGTTTATCTAACAGGGCTTAAACGAATGAAATTCAATATATTAAAAAGCGAAATTGAAGGTCTATTCCATTTATGGAAATTTGTAGGGACCTTATTAGGCATCCCCCTTCACCTTCTCCCTGACACGGAAGAGGAAGCAATTGAAGCTTTATATTATTGGACAATGACACAGCAGTCTGGAGACCAAGATAGCCTTGCTTTGGCAAAGGCACTTATGGAAGAACCCGTTAAAGCTGCTTACCCTATAAATAAATGGGGACGAAAGCTCATGCGCGAAATTCACCTCTATTACAATCAGTATCTATTGGGCGACTATTCCTGCGCGCTATTAGGTTTAGAAAAAACAGTAGTTGGTCGTATTGCCTACATGAATATCTTAAAGAATAAGACGTCGAATTATAGGATAGACAATTCTTTATGGCAAAAAAAGCAAATTGATAAAGGCAGAAAAATACACGAAGGGGTTAAACAAATCTATCTAAAGTACAATTAACCGACGCTGCGCTCGTAAGGAACGCGTGTGGCAATGGAGCGACCCAAAGTCAACTCATCAACATATTCCAATTCTCCGCCAAATGCGATCCCGCGCGCGATGGTTGTAATTTTGACATCAAACTCCCGCAATTTACGGTATAAATAAAAAATGGTTGTATCTCCCTCCATCGTTGCTGACAGCGCTAAAATAACTTCTTCAACCTCACCTCTCTGGATTCGATTGATTAACCCTTCAATTTTTAGATCAGCAGGACCGATGCCGTCCATCGGCGAAATTAATCCGCCCAATACGTGATATACACCCTGATAGGAGTTCGTATTCTCAATTGCCATTACGTCACGCGTGTCTTCAACGACACAGATCAAACTTTTATCACGTTTGAATGAAGCACATATTTCACAAATTGTATGATCTGAAATATTAAAACATTCCTGACAATACTGAATGTCTTCTTTCAAACGGTCGATAGCAGCGGTAAAACGAGCTACATCCGCATCCGATTGCTTAAGTAGATGCAAAACTAACCTCAATGATGTCTTTTGTCCTACGCCCGGCAGTTTTCCAAATTCAGCAACGGCGTTCTCGAGAAGCTTAGAAGAAAAATTCATAATGCAAATGTAAGAATAATCAGAAAAAGTAGCTACTATTAAAAAAATACCTATATTGTATTCCTTTTTGGAAAATTTAATTTAGAAATTAAATGTATAACGTTATATATGGACATTACAAAAGAAGATAAAATTATCCGTGCATTTGAGAACAAAACATGGCAGGAAATTAAAGTAAAAGACTCTTGGCAGATTTTTAAAGTGATGTCAGAGTTCGTGGATGGATTTGAGAAACTAGCAAAAATTGGCCCCTGTGTTTCAATATTTGGATCTGCGCGTACCCCGCGTGAACACAAATATTATCAAATGGCGGTAGAAATTGCAAGTTTATTGACAGCACGTGGTTACGGTATTATTTCGGGCGGTGGACCAGGTATCATGGAAGCAGCCAATAAAGGTGCTTATGAGTCGGGGGGTAAATCTGTTGGATTGAATATTGAACTACCCTTCGAACAATTCCACAACAAATATATTGACCGAGATAAGCTACTAGAATTTAAGTACTTCTTCGTGAGAAAAGTGATGTTTATGAAGTATTCTCAGGGCTATATTGTTATGCCGGGAGGCTTCGGAACAATGGACGAACTTTTTGAAGCAATCACATTGATCCAAACGGGTAAAATTGCACGTTTTCCAATCGTATTGGTCGGCTCTGATTATTGGAAAGGATTAATGGACTGGGTTCAAAATACTATGATTTCCAATAAATATATCAGTGAGGAGGATTTAAAGCTGTATCGAATTGTAGATACTGCGGAGGAGGCTGCGGACCATATTTTCCGATTCTACGATAAGTACCTATTGAAGCCAAACTTCTAAGAAGTAATTGCTTTCGCAAAAAAAAAGAGTATCTGAGATTAACAGATGCTCTTTTTTTGTGTCTATCGCCGCAGATAAGGCTTTAGGAAAGCATGATATTCGTTCGTAAACAGCGATATTTATTTATTAAAGTTGTATTATTCACCATTTAGTCATTACATTTACTCCGCTATTTGGGTAGCGTAACCGTAGAAAAACATAGAATTGTCGTGCATGAAAGATTTTGGAGCCCATTCAGACGAGGAGCTGATCGTATTGATTCAACAGGACGATTCCATAGCTTTCGAAGCCCTGTATGATCGCTATTGGAAAAAGCTCTATTATCAGGCTGCCCGCAAAACAAATTCGCTGGAAGATGCACAGGAAATCGTACAGAATATATTTGCTTCACTGTGGCTACGCCGTCATCAACTCCAAATTGAAAGCAATCTTGCTTCCTACCTCGCTGTGGCAGTTAAATACAAGATATTTAAATATCTAGCTCAGCAATACAAGAAAGAAGCATTTAGAAAGGATACAGAGTGGATAGATTTTGACAATTCTACGCAAGATTGGCTCCAATTCGAAGAATTACGCGTCCGGTTGGAACAGCTTGTTTCCGAACTGCCTGAAAAATGCCAACTTATTTTTAAATTATCCCGCGAAGAAGGGCTCACCTACAAGCAGATTGCTGAACGCATGAACATCTCGGTGAAGACTGTCGAAACCCAATTAAGCCGTGCATTAAAAAAAATCCGCGCTGGTATTCAGCGTTTTCTGATCACCTTATAATTTTTCTTCTTTTCTTGTCAGGGTATCACTCCAATTTAGGGACTATATAAACAAATACCCTCTAAACATGGCTGACAACAATCAATTCCGGATAAAGCAATTAGCTTACAAATGGCTGAAAGGCACATCTACACCAGAAGAGGAGACAGAGCTCCAAGAATGGTATAAAGCAAATGATGATGAGCCTCTCAATATTCCCGAAGAAATTGCAACAGACGAGCAACAGCTTAAAGAGCTACTCCTATCCCAGATACAGCAGCAAATCCAAAGATCCAAAATTAAACGTATTCCACAGTGGGCAAAATTGGGTGGAATAGCTGCAGCGCTTGCGCTGTTATTTGTATTGCCACTCTACCTTGTCAAAAGGACAACTGGAGACACCCCGCTGGTAGCTGTGAAGCCGCTACAGCAAGTTCATCCGGGTATTAAGGCAGCTGCATTAACTTTAGCTGATGGAACTAAAATTGACCTTTCTGCCCACCAACAGAGCGTTCTCCATCAGGATGAACAGGTGAAAATTGTTACAACTGCTTCCGGAACCGTGCAATATCAATTTACGGCCAGTAAGAATACTGCTGCTAGCCGTACCAATACCATTGAAACGCCGATTGGAACAGAGTATACGATCATTTTGGCCGATGGCAGTAAGGTATGGCTAAACGCTGGCTCCGTGCTGACATTTCCTGAATCTTTTGCGTCAAATAGCCGTGAAGTAAAATTATCTGGTGAAGCCTATTTTGAAGTCAGCCACGATAGTAAGCGACCATTCTATGTGCGATCGAATGAACAAACCATTCGCGTATTCGGAACACATTTTAATGTAAGCTCCTATCCAAATGAAAACAATAAAACCACACTTATAGCAGGCTCTGTACAAGTCTCGCAATTCGGCAAGTCAAAAATGCTGAAACCTGGTCAAGCAGCATTTACCGCAGGCGGGAATCTTATCGTAGCAGAAGCCAATATCGAAGAAGCAATGGCCTGGAAAAATGGCTTTTTCTATTTTGAATCGACACCAATAAAAGATGCACTCGCTGCCATAAAACGCTGGTATAATGTAGATATTGTCTATAAGGAAACAAATGAAAAGCGTGAACTGACAGGAAAAATAAAACGTAATTCAACGGCCCAGCAACTGGTTGAGACCCTTAACTTTCTGGATATAAAATGTCGATTGCAAAACAATAAAATTGAAGTTGAACTCTAAATTATTTAATATAAAACAAACTTACCCAACTAATTATGTATAAACTTAAAACCATCCAAGGGGCTGGTAAAAAGGCAAAACTATTTGCTGCTTTACTCGCTATCCAATGCGTTTCCCATGCAAATAATTTGGCGATGGCGAATGTAAACCAAACTAAAATCAAGTTACAAGACAAGGAATACACTTTGGCAAAGTTTGCTAAAGAGATCGAGCGTCAGAGTTCTTATGTGTTTCTGTACGATAACTCGCAGATTAATGATAACCAAAAAATCCGAATAAACCATAAAGATGGTTCTATTGTTGAAATTCTGGATGACAACCTGAAAGAGCTATCGTATTCTTATAAAATTGTCAACAACACCATTGTCCTAAAAAGGAAAACAGATGATATGCCCTTAAGAAACACGATCAATGTACAACAGCTTGTCAAAGGGCGCGTTTCCGATAGCGATGGTAAAGCATTAACAGGGGTCACAATCCGCAATACAACAACAGGTAAACAAACGGAAACAGACAGTAAAGGTGAATTCTCGATTGAAGCAACCTCTACACATCAACTGAGCTTTAGTTCGATAGGTTATGAGACTATCAGTAGTACGGTAGGTTCCAATATTTACCTCAATATACAGATGAAAACTGCCAACAACCAACTGGAGCAGATCGTTGTGGTCGGTTTTGGAACACAGAAAAAAAAGGACATCACGGGAGCCATTGCAACCATGAGCACAAAGGATATTGAAGATCGCCCTGTGACCCAATTGGCGAGTGCCATGGAAGGTAAAATGGCGGGGGTGGAAATTGTAAAATCTTCCGGACAACCGCAAGCTGGCTTCTCCATTCGTGTTCGTGGAACCTCTACAATTACTGCAGGTAGCAACCCATTATACATTGTAGATGGTGTCCCTACAGAAAATATATCGGAGCTCAATCCATCAGATATTCAAAGCATTTCGGTCTTAAAAGACGCTGCTTCTGCCGCTGTCTACGGATCGTCAGGAGCCAATGGCGTGGTGTTGATTACGACCAAAAGAGGAACAAACGGTAAGACACAGGTAAATTTCGAAACCTATCAAGGATTTTCAGCCATCAGAAAAAAGCCTAGCGTTCTAAATGCGGTACAATATAGAGAATTAATGACTGAGATGGGAGAAGCCTTGGATTGGTCGAAATATACCGCTGATACGAACTGGCCAGATCAGCTATTCCGCACCGGTCACAGCCAAAAATACCAGGCTTCAGTACGCGGTGGAGATGAAAAGACAGGGTTTTACATCTCTGGATCTTATCAAAAAGATAATGGTACAGTCATCACAAATACAGTAAACAAGGTCAATTTCAAGGTTAATTTGGATCATCAGATCAATAAAATCTTTAAAGTTGGAACAAGCTTATCTTACAACCGTTGGTACGACGTGGACATTACCGAGAACTCCCGAAATGGAGTCATCATGAATGCTTACCTGGGCTCTCCAGTAATCGGCATATATGGCGATAAAGGTGCTTTCACAGTGGATCCATTCTATACAGATCTTGACAACCCCGTTGCATTGGCAACAGGCAACGAGCACAGCTATATCAACAACAGATTTACAGGAAATGCCTTTGTGGAAGCCAATATCCTACCGGGACTAAAATTCAAATCGCTGTTTGGGTATGAGAAATTTAACAACCAGTACCGCACTTTTGTGGATCCGTTCCGCACGACAGAGGGTAGAAAATATAAAGGAATGGCGACGCTCCAGCAGCAGGATAATCAGTATTGGATGTCCGAAAATACATTAAACTATGACAGAACTTTTAGTGATAAGCACCACTTCACAGGTTTACTAGGTTATATCACCACTAAAACACAAACAACAATCTCAAATATCGCTACCCAGAATTTTGCTAATCCAGCAATTCATACCGTCAATGGAGGTTCAATGATTACGGCGATGCCAACAGCGATAGATGCTGCTGTATCCACTGTCTCCGGCATTGCAAAAATCGGTTATGATTATAACGACAAGTACTTATTTACAGCCAATCTGAGAGCTGACGCGTCATCTGTATTCGGGCCTAATAACCGTTGGGGTTACTTCCCTTCTTTCTCTGCCGGCTGGCGTTTATCCAATGAAGATTTCTTTAGTTCGCTGAAAAACACGGTAAACGATTTGAAAATCCGCGCTAGTTGGGGTAAGGTTGGAAATAGCCAAATCCCTGCCTTTTCCTATCTTGGTTTAGTTGACGTCACGGGATCGTACAATATCGGCGATCAGGTTGTACCGGGGTATACACCTGCTACCTTGGACAACCCCAATCTAAAATGGGAAACAACAAACCAGACCGATATTGGTGTGGATGCCAGTTTCTTTAATTCGAGATTGATATTTGGAGCAGATTATTATGCAAAAAGGACTGTAGGCCTACTTCTAAGCTCAAGAGTTCCGTATAGTTCGGGCTATAGAACTGCACTGAAAAACCTCGGCGACCTACAAAATAGAGGTTTCGAATTCGAATTGAGTAGCCGAAATTTCGTTCACGATTTCAAATGGAATACAACAGTAACCTTTGGACTCAATCGCAATAAAGTCCTGAATATTGATGGCGGAACCTACTATGACGGAAATATAGATGGCCGAGGCAATAGTACGATTGCAAAAGAAGGCGTTGCATTGGGATCATTCTGGGGCTATGTTGCAAAAGGCGTCAATCCAGAGACCGGCGACATGATCTATCAGATGGCCGATCCGGAAGCAGGTCTTCAAACGAGTGATATGGCTATCATTGGTAATGCTAAACCTAAATTCTCTTATGGCATGACAAATGATTTTAGTTATAAGAACTTCAGCTTTTCTTTTTTCTTACAGGGTGTACAGGGAAATGATATCCTTAATGCGACACGTATTTATACAGAGGGTATGTGGGAACCGAGAAACCAAAGTACTGCCGTATTAAACAGATGGACAGTCAATAACAAAAATAGTACTATGCCGCGTCCGGATCTAAATAATACAGATGACAACTACAATTCACAGATTTCTTCCCGTTTTGTAGAGAAAGGTTCCTACCTCAGGGTAAAATCGATGACCTTGGCCTATACCCTACCTAAACAAGTGCTTGAAAGATGGAAGCTCAATAAGGTCCGTCTTTATGTGACAGGCGAGAATCTGTTAACATTCACAAAATACTCAGGTCTAGATCCTGAGGTAAGCATGTATGGGGGAACTAATCAGGAAACCGTGAGTTCCAATATGTCGCCGGGTATCGATTTCGGTACTTCGCCCCAGGCACGCACCTTTATTGTTGGTTTAAACCTAACTTTTTAACCTTTTAGTTTACAAAAAATGAAATCAACTAGATATACGTTCTTGGCCATAGCCTTATTGACATCGCTTACTCTAAATTCCTGCAAAAAGTTTTTAGATCTTCAGCCTACCTCCACGGTAACGAGTGAAAATGCCTATCTCACCGGAGACAATATTGAGAAAGCATTAAACGGAGCTTATAATTCTTTTATAGGCAATGGCACCCGTCCAGGAAGCAATGCCAATTATTATCAATGGGAAATGATTTTACAAACCGACATCCGTTCGGATAATGCGCATGCAGCCGGCGGTGGCGAAATAGATTTTGCACAAATTGACTATAATACTATTACCAATACCAATGAAATGGTACGCAGGGATTGGGAAGAACTGTATGGAGCAATCTCAAAATGCAATATCGTTATTGACAACGTTGATAAGGTCACAGATCCTACTTTTTCGGATGAAAGACGCAAACAAATTCTTGGAGAAGCTTCATTTTTAAGAGCCTTCCATTATTATCAATTGGTCAAACTTTATGGTGGTGTACCCTTGGAAAAACACTCCAACAGTACAGATGCCGAAGTATTACGAATCAAGCGATCAACTGTAGAGGAGGTTTATGATTTTATTGATTCTGACCTACAAGTTGCGGTGAACAATCTCCCCGATGGATTTGGACAACCCTCCATCGACAAGGTTAGAGCGACAAAAGGTGCTGCAAATGCCTTACTGACCAAGATATGGGCACAACGCCCTGATCGGGATTACAATAAGGTATTACAATACGCCAATGCAGTGATCACTGGAAAAGGTGGTTACCAGCTCCTTCAAAACTATTCGGATCTTTTTGATGGTAAACATAACTATAACAGTGAATCTATCATTGAGATTCCTTACATAGCCGGCAGTCCCAATCTAAGCTGTTGGGGTGGCGCATTCTTTTTCCCGGATCTTGATGAAAATGGCAAAATCAACGAAAACGAATGGCGCCGATATGGAACACCATCCAAAGATCTTGTCGAAGCTTATGACAATGCTGGCGACACCGAACGAAAAAATGCCAACATTTGGTTCTTCTCTGTTCCATGGGCAGATGAGTTCTGGAACCCTTGTGGGGATGCCGACACGGAAATCCCATTCAACGTCAAACAGAAACATGCCAACAGCTTTCAAAGTGGCGACCATTTTTACCTTTTACGGCTTGCAGACATTATACTCCTAAAGGCGGAGGCTCAACATGCGTTGGGGAATACTGTAGATGCTCTAAACACTATTAATCTTATCCGTCAACGTGCAGGGCTTGCCAAGCTATCAGGTGTCAGCTCAAGTGCACTAAAGTCTATTATTCTCAATGAGCGCCGCTTGGAGCTCGCTTTCGAAGGCCAACGTTGGGACGATCTGAATCGCTATGGTGTTACAGTGGATGTCATGAATAAATTGAATGAAATCAAATTCACATGCGATAATGGCACACAGCGTAATGCCACACAAATTAAGTATAATTTTAACCAAAATAGCCTGCTCCTTCCGATACCATTATTGGAAATGCAGGCAAACCCTAGCCTGATTCAAAACCCAGGCTACTAAGAGACCAGCTATTGGCTGTTCTGGTAAGCAGAATCTTTCAGGACAGCCATCTTTTACTAATCAACTTTATTATGAACCGTTTCAAATCGCTGGATATTTTTCGCGGGTTTACGCTCGCGGCCATGATCTTGGTTAATAATCCTGGCAACTATCATCATATATTCCCCCAGCTGGAGCATTCCACCTGGCACGGTTGTACTTTTACAGATCTCCTATTCCCATTCTTTCTATTTGCAGTCGGAAACTCGATGGCTTTTTCATTAAAAAATAGGGAACAACAGGCTCCGTCTATCTATTGGAAAAAAATTGCGAAAAGAACAGTCATCCTTTTTATGTTGGGTATCTTTTTAAATGTTTTCCCCTTTATTGAATGGAATAGTCTTCACAAGCTGGAATGGATTCCCTTTTCAAGGTATAGATATTTCGGCGTGTTGCAACGTATTGCTATCTGTTATTTCAGTTGCGCTATGTTAGTATATTATTTTAAAGATAAAGGTGCAATAATAGTCAGCGCAGTATTTCTTTTGTGCTATTGGCTGATTTGCTATTATAGTAATCCATCAGACCCCTATAGTTTGGAAGGATGGTTCGGGACCAAACTTGATATTCAAATGTTCGGAGCGTCCCATCTCTATCATGGCGAAGGAACGGCGCTTGATCCTGAAGACATTTGGAGCGTATTTCCAGCCATAAGTCAAACCTTATTCGGTTATATCGCAGGTAAATACATTATTCAAAAATTGAGGAGCAAGAGGGAGCTGATTCTGCTACTGTTGGTCGGTCTATCTTTTATTTTCGTCGGCTATATCTGGTCGTTCGCTTTCCCAATCAATAAGAAAATCTGGACAAGTAGTTATTGCCTATTTACGACTGGTATTGCACTATCTTTTCTATGTATATTAATATACCTTATTGAATTTCAAAAAGTCAGCGGATTATTCCATACTGTCTGTGACGAGTTCGGCAAGAATACACTATTTATTTATTGTCTTAGTGGGCTAATCCCTACGATTTGCTCATTTATCCTCATAGGGAGTGCCCAGCAAAATCTTTGGGACTTTAGCTACCATATCCTTTTTGGCAATTGGCAGAATCAACAGTTGTCGTCGGCCCTGTTTTCGCTGTTATTTATTGGATTGAATTGGATAATTGCCTATTATCTAAGAAAAAAAAATATCTACATCAAAATATAAGTCAGGCAACTTTTTCAAAGCAGCCAGTTAGGTATAATTTTACAAAAAAAAAGGGCCTAAGCCCTTTTTATATAAAGATATGGATAAGATATACCGCAGCTACTTTTAGAAAACGCCCCATTTTTTGTTTTACTATTTCGCCCTTTACAGTATACAAATACTAAAGTAGCTTAAACTAACTATACAGAGAAAAAACTTAGGGGGACAAAAAGGGGGACAAATGTTATTTAACTGAAATACAAATGATTAAAACAATCTTTTTATTAAAAAAAAGTGTTTTACGCAAAAAAACTTTAAATAAAAAACTTGGATCAAACTGTATTTTTGAGCGTATAATGGCTATTACCAACTTATCCCTTATCTCGTTTTTCATTCAATTTTTAGAAAGTAATCAGTCAATGATTATACAGTGGGTACTGAGTGATCACTGAATAAGCACTAGACAAGTAGTGTCGATAGGTCGAATTTGATAGCTTGTATCCTCCTGTATGTTTCAAATAAATGCAAGTTTCAAAAGGACTAAAAAAAGAAAACCTGAGGTTGGGAGCCTCAGGTTTTTAACTAACCAATTATTAACCTAAATTATGAAAAGTCTTTTTTACTATGTATACCAAGTAAATTTCAATTATCGTACCATACTATTTCTACAATTTGCTATTTCACATTTCTTTAACAAATTACTGAGATCCGGATGACCAAAATCTAAGAAAATGAATAGAATGCCAAGTTATAGGCAATTAGCTCAAGTTGAAAAGACTATTTGGCTCTAATTTTTCATAATGGAAATCTGGTTCTGCAGCAGTATTTGGTAAAAAAGTCGATTCTGTTAAAAAATGTATTTTACCAGGATGTCTTGCTGCCGCCATTTTGACTAATTCCATCATGTAATAATTACTCGGATACCTTTTAACATGTGCTTTTATATCTTCAAAACCATAATTCTGGTAGAATTGATCAATATAGCCCATACCATAGAAAGCACCATTTTCAATAACAATACAGCTTTTCTCTTCAGAATGGCGTCCTTTATCGATCAGTACATACGATGGACGTTGTACCAGCCACTCCTCAATACAGCGTTCAATTCTGGTATTGTGTAAGTCGCGATCGGGCAAGACATCCTTTTCTATGGACTTTGTTGACAAACTGGCTTGCCCAAACTGACAGAATTGCGGATTAATAGCATCTTGTTGGATAAATGTCTGGAGCAACTGTATTGCATCGTATTCGCGCTGGAAGACTTGAATACATGCCTGTCCCCCATTTGTCTTACCAATGGCAAGATGAAGGTATCCGTTTTGATCTTCATACGAAAACAATCCGAACTTAGGTTCATACCGTTTCAGTGCCCTATTGTATTTTGGCCAAAACCGTTTAATCTCCGCACATTCCAAAAGAAGCGCTATAAGCTCTGTACCACAGCATTCGTAACTGATATGATGAATTTCCTTTAAAAAATTTTGCCTTTGTGCTTGAATGTTATTTCCAGTGAAATGGGACAATACCCGTTTTTTGATATTTACAGCCTTTCCAACATAAATTACTTTTCCATCTTTGTCGTGAAAATAGTAGACCCCAGCCTCACTTGGCAATTGTTCATACGCTAACGGATTTAAGTGCGGCGGAAAACGTTGATCTATCGCCTTGTGTTTAATCATATCCTGAAAGATCTGTTCAGTATCCAGAACTTTCAAATAAGCAAAAAGAATAGCAGTTGCATCGGCGTCGCCACCCGCACGATGCCTATTTTCTATCGGTATATCTAAATAATCACATAGACGTCCCAAACTATAGGATAACAACCCCGGCTTTATTTTTCGCGCATAGCGTACTGTACATAATTTTATTGCTGACCATTCGAATCCCGATTCCTGCAACTGAAAACGGATGAATGAGTAATCAAAATTGACATTATGCGCAACAAAAATACGGTCTTTAAGCATTGCATAAATGCGCTCGGCAACTTCCTCAAATGTTGGAGCATCCTTTACCATGTCATTATCGATGCCAGTAAGCGCAAAAATGGAGTTAGGAATTTCCTTTCCTGGATTTACTAATGTTTCCCAGCGCTCTAGAACTTGGTTACCATCATGAATTACAATAGCAACCTCCGTGATCCGACTCGATTTTGCGTGGCCACCTGTAGTCTCTATATCCACGATGGCATACTCTTGTTTTTTGCTTTGATTTACACCCATAACACACAGCAAATATACTAAAAATATTAGTTATTAAAAGCAATATCTTTAAACTTTTGCAAAACAGGATGAAACCGGATATATCCTTATGACCCTCTCATTCAATAGACTAAAGTGAGGCTCAGCGTGTAACTTACTTTACGACGGTAATTGAATTTTTGCTGCTAATTTATTGACCAGCCTAAATAGTAGATCAGCCGCTAATTTGGCTGTCCTCGAATCGATATCAAAATACGGATTTAATTCAGCCAAATCGACAGATCTCAGATTAGGTAGATCCAAAAGAAAATCGTAGATCATAAAAAACTGCTGATCTGGGACTATACCGTTAAATGCCAACGCACTGACTCCCGGGGCATAGGCCGAAGCAAAGGCATCAAGATCTATGGTTAAATACACATAATCCACTAATTTGGAAAAACCAATTATTTTTTCCCGAATCTGATCAAGCTGTTCATTGATCAAACTATCACGTTCTATAATCTTTACATTCTTCTCGCGAGCATAGTTAAGTAATCCCTTGGTATTGCTTATTTCCTGAATTCCGATTGCTAAGTAATGAAAGGGTAAGCCAGCTGCCGATTGATCCTGTTCAATTTGATAGAATCCCGTTCCAGAATTCCCTTGGCCATCCTGCAAGGCACGAATATCTAAATGCGCATCCAAATTAATGATACCTAAACGTTTATTATCGTTTTTTAGATATTGGCTAACCCCTAGATAATGGCCGTAGGTGATTTCATGGCCTCCCCCTAATATGACGGGGAACCCTTCTTGTTCCAGAATAATTTTCAAAGCTGTTCCCAAGTATGCTTGACATGATTCTAAATCATTGCCTTTTAATAGGATGTCGCCGCAATCTTTAAGTTTAAGTTTATCTGGAAAATGAACAGGAAGGTTGGCCAATACATTCCGGAGTGCGGCAGGCCCTTCTTTGGCTCCTAGTCGTCCCTGATTTCGGGCAACGCCTTCATCACTACAGCATCCAAGAAAAGCGATGGCTTGCCGCAAATCGGATGGTTCACGAAGGTCAACACAATTCATTAATTGATGCCAGCGCATCCATTCGCGACTCTGACCATCCACACGTCCTTTCCAAACAGCTTGGTCGCCTTTGCTATATATTTCGGGATCATTCAACAAGCGCTTCATTCGTTCACATCAAATAATTGTTCAATAATTTGGTCATCAACAAGATGTGCACGAGTGACTAGTAATTTAGCATTCCCTTCCATCGCACGGCCTAGCGCCTGGTTTGCCTCCCTATTTCTAGCCCAGGCACGTCTAGCAATTCCATTATTTACGTCAAAAAATAACATTTTTTCCAATTTAACAACTGCTTCGTCTGAACCATCTAAGAGTAGGCCAAAGCCGCCGTTGATTACTTCTCCCCACCCGACGCCACCGCCATTGTGGATAGAAACCCAAGTCGCCCCGCGAAAGCTATCTCCAATGACGTTATGAATAGCCATATCCGCCGTGTATTGACTTCCATCATAAATATTGCTAGTTTCCCGATAAGGTGAGTCTGTTCCGCTAACGTCGTGGTGGTCTCTACCCAAAACAATCGGCCCTTCAAATAAACCAGTTTTTACTGCTTCGTTAAAGGCCTTTGCAATTGAAATACGTCCAATGGAATCGGCATATAAGATGCGCGCCTGAGAACCTACGACGAGTCTATTTTTCTCAGCTTCTTTAATCCATTGTATATTATCTTGCAGCTGCTGCTGAATTTCTAAGGGGGCTTCTGATCGAAGATCCTCTAAAACGGTCATGGCTATTTCGTCAGATTTTTTCAGGTCCGAAGCCCTTCCAGAGGTGCAAACCCAACGGAATGGTCCAAAACCATAATCAAAGCACATGGGACCAAGAATATCCTGTACATACGACGGATAGCGGAATTGGTCCTTTTTATCATTCCAGACTGCTGCGCCGGCACGGCTACTTTCCAAAAGAAATGCATTTCCGTAGTCGAAGAAATACGTTCCCTTGGACACATGCTTATTGATCGCATCAACATGTCGTACCAAGCTTTCTCGCACACATTGCTTAAATTTGTCCGGGTCACTCGCCAATAAAACATTTGCTTCATCAAAGGTTAATCCCATGGGATAATATCCTCCGGACCACGGATTATGCAATGATGTCTGATCAGCCCCTACCGTAATGTGGATATTTTCACGATCGAAAGCCTCCCATACTTCGACTATGTTACCGATATAAGCAAAGGATACTATTTCCTTTTGTTCCACTGCCCGCTTTACCTGTCTAACAAGCTCCTGTATGCTCACTATCAATCGGTCAACCCATCCCTGCTCATGTCGTTTTCTTGCTGCGCCGGGGTTTATTTCAGCGCATACCGTTATGCATCCCGCAATATTACCCGCTTTAGGCTGTGCTCCACTCATTCCCCCCAGGCCGGAAGTCAAAAACACCTTGCCTTGTATTGTATCATCTACCGCCAAATGTTTCCGGAATGCATTCATAACCGTAATAGTCGTTCCATGCACAATACCCTGCGGACCGATATACATGTATGAGCCGGCTGTCATCTGTCCATATTGCGTAACGCCCAACGCGTTGAAACGTTCCCAGTCATCCGGTTTCGAATAATTTGGAATCATCATGCCATTTGTCACCACAACACGAGGAGCATCTTTTGAAGATGGAAAAAGTCCCATCGGATGACCACTGTAAAGATGTAATGTTTGTTCATCGGTCATTTGCGATAGATATTGCATAGTAAGCCGATATTGAGCCCAATTTTGAAATACGGCTCCATTCCCACCATAAGTAATCAATTCGTGCGGATGCTGTGCGACTGCAGGATCGAGGTTGTTCTGAATCATCAACATAATTGCCGCCGCCTGCTTACTTAACGCCGGATAATCGGCTATTGGTCGAGCATGCATTGTGTATTGTGGTCTAAAACGGTACATATAAATTCGGCCATAGTCGCGAAGCTCCTGTAAAAATTCAGGCGCTAAAATGCCATGCCAGGGATTAGGAAAATAGCGTAATGCATTCCGTATAGCTAGCTTCTCTTCTGACTTTGTAAGAATATTCTTTCGTCGGGGAGCGTGGCTGATTGTATGATCGCGTTCTACTGTTGGAGGTAATGTGGTAGGAATACCTTCTGCAACCTCTCGCTTAAATGTATCTTTCATGGTGTTATATTGATAATACTTTGGTACCATTTTTCCATACAGCTGTAGGCTGCAAACTTCCTTGGAAGTAAGTAATATCCTGATAATTGTCGGTTTTAAATAAACTAAAATCTGCACGCATTCCCTTCGCCAAAATCCCCCGGTCAGACAAGTTCAATGCCTTTGCCCCACGGTAGGTTAATGCCGCAAGTAGTTCAGCATTGGTCAACTTTTCTGCCGCTGCCAAAATCGTCGCACTTGTCACTAACTGTCCCATTGGAGCAGATCCCGGATTCCAATCACTACCTATGGCTAGGCATGCACCTGCATCTAACAGTTTTCTAGCGGGTGTAAAACCGCAACCCAATCCGATAGAAGCGGCAGGTAAAGCTACCGCGACAGTGTCCGACTGTGCGATAAGTTCAATTTCAAAAGCTGTTGATGCTTCAAGATGATCCGCAGATATAGCACCGAGTTCTACCGCAATCTGGCTTCCAGAAGTCGTAAACTGATCGGCATGAATTGTCAGATCAAAACCCATATTTTTTGCTTTTTGTAAATAAGCTACAATGTCCTCTCCCTGAAAAGCTGTCTTTTCGATAAATGCATCTATCCGATTTGATAGCCTTTCGGATTTTAATGCTGGAAAAAGAACTTCAGCCATCATATGAAGATAATCTTTTGCCGACCCATTGAAGTCCCGCGGAAGCATATGTGCTGCCAAACAAGTTGGGATAAGGTCTGGTTGTGTTCGTCGATCTGATTCGCGGATGACACGCAATAATTTAAGTTCTTGTTCAACGTTAAGCCCATAACCGCTTTTAACTTCGATCGTTGTAATTCCCTGTTTCAATAGTAAATGTGCTCTCCTTATGGTGAGCTCTACCAATTCTCGGGCATCACAATCCCTTGTATGAGATACGGTACTCCAGATCCCCCCACCTGCCGCCGCGATCTCCAAGTAGCTTGAACCGGCATTTCGAAGGGCAAAATCATTTGCACGACTGCCTGCGAAAGCAATATGTGTATGGCAGTCAATAAAGCCTGGCAAAACGACCTGATCTCCCTCAACATGTATCAGAACCGCCTGCTCCCCCCATTGCTGTTGTAATTGATCAAAAGCGGCCACATCCATTATCGTGTTTCCTGCAATTAAAATCCCACCCTCTTCAATAATAGACAATTGGCTATCGTCGATTGGACCTTTTATAGGCATATTTGACATCGTTAATATTTGCCTAAAAGGCCCAACTAATTTTACCTCCTTTTTCATCATTCCTTGTTTAAAATACCTCAAACTGCTGTTTTAGCTCTTCAGCAATCTCTCCAGCAGCATATTGAACATGCAATGCAATAAGCTCGCCTGATTTCACCATTTTTAATGCTTCGGTCAGCAGCTCTTCCATCGGCTGGTCCGATTCAATATGTGGAATGGACTGACGGATTCTCCCGTGGATAGCTTCCAGTGCAGCAGTTGATGTTAACGGTTGATGATAATCTTTGGCTTGGGCTGCGCACAACAGTTCAATGCTCAATATTTTGTCGACATTGTCAATCACCTGCAACAGTTTTCGTCCAGCGATAGATCCCATACTCACATGGTCTTCTTGGCCTAAAGAGGTTGGAATACTATCGGCACTCGCCGGAAAACAAAGTCCTTTATTCTCACTTGCTAGAGCAGCCGTGCTATATTGTAAGATCATAAATCCTGAATTGAGTCCAGTTGATTTCATCAACAATTTGGGTACACCGTTGGTTTGGCCTTCTAAAGACAGATAGACCCTTCGGTCAGAAATATTCCCAATTTCAGACGCTGCCAGCGTGGCATAGTCCAAAGGTAATGCAATGGATTGCCCATGAAAGCTACCACCGCTAATGGTTAGTTCGTCGTTAATGATCACAGGGTTATCAGTCACCGCATTTATTTCAATTTCGATGGTATCCTTTAAATGAAACCAAGCGTTGCGTGATGCGCCATGAACTTGAGGAATACAACGCAAAGAATAAGGATCCTGCACACGGGAACAGTGTTTGTGACTTTCTAGAATAGCCGATCCATGAAGCATATTAAAGATGCTTGCAGCGACATAACGATTTCCCTTATGTGGTCGTAATTCATGTAGCTCCGAAAAGAAGGGTTTTATCGAACCATTTAAGCCTTCAATCATTAAAGAGGCAATAATATCGGCACTTTGAAGCATACGATTCAGTTCAATAACGCCCATAACGCCATGTGCCGCCATAAATTGAGTCCCATTGATCAGCGCCAACCCTTCTTTTGCTCCTAAGTGAATCGGTGCCATACCGTATTTTTTCAAAATGGCGGCTGTATGCACAACATTCCCTTCTACCTTTACTTTCCCTAAACCAATTAATGGCAAAAATAAATGAGACAAAGGCGCTAAATCACCCGACGCTCCGACAGACCCTTGTTTTGGCACAACAGGAATGATATCGTTCTCAATATGCCAAATCATCCGCTCAATTGTACTGTATTGAACACCCGAGAATCCTTTAGAAAGCGCGTGAACTTTAAGGATAAGCATCAACTTAGCTAAATCATCGCTTATAGGTTCACCCACACCGACAGCATGGCTTTTAAGGATATTTTCCTGTAATAATTGCGTTTGACCAGCATCAATGCGGGTGGTACACAGCGGACCGAAACCCGTGTTGATCCCATAGACGACCTCGCCGCGTCCAACTATTTTGCTGACGTAACTAGCGCTTTGATCGATCTTGTTCCTGACGTCGGATGATATCGCTCCCCGAACCAATCCTTTCGCTATTGCTAAGGCTGTGGAACAAGTCAAATGCCCACTGCCGTATAAAAATATATCCATCTTACGATCTGCTTTACTCAAAAGTACTTGCTATATTTGATAAGCAGAAATACCATTTTGATCATCAATTGATAACCATGAATTATCAAATAGAGTTTAGACACTTATTGTACTTCAAAGTATTGGCCGAAGAATTGCATTTCCGAAGGGCGGCGGAAAGATTGTTTATTGCACAACCGGGCTTGAGCAGGCAAATTAAGCAGTTGGAGGAATATTATGGGGTATTACTTTTTGAACGTACTAAGCGGAATGTCATGTTAACGGAGGCCGGAATGTATCTCTTTAAAGAGGCGCAGGAGTTATTTAGACATTTAGCACAAATTGAAACTCAACTTCAGAGTTATGCCAATGGTAAAATAAGCACCTTAAAGCTCGGTTTTATCGGATCGGCTGTTCAGACTATTCTTCCGGAATTACTTATTAATCTAAAAAAGCAGCAGCCCGACATTGAGTTATCTCTTCATGAATTGGCGAATGAAACGCAGCTGGATCTGCTGGAAAAAAAAGAATTGGACTTGGGATTCGTCCGTCTTTCCGAAACCCCGCTTGGGCTGAGGAGCCAACCGATATATACGGAGCATTTCAGTCTTGTATTACCCAATAATCATCCGCTTTTGATGTCTCAAAATCCAAGTCTGAATGCCTTAAAAGACGAATCATTTATCTTATTTTCCAAAAACTATAGTCACTCCTATTACGATCTGGTCATGAGTATTTTCAGTGATCATAAGTTTATTCCCAAAGTAACGCTTCGTACAGTCAATGCATTGACCATATTTAATATGGTGGCTCAGGGGCTCGGTGTTGCTATTGTTCCATCTTCGTTAAAAAATGGATATCATGTTGATGTCTCATTTTTCGAATTGGATGCTTTACCACAGCGAACAACTCTTTCATTAGTTTGGAACGCTCAAAATCGTAATCCTGGAATTCCTTTAGTCGTGCAGCTTATGGATTTACAAATTAACAATGCATAACTACATTTGATACAGTGATAAGACCTAAATCCTTCTTAAACTGCATATAGAATAAATTACCTGGATAAGATTGTCACTGTATTGCATATAAAAAACAAATTCTCTAAGTTTGATATATTACTAAATTTAAATAAAAAACGAAATTATGATTTTAGAAGTAGCTGTATTACAAATTATTGAAGGGCAACAATCCAATTTTGAGAGAGATTATAAAACAGCTTGCCAGTATATCAGTGCAAGTAAAGGTTATATCACGCATTCTCTCCGTAAATGCATCGAAAAGGATAACCAGTACATCCTGTTGGTGGAATGGGAAACTTTAGAGGACCATACCATCGGTTTCAAGGAGTCTGCATTATTTAAGGAATGGGAGAAACTTTTACATCATTACTACCATCCATTCCCAACAGTCGAACATTACGAAGTGTTAAAATAGTCGTTTTTTAACCCTTTTCTATAATAATCTAGTATCTTTGTAGAAATTTTTAATATTCAACTTTTAACCCCTATGAGGCCACAAGCTTTGTAGCACTGAACAGATTAAGATGTACACAAAAGAAAAAGCAAAAGTAAATAGTTTTACGGTAGATCATACCAAATTGAAACAAGGGATCTACGCAAAGGCTTCTACGACCAATAACAGCAATGTCGAAAATTATACAACTTACGACATTCGCATGATTAGGCCGAATTCTCCTGAGCGTATGTTGTCTCCTGAAGTAATGCATACACTGGAGCACTGTTTTGCAACGGAAATTAGAACGATTTTAGGTGATGAAGTCATTTATGTGGGCCCGATGGGATGCTGTACAGGATTTTATGTTGTATTGGCCGGAACAGCGCGAACTCCTCAAAACGTAGCGGAGTTGATGAAGGAGGTGCTCGAAATAATTCTTACAGCAGGATATGAAGTTCCTTTCCAAAATCCTATTAGCTGTGGAAATTACACATTCATGGATTTTGATTCGTCAAAACAAGCTTGTGTTAACTTCTTAAATTTAATAGCTGCTGGAGAATTGGAATTCGAATACCCATATATTGAAGAAAATTAAATGATCCTGAATAAAGATATTGAAACGATAATCTTGGTAGCAAATAAGAACGAACTATCTTTTCATTCACCAAGTAAATCCACTTACATCTATGAAATTGGTGTTGGCAAAGTGAATGCGATCTTGTCTGTCGCCAGACTTTACGAGGACATTAAAACACTGGGAATTAATCCAATTGTTCTCAATGTTGGCACAGTGGGCTGTACACGGCATCCGATAGGACATGTTCTTTATCCGTCCTATTACGCGCAAGGAGACGCTTATACGGATGGATTTTTTCTAGAGAACACGTTATTTTTTAAGGGGCAGGGAGTATTGGAATCGATATCGGCTGATGAGTTTCGTTACGAAGATGCACTTTTGACATCGGATCGTTTTATCCATGTAAATTCATCTTTTTATCAGGATATTAAACATTTAAACCCTATGGCTTTTGACATGGAATCTTATGCGCTAGCGAATTTCTGTTTCCAAAAGAATCTTGCCTTTCATAGTATTAAAATCGTTTCAGACAACTGCGATGGTACAGTGAAAGATTGGGAAAGTATTCTAGGAGAAATTTCAGGTAGATTAGGTAACATACTCGATCAATTCATGAAAAAGCTGGATGCAGAAAGAGCTCCAGCCAGCCTATCGTAATCCAACTGAATATAACATATTAGGGCCTGTAAAAAATACAGGCCTTTTTGTTGCTATTTCTTTGCTATTCTGAATACAACTGCCCCAAAGGTTGTCCGTTAGATTTTAAAAAAAGAAGAAATATTCTTCGCCTTCGATCCGATTGGTCCTTGTAATTTGAATTTATCCAAACTATTTTCCCCCAAGGTTGTTAAAATATTGGATTAAATACCCACCGTTATATTCAATATAACTCTTCTACACGACAAATAAATCGATCTAATATTCTTATGAAAAAAAAGAAGAAAATAATAATTTCAAATAGACTGCCGATACAAATAGAACGAAAAAAAGAAAAATTAATCATCAAACCCAGTGCAGGAGGACTGGCAACTGGTTTAAATTCAGCCTTTGATACAGATGCGATCTTATGGGTTGGATGGCCCGGAATAGTGCCTAAAGATGAAGAGGAAAAGGAAAAAATTGTTGAGCTCCTAAAGCCGATGAACTTACTTCCTGTCTTCTTATCAAAAGACGAAATTCGCAATTTCTATGAAGGTTATTCGAATGAGGTGCTTTGGCCTATCTGTCACTATCAACCGAGCTACATCCATTTTGATCCCGAATATTGGTCTACCTATGTAGCAGTGAATAAAAAGTTTTGTGAAGCGGCTCTTTCTATCGATGAGCTTTCTGATTTCATCTGGGTTCAGGATTATCAGCTTATGCTACTCCCCCAGTTGTTACGCTCAGAAAATCAAGAACTCAACGTTGGTTATTTTCATCATATTCCCTTCCCTTCAGAGGAACTGTTTATGAACATCCCACAACGTAAAGAGTTAGTTGAAGGCTTGCTTGGAGCAGATCTTATCGGATTTCATACCTTTGCTGACAGCCAAAACTTTTTAAATGCCTGCAAAAAAATTCTGCACGTTTCGTCGGGCTATAATCAGTTAAAATATAAAGACCGACATATATTTATCGAATCTTTTCCCATGGGCATTGACTTTCACAAATTTGTTGAAGTCAGCACCCAACCTAAAATTCAGGCTGTAGCTACCCAATTTAGAAGTCACTTTCCTGATCAAAAAATTATTATCTCAGTCGACCGGCTCGATTATAGTAAAGGAATTTTAGAAAGACTGCGCGCTTACCTGACCTTCCTCCAAAAATATCCTGAATGGCACACAAAGGTTGTTTTATATATGCTAATCGTGCCATCTAGAGATAAGGTATCGCAATACAAAAAATTGAAAGATGAGATTAATCGAACAGTAAGTGAAATCAATTCTATTTATGGAAACCTCAGCTGGACACCGGTATTGTATTTCTACAAATCGCTTCCATTCGAAGAGTTGGTTGCATTATATGTTGCATCGGATATCTGTATGATTACTTCCACTCGCGATGGAATGAATTTGGTGAGTAAAGAATACATCGCCAGTAAGACGTTATCGAAAGGTGTATTGATATTAAGCGAATTTGCAGGCGCGTCCAAAGAACTCGTTGATGCCTTGATTATCAATCCATTTAATCGTATGGAAACTGCAGACAGTATTTATCAGGCGCTAAAAATGGCTCCTGAAGAGATTCAGGAAAGGGCCGATGCCAATATGCAAATTATACAGAAATTTAATGTACAGCATTGGGTCCAGCTCTTTACCAATCGCTTAGCTGAAACTAAGGCTATACAGCGTGACGAATGGGCAAGACGAATTTCGGACAAAGTATTTAACAGTATTTCTGAACGCTATAGCAAAAGTAGCAATAGACTTTTCTTTCTGGATTATGACGGTACGCTGGTCAAATTTCAGAACCATGCGCAAAAGGCAACGCCAACAACGCTACTCTATAATCTTTTGGACAACATTATTTCAGATCCACTGAATACGTTAGTTATCATAAGCGGCCGTTCACAGGAAAGTTTATCATCCTGGTTTGATGGCCGGTCCTACTATCTTGTTGCAGAACATGGCATATGGTCTAATTTCCCCAATTTCAGCTGGTCATATAAAAAAGGATTAGCACTACATTGGATGCCCGAAGTAAAAAAGCTGATGGAAAAATTAGCCGATCAAACCCCTGGTGCCTTCATGGAAGTTAAGCCATATTCTTTAGCGTGGCATTATCGCAAAGTCGAACTCGGGTTGGGCGAACTAAAGGCAACAGAACTTAAAGAGGTATTAAATCCAATGTTGAACGAATATGGACTACAGTTATTGGATGGAAATGCTGTCATTGAAGTTAAAAATACAGAAGTTAATAAAGGTAAGGCTGCATTGGAAATCGCTGGCCATATAAAGCCCGATTTTATGTTGGCAATTGGTGACGATATTACCGATGAGGATTTATTTCGGTACTTACCTCAGTCAACCATAAGTATCAAAGTAGGCAGTAACAAATCTGCAGCAAAATATTATTTAGATGAACAAGAAGATGTTCTTCAATTTTTGAATCAACTTATTATAAAATAATGAGCGAAAACACTACTGAAAAAAGACATACCTATCAATCTGGAATCATTGGTAACTGTTCCTATATCGCGCACGTCGGCATTGACACAAACATATCCTGGTTGTGCTGGCCTTCGTTTGAGGACAGCTTTGTATTCGGCAGCTTGATTGACAAAAATCAAGGGGGAACATTCAGGATTAGTTCTGAAGAGCCTATTGTCGAAACGAAGCAGTATTACATCAAAAATTCAAATGTACTCTGCACAGAAATACATACCGACTCCTATGGTTATCGTATCACAGATTTTGCACCGCGGTTCGAACAATTTGGGCGGTACTTTAAGCCGCTAATGTTGATACGGAAAATAGAGCCGCTCTACGGAGCTCCGAGCGTCAACATCAAGTGTCAACCAACTGGCGACTATGGCCGTGTGGCGCTAAAGCCGACACGCGGAAGCAATCATATTCTTTATACGAGTGACCAGATCGGAGAACGAATTCGGCTGACTACTGACTTGCCCATTTCTCACTTCTTTCAGGATGAGAGCTGGACCATCATAAGTGAGAACAGATATCTTGTACTCACCTATGATTCGGCCTTTGAATCGGCCATTGAGAGTACTTGTGAAGATTTTCTGCAAAAGACAATCAGTTATTGGCAACGTTGGATTAAACGATGCAGTATTCCCAACATTTACCAAAAAGAGGTTATCCGATCAGCGTTAGTGCTTAAGCTTCACCAATATGAGGACACGGGAGCAATTATCGCCGCCTCAACCACTAGTTTACCTGAATATCCAGGCTCTGGAAGAAACTGGGACTACCGCTATTGCTGGGTACGCGACAGTTATTATGTACTGACCGCTCTAACACATATTGGTCAATTTGAAGAAATGGAAAGCTTCGCAAATTACATTGCTGGCATCACTCATCGTAATCCCGGAAGACTTCAACCGCTGTACGGTATTCTTGGTACCACAGAGCTTACCGAACAGATCTTACCGTACTTAGAAGGCTATCAGGGAAGTGGTCCGGTTAGAATTGGAAATCAAGCTTTCGAACATATTCAAAATGATGTTTATGGTCAGGCGATGATTGCATTACTACCGCTCTTCACTGATCAGCGCTTTAAAATTCATGAGAATAAAAACGTTTTGGGATGGGTGAATTTCATCCTAGAAAAGATTGAGGCTACGATCGAGGAAAAGGATGCGGGCATCTGGGAATTCAGAAACTTTGCAAACCACCATTGCTATTCTAACTTATTTCAATGGGTCGGATGTAAAGCGGCACTACTAATTGCGCGCCAAAACGGTTATCAAGACATGGAGGATCGCGCAAATATCCTCCTAAAAAAGGCAGAAGCATATATTGAGGCTTGCTATGATGATGATCGTAAGGTCTATCAAAATGCAATAAATAGCAGTAATTTGGATGCCAGCACCTTGCAGCTGATCGTAATGGACTACTTAGATCCGAAATCGGAAAAGGCGCTACATCATCTAGAAATGCTTGAGAAAGAATTAAAGGGAGAAAATGGCCTTTTCTATCGATATAAACATCAAGATGATTTCGGAAGACCCAAATCGACTTTTTTGGTCTGTGCATTTTGGTATGTAGAAGCGCTGGCCTGTGTCGGAAGGGTCGATGAGGCGAAAGAAATTTTAGAACGTTTACTGACCTATAGTAATCACCTCGGCTTATTCAGTGAAGATGTAACCGAAGAAAATGGCAGTCAGTGGGGTAACTTTCCTCAAGCATACAGTCATGTTGGATTGATGAACGCTGTTTATCGTTTAGCAATAAAGTTAGATAAGCCAATTTTTCATTAACACAAAAATGTGCGATCAATAAAAGTTGATCGCACATTTTGCATATCCTGTATTTTTTACATCTATAGTATTTAGGACAGATCACCGTTTTTGAATTGTGCTTGTTTCGATGAAGTAGCTACTTAAATGAATGCCTGTTTATATTGATTAAAATGTTCACAAATCTCCTCCGTCTCAATTCGCTTACCCATCAAATCGATAAACCGATTTTTGTACAATGAAAAAATATAAAGTCCTGTTGCCAAACTTCCTACAATAAAAATGCCCTCAAATTCATTGCTCTTCACTAGCTTGTTGTTAAGATGGCACTCGTTGAGTAATGGAATATTATAAGAAGACCATTTACCCATTCTATCTTTAAGTACCAATCCAATATTTTTTGTTGCTTTCATCGTCTCACTTCTTTTTGAAGAAACATCAACTGCACCTCAATTGTTTTATGAATTGAATGCTTTTAAAAAGAAAGGGTCTTTCTTCCAAAGAGCACGTAGTAATACGTTCGAAAAAAAAGCATGGTCCCAATTCTTTTGGAGCCATGCTTTTTTGAGGTCGTAATTAATTTTCGCTACTTAGCGCTTACCAGGTAAATAGATTTGAAAACCTACGCCAAAACCTAATCCACTTGCACCGCTACCGGTATTTATATTGGCTTTACTATAGTTATAACCGAAAGTCGTTTCCAATGCGACTGTTCGAGTTATAAAATGAGCATAACCAACATTTGCACCTACCGCAAGAGCAACATCTTTACCCTTAGAGCTTCCCGAAATACCGATATCACCCTGCCCAAAAAACCTTCCTGTGGTTGAACCAGCATTTGGAAAATAATATCGCACAAACGGTGCGATCCCATACGTCCAATCGTTATCGGCATCCTTGATAGTAGTTAAACCAAGATTAGCCTGCGCTCCAATAGCTAAACCATCCGAAACAAAATAACCTGCTCTAGGTTGAAGTGCTATATTAAACGATTTTCCTTCAAAACTATAACCCAAATTACCGATCGATCCACCAACCATCCAGTTGCCCTGGCGTATAGGTTCAATGCCGACCTCTGAAGACATTTGAGGAGTTGTCTCAATCTTCTGGGCTTGCGCTTGATAGCCAATACCCGCTGTTATTAATAAAAGAAGTGTAAATTTTCTCATCGTATCTCTATTATAATTTATAAATAACTTTAATTGAACTAATAACAAGATCGATTAATGAAAAGTTTTGAATTTGTTATTAAACTTTACAGGATACATTTTGTAAAAAAGAATCAACCAATAAGAGTTGAAGAGTGTTCTCTTTTAAAAAAAATTATGAATGCAACGATTCGATTTAATGATACCTATTCACAGTATCTCAACAACAATGCGCTATTCCAAAATGGAATAGATCCCTTAGACAGCGATCCATCTACACATGATGGTAGCCGTACATATACCCCACCCAAGGTGCCCGATCTTGATGATGTAACTCCTGATCTGTACTATCCAGAAAATGCCGATGGGCCTGATCCAAGTGAGGAAGAACAACGTGATCGCAACAATGAGGAAAAAATCCAAACAGAAGAAGATCATGACGGAGCACAACCAAATCGTTCTGAACAAGATGATGATGATTTGGAATCAATTTAAAAACAAAAAAACTTCCTCGATTGAGGGAGTTTTTTTTAGACAAACGCTTTAACAAATTTATAGGGCTTATCCTTTATAAGCCGAATCGCCGTTATCAACAATACTACTTACCGCTAATACTATCTTTTCTTAGTGTATCTGCTAGACTCGTATCTTTCTGCATGCTCATCTTTTGCTGCTCGCTTAAATTATACCGTGTCTCATCGGCGTCAGTCGGCGCAATGTTGTCCGATTGCCCCGCTCCCTCAGATGTATTGTTTTTGGAATTTTGACAGGAGAATAACATTACGCCCCCCATCATTAATGTCGATGCAACTAATGCAAATTTTCTAGTCTTCTTCATAGTCTAATTGTTTTTATATTAAATATTTATCTAAGAACCACAATCAAAACTAATTAGTTTAACAAAAAGACAAAAAAGACTTTTAGATGCCTGTGGATGAAAATAGACATTCATTACATTTAAATAAAAACGTGGCACCCCGTAATTTAGACATTTCTTTAGGGAACAAATACCCTTTCAAAATCACATCAATTTATGCTGATTGACGATTAAGAGCGAGTGCAGTTCGCCTTATTGTAGTTTTTCTGCTACAAAAGCAATTATTCTGGTTATACGTATTTTTCCCATATAGCTGTTTGAACAAAGTTCTAGAAGAATTAAAATCGAAAAATTAGCACTCTAATTGTACTTACTTCCCCAAATAAAACATCCATCAATTTAACAAACGGTACTATGAGCAATTACAATTTAAATTTATTAGTCGAAGAAAAGAGAAGCCTTTTGAAACATTTTGCTGGTAAATTTACGAATGATCCAGATGAAAAAGAGGATTTAATTCAAGAAACACTTATTCGTGCATTAAAATCGATTGATGATTTTATCCGCCATCCCAAATTAATGTCTTGGCTATATGTTATCATGAAAAATGTATATATCAACCAATATCGCAAGGCTAAACGAATTACCGATATCCACGACACGTATATCGGTCTGGAGAGCAGCAATACGGTAGAAGCCAATAAAAGCGAGAATAAATTTATTGCTGACGACATTGAAAAAGCTATGTGCAGTTTATCAGAAGAGAACTACCAGGTGTTCCAGATGTTTCTTGAAGGGTATAAATATCATGAAATAGCGTCCTATTTTGGTATTCCAGAAGGTACAATCAAAACGAGAATACACATGACAAGGAAGAAACTGCAAAAGCAACTCAAGGTGTATAAAAAAGCGGCTTAAGACTCAAAATTAAACTGAAACAAATTAAATATTCTAAGGTTATCTTATTACGAAGATCCTAACTAGATATAATGATGCGCAAATTAATAGAAATAAAAGGTATGAAATCACGAGTTAAAATTACAAATCAGCAAAATATGGTCATTATGCTCATTATTTGCGGTGGTCCTATTGGAAAAGGAACTGTTAAAACCGTCGAACAGGGAGAAGTTTTGAATGCATCAGGGAACAAACCGATCAAAACGGATCATGAGAAAGGCAAAAAGAACTCCTATGCTGATCGAGAAAATAGATAGAAAAATTCCATCAAAAGGCTGCTTTAAAGCGGCCTTTTTAATGGAATTTTTCTAGGATTGACCATACGGGATATACCGACGTTTGCACCACCGCTAACTTGTTAGAATAATATTGTTGCTTTTCTAAAACGGAACTAATGTTTATTTCGTTCTTCTAAGCAAAAATAATTATTCACTCACCAAGAAATTAAATGGAACACAACACTATAAAGGACATTAATCGAACAGGCGATCATATACGGGTTAATAAAGATAGCATTGCGAATCTATCCTCTTAACATACCATAGAGCAGTGCAGGAATATAATCAAGATGCTTGCAAACAGGGCTAAGCTATCTTAAACATTGGATCACGTCGACTTTGAAGAGCAATATGAAAATAAAGGCTGGATATACCAGAAAGAAAATAGGCAAGTCTTTTAAATATTTCGATATATCCGGAATGGAAATTTCGGATCAAAAGATTTTAGATAGAATTACGAAGTTAGTAATTCCACCCAATTGGAAGGATGTGTGGATTGCCAAAAGTGCCAAAAGCGACTTACAAGCTTTTGGGTTCGACCAGAAAGAGCGTAAACAGTATATCTATCATCCGAAATTTGTTGACGAAAGGCAAGCAGCAAAATTTAGCAACATCCTCTTTATGGGGAAATACTTGCAGGAACTGAGAAAAATCAGCACGAAACATATTAAGAGCGAACAGTGGGACATGAATAAATTGTGTGCGATCGCTTTTAAAATTATGGATAGTACACTGATACGTATCGGCAACAAGCGCTACACCCTCACCAATAAGTCTTACGGCCTGAGCACGTTGGAAAAAAGACACGTTACTATTGCGAATAATACGATATCGTTAGCATACAAAGGAAAAAAGGGAGTTTTTCAACAAAAATCATGGTCAAATAGTCAACAGGCAAAGCTACTTACGGAACTGCTAAAAATGAAAGGGAAAAGGATATTTCAGATTGATAGCGCAGATTGCGAAAGCAGCTTCTGTGGTTCCGCTTTTAATCACTATTTACGGGAAAATTCGAAAGGCCAAATCAGCTGCAAAAGTATCCGTATTTGGGGAGCTAGCCGAGAAGCGTTTTATCAGCTTGCGCAAATCAAACCGGCGGAGGCTATCAATGCGCGCAAAAGACAGCTCAATAACGTCATTAAAAATGTTGCTGAACAACTTGGTAATACCAAGACCGTTTCACAAAAATATTATGTCCATCCTGCAATACAGCGCGTGTTTATGGAGGGACAGTTCCCAACGATTAAAAATAAATTACCTTTAGCTAAACTGGAAGATAAATTATTCCGTTTTCTGCGGAAGAATAGTCAAGCAGGCGTTGCAGCAGCGAACTAATATGTGATCGTCTTTCTAAGCAGTTGATTTAAGAAGGCAATTTCGTAAAAATTTCAAACCATTTCATGCGCATCAAGGTTCTGCTAATAACACAAAAGAGATTATTTATGCGTGCAATTTGGACTGGAGCTATTGGTTTTGGATTGGTCAATATTCCAATTAAATTATACAGTGCAACAGAAAGCGCTTCCTTAGATTTGGATATGCTCGATCGGAAAGATTTAGCCAATATCAAATTCAAGCGTGTAAATGAAAACACTGGTAAAGAGGTGAAATGGGACAATATTGTCAAAGGGTATTTTATAAAAGACCATTATGTTGTTTTGGAAGATGCAGATTTTGAAGATGCAAGTCCGGAAAAAACAAAATTGATCAATTTGCATGCGTTTGTAAAGGTAGCAGATGTTGATAGTGTATATTTTGAAACACCCTATTATTTAGAACCGCAGAAAGGTGGTGAAAAAGCGTACCAACTCTTGATCAAAGCGCTGGAAAAAACAAAGATGGCTGGTTTAGGATCTTTTGTTATGCGGAACGTTGAACACCTAGCTATTATAAAGCCTTATGAAAATGCATTAGTATTGAATAAAATTCGTTATCAACAAGAGATCAGAACACTTGATGAGCTAAAACTACCGAACAAAATAAAAATTCAAAAAGCAGAGATGGACATGGCAACACAGCTAATTGAGCAACATAGCAAATCTTTTGATATCAGTAGCTATAAAAATGAGTATATGGATGATCTTTTAAAAATAATTAAACAAAAAGATAAGGGTAAGCGACCAACCATTCGAAAAATGAAAGTAGAGCATACAAAAGCGGATGATTTACTTGCAAAACTTAAAGCTAGTTTAGGTTAATCGAAGCAGGTAGGTAGCATAGAACCGTAATCGTCAAAGTAAGTTCAAGTATAGGATAAATTCCGATTAACTCCATTGAGCATTAAATAGCGTTACACGTTCAATTGAAAGTATAATATCAAAAAGGTTACAAATAACAGTAAGGTATAATTAGTCAAAGAAAAGGAGGAATTATGAAAAATATCATTCCAGAACAGAAAGATGGCAAACGCTTAGATTGCTTTGAGTCGCTGGAGTTTCCAAGCGAGGCGATTGCCAGTATGGCTTTTGATTTGGCGGTAGATAATCTAAAAAACGTTAATCATTGGTATGAATTAGCAGAGCTTCCAGCTGCAGTATTTCAGCTCACTTCCGGTTACGGTACGCCCATCGAACGCTCCTTGGAATTGCATGATTACATCAGATTGGACATTCCTGGCCCCGGACTTCCAACTAGCGGCGGTTACGACTGGGTAAACGTAATTAATCTGATGTCCGAGAAAACTGCGGATTACAAGGTATTCGCAATCACACTAAAGCCTTGCCCCGATCCAAGTCATCCAGAAGATAAAAATACAGCTCACTTTTTTGAAGGAATTTCTTCATCAACTTTTCTGATCGAACAACGTAGAAACAGCTTGCTGTTCCAATATGCTGGGAGAAATGAAATCATCAACGTAGACAACGAGAAATTAAGTGACAACATCCGAAATTATTTCGTTGGTTTAGCGGCTAAATTGGGTGCTTCCTATCCACAGTGGAAGTCACTGATCAAAGGTATGGCTAACGCCGTAGCAAAAAAATTTGATGTGCGAATTTAGTTGTTTTTTCGAAACAGAGTCTGCTGTACTTTCTATTGGTGTTGTAAAGGACTCCAAAACTTGCTTTTTATAAACTTACACTCGTAATTTTTAACTGTATTACAGTAATTTATCCGTATATTTAGCTATATCATAAGGAATCTTGGGGTAGCATGAATCATACAAATCAATCTAACAGCCAATTACTCAATAAGCTTCAATCTTTTGGAAGTCTCGTGGTTCTAAACCGGGATTTTATTGTTGTCGGAATATCAGAATCTGCTTTACATGTGGATTGTTTAAAAGAAAATATATTAGGAACAAATTTTTTTCATAGTGTAAGCAATCTATTTGGCGAAGCATGCGTAAAGGTCAAAAATGCAGTGACTGATTTTATTGATGACCAACAATCAAGCCATATTTTAACCATTAAAGTAAATAAAGAACGTATCTATGTAAAACTGCGAAAACATGATCAATTCATTTATTTAGAATGGGAAAGACAACACAAAAAAAACATCGCTGCTAAAAAAATTAATGAACTTAATTTCCTCCTTGATAGTATTCAACCCAATAATTGGGATCGTGTTTGTGCTGCAATGAGCAAATTATTGAATTATGATCGGGTTTTTGTTCTACACATCCAGGAAACAGGCTATAGCACAGTGGTTGCCGAGCATACTACAAATGGAAAATCTCATTTCAAAGGAAAGGAATTCTCAAAAGATTTTATGCCCGAAGAAGCTTTGGAATACTATAGAAGCTATTCATATCGATATGCCCCACATATTGAAATCGAGGGGCAAGAGTTTTATTATACGGACAATAGGGTTGATTCTCTTTCGAGTTTGTTATCTCCATTACCAGAACTTCATCGTCTCTTTTTAAAAAAAATAGATGTGCAAAGCGCCTTGTTTTTTCGCATTTGTATCGATGACGACTTTTGGGGACTTGTAGTGGCGCAAAACAAAGAAAAATGTTTAGTTGATCTGCAACAACGAAAACTATGTACATTCGCCATCCAGGCTGCAGCTAGCAAATATGAAAGCTATATTAAACAGAATCTTTTGGAAAGAACGGAACTTCTTAAGAATGCTGAAGAAGAACTGAAGAGAAGCCTAGCTGAAAATAAGATGGTAAATTGTGCTCTCATTCAGCATATGGATATCTTAACCAAATTAGTACATGCAGATGGTTTGGCTATATTTAATCATGGTGATATTTTTAACTATGGACATGCCCCCCATAAATCACAATTTTATGAAATCATCCAATTTCTCCAAAATCATACCGATAAGGCAGTCTTTAAAGATTACAATTTTCGTCTGAATCATCAGGATAAGTTTAACGATAAACTTGAATTTGCAGGTTTAATGTATTTAAAAGTCGGTTTGGAAAATGACTATTATATCGTGTGGTTTAGAATAGAAAACCGTAGTCAGGTGATGCAGATGATGTTGCAAAATACAAAATCTGAAAACAAACGACTCAAAATTTGGGAGGACATACGTTACGATGTCGCCAAACCCTGGAATGATGCTGAAATCAATTTCGTTCTTCGCCTAAACCAAATCATCAAAGAATCTATTTTTACCAAATTAAAAGAACGCCAATTACTGAATGAGGAGCTTCTCAGTTTAAATAATGAGTTGGAAATGTTTACCCATACCTTATCACACGATTTAAAGAATCCATTGTCCATCTTAAAAATGGGAATACAATTCCTACAACAGCACCCGGACAATATTGACTTAACAAAAATCAACAGATGGTATCAGAATTTCAACCGAAGTGTTACAAACATAGAAGATATCATAAACAATATGGTTCAAATAAGCCAACACCGCTCTAGCATTTTGGACAAAGAACCAATTCCGATGGCATACACGATACAGCGTATTTTTCAAGAAAACAGCATGCTGTACAATGTTAATAATTGTCAGCCCCGCTTTGGAACGCTATTACCTATCTGGGGCGAGAAAAGTGCAGCTTATCAAATTTTTTCAAACTTAATTATTAATGCAATAAAATATTCAGCGCAATCAGATACGCCAATAGTAATAATTGATAGCTGCCATGAAAATGACCATACGCATTATCGAATTGAGGATAACGGTATTGGAATTCCGAGCGAGCAATTGCCACATATTTATGAAATGTTTACCAGGGCCGATAATGTAGGTTCAATACCTGGTACTGGCATTGGTCTTTCACTTGTAAAAAGAATAATGGAACGGTTAAGCGGAAGAATAGAAATTGAATCTGAAGTCGGCCAAGGTACTACCGTCCACCTGTATTTCCCTATTGTTAAACCGTTCCCTGAACAAATGTTGGTCGATTGATCCCTGATCTTGAATACTTAAATCTGTCAAACTATTCTCCACTAGACATTGTTTATTTATAAAAAGAATAGCATCCCTAAAAATGGGTTGTAATCAACTAAGGAAAATCGAAATGGAAGAAATATTATCACAAAGTGCAGTAGTAAAACGAGGTATTATTATTGCCTACTATTTTAGTAACATATGGTACGGAAAAGGGCTGCTTGGTAAACATACAGCACCGGATCCGAATGACACTGATCCTAGCGAGCATCTTCAACCAGACTTAGACGAAATCGATCCCGACGAAGAGGAAAGCATCAATTATAAACATCGGAATTTATCGGTGGAAGACGATAATAAAAAAATAGGTTAAAACAAATCCATACTGTGTTGAACATATCGAAGATCCAACTATACTGGAAAATACAGATTGACGGTTACGTCAATCTGTATTGGATATGACAAGTCATCAATACAGGGTTGAATTGATAAACCTATTAATTTAAAATACCTCTTTCGAAAGCAAATTTAACCAAATGTGCGGTATTTTTCACTCCTGCTTTATCAATTAGGTTTTGCCTATGGCCTTCAACTGTACGCTTACTTAAAAAAATCTTATCTGCAATTTCCACATTGGTATACCCCTCAGCTATGAGTTTCAATACTTCAAGCTCTCGATCCGAGATGTCGAAATCTTCATACATTTCTCCTCGCAGCTGTGTATAGCTCTGTCCGGAGCTGACTTGATCCAATAGTATCATGGCGATTTCCTCACTCAGATACCGACCACCACCAGCAATATGATTTAATCCAAATAGTAATTCGCTATACCCCACATTTTTAACCAAATAGCCAGATAGTCCAGATTCGAAAGCTTCAATAACATAATTAATTTGGTTCAGCATGGATAATATAACCACTTTAACTGTTTCATACTGCTTTTTTATCACCTGCAGTAGTTCCATCCCATCCATTTCATCCATACTGATATCGGTCAATACAATATCCGGGAGAGGATTCGAAGCTAAGAAATGAAGAGCCTCTTTTCCATTAGATGCCTCCCCTATAACTTCAAATCCATCTTGCGATTCCAATAGTAATTTTATTCCGTTACGAACAACCATGTGGTCTTCAACCAATAGGATTTTTATCATTATTATCTGTTTAAATAGTCAATTTAATTAAAATACCGGCCGCCAGCGAATCATTCATAATGCGTGCATTGTATAGTTCAGCAATCTTTGTTAAGCGCATAGGATTATTTACAGACGGTGTTTTTGAGAGTGCATCTCCCTGTTTAAAAAAGGGAGAAATTTTAATTAAGATCTCGCATTCAATCACCTGTACTGAAATCGCAATAGCCTGTGCAGATACCTCGTCATTTAAATATTGAAATAATGCCGTTATGAATTTAAATAGATGGACTTGTGTCTCCCGATGCAACTCGCTCAAATGCGGATCAAGTAACGTATCAATTGTAAAACCTGATTGATTTTTATAACTCCCTACCAATTCATCTACCGCATGAAAAATTCCTAAGTCATTTAAAATCGGATTGTAAAGTAAAATTGCTTTATTGCGAATTTCTATAACTAAAGTCCCCAATGAATCACGTAAACAACGTAATTCTTCAAAATCACCATAGCGATTCGTAAAATTTTGAAGTGATATACGCATTCCATAAAGCTCCTGAGCCAATTCGTCACGGAAATATCGTCCTATTTTTCCAAGATCATCCTGTTGATTTTTGATAATCGATTTATAGAAGTCCTCCTGACTACCATCCCACGCCTGCTTCAATTCCGAATGATCTTCCAAACTTTCGCACTGTTCTTTCGCTCCTTCCGATACGTCAAAATATATTTTTTTGTTGTCGTTCCCCATATTGCTTTCCACGTCATGTTGTACTTATAACCATTAAAATAGGGCAACAGTTTTAAAAATTAATATCTATTTCTGTAAATAAAATGTACAAATTAATGTACTGCGTATAAATACGTATAAGCGATAGATAAAAAGGGGAAATTACACAGGAAAACACTCATTGTTTAAGCAAAATTGAGCAACTAAAAAACTTTGGCAATACAAAAAAAAAATTTAAAAATCTGATTTACAACTATTTAAAAATAAACCATACCATACCCATGACTTAAAAATCAGTACAGCTGCTATTTTCATTACTGTTTTCTAGCATCCTAATTGCAGTAAATGCACCAAGATAGACACTTAAAATTTGATAAAATGGAAAATACAACAATCGATCAACTGTTTAAGGAAAAAAGACCTACATTAAAATATTTGGCAGCGCAATTTACAAATGATCCGGATGAGCGGGAGGACTTGGTGCAGGAAACCATGGTTAGGTCACTAGCATCTATCGAAAAGTTCGTGAAACATCCTAAGTTGATGTCATGGCTCTATATCATTATGAAAAATACGTATATCAATCAATATACGCGTAATAAACGACTGGAGAATTATAGAAGTGAATATATCAGCACTGGCTATCGAAACGACATGACAACAAATCGTGGAGAGAGTAATTTTGTGGCATCGGATATCCAACATGCCTTAAATAGTCTCTCAAAAGACTATTACAATGCTTTTGTAATGTTCTTAGAGGGATTTAAATATTATGAGATCGCTGAGCATCTGCAAATTCCTGAGGGTACCGTCAAAACACGGATACATATGGCTAGAAAGTCATTGCAAAAGCAGCTTAAGATATATTCAAAGAGCGTTGATTAGTATATTCGATACCCTAAAAAAGAAAGTTTACAAAGCAGTCATGGCTAGAAGAAATTCTGGCCATTTTTATTCAAACTATTCAAATAGCCTATTAAGTTTATTCTTGCAACCAATTCCTCCAAGTGATGTTTGCTAATAGGTATCTCCTATATATTTATTATATTTAAGAGATTACTTAACTATCAATATCATATTGAACATCATAATATATGAAAAAGCAATTCATTTATATTTTTCTAATCGGCTTAAGCGGAACCATATTTTTATCTTCCTGCGGTAAGATATCCAATGACAATCAGAATAGAATTCGTGTCAGTGGTGAGGGAAAGATCAGAATCATGCCAGATCAAGTAACCTTAACAATCAATACGGCTTTTACAAAACCAAGGATGGTAGTTGCTGTACGAGAGACACAGGCCACTGTCGACACTGTAATAGCTTTGCTACAAAAATATGGGAATGAGAAAGAAGATATTAAAACAAGTAGTGTTTCGGCCAACAAAGACTATCAATATGTTGCTAATACCAATAAATTTGTAGGTTACCAGGCGCAGCAAACAATCGATTTCGTTTTACATGATTTATCTAAATTCACAGAATTGACAGGAAAACTGTTAGAAACTAAAATAAGTGGAATTGGATCTATTTCTTTTGGTCACTCTAAAGCAGACAGTATTTTGAGAGAAGCCGACCTCATTGCGTATGATGACGCTTTAAAATCTGCAAAAAAACTTGCTTCTCGGGCTGATATTAAAATCGGGAAACTGTTGTATTTGTCCAATGATGGAAGCGCGTCAAACGAATCAAACCAATATCGAACAGGAATGGCTTTAGAGACATTCAATAAGGGATATGGTGGTGATGGCTTCAAAATTACACCAGAAGTTTTAGAATTCAAGAGAACGATATTTACGGAATTTGAAATCAAATAGTTCTTTTCTGCCAGCTGATCGAATCACTTATTGTCTTGATATTTAATCTTTCGTTCACATCGCATTCATATAAGTTTTGTTATTTTATAGTACGATAGTTACTGAAGTTAAAAGAGATTAACCTATGTATTATGAAAACAATAAGCTATTTTGTCGGGCGGATTTTATTTAGAATCTTTTTGGGTCAATTCAGTTCATTTTATTCACCGTTAAGATTTTATAAAACTTAATGGTTTAAAAGAATTGACATTAAGGTCCAATAATATATTATCATACATGCTTTTAACCAAAGACGCCTTTGGCGAAGATTTTATATGGGGAGTTTCCACAGCTGCCTACCAGATTGAAGGGGCTCACGACTTGCACGGGAAAGGGCCGTCAATATGGGATGTGTTCGTACAAAAAAAGAATCGCGTATTCCAAAATCAACATGGTAATGAAGCCTGTGATTTTTACAATCGGTATGTCCATGATTTATATCTGATGAAGGGAATGCATATTCCTAATTACAGATTTTCTTTATCATGGAGCCGTATATTTCCAAACGGAATAGGCGAAGTAAATCAAAGAGGACTGGATTTTTATGACCGCCTAATTGATCTATCTCTTGAACTTGGAATTACTCCATGGATTACATTGTATCATTGGGATCTACCGCATGCATTAGAGAAAAAAGGTGGGTGGGTAAACCGTGAGGTGAAAGATTGGTTTGGAGAATTCGTTTCCAAATGTGTGCAAACCTATGGCGATCGTGTCAAGAACTGGATGGTGCTCAATGAGCCTACTGTCTTCACTGCCGCGGGCTATTTCTTTGGTGTACATGCGCCGGAAAGAAGAGGCTTGGGCAATTTTTTGGCTGCAGTCCATCATGCTGCTTTAGCACAGGCACAGGGAGGGCGAATCATTAAATCAATACAAGCTGATAGTTATGTTGGCACCACATTCTCCTGTTCTCATGTAGAACCTTTTTCTTCAAGAGATAAGGATATCGTAGCGGCAAAAAAAGCAGATGTATTGCTGAATCGTCTCTTTATAGAGCCGCTTTTAGGTATGGGCTATCCGACAGAAGAGATTAAAATCCTGAATAGAATTGAAAAGTACATTCAAGTGAATGATGAAAAAGATTTGAAATTTAACATGGACTTCATAGGGGTACAAAATTATACACGGGAAGTTATACGATACGCAATGTTTGTTCCTTATCTTCGAGCGAAAATAGTATCCGCGAAAGAGCGTAAAGTTGAAATGACCGAAATGAATTGGGAGGTTTACCCAGCTTCCATCTACTATATGCTTAAAAAATTTAGTACATATCCTAATATGCCCCCTTTAATAGTCACGGAGAATGGAGCTGCGTTTGCCGATCAAGTAGAAAATGGTATCGTTCATGATCCAAAAAGAGTTACCTATTTACAGGACGCTTTACAACAAATTTATCTTGCAAAACAGGAAAATGTAAATATCAAAGGATATTTTGTATGGACTTTTCTTGACAATTTTGAGTGGGCAGAGGGCTATCGTCCAAGATTTGGACTTGTATATGTTGATTTCAAAAATCAACAGCGTATTATAAAATCTTCTGGGCAATGGTACGCAAATTTCTTAAATAACAACTCTAGTCATTCTTAGTATGGTGATAAGACCGATTAGTAACTTTTAATAAAATTACTGAAAAAAGTATTGCTAAAACAACGACCAAAATCGTACCTATCAAAGGACCAATGCTCGCTTGCCAATCCCAAAATATACTGACAATCCCGAGCGTTGAGCATACTGTATAATTCAATAATAGAAAATAATCCGACTTCTTTAACACGTTAGTTCGCTTAATCTCAATGATACTCTCCAATGTTGCCTATAATAAAATTAAAAAATATGTATAACTAATCTGTCTGATTACATAAATATAAATATCTTTAATAAAAAACATCGAAAAATTAAAGGCGCATTTTATGAAGACTTTTCAATTTAAATCACATAATGTAAAAAAGGGCTTAATGTTCGGATTAGGTTATTTAGCAGTAGTATTTGTGGTCCTTTATGTCTTTTTTGGTGGTATAAATGGGCTTGCCGATGCGGCAAATAATTTCGGTTCCGCGAAAGGTTTAGGCATATTGGTCGCAGTAGTTGTAATTGGACCACTGATTATCCTCTTGCAATTCATTAATCCTAAAATCGATATACAGGTCGACAGTAAGAATTTATCCATTCAGAGCTCGAAAAAAAGTCCCAAAACTATTCCACTAGCGACAATACATTCCCTGGAAATCAACCAGAAGCTGGTCAACCAGCTTCAGATATTTGATCAAAACAAACAACTACTCGCTACAATACATCCTCAAACCGACACCAATGTGATTTTTTCAATTGCCAGTACGATAGCACAACACGGTGAATTTGTAGCGACAAAAGGAGACAAGAAGATTTTCGGGAATGCTGTTCCAACGGTCTCCTATTTAAGGCAATAAACTAGGCCCCTATTATCGTGATGAAAAAAATTACAAATATTCAGTACCTTGTTCTAGCCATAGCAACTGTCATTCTCGGTCTGTTGTCCCGAAAAATAGTGGCAATACCACCGATATGCGGTGATGTCCTCTATGCTGTGATGGTGTACTGGCTATCACGCTTTATATTTATTAAAAAATCAGTACTCTTTTCCAGCATCATCACTGTCTTATTCTGTTTTACGATCGAATTTTTACAACTCATACAATCTCCGTTCTTTTTATGGATAAGAACCAATGTGCTGTTACGTCTTGTATTTGGCCAGGGATTCGTATGGTCAGATCTAGTCGCTTATTGTTTGGGGGCTATCGCAGCTACCTCTCTCGATTGCGTTAAGCATCTCATGTTAAAATCCGTTCTTACTGTACGTGAAAAATAACTTATTTTATAGTTGTGACTCCCATATCAATTCCCATCTTTTCGTAAACCATATCATTCGGTTGCCAAAGCTCTATTTTGTTTCCTTCAATGTCCATGATATGAACAAATTTGCCATAGTCAAATGCTTCGATATTATCAAGAACGGTAACCCCCTCCTTCTTCAATTCTTCGACTAAAAGTTCAATATCTTCCACGCGGTAATTAATCATAAAATCCTTTTCCGAAGGGTCAAAATAGGCTGTGCTTTCCTTAAAAGGGCTCCATTGAGTAAATACTTTTTTTGTACTATCTGCTCCTTGATACCATTCAAATACACCGCCATAGGAATTGGTAGTTATACCTAAATGTTGCGCGTACCATGCTCTCAGTTTTTTTGGATCTTTACTCTTAAAGAAAAATCCACCTATACCAGTTACTCTTTTAAGTTCGGCAGACTGGCTTAAATGCTTAACGGTATTGAAAGCATAGCCCATTCCAAATGCCAGCAGGATACTTCCAACAAATACAACTCTTTTCATAATTTAATATAGATAAACAATTGATTTACAATCACTAGCCAATTTAGTCATTCGTTTTCAAAAATGCAGCTATAGTGGTTCAAAAAGAAATCTTTTTCAAGGTTAAGATTATAAAAAAACGGTATTGTATTTATACATTTGATTCGGTCAAGATTCATTGCTAATACTAGTAACAATTAGAACAAAATAGTTAAGAGCAGGTCAACTAAAAAATAAATTTATGTATAGTTTTAAAAACGATTATTCAGAAGGGGCGCATCCCCGCATCTTAGATAAACTTATTGAAACGAATCTCATACAGCAACCTGGGTATGGAGAGGATGAATATGCTAAAGAAGCAAAAGCCATTTTAAAGAGAAAGATAGCTAATGAACTAGCCTCCGTTTATTTTTTATCTGGGGGCACACAGACCAATCTATTGGTACTATCGTTTCTCTTACGCGTTCATGAAGCCGTCATTAGTGCAAAGACTGGACATATATCTGCCAATGAAACTGGTGCTATTGAAGCAACTGGGCATAAAGTTATTGCCATAGAAACTATAAATGGAAAATTAACTCCTGACGATATCATAAGAACATTGAAAGAGCATGCTTTGGCGCCACACGTGGTAAAACCACGAATAGTTTATATTTCAAATTCTACCGAAATTGGAACAATTTATACCTTGGTAGAACTACAGGCGTTATTCGGATGTTGTCAGCAACATCACTTGCTACTCTATCTGGATGGTGCCCGTTTAGGACATGCATTGACAGCGGAAAACAATGATTTAGCGTTATCAGATCTTGGAAAATATTGTGATGTATTCTATATTGGAGGTACAAAAAACGGTGCGCTTTTAGGAGAGGCTGTCATTTTCAATAAGTCCGAATTGGCGATGGATTTCGATTATGCGATCAAACAAAAAGGTGCTTTACTAGCCAAAGGTCGTGTGTTATCCGTTCAGTTTCTCGAATTGTTTAAAGATAATTTGTATTTTCAACTAGCGCAAAAAGCAAATTCATATGCAATGCAAATCACCAAAGCAATTAAAGAAAAGGGCTACTCGTTTTTAACTGATTCCACTACAAACCAGCTATTCCCTATTTTACCAAAGTCTCTCATTCAGGTATTGAGTCAAAAATATCAGTTTTACATTTGGAAAGAAATAGATCATGATAATGCTGCTATTCGCCTAATTACGTCTTGGGCTACCGAAGAGGAACAGGTGGTGAACTTTATTACTGACCTATCGAATTTCAGATAGGTTTGTTGGCAGCAACGTTCTACTTTCATTTAACGAGTTTAATACGTAGATGCCTGCCTATAAAACTCGTTAAATGAAAGTGGAATAAACTAATCTTTGGGCTCCAAAACTCGCCATACTGCAGCTGCAGCGATGGCCCCTACGAGTGGTGCAACAATAAACAGCCATAGTTGAGACAATGCTTGCCCTCCAGCTAAAACAGCTGGACCAAACGAACGGGCTGGGTTAACGGATGTTCCCGTCACTGGAATAGCAACTAAGTGAATTAATAAAAGTGTAAAACCGATGGCAAGTCCAGCCATGGTGCTGTTGCCAAGTTTCGATGTCGTTACCAATATAATAAATACAAAGAGAAAGGTTAACACGGATTCAATTAGAAAGGCTGAAGGTGTACCATATTCATTTTGATATCCCTTCCCCCAACCATTAGCGCCAAAGGCCCATTCACCTGCTGTAAATCCAGCCAACTGCCCCAATAAAATCTGTTGCAAAACCAAAGCGGCCAAAAGCGCACCACTAAATTGAGCAACAATATACACAACCGCATGTTTGGCAGACAGACGTCCTGCCAATAACACACCAACAGTCACGGCTGGATTGATGTGGCATCCCGATAGCCCTCCAATCGCATAAGCAAAAACGACTACAGAAAGACCGAAAGCCACGGAGATGCCCAACAGACCAAGACCAGAGAGCCCCCCCGTGGTATTGGCTCCTGCAATCGCTGCGGCACCGCAACCAAAAAGCACTAAACCAAATGTCCCAATTAGTTCAGCGAAAAATTTTAAAGATGTCTTAATTTCCATAGCATTCTATTTATAACTTAGTTAACTCTAATTTAACCACTATCCATATAAAGTTAAAGTCGCAAAATATTTATTGTAGAACAATATCTACAACAATTGGAAATTAAATAAAGTATTTCATCCGATCAGTATAACCAAATTTCATCACACGCCATCAGTGGATGCTTTGTGGGATGATTACGCCATAGCGGTAATTTTCTAAATGGGACAGCATAAATATGAATAGCAGTAACCTTGCTATTTATTGATGTTTGATATCGGACTTTATCCACCTTATAATCTTCTTTCATGGATGCATGCTTCTGAACGGATACTTCTTGAAAATCTTTCCCATTTATAGAGACAGAAATATGTAATTCCTTTGGTGGAAATATCCAATGCCGGGCATCTTTCAGAAAATCGAGTTCGATTGTATCTATTTGTGTTGGTTGTTTAAAGTCGAAAGTAATATCCATTGGCTTACCATTCCACAATAGCCAATTGTAACTATAATCCAAATAGCCCGGAACGCTATCCGTTAGTGTCTTTAACCCATTTGCTGGGAATGATGGGTCAAATGGATTTTTCGATGTAATACTTGCTTCTGAAGCTTTATTTATTCTAACTCCGGCATTGAAGATGTCTGTCCATTCTTTTGCATAACTATCAGGCGATGCTCCAGCTTCGGCGAGTTCTATTACCCCTAGCCTTTTGGCATCTTCAACGAATTGAGCGACCCTGCGCGTTAGACTTGGTTTCGCTACCCACCGATTACCATCCCGCACAAATATACCACGATCATGGGAGCCGTAAAATCTTGCTTGCTGCAAATAGGTATAATCCAGTCCCAATTGGATACGTCTAACGCGTGATGCCAATAAGGGATTATCCTTACTGGTAGCTTCTGCCTTTTCTAATAACATCCTATATTGATCCATGGCCTCTGGACTTAAAAAATCAATTCTATTATCAATTGGATTTCCATAAATCGACAAAGCAGAGGACGGCCCCGGCAAACGACCTCTTCGCTGTTTAAGGTATGCTTTCACAAAAGGTCCGACTTTACCGTAATAGCCCTCAATAAATTCATTCATCAATTGATCTTCTGAGCGAACGTTCGTATCCCAGGAAAGATTGGCCAAAACATAGGCATTTAGCTCCGCCATATCACTATAAGTCGCTCCACCGCCCTGTAAAAAGATGCCTTCTACCCCTTGTGTTTTCAAATAATGTAGACTTTTCTGCATCGTTCCTTGAATTGGAAATGGTGCAAGATAATTGGTAAACTGGGTCAAATAATCCCATACAAAGACATGTTTAGCTTTGGATTTCCAAGCGCTCAATTGCCTTCTGAAAGTTGCAGCCGAGACTTCAACAGTGATATCATTTTTCCGGAAAGCATCAATATTACTTAGTATAACTGACACATTATCTGCAACACGTAAATGTGCAGGTGGATTGGCCGTTTCAAGATAAGCCAATGTCGTGAATTTCTTATCTGGAAAGATTGCGGCTACCCGGTTCACAAAGTGTATCAATGAGCCCTGCGGTCCCCCTTCGCGCTTATCTATAGCCTGACAATGATCGCACGTACAGCTTCCCCTATCATCATTAGCCGCAATAGACCAATAAATAGCCTTCGGATTTTCAACCATCCTGCGCTTAAAGTAAGCAACAGCATGTGTAAAGACATCTTCATTAGAGAGGCAAAGCTGAGCCGGCTGCCGCTTCCCATCAAATAGGGAATAATACTCGGGATGACTTTTAAAATAAATCGATGGTGGCAATATTTTACTGGCCGTGTGTCCCCAATCCCCCCACTTGTCTTCCAAATAATGTAGACCATACCAATCCATGTATTCCTGATCCAGTTCTATTGGGAAATAGACCTCTCTATATTGAAAACTTGGTTTTGAAAAAATTTTTAGATCTGCAGCTACATATAAACTAGTAGACTTAGGAATATAGGTATTTTCATAACCTGCATACCATTTTCTTCCGCCAATGATATCCCTTACATAACGGTATGCCGCAAATAGCACTCCTTTACCACTCCCCTTAATCCAAATCGTCTTTCCCACAACATCAATAGAATAACTATCCTCAGGAAAGGATTCCGTTATGGGTAAGCTTTCTAGGATAATAGCATCTGAAACATCAACTTTAGCTTGTATAGCATAGTCTGCACCCGTACTTTCTTTTGTGTAAGATTTGATAACACCCGCGGCTTGCATTGAAACAGGATTGTCTATCTCCGCTTGAATGATATAACCTGTTTTCCCATACTCAACTAATGTAATTCGCTCTTGTGCTTGCACTATCGTTACCAATGACAATAGACCTAACATAAACTTCCACATCATATAAAAATTTATCATACGGATAGATACGAGCAAAATAGCTCACAACCGTTGATTAAGCATGACCTATCCTTAACCGTACACGCGATATAAGCTCATACGGAGAAATAGGCTTTTTAATATAATCATTGGCGCCTACCTTAAATCCTTCTAAAATACTATTATCGTCATTCTCTTCTTTTCGTTCTTCATAGGGGATTTAATTTTAGTACTTCATAGTACGACAAAGTTTAGAAAAAAAAACTGAAGTCGTTGTAGACGCACAACTACAAGACTGCAAAAATTAATTAGCATTGATTTCAATTCATAGCATGCGTTAGTATGTTGGTTTCATGTATTCACCACGATATTGTTCAACTTATTATTTAATAATCGTAAGACTCTACTGCGATAGTTTAATGTGATTGGACAAAATTAAACCGCTGGTATATCCCCCAATTAACTAATTTATACTGTATATTTATAGTATACTAATACGTAGCAAACAATTTATGAAAATCGCCTTCTTTTCCACAAAACCATATGACAAGTTATTCTTTGAAAAAGAAAACAGTACGTATGGCTTTCAGTTTAATTTTTATGAGACGCATCTAGGGCCACACATTGTGAATGCTATTGAAGACGAGAAGGTAATCTGTGCATTTGTCAATGATAAACTAAACCGACAAGTTATCGAAGTACTTGCTGAAAAAAGCGTTGAGTTGATTGCCTTGCGCTGTGCGGGCTTTAATAATGTTGATTTAGAGGCGGCACGGGAGTTTGGAATAAAAGTGTGTCGAGTTCCTGCTTATTCTCCCGAAGCAGTTGCAGAACATACAATGGCCATGTTATTGACATTAAATCGTAAAACGCATAAAGCTTATAATCGGGTTAGGGAGCAAAATTTCGCATTGCATGGACTTTTGGGCTTCAATCTTTATCAGAAAAAAATTGGGGTAATTGGCACTGGAAAAATTGGAAAGGCTTTTATCAAAATCGCCTTAGGATTTGGCGCGAATGTAATTGCCTATGATTTATATCCAGATCCTGAGCTTGCAGCAAAAGGCGTCGATTATAAATCGTTGGATGAGGTCTTTAAGGAATCAGACATCATTTCTCTTCATTGTCCGCTCACGCCCGAAAACCACTATCTAATTAATAAGGAATCATTGGATAAGATGAAGCATGGCGTTACAATCATTAATACAAGTAGAGGTAACTTAATTAATACCAATGATGTTATCAAAGCGCTTAAAGAGCGTAAGATTGGACTACTGGGTATTGATGTGTATGAACAGGAGGAAAAATTGTTTTTTAAAGATTTATCAACGACAATTATTGAAGATGAGACCATACAACTATTAATGAGTTATCCTAATGTTTTGGTAACCGCACATCAGGCTTTCTTCACCACTGAAGCGTTAACAGAAATTTCTCAAAGAACACTGCGAAGTATTTCCGACTTATTGTCTAAAGGAATCACTGATGAAGACGTCTTGCTATAAGCAAGACGTCGTAAGCATTTCAAATCATTCCGGTATATACGTGCCCAAAAAGGCAGTTGGAATTAATTCGATTATTGTATTCGTTTTCCATCTATCCCCTTTCGCCCTGGTAACTTGCCCACCACTCATCAAGACGTTCGATGACCGGCAATAAAGTTTTTCCCAACTCGCTGAGTTTGTATTCTACCCGTGGCGGAGATTCGGCATAAATCTGTCTACATAAAATTCCGTCACGTTCGAGCTCGCGCAGCTGAACAGTCAATGTCGTTTGCGCCAAATCTTCCATTTCACGCCTAAGCTCACCAAATCTTTTGGGACATTGTTTCGCTATAGCTTTAATGAGCAATACCTTCCATTTTCCACCTATTATCTTAAATATGCCATTGACATCACAACAAGCGCCAAAATTTTCACTTTTTTTTTCATTCATAATCACCTGATACTAACCATTAGTTCATAAAAACATACCAAGTACATAATTTGTAACTACTTGACTTAAAAAAATATCCAAACTATTTTTAACCGTAAAAATATTAAAAACTTTCTATATGAGCTTTCAAATTAAAGATCTACTTCATATTTTGTTTCTTTCAACTGCTGTATTTCTTTTCGTCATCGACCTTTTTATTTTGAATGTTTCCCTTCCGAACATTCAACATGCGCTACACTTAAGTAATAGTGATACGCAATGGATTATTGTACTTTATATTGTTGGTTACGCAAGTATTTTGATTTATGCCGGCATTGCCGGAAATCGTTATGGAAAGAAAAAGTTATATTTAGTTGGAATGGCTGGTTTTACCCTCGCTTCTTTTTTATGTGGTGTTTCAAGCAATCTCTACGCCTTATTGCTCGGAAGGCTGGCCCAGGGAATTAGTGCTGCATTGATGGTTCCACAAGGTATTGCACTGATTACTTTACTATTTGAAAATCCAGAAAAGAGATCCATGGCATTGGGCATCTATGGAAGTATAGCGGGTATTGCTTCGGTGATAGGTCAGTTATTGGGTGGAATACTCCCCGATCAAACCTGGATAAACGAAAGCTGGCGCCTTATCTTTTTAATCAATGTACCTATTGGATTCCTTGCCTTCTTTGCTGTTTATCGGTATACGCCTAAAGATGATCGCAGTGTAAAATCTTCGATCTCTTTTATGCCAATGCTCACATTGTTTGCGCTTTTAATGGGGATAATTTTTCCATTAATCATGGGGCCGGAGTTGAAATGGCCATTGTGGTCACAATTCCTGTTGGGAGGAACACTTTTTTTCGTTTTATTGTTTCTAAAAAAGCAACGAAAACTACAACAAAAAGGTTATCCTACCCTACTAAATTTCTTGCTATTCAAAAATAGGATTTTCAACATAGGGCTTCTCGCTGCATTAGCTTATTATATGGTTCAGGATGCCTACTTTATCATTAATTCCAATTACCTTCAAAATCAAAAAAATTATACGTCTACAATGACTGGAATTGCCTTTATTTACCAAGGCATGGGTTATGTACTCGCTAGCGTTATTGTAAGTAGATTAATACAGCGTTATGGAAAAATAGTTATACTTACTGGATTAGGAATTATGATTTTGGGTTTGTTGTCTCATCTTTTTATTTTTAATACACAGTTTTTAGATAATGATCAATTACATGTGCTCTTCTTTCTTTATGGTATTGGCTGTGGAAGTGTATTGCCCGCATTAATGACACTTGCTTTAAAAGATCTCAATGAGAGATTAATTGCTGACGGCACTGCTGTTTATCTTACCATACAACAATTATCGATCTGCCTAGGTATTGCTTGTATTGTTGGTGTATTTCTCCATCAAAAAGAAAGCAATTTTTTTGGTTGGCAGCATATCTCCTCATCCTATGGCTACTCAATGTCACTATCGGTCATATTGCTGTTGAGTGTCGTGTGTGTAGTAGCATGTTTACCTTCTAAAAAGTAAAATAGAACATAATTTAGTTCAGCAACATCGGCCAAATGTCCATTTATTAGTTGAATTAAAGCAAGTTGCGCATTTTCATCCTTTGGTGAATGCTTAGCCGGTCTCATTTAATATCATTGCTATGAGCTACTAGATCGTAATCCACCAGAAATAGGTCTTTACCATCAAAAAGATCAATCTGGTCTTCTTTAAACATCTCTACAATATCGCGGGCAGTTTTATACGTTACATTCGCTTGTATGGCAATCAGATCAATAGCACTATTTACATCGCCCTGTTTAATGAATTCCCGAATAGTGGCTTTATCAATTTCGATCGTATTTACGAGAATATTTTTGGTCATATCTTTTAATTTCCTATAGATTAGAATGCTTGCTACCTACGCGGAGTAAATGCTTTTACTTCAAAAATGAGATTAATAAGGGAGAGATCAATGAAAATTTCTTCCTTTATGAAAAATGCCTGCAGCATTATCATTTTCTGCTGTTAGATCCTTTAACAATCCAGACATATCAAAGCAGCGCTGAGCAATGACATGAATAACTTCTCCTTCAGTTTGAATTTTACCAGCGATCATAAGGAGCTTTGCCCGAAGGATCTCTTTCCGATATTTTTCAAACACAGTACTCCAAACCACAATATTTGCAAAACCTGTATCATCTTCAATAGTGATAAATAAAACACCTTTAGAGGTTCCTGGGCGTTGCCTAACGGTAATTAATCCACATATCTTTACCGGCATATCATTTTTTATCCCTCCCAATTTTGCTGTCGGCACTACATGGAGAAGATCTAGCTTTCCACGCAAGAAGCTCACCGGATGTGCTTTAATGGATAGCGATGTTTTTGCATAGTCTGCAACTACATGCTGACTTTCCGTAAGCAATGGTAACTGGATCTGTCCCTCGGTTATACTTTCAGAAGCTTGCCCTTTAAATAATTCAATTGGCCGATCACCTAATGCTGTAATCTCCCAAAGTGCTTGTCGGCGATCCATATGCAGCGACCTAAACGCATCTGCATGCGCTAACTTTTCTAAGGTCGCAAGCGATAATCCGACGTCCATCATTCCTATAATGGATGAAAATCCGTTGTGCCGACCAGTAGTTAGCACAACAGCCTCTTCCATGGAAAATCCTTTGATTTGACGTAACCCCAATTGAAGGGCATGCGGTTTACCCATCTCACCCTTTAAAGTATTGTCCCAGGTTGAATAATTTACATCAATAGGATGTACCATTACACCATGTTTCTTTGCATCAATAACAATTTGAGCGGGCTGATAAAAGCCCATCGGCTGACTATTCAATAAGGATGCAGCAAAAATATCGGGATAATAATACTTAAGCCATGAGGACACATATACTAATAATGCAAAAGATGCGGCATGGCTCTCTGGAAAACCATAACTACCGAATCCTTCCAGTTGCTTAAAGACTCGATTGGCAAATTCTTCTGAATAGTTTTTTTTGACCATGCCATCGACCATTTTTTTGTGAAAAGAAGATACCTGCCCTTTAGATTTGAATGTTGCCATACTACGCCTCAACTCGTCGGCTTCTGCAGGTGTAAATCCCGCTGCAACGATAGCAATTTCCATGGCCTGCTCCTGAAAAAGAGGGACTCCTAAGGTTTTTTTAAGAATAGCTTCGATCTCTTGACTAGGATAATCAACATCTTCTTCTTTATTTCGACGACGTAAATAGGGATGCACCATATCCCCTTGTATAGGTCCCGGGCGTACTATAGCCACTTCAATGACCAAATCATAAAATTTTCGTGGTTTTAATCGTGGTAACATCGACATCTGGGCCCGGCTTTCGATCTGAAATACACCTAAGGTATCCGCATGGCAGATCATATCGTAAACTGCTTCATCGTCATTTGCCCCAATATCGGCGAGTGTAAGCTCTTTTCCGTAATGTTTTTTTGCGAGTTCAAAAGCCTTACGGATACAGGTCAGCATTCCCAAAGCCAGTACATCTACTTTCAGAAAACCGAGTGCTTCCAGATCATCTTTATTCCATTCGAGATTGGTCCGATTATCCATTCGAGCATTTATTAAAGGACACAGTTCATGTAAATTACCTTGTGTAATTACAAACCCACCAGTATGCTGGCCCAATTGCCTCGGAAATCCAATATATTGATGCGTCAACTCCAGCACTTTTCTCAGATGCTGGTCATCGGGATTAAAGCCCTGTTCAACCAAACGCTCCAAATTGATAACATCATCCCAATGACTACTTACTATGCCTGCTAAGCGCCCTACAGCATCTAAAGATAGTCCCATGGCCTTACCAACATCACGTATAGCTCCTTTTGAACGTACTTGTGTGACTGTAGCCACAATGGCAGCTCGATTGCGTCCATATTTCTCATAAATATATTGGATTACTTCCTCACGACGCTCATGCTCAAAGTCGACATCTATATCTGGTGGTTCATCGCGGGCATCGGACATAAATCGTGCAAAAAGAAGCCTATATTTAGAAGGATCCACCGAAGTAATTCCTAAACAGTAACAAACCGTAGAATTTGCCGCTGAACCTCGCCCCTGACATAAAATTCCTTTTTCTTTGGCAAATCGAACATAATCATATACCGTCAAAAAATAAGAAGCATAATTTTTACGCTCGATAAAATCAAGTTCCATTTGAATCGTTTCCCGAATGCTATCGGGGATATCACCGTCAAATTTTTTCTTGGCTCCTTCCCAAGTTAGATAGGTTAATTCCTCCTGCGTCGTTCGCCCATTAGAAGATAACTCATCGGGATATACATATTTCAAATCATCTAAGGAAAAATGACAAGCATTGGCAATTTTTACACTCTGTTCGATAGCCTCTGGGTACCCTCTAAACAAGCGTTCAACTTCAGTGATTGACTTTAGATAGCGCTCTGCATTGGGATGCAAATTAAACCCAGCAGTTTGTATCGTACATTTTTGACGGATACATGTTAAAATATCCTGCAATTCACGTCTTTCGGGTATATGATAATATACATCGCCGAGAACAACAAGTGGAATATCGCATTGTTTACCCAGTTGATTTATTCTAAACAATAGTTTTGAATCATCTCCACGATAGAGTTTTTTAATACCTAGACTAAGAAAGCCCTGGAGGAACTGTTGACATTGCTGTACAAATTCAATAAAAAAAGGATCTAGCTCAAAACCAGCCACCAATTTTTCAGGTGGACAAATAATAAACATAATTCCCTCAGCATATTGAAACACATCTTTTTTATACAACGCACATCTGCCTTTTTCAGTCCTTAAGTTCCCAACGGTTAACAATGTTGAAAGTCGACCATAAGCCTCTTTATCTGTCGGGTATGCGAGTAAGCTAGGGCCATCTTGTAAGTCCAAGCGACAGGCAGGAATAAGTCGTATACCGGCTTTTTTGGCCGCTATATGTGCGCGAACAATACCAGCAAGGCTATTACGGTCAGTTACTGCTACAGCATGATAGCCCAATTGAGCCGCTTGTTCAATCAATTCTTCGGGGTGTGAGGCACCTTCGAGAAAACTGAAATTACTTGTTATCTGTAATTCACAATAATTCATCTTTATGCAAAAAAGCCATGTAAAAACCATTCATCTGCCTGTCCGCCGTAATGTCCAGATCGATACAGCCAAAACCGCCGGCCTTGTAGATCTTCCACGGCATAGTAATCCCGATGTTCACCTGGATCAATCCACCATTCACGCTCAATACGTTCGGGACCATCTGCTTTTCTGATATTATAGGTATCTCCCTTATAACGGAACAGTAAGGGAGGATAATCGGGTATAGGTGCTGTGACTATAATACGCTCGGGAACCTTTAATAGTCGTGTCGGACGTGGACGCTCGGTTTGCCATTCAGCAGTTACAACCTCATCCATAGAAGCAGCTATTTTCATGGATCGTTCAGGCCAATAGTGTGCAGATGGAACATATCGTAGTATTTCACAACTGGAATCTCTGCTTTTTAAACGATCTAAAAGTTCGGTAACCAATGGACTTTTGAGTCCAATTCGATTGTCCCAAAGATTTTCCTGAACAGGATCTGCTGCCTCTACTTTGGATGCACCCAGCGTAAATAATTCAATGCCCAATGCGGGTTCAATTTGTGGAATTTTTATTTCAAATAACTGAAGAATATGGTTTCCCTGAGCTGTAGCACGACTTGTTTCAATAGTAATTGTCTCTATTTTTCCATCTACCCGATGACAGTCCAATTCGGCTGCCCGTAATCCTTTACCTTCACCCGACAATCGTTTGCACAACTTATTTATTAAATCTTCTAAAGCCAATGCAATACCATTTGGTGTACATATTGGTTCAAGACAAGGTAAATGCTCTTCATATGGTAAAATAGACTTTATAGGAATAATAAATTCGTCCTCTAATCCCATGGCCTGATCTAGTCGAAGCAGCAAACTAGCGCCAAATCTCCTGCGCAAAACTGCCCGGGGCATGTGAGCAAAACTCCCTATAGACTGCAATCCAAGCGCTTGCAACCTCTTCAATTGAATATCTTCCAATCGTAATGCTGCTGGATGTAAAGGTAGAAGAGCCTCCAATTGGCCCTGTTCTTTTATAATACTATCATCAGATCCAAAATGCGCTATCGCCCAGGCGGCACCAATGGTATCAGCAATACCTATGCGGACAGTATAACCATGGTATTTAAATGTAGAGGCAATATGTGTTAAATAAGCAAATTCTCCGCCCCAAAGATGGGCACAACCACTAATGTCTAATATAATCCCATCGGGTTCATCTATTGAAACCTGCGGTGTATACCTTATGCACCAACCAGCTATAAAATGGAGTAATTTATCAGACAGTCCTGCTTGTTCATGAATAATTTTAAGTGATGGAATAAATGCCCGCGCATCCGCTATGGCCATACCTGAATATACGCCCGCTTGCTCTGCAAGTAAATTATGCGCACTAACGATCAGTTTTCCTTGAACTGCGATCGACAAAACAAAGGGAATATCTTGCAAATGTGGTTTACACACAGTAAACCAATCTGTTTTTAAGTAACGAAACCATAATGACGCAAATCTTTTTTTCATGACTAACCAAGATTTTGATAATTATAGTTCCAATTTTTTGACCCGACATCCTTGTTGGAGAATATTTTAAAGCCCTTCGGAGTCCAAACTATTTTTCCTTTGGCTGCTGTACCATTTCTTACTTTAAGCAGCTCGACATTCCAACAGGGGTTGCCAATACCGGGTAACCCTTCATCCGATTGACTAGGCAAAGAAGTGACTTTCCAACGTGCCGCACAAGTGGTGGCCAACAATAGCTTTGGATTATGTTGGAGGATAAAACCCGTAACTTTACTTTTTTCTACAGCAAGTTGAAGCCGCCTTGACTGAACAAAATCCAGTTGGTGTATTTCGGCTAATACTGCTGTTATACCAGGACATTTCAACGCTTCTTCCATCGCCCATAAAACATCTTTTTGCTGCTTCATGGAAACAAAAATAATCGATGCAGGGTCGGCTCCAAATGTGCTGATTGCAGAAGGAAATACGGTTTGTACCGAGCTTATCCAAATACAAATCCCGGCATTTTGCATCAGTTTTCCAAGGATACCAACGATAAATCCACAGGATGCAGCACTATCCATACGGCTAAAACTAACAAATTCATGTATTACACCTTTGGGAAAAGTACCATTTGGAAAAGCTTTTTCCAAAGGTCCCAAATCCATAGCAATTTCATCACTTGACCTTTCAGGTACCCCCTGCCAGGCAAGCAGATCCCTTTTAAGCTTTCTGATCAAAGCCTGTTTATCTTCTAACATCATAGCCCCTCCTATTTAATAACAAACAAATATAATACTAAATATTTTAGCAATAAAGAATACTACTACATTTTTTAGTAATAAAGCTGATGTAAAAGGTATGTGCTGGTTTAGGGCTTATATTTCATTCAGGAATTGTTGGATAACATCTTTTTTTCTTGTCGCAACGGGGATCATCTTACCATCAGCCATTTCAATCTGCCCATCTTTATAATACTTTTTTATATAGTTTGCATTTACTAAATAAGATTGATGACAACGGATAAAATCTGATTCTGGAAGCATGGTTTCAAAATGTTTGAGGACTTTTGAAACCATCATAGGTTTGTTGTCTTTGATATAGAATGTGGTATAACCTTTGTCGCCATGGCAATATAGAATATCATCAATACTGACGATCTGGGTATATTCAAATGTACGCAACGCTATTTTCCGAGGTCTGCTAGGAGACTTTAGATAGCTTTCAGCCATGCTTAACTGCATACTGTTGAATCTAAATTCTGTATTTTTCTTATAACATTTTTCAATTGCTTCGATAAATTGCTCCGGAACAAGAGGCTTTAATAAATACGCAATTGCACCTATGTTGAGTGCTTCTATGGCATACTGATTAAAAGCCGTTATAAAAATGGTATTAATGTCCAATTTCAGCTCTGAAAGGAAGGATAGACTTGATCCGTCTTTCAATTGAATATCAGCTAAAATAAGATCCGGATTGGATATGGGCAATTCGCGCTCTGCCTGAGCAATGGATGGACTATACCCTACTATTTGAACATAGGGTATCGCATCTAATAAAGACTTAATATACAAATAGATATTATGCTCATCTTCAAGAATATAAACTTTCATCATTTCACGTATTTAATTAAAATGTAAAAACAAGTGGGATATGGATTTCTACACGATATCCTCTATTATCTTCCCTATAATTGGGTTTTATTTCAATCGTTGCTTTTTGCATCGGATCATTAAACATAAGCTCAAGACGCTCCTTAGTGATAATCTGTGATAAAGAAGTCTTATGCCCAGTATTTATCTTATCAGACTGCACTCCCCTGCCGTTGTCACTGACAACAATATGTAATTGATCTGACGTCTCACTGAAAAGAATCTGTAAGTAACCACGATAATCTAAATTTTTAAAAGCATGTTCAATAGCGTTTTCAACAAACGGCTGTACTAACATGGGTGGAATCATGACATCATCGATATCAATATTACCGCTCTCGATTTCAAAATCAAATAGATCTTGATAACGCATCTGCTGTAAAAGTATATAATTCTTTAATGACTTAATTTCTTGATCCAAAGAAATATACTCTTCTCTATTTAATTCGAGTATATCTCGAATTTGACGGGATAAGAGAAGGAGGTATTGATTTGCTTTTGATTTTTGCTCGCTACTAATCAAACCTTGCAAATTAGCAATTGCATTATAAATAAAATGTGGATTTAACTGATTTTGCCGTGTCTTTTGTTCTAAAATCAATTGTCTATTTTCTGCAATTATACGCTGATTTATATTTGTCAATAATTTCTGCTTATTTCGATAATAGATGAAAAATGCAAGGCTAAAGATAAGGGCAAATAAAATGACAAATATCCACCGCTGTTGAACCATAATCTGATAGTTAAAAGCATTGGTTGTTTTCAGAAGTTTTATAGCCTGGTCTTTTTTCTCGGTTTCATATCGCGTATTAATCTCGTTTATCCGATCATTTTCAATGTTTTTTATACTATTTTTGTAATCTTGATAAGCAGAATCCAATGTAAAATAAGCCCGCTCATAATCTCCTTTTAATGCATAGGCTAATTGCAAATTTTGATAATAGAATAATTTATTTTGCTTGCTTTTATGCGTTCGTATAAACTGTAATCCCGCATTAAAATAATATATGGCCGAATCAATTTGACGATTATTTAAGAAATTTTTTGCCAAATTAGCATAAGCATAGGAATTGAGCATCTTGCTCGAAGATAAATAATTAAAATACTTTTGGGATGCCTCAACAGCTTTTCGATTATTACCGATGCTAAAGAAATATTGTGACTGCAGATTATACATACGCATGATTATCGCTGAATCCGCTGTCTTGTTAGCGTAATATTTACAGCTATCCAATGTTTCTTTTAATTTGTTATCATCATGTAATTCGATGTGCTGCATAAATTTGATTTCCTGATACGCTTGCGCAACATGTGGATCGTATTTATTAGGGTGATAAGAGTACCATGATTCATTATCTTTTAATGCTTGCCTATAATCTGCCCGACGATAGTTTGCGTTGGCCAATAGATTGAAAAAAAGAAAGCTAAACCTACTTTTATTTTCTAATGCATATTCCTTAGCATCAATCATTTTTTCCATCGTACCAATATTGGTCACATCATTAAAACTAAAATTAGCCCTAATTTTAAAATAATCTTTCAGAACACGCAAATCTGGTGACACTTTCCCATCCAAGTTATCCAATGCAATTTCAATAGAATCAATTTTATCTTGCAAGAGGTAGTTATACGCCAAAAAAATCCAGTTATAGCCAGATTTATTGAAATACTGATCTTTCCCAAATTCATTTACTTTCTTAGTGATGATAGTCTGATCCTTAAAATCCTGTAAAGAGAGATATTTTAGTAACGTATCCTGATAGGTTAAAGTAAGTGAATTATCTTCCTGTTCTTTATTATTTTTAGATGTCTGGGAGCCATTTTGATGGCAGGAAAATAACTGTACCATCAATAGGAACAATAGAAAACAAAAAATAAATCTTTCCAAATTCTGTGTCATCAGTATTCTTTATATAACGATCTGTTTACAATTATATTTATTTTTTTATGATAAATGTAACGAAAAAGCTTTATCACACACTTATCTCCTAAAACATCACGATAAATCACCATATGGTAAGTAATCTCACATTGAATGATATAACTTGGAAGATAGATCCTGAGATCTTCGTCATTCCAATTATTGACCATCCAATTCGCTGGTATGGTATATTTTGGCTATTGGGTATTATCTTATGTTATAGGGTATTAAGATCAATATTAAAAAATGAAGGCCGTACAATCGAATTTTTAGATCAGCTCAGCATGTACATTGTCTTGGGTACCATTATTGGCGCTAGACTGGGGCATGTAATTTTTTACGATCCGAGCTATTACTTAAATAATCCCTTAAAAATATTTGCGATATGGGAAGGTGGTCTAGCAAGCCATGGTGGAGGCATAGGCATCGTTATTGCAATCTATTTATTCGCAAAAAAACAGCAACTACCATTTCTTCATGTTGCAGACCGTATTGCTTTGGTTGTGCCTTTAGCAGGAGCCTGTATCCGTCTCGGCAACTTATTTAACTCCGAAATGATCGGGATAGCCACTGACTTACCTTGGGCTTTTGTGTTTACCCATATTGATGCCATACCTAGACACCCAGCACAGCTTTATGAAGCATTGTTCTGTTTCTTGCTATTTACAGTGTTATATCGATTGTGGAAAGAAAAACAGTTTCGAATTAACGACGGCAACTATTTTTCCCTATTGTTGATATTGCTGTTTTCATTCCGGTTTTTGGATGAATTTTTGAAAGTAAATCAAGAACATTTTGAAGACTCCTTATTCATCAATATGGGGCAAATACTTAGCCTACCCTTTATTGTTATTGGACTATGTGTATTTATTTACAATCGTTTTAAGAAATCATTAAAAGTAAATTAATACAATCCCATACGTTCCCATGTGAAATACATTTGAAAAATATGATTTATGATTTTTTTAATAAACCATGCTGAAAAGCATATTTCACCAGTTCTGCTGTATTTTTCACTTTTGTTTTATCGAGCAAGTTCTGACGATACCCTTCAACAGTACGCTTACTCAAAAAGATTTTATCGGCAATTTCTAGATTTGTAAAACCATCCGCAATCAATTTGAGCACTTCTAGCTCTCGCTCATTTAGATCCAGCTCCAGAATGATATTAGCACCATCATCATTATACAGTCGATCCGAAGACACTTGCTCAAGCAGAGCTAAGCTAATTTCTTCACTTATATACCGACCACCTTCGGCGACATGCTTTAATCCAAAAAGTAATTCATTATAATCAATATTTTTTAGCAAGTATCCTGACAATCCATTTTTAAACCCCTCAACAACATAACGAATTTGACTGAGCATAGACAATATCACAACTTTGACAAACGGATATTTTTGCCTAATATTCTTTAACAGCTCCATCCCATCCATTAATTCCATGCTTACATCCGTTAAAACAATATCTGGCACTACTCCGTCCGCCAACTGAGACAATGCTTCCGTGCCATCGGACGCTTCTCCTATTACTTTAAATTCTCCCTGAGATTCCAAAAGTAGTTTAATACCATTACGTACGACCATATGATCTTCAACCAATAGTATTTTAACCGTATTCATTTTCTAAAGCTTTTAAATAAAAATTCGATTCTCCCCACTTCCAAACCTATATCAAAATGACGGTTTACAATATTTCATGATTTGGAATAAAAAAGAAACAAAATACATAAACAGAATAAAGATACAAATTTCTGTTCACTGATCGTTTCGAACAAAAAAGAGCAACAGCTGCAAATCAAATCACAACTGTTGCAAACCCACTTATTCCGTAACTATTTCTTTTTCAAATCCGCTCCGGCAATATCTTCCCATCGGTAATAATGAAATGTTTTATCGTCACTCATCGCGACAAACAGGCCATGTTTAAAGGTTTCGTTTAACCTAAAAGAGGTTGTTTCTGAACCGTCACTTTGTGTCGCCATGACCGGCACAGTTTTCAAATAGCTATGTTCGAATGGGTTGCTTTTGGTTCCTTCCCGACTAAAAACCTGAAAACGATTTGCGCCTTGGTCAGACACCAAAATATAGCCGGTACTATCGGTTAGTTTGTAAATCGAAATACCCTCATGATCTTCTTTAAAACCTCCTGTAGCGAATAATGCCAATTGTTGGCTTCCCTTTGCTGGATCCGCATAATACTGTTTTACCCCAACTTGTTCATCGGAATAGTAAATATACCCAAGTTCGTTGTCTACTGCTATCGCCTCAATCTCTTTCTTTCCACTAAATGAACCAAACTTGCGAACCAAGGTAGCCCTGAGTTTACCAGAACCGTTATCCTCCAATAAATATTGTCCTAGATAACCATCCTTTGGTCCATTTTTCCGCCCCACGATCGCATAAATCTCTCCTTTTGGAGAAGTATATAAAGCAATCCCCATAAGATCTCTAAATTCAGGCCCGGTTTCACCAACAAACATATCTAATCCCCCTTGGTCAATAGGTTTCATATCGGGTAGTGAAAAGACACGCAATTTATGGGTCATACGCTCTGTCGTAACGGCGATATCAATAGGTTTGCCACCCAATACCAAACCGTACGCCACATCAACATTATTAGGTCGTTTCAAGTTTGAAACCACTTTTTCTTCGACCGTTTTGCCCTGTAAATCGTACACAAATAATGCGCCGTTGGCATCTTTGTCCGTTGCGATGACCAGACTCTTACTTGGATCGCTCTTATTGATCCAAATTGCAGGATCATCCGAGTCATAACGTACTGCATCAGTTACAATAACTGGTTTAACTGCGTTTACAGTATTTGTTTGCGCATTTTTGCATGCCGTTTGAAGGAAGCTTGATGCTGCTAAGGTTAACGTTAATATTGTTTTTGAATGTGTCATGATATGAAATAAATTAGAATTTGGATCCAAATGCTCCAACATATGCTGCCGGTTGGGGAGAATGATATGTTAGGCCGTTTGCCATCACCAGGCCACTCGCAAAATGAGGTTTGAAAGTTAAAATACCTGCCTTTAATGCCGGTGAATTTCCTTGGAGATGAAAATCCCAGGTTGAATCAAATAGGTAATTGTCCACCGATGTTTCTAAAGAATAAAAGCTAAATTTAGGGTTGTTTTCCCCGGCTAATTTGCCTCTCACATCATTACTGCCAGCTACAATATCATTTTTACCAACCTGAAATTGATCTACAGTCAATTGACTATAACCATAATACCAATTATTGCTGGAAATCGAACGGTTATCTTCTGGTTTTTTAGGGTCACGTTTCACGCCAAATCGCGTATTGGCAAAGAGATTATTATAAATTTCGGCTCTTACAGAGGCTTCTAACCATATAGAACCTCCTTTTGCTGTAGGTCTTCGCCACCCTGTATTGAGCATGGTATTGTTATAAACAATCACATAAGCCTGAGGCGTACGGTCTCCCGAGTTGGATAATTTTAATGCATTTGTATTTACACTGTACACCAGATTATAGGCAACGTCTGCAAGACTTCCCGACTTGAAGTTCATCGCTTCTCCACCTGTCACCCCATTAGAAAAGAAACGATTATTTGCAAAAATAATTTTCCCGCCTTCAATATACGTGCAGTCTTCGTGAAAATGACTTATGGTACTATTTTGTACCACTAGCTTTCCGTCTGGATTTGAAAACCATAAAGCTGGCAAAGCTTCACCGGACACCTTTTTATATAAACCCATTTTTACAGAAGTCGACGCATCCGATGTAATTGCACCACCATACTCAACAACGGTATTGTCCAAAACAAGTTCCTGGCAGCTTGGAGCGGCTAAAATTCCTCCCCATAACTTTCCAAACTCATTCGTCTTTGTCTTATAGGCTTCCTCAACCGTAAACTTTACAGGATTTTCAGCTGTACCTAGTGCATACAAATTACCCAAAACAACAATTTCAGGCTTATTAACGGAATCCATCAATACGGTTACACCTTCCTCAATCGTCAGATTCTTGCCTTGGGGAATAATAATGTCTCCCTTGATATGCTGCACACTCCCTTTGCTCCACACACCGGAGACCTCACCAATAGCACTTCCATCAGCATCAGAAGTATCCACATCAATATTTGCTTTTTCACAGGCACTTAGCACCACGATAAAAAACGCTAGAAACGATAAAATACATTTATTTTTCATCTATATATATTTAATTTTTAATGATGAAGCAGATTTCACTTATCCAAAACATTGGGCTTTCCAAAAAAGTGAAAGCTTCACCGAAACAAACTGTTGTTATTGCACCCCCGCACATGTTCAGATTATAACATGCCCTGTTTTATGCGGGTCTATTATTTATCAAACGAATACCGTAAACCAAGGATATAGTTCTGTCCATACAAATCCTTTCTAATCAATGTATTTCCGCCTTCAATAAGCTTTTCAGCGATCTTCTCATTTTCAGGATTTGTTCCTTTCACATACAATTCCACCGGTGTATTCAAGATGTTGTTGGCTTTGGCGAAAACAGCCCAACCAGCTTTAAATTTCTTTTCAATAGAAGCATCTACCTGAACAAATCCTTTTTGCCACAAATCATCGTTCAAAAATTGCGACACTGTACTGATGCGTGAACCCGTATAAGATCCAGCTAACTGTCCTTCCCAGCCATTATTAGTATCTTTGTAAAGTAGCGATAGATTGGCCACATGTGCAGCTTGCCCATATAACGGTCTCGTTTGATCCACAATAATCGCTTCAGGGTCTTGTGTTGTCTCATTGATTCGACGCGACATCTTTGCCGTCGTTATACGTGAATGTGTATAGGTGTAATTGGCCTTGACACCAAATTTCTTTATATACTTGATATAATCAACCTCAATACCAAAGTTGTTGGCCTGACCGAAATTTCCAGGTGTATAGTATACATCTTGCTTACGAATCTCATCCGGTTGAAAGGTATATTCAATTGGGTTTTTGATTTTCTTGTAAAACATACCTACAAGAAACTGAGAAGAAGCTTCTGGAAATACTTCATACCTTAAATCAAAGTTATCCGCCAAGGCATGTTTTAAATCAGGATTTCCTTTTTCCAGAAACTCTTCATTCACCACGCTTGAGGGAACAATCTCGTAAAATCCTGGACGGTTTAACGCACGGTAATAAGCGGCATGAAGCTGCTGTTTTCCGTTCAAATGATATTTCATGGTCAAACTTGGCAGCCATTCAGTATAAATTTGTGATCCCGTAGGCCTTTTTTCTCCAGCCGGAAACAATAATTTATAATGCTGGTTCGTATGTTCGAGTCTAACACCACCGATCATTTGCCATTTGTCATTCTCATAATTAAACATACCATACACTGCTGTCGTCTTCTCTCCAGCATCATACGTTAACGGATTTGCGACAGCTCCGGTAGAATTGGTAACGGTCAGATTGAGACAAGTATACCACTGAAAATCAAAGCCATAGCTATACTTTGCTTCCTCCGCTGAAGCGGGAGATAAGTTGTAGTTGTTGTAGAAGCTACTACGCTGTTTATCCCGATACAAACCACCGGTGGACAATTCCAACTTACTATTTTCCATAGGGACCTTATAGGCTAAATCCCAATAGCCTGCTCGATCATTATCCGTATTCCGTTCCCAACGGTAGGTTACAGGAGATTTGTTGACGAGAGAAGTACGTTTACGTTGAAAATTTTCTTCTACTCCATCTAAACTAATCATCGTATTTTGTGGCAATTGGTTGCGGGCAGAAGAAAGAACCCCTGACCACCGGACATTTAGCCGATTATCTAAAAATCGATGATCCCCCTGTAAGGTACCACTGTAGATCTCTTGCTGTGTTTTTCGGCTTCTTGTCACATAAGTCAGCTCGGCTTTACCAATACTGGGATCGTACTGGCCATTGTATATCGTGTTAACCGCATCACGCAATTGTAGGTTATTTAAATTCACATACATTTGATAAAAGCTAATACGATGACTTGGACTAAATCGGTAATCGATCTTATTATGCAAACCTAAGCGTTGTTGCTGTTCGTCATATTGACGATCACTCTGCTCAGTAATCACCGCATTGGGATTTACGCCAACAACAGAAGATTTATAGAAAATAGAACGGCTACCTCGATGTAAGTTTTGATAACTTGCACCTAAAATAACGCCCAATTTATCCGCCAAATACCGATTACCTATTGTCAGATTGCCGACAAAATCTGGTAGCGGCTTACTATAGGTATACGCTAACGCTCCCCTATTAAAGTCAGCAGCAGTTGCATTGTAACCCTTGCCATTCAGTTCGTAAGGAGATTTTGTCCAGGTTCCATTTGTCGAAAAACTTCCAAAATCACGATTAAAATAACGCTGGCTGTAGCCTGTTGCCAAATTTGCTTGAAGGAATAATTTAGTCGGTGCCGATTTCATAACCATATTGACAACCCCACCTATTGCCTCGGCTTCCATATTTGGTGTTAGCGATTTGTATACTTCTAAACGTTCCAGCATATCAGATGGAAACAAATCCAAGGGCACATAACGATATTTATTATCTGGACTCGGAACCTTTACACCATTCACTAAAGTCGTGTTGTACCGTTTATCCATCCCCCTGAGGATAGCATATTGCCCCTCTCCATTCGAATTTCTTTCTATTGATACACCCGAAACGCGCTGTACAACATTTGCAACGGTAATATCCGGGGAGATTTCTATTGCACGTGCAGAAACAACATTCATAATTTGTGAAGCATTCTTTTCTAAACGCCTCGCGCTGGGATCATCATCTCCCCCATTCCGACGTCCCTTTATAGTTACTTCCATTAATGTGTGTTCTGTAGACGTCAGCTGAAAAATAATCTGGGGCGTGTTTTCTTTTTGAATCTCAATTTCTTTAGTTAATACAGCATAGGCAATATGCTTGATATGAACCCTATCCACACCTGCTGATAATCCCATGAATTCAAATGAACCATCTAATTGTGTTTTTGTCGATAGCCCACGCTGTTCCAGGAACACTGTAGCTCCAGCAATCGCTTCACCGGTCTGACCATCCAATACCTTACCTTTGATTTTGGTCGCATAGGCAGCGCTAACCGAAATAGTGGAGGCAAGTAATACTGTTAAAAAGTTTTTCATTTTGCTTAGATTATTATGAATCTTTGATTGTTGTCGCAAAGATGACAGCCAATTTTGATCTCACAAAATCCCGAGCGTTACGACAGGGAAACAAGGTAAAAAAGCTCGATACATGGAAGAAACAAATGAAATTAAACCATTAATAAACAACAGTTTAACAAAGAACAAACCACCATTAACTTTCCATTACTCTTGTGTTAAAAAATTATGAAACACTCAAGAGATAGCTCGCCAGGTCCTCTCCTTGTTCCAACCTTAATTTCTTTCTTAAGCGGTGTCGAGCAACACGAAGGCTATCTTGCGATATGCCCAATAAAACGGCGATATCGATATTATTCAAATTGATTTTAAGCAATGCTACTAACCGCATATCCGCGGCGGTCAAATCTGGGCATTGTTGAATAAGCTTTTCAAAAAAGCTATGATGTACCTTTTCGAAAGTTCCCATAAATTCTTTCCAGTGAATTCCCTGAGTAATATTTTCGTTGATTTGCAAGACTAGCTTCTGCATCTGTCTCTTTTGATCCCGGCGTTCCTCCTTCACCATTTCTTTCAATTCATCCCGAAGTTCTTCCAAGAATTGATTGTTGCGAATCAGATTTAGCGTATGGGATGTCAATTCTTTTTGCTTTAGTGATAGCTCTTGTTTGAGTTGCTTATCTTCAAGCAGTTGATTTTTAAGTGCTATTTCTGTTAACTCACGTTCGGCTTCCTGCTTTCGGGATTCGGCAATCTGATTTTTAATCTTAATTTTCTGACGACTATATAAGACATAGGACAATACGATTAACAAAATTAAAACCACGATCGTTCCCCACAGCATGATCAAATTAATTCTTTTTGTCACCTGCAGTCTTTCGATCTCTTCAGCCTTTTGATTCATATCGTATAGCGCCTGAAAAAAAGCAGTATGTCGAGCGCCATCTACACTATACAGTTCAAGAACGAGCTTTCGGCTTTTTTCAGCATAAAAATATGCGCTATCCATTTGGCCACGCAATGCGTAGGTTCTACTCAAATCTTTTGTCGTGGCAGCCATCTGATATACATCTCCCAAGTTTGCCGCCATCTGATAAGCCACTTGCGTCAATTTGATACTTTCCGGATAGTTGTTAGTCTTTCTAAAAATGTCACCCATGTTATTTAAGACCACAATTCTACCATAATTGTCTTTTGTCTCGGTGTATAACTTACTTGCTTTTTCAAAATGAAAAAAAGCACTATCATACCTAGCAAGGTCTTCATAAATACTACCTAAATTTTCATGAATCTTCGCTTCTCCATTTCTATTTCCCACACTACTATAGATGGATAACGCACGTTTTTGATAAATAAAAGCAGCGTCGTAATTCCCTTCTTTTTCAAATAAATGACCGATATTTCCTAGTGTTCCCGCCTCTCCAATTTTATCCCCTTCTGCCCGGAAAGAATCTAGCGCCTTGTTAAAATAAAGTTTCGCTACAGCATGTTGTTTGTTGAAAATATTGAGCACACCAATATCACTCCAATTTGAAGCAAGATGATGCTTTGAATCCAATTGCCTATAAATTTGATCCGCTTGAAAATAGTAATCCTGTGCTTGCCCATAATGTCCTTGATTGACGCATAACCACCCAATTGCCTGCAAACAATTTGCTTGTAATAATAGGTCTTTATCGGTCACAGCTTTTGCATAACGTTTTTTCACTAGTGCAATCGCAGAATCAGGATGATTTTGACTCAGAGCCCGAATATCGTTAAAGGATTCAACCTGAGCAGTACCTGGGTGCCACAAAAAAAGCTGTATAAAAAAAAGTAGAAACAAAATAATTTTATCAGAAATCCTCATATTTAACGTAAATAATCGATTTGCAAATGTACATGAAACATGTTAACACAATATTAAATCACATCAAGCAAAACGAGTTTTAACATAAGGAAGACTGACTTATTTTATCCAACAAGCAAAATGATAAGCAATTAAAAAAGCCCTTTTATTGCTCTATATTAGCAATAAAAGGGCTTTGAAAATAGACGATGCCAAAACCAGTTAATTACCCGATTTCAATTCAATTAGCGGGGTGATCCGTTCTAATATATCAAATGCCACCTCTGCCATTTTATTACCTTTATTGTCCAATAACGGATTAACTTCAACAATTTCAAAACAAACCACTTTACCGGATCGAATAATTTCTTCTAAAATCACTACAATTTCTTGTGGCAAAAAACCCTTCGGAACCGGTGTTCCTGTACCGTCCGATATCAGTTCACTATCCATACTATCCACATCAAAAGAAACATAGATCATATCACAGTCTCCAAGGCAGGTCAGTGATTCCGCGACACAACCTTTTATGCCCCTTTGCCTAATATCTTCAACACGGTAATTCTTAATTCCAAGACGGTCAATTAATATATCCTCTGGCTCTTCGGTATCTCTTACACCAAAATAAATCAAATGACTGGATGCTATTTTACCTGCCGGACCGGCTATTCGCTTTAGTTTATTCCAGAATTCTTCTGTCGATTGGTCGATTTGATTGATCTTGCATTGCATATTATCCTCGTCTAACATAGCCGCTAGAGGCATTCCATGCATATTTCCAGATGGTGTTGTATACGGAGAATGAATATCAGCATGCGCATCTACCCATATCACTCCTAGTTTCCTGTCCGGATAAGCAGATTTTATACCACTGATAGTTCCCATTGCCGAGGAGTGGTCACCAGAAAAAACCAATGGAAAATTGCCTGAAGAAAGACTATCCTCGACGGTAGAAGCTACCTGCTTGCATTGCTCATAAATTTGCTGAATATGCTTACCAAAAGGATGATGATCGTTTTGGTAAATAGAACTATTTCGAGTCGGTACATCAACAAACGGGTAATTAATGAAATATTGACTTCCCTTATTAATTGCCGCAATTTCAATTGCGTCTATCCCCAAATCTGAGCCCCTAGTTCCGGCTCCGATATCCGACCTATTTTTGATCAATTCAATCATTCTCTCCATACACTATTTAAAATTAGTCAACGATCGCTCAATGATCTCTAAACAAGTTTCGACCTGTTCTTTTGTAATCACCAATGGTGGAGCTAACCTAATTTTGTTCCCATGTGTCGGCTTCGCTAATAGTCCATTTTCTTTAAATTTGAGACAAATGTTCCAAGCCAAATCACTTGTTTCATCCGCATCAATGACAATAGCAGTTAGAAGTCCCTTTCCGCGCACTTCTTTAATTAACTCACAATTCGCAGCAATCCTGCGTAGCCCATCCAAAAATAAGTTACCCATTTGAAGCGCCCGTTGGGTTAAATTTTCATCCAATACAACTTGCAGCGCTTCCTTCGCCACTGCACAGGCAAGGGGATTTCCCCCATAGGTAGATCCATGCTCCCCTGGCTTAATGCACAGCATAATTGAATCGTCTGCCAATACAGCCGAAACAGGCAATACCCCGCCCGATAAAGCTTTACCTAAAATCAAAACATCCGGTTTACTGTCGCTATGCTCATCTTCAATATTATAAGACGCCAACATACTTCCAGTACGAGCAATGCCCGTCTGAATTTCGTCTGCAATAAATAAAATATTATATGCCGTACATAATTGTCTGACACGCTTCAAATACTGTTCGTCAGGAACAACAATACCAGCTTCCCCTTGAATAGGCTCAACAATAAAACCAGAAATATCGCTGTCTGTTTTGAATAGCTGTTCCAAAGCATCAACATCATTATAGGGAACAAGCACTATCCCGTCTAAAAAGGGACCAAACTCATGGGTCGCTGCACGATCATCAGAAGCCGATATCACAGAGATGGTTCTACCATGGAAATTGTCTTTCGCAAAGACAATTTTCGCTTGATTAGGTTCTACACCCTTTACTTGGTACGCCCATTTACGACAAAGCTTCATCGCTGTTTCTACCGCTTCTACTCCCGAATTCATCACTAGCGCCTTATCAAATCCAAATAGCAGACAAAGCATTTCCTCAAAATCACCCAATTTATTATTATAGAATGCTCTCGAAGTAAGTGTCAATTTCTCAGCCTGCTCTTTTAAGGCTTGAATTATTCTTGGATGACAGTGTCCCTGATTGACTGCAGAATATGCGGAAAGGAAATCAAAATAGGCCTTTCCATCAACATCCCATACCATTACGCCTTCAGCGCGTTCCAATACAACTGGAAGAGGGTGATAATTGTGCGCTCCGTATTTTTCTTCTTTGGCAATGAATAACTCGCCCTTACCGTGTTTAACAACTGTACTCATAATTCAGACTTTTTAAATAAAAACAAATATACAAATTCACTAATTTATTATTAAAAAAAATAAATTTTACACTAAATTAGCACTATAATATTAAAATTACCTTTTTAATCGTATATAAAAATGAATAGTATCGATGAATTCGACCGGCAGATTTTGAAATATTTAGAACAAGATGGACGAATGGCCTACTCTGCAATAGCAACTGCTATGGGAGTTTCCAATACCATGATCCATCAAAGAATCATCCGTTTGACAGAGCAAGGAATATTGACAGGAATAAAGCCGCTATTGAATGAAAAAAAGCTAGGTTATGATTGGGGAGCTTTTACTGGGCTAAGTTTAGAAAAAGATCATGACTCAAACCGAATAATTGAAGAACTTAAGAAAATACCAGAAGTTACAGAATGCTATTATATCACGGGTAACTACACGCTGTATGTGAAAATTATTGCTAAAAACCACGAACATATGCGACAATTGCTGTATGAAAAAATCGATAGCATTCCGGGAATTGCAAAAACGGATTCGATCATTGAATTAGGCTGTGCTTTCAAACGTAACATGATATTCTAATTACGAAGAGATAGCTACGGGATCCTGAATGTGTGTTTCAGGGTCTCCACGTTATCTACCAATATTCGCCAATTCTTCTTCTGTCCAGTAGATCAATTCTCGCAAAACATATACATTTTCATAACTTCCCAACCCATCAATGTACTCCCACAAATCACCTTCAACCTTTACTGGCCTTCCATGATGAATGAGGTCATATCCATTATCCAACCAATTTTGTATCTGCTCTTTATCCATCTTTATAAAAACTTATTGTTAGTTATCTTAAAATGTCTCTATCAAATATAATGTATTTTACTATGGCTACCAAGGAAACTAAAATTTCAGTTAACTTTTTATATACTTGTTTTCGTAACTCAAGAAGTTGTCGCTTAATTGACGAATTTCAAAAATAAAAAGTATCTTCGTATAACATCATATATAATAATTATGGCAGATTTTTTTTATGTTGGACGCGAAGGTGAAGATGAATTACTCGAACTGGTAGCTGTATCGACTATCCAATCCCTTCTATATTTCCAGGATGCAGATCAAGAGGATTTTACAACGATAAAGACCGCTATTGATCAAAATTTTATTGTCGAGGAGGATCTGATTACAGTTGCAGATACACTCCGATTTGATCAATCTATTGTTCGTTTTACTCCTGGAAAACCGAATTATAAAGATTGATACTGGATCATCAGAGCAAATCGCGCTGAGCAAGACAATTCATTCAACTTAATTATCAACGAAATAAGTAAAAGAAACAATGAAGGCAGTTTTAATTGGGGGTTCAGGTGCTACAGGAAGGGCGCTTGTTCAATTGATGCTGAAATGTGACAAAATTACAGAAATTATTGTTTTATTACGGCGTATCTCTTTCGAGGAGCATACTAAATTGAAACAGGTCATCGTCGATTTTGATCATTTAACTGACTTTGAACAACATATTCAGGGCGATATTGCTATTTCCTGCCTTGGCACTACGTTAAAGGATGCAGGAAGTAAAGAGGCACAATGGAAAATCGATCACGATCTTAATTTGCAATTTGCAGCATTGGCAAAGAAAAATGATCTTCCTACCTTTATGCTGTTGTCGGCTGTCCATGCTGATCCCGAATCGAAAATTTTCTACAACCGCATGAAAGGGAGCCTTGAGCAGGATGTGAAAGCGCTTGATTTCAATAGACTCATCATAGTACAGCCCGGCGCACTCATCCGGCCGAATACCGATCGCCTTGGTGAAAAAGCTGCGATAACTGCGCTTCGTATCTTCAATAAGATAGGATTGTTAAAAGCATACCAAGCACTGTCTGTGGCGCAGGTCGCAAACGCCATGTTACAGGCGATCATTCACTATATGGAGGGCAATCATACACTAACCGTAGAAGAAATTAAAAAATTATCGGCAGAAACCATTGCATAGTTAGAATACACGTGATTTCTGCGAACTGAAAAAGCTTGATAAATTACAAAAGGGGCTAAACAAAACAATCCCCAAGAAAATCTTGGGGATTGTCTGAGCCTCTTATCGGGATCGAACCAATGACCTACTGATTACAAGTCAGTTGCTCTACCAGCTGAGCTAAAGAGGCTTTCAATTGAATTTTAATGAGTGTCGCTCAATGAGCCTCTTATCGGAATCGAACCAATGACCTACTGATTACAAGTCAGTTGCTCTACCAGCTGAGCTAAAGAGGCTTTTTAAAGAAGTTTAGATGCTTGTGGCATAAAAAAGAGCCTCTTATCGGGATCGAACCAATGACCTACTGATTACAAGTCAGTTGCTCTACCAGCTGAGCTAAAGAGGCGTTACTTCTTTTCAATCTTAATCACGGCTCACCGTTTTTAAGATGTTGCAAATATCGAAACCTTACAGCAATATTGCAAGTCAAAAACAAGAATTTTCTACAGCAATAAGGCAAATATTTAAAAATCAAGCACATTATCTTCAAGGACTGCAAATTTGTCATGATTCAATAAATAATATTGCCATTTTTTCCGAAATCCAGCTAAAAACCCAAATGGCACTTCAATTGTTATAATCCAACATATCAACAAAACTTTAATTAAGACAATAAAATGAATTTTAACAATTATACAATTAAAGCGCAAGAGGCCATACAAAAGGCGTCCGAAATTGCTGCTGGCCATCAGCAACAGGCGATTGAGACAGCTCATATTTTAAAAGCTTTACTCTCCGTCGATGAAAATGTTGTCAGCCACTTATTGAAAAAATTAAATGTTAACATCAGCTATCTCGGAACTGAACTTGATAAACAAGTGGAGGGTTTTCCTAAGGTTAGCGGTAGTAATATTTATTTAAGTAGTGATGCAAATAATGCGCTGCAAAAAGCACAAGGTTATTTAAAGGAATTTAATGATGAATTTGTGTCTGTTGAACATCTATTGCTAGGTATCTTGGCAAGTTCCAGCAAGACGTCGACATTATTAAAATCACAGGGAGTGACGGAGAAAGATCTAAAGACGGCTATCAAAGAGTTGCGTGGAAATAGTCGAGTAACCGATCAGAATGCTGAGGCAACATACAATGCTCTCGGAAAATATGCACGAAATTTAAATGAATATGCGGAGTCGGGAAAGCTGGACCCAGTTATCGGTCGTGATGAGGAAATCAGACGGGTGATGCAGATCCTCTCGCGTCGCACCAAAAACAACCCAATACTTGTCGGTGAACCTGGGGTCGGTAAAACGGCTATTGCAGAAGGTATCGCTTACAGAATTATCAAAGGCGATGCACCCGAAAATTTAAAATCTAAAACTGTTTTTTCGTTGGATATGGGTGCTTTGGTTGCCGGTGCCAAATACAAAGGAGAATTTGAGGAACGTTTAAAAGCGGTTGTAAAAGAAGTTACAGATTCCAATGGAGACATTATCCTATTTATCGATGAGATCCATACGTTGGTAGGCGCAGGAGGCGGTGAAGGGGCGATGGATGCAGCCAATATCCTTAAACCAGCATTGGCAAGAGGTGAATTACGTGCTATTGGTGCTACAACGCTAAATGAATACCAAAAATACTTTGAGAAAGATAAAGCATTGGAGCGTAGATTCCAAAAAGTTATGGTGGAAGAACCTGACACGCAAGATGCAATTTCGATCCTCAGGGGTTTAAAAGAACGATACGAAACACACCATAAAGTGCGCATCCTGGATGAATCAATTATCGCAGCGGTGGAATTATCACAGCGCTATATTGCCGATCGCTTTTTACCGGATAAGGCAATTGACTTAATTGATGAAGCTGCATCTAAACTAAGGCTTGAAATGGACTCCGTACCGGAAGCAGTAGACGAGCTTGAACGCCGAATTATGCAGTTGGAAATTGAACGGGAAGCTTTGAAGCGTGAAAATGACGACAAAAAAGTTGCAGAGCTTTCGGAAAGTATCGCCAATCTATCTGCAGAGCGAGATACCTTAAGAGCTTCGTGGCAAGAAGAAAAAAGCCTTGTTGACAATGTAAACCAAGAGATCGAGAACATTGAGAATTATAAGCTCGAAGCTGAACAGGCAGAACGCTCTGGCGACTATGGGAAGGTGGCCGAACTTCGCTATGGTCGGATCAAAGAAGCACAAGAAAAAGTGGACAGATTAAAGGCTGAACTTGCGGAAAAACAAGAAAGCAAGCGGATGCTTAAAGAAGAAGTTACCGCGGAGGATATCGCAGATGTGGTCGCCAAATGGACTGGAATACCGGTTAGTAAGATGATTCAGTCGGAGCGTGAGAAGCTACTAAATCTAGAAGAAGAACTTCATAAACGTGTTGCAGGTCAAGATGAGGCTATTGAAGCTATTTCCGATGCGATTCGCAGGTCACGCGCAGGTCTCAATGATGCAAAACGACCAATAGGATCTTTTATATTTCTTGGTACTACTGGAGTCGGAAAGACCGAGCTTGCCAAAGCGCTTGCCGAATTTCTATTTGACGATGAGCAATCAATGGTTCGTATTGATATGTCGGAATATCAAGAAAGGCATGCCGTGTCACGTCTAATAGGTGCGCCTCCGGGATATGTAGGCTATGATGAAGGCGGACAATTGACGGAGGCCGTGCGAAGAAGGCCCTACTCTGTGGTATTACTAGATGAAATTGAAAAGGCACATCCGGATGTATTTAATATCCTATTGCAGGTATTGGATGACGGGCACCTGACAGACAATAAGGGTCGTACGGTAAATTTTAAAAATACGATTATTATCATGACTTCAAATACAGGTTCGACCATTATACAAGAAAATTTCAGTCACTTGACCGATGATAACAGGGAGGAGATTATTGCTAAAACACGAACTGAGGTATTTGATGTTTTGAAACAATCGATTCGCCCCGAGTTTCTGAACCGAATTGATGAGGTGATCATGTTTACACCGTTAAGCCGCACCGAAATTGCAGACATTGTCCGTTTACAATTTGCCCATGTGCAAAGACAGCTGGCCGAACAAAATATATTTATCACAGCTTCTGATGAAGCTATGGATTGGTTAGCGCAACTCGGCTATGATCCTATTTATGGGGCAAGACCGTTAAAACGTGTCATTCAAAAAAGGATTCTAAACGAACTGTCAAAGGAGATTTTATCCGGAAAAGTAAGTCGCGATTCAATCATTCGCTTGGATGTATTCGATGGTAAATTTGTCTTTATAAACAAAAATGAATAACAAAAAGAGAACGTCCGATACATGTATCGGACGTTCTCTTTTATTATTTGCGATTTAAATTTTCGCACCTAACACCTTTAGCAGTTTATTTACGTCTTCTTCGCCATCTAAATGCTGCATGAGTACCTTCGTCTTCGCATCATAAATATACAATGAAGGGTAGTTGGTAGGCTTAAACTTTTCGATAAACTGCGTACCGCTATCAAATAAGAATTTAACATTTGCTGCATTTTTCAATGCCTTTGCGTGCATGTTAATGAAGCCATCGACATATTGTTTATCATTCATCGAGATAAAGTAAAATGATGTATTCTTTAATTTCGTCAAGTTCGTCGCAATTCCAGCGCCCATTTTCTGACAGTGTCCACAACCAGGGTCATAGAAATTCAAAACAATAAATCCAGATTTCGGGAGTTTACCAGAATCAAATTTGCCGGTCTGATAGACCTCGTCGAATGTAAACGGCGGAAGTGTTTTAGGAGCCTGTGCAAAGACCGGTTGAAACAAAAAATAAATACTGACAAAAATTAGGGAATAGAGGAATTTCATGTTAAAAAATTTTAAACCAATAGTAACCGTTCAATTAATTTCGATTAATAATACCTAAAAATATGGTTTATTCGACTATTGTTTTAGTTTTTTTACAAAAATTCCGTAAGTTTGGGCTAATTTTTAAATCGATCAAATCTAATTAATACTCATCAATCGTGAAAAAAAGAATTGCTATTTTTGCTTCAGGTTCAGGCTCCAATGCGCAAAAAATAATGGAACATTTCAAGTATTCGGACGAAGCTGAGGTCGCCTTGATTTTATCCAATAACCCAGATGCTTACGTTATTCAACGAGCTGACAATTTCGAAATACCTGCACATATTTTTGATCGTGAGGAATTTTACAACACCGACAATGTTGTCAATATTCTTAAAAACTTAAATATTGATCTGATCGTTTTGGCTGGTTTTTTATGGCTTGTACCCAATAATCTTCTGAAAGCTTTTCCGAATCAAATCATTAATATTCATCCTGCTCTGCTACCAAAATACGGTGGTAAAGGAATGTATGGCGACCATGTTCATCGGGCTGTTCTAGCAAATAAAGAAGAAGAGCACGGGATTACGATTCACTTCGCGAATGAGCATTTCGATGAAGGAGAAATCATCTATCAAGCACGGTTCAAAGTGGATCCAAATGATACCCTCGACACAATAAAATTCAAAGGGCAGCAACTGGAACATCAACACTTCCCCAAAGTCATTGAGAATCTGATCAAAAAAATGTAAAAACTACGCCATTGTTTAGAATTGTTTTAAACAAATCGTAACTTCGTGACATGAACGAAATTATTGAAACTGTGATAGAGATGGATGAGTCAGACAACAAAGGTGGTTTGTTCCAGTTTAGAAATACTGCAATGAACCCATTTTCTGATTTTTCCTGTGCTTGCTTTAAAAAGTGCTGCAAGAAATACAAAGAAGGTAAGCGCTGTAAGAAATGTCCCGGCCGGAAAAAATAGTGTATTGAGCCATTATTTCTCCTGATAATCTAAATCTTTATCAAAACTTTCTTCTAACTGGGTTAGCGAATAAATTGCTATTCCCGAAAGAAGTAAAACCATTGTAATTGCTGCTGGTGCAATTCCAAATGCGTTTACCAAATATCCATAGAGCATAGTGGAGGGAATGAGTGCACCTCGGACAAAATTTGGTGCCGTTGTTGCAACAGTAGCCCGGAGATTTGTGCCAAATTGTTCCGCTGAGATCGTTACAAACGTAGCCCAATACCCCACTCCTAATCCCATGATAAAGGCAAGAGTTAAGAACTTCGTAGCAGTGATACCATCACTCAGCAAATACACAAGTGAACTTCCGATGATAACTAACTGACAAATAAAGACCACTTTTTTACGGGATTTTAAAACTTGTGCAAATACTCCGGCCAATACGTCACCGATAGAAATACCAATATAGGTAAACATCACCCCCTGGCCGGCACTTAGTGTATCGATAGCCCCTAAAGCAGCCCCTATTTCAGGAGCTTGTGTAACCAAAACACCTACAACAAACCAAATAGGAAGACCGATGCATAGGCAATTGATATATCTTTTTAAACGGCTTCTGTCGGTAAAAAGCATCCGGATATCTCCTTTTGTGGTATCCGATTCATTTTGCTCTTTAAACAAGCCCGACTCAAAAGATCCAATACGCAACAGTAATAACAGCAGGCCCATTCCTCCACCGACAAAGTAGGCTGTCCGCCAATCGAACTCTTCCGAAACAAAATAGGCTAATACCGCTCCTATAACACCCACAGCAGCAACCAACATAGTGCCATAACCACGTTTTGATTTATGCATGCTTTCGGAAACCAGCGTAATTCCGGCACCTAATTCCCCAGCCAAACCAATACCCGCTATAAAACGAATAATACCATAGATCAGTACATCCTGTACGAAGCCATTTGCAATATTTGCTAAGGAATACAAAAGAATCGATCCGAATAGTACTTTTAAACGCCCAAATTTATCGCCGATAATCCCCCAGATAATTCCCCCCAATAACAACCCTCCCATTTGCATGTTTAATACAAATTCACCTTGAACACGCATATCCGCTGCTGGAACACCAATATCAGTAAAGGACTGAATACGGACGATGGAGAAAATTACTAAATCATAAATATCGACGAAGTAGCCCAATGAAGCGATCATAATGAGTAACCATACTTTTCTGTTGGCTTGTTTTCCTTTTATTTCGGACATTTTAGGTTTCTTTAAGTTGTAAAAATACCATAGTGGAGCTATAAAACCAAGATTTCGCACAATAATCCGACACATTGTTCTATTTTTGTATCATGAGATATAGTCCACTTGCCTTAACATGGCTATTACGCATTTACCCCCCTTTTCTATTTCAGGGAATCTGGGTTAAAAAAATTAGCCCTGGCTTTCAGGGTGCCAAAGTAAAAATATATAAGACACCTTTCAATATTAATACCAATAAAACATTATTTGGAGGGACGATATTTTCTGCAGCCGACCCGATCTTCCCTATCCTAATTGATCAATATCTTCAAAAAATCGGCTTTAAGAAAACTGTAGCTTGGTTAAAATCATCACAAATTGTTTTTAAAAAACCAGGTAAAACTAGTGTAGAGTATAGTGTGGAGCTTTCCGATGAAATTCTCGAAGAATGTGCACATATCATCCGAACAAAAGGGCGGGTAGTAAAAGACTTTTCATTAGAAATCAAAGACAAATCGGGCGACCTGTGCGCTACTGTACGTTGCGAAACCTATATTCGTGACTTGAATTTTACATTCCCGTCGAGAAATCGAAATGTTGAGCCGTAAGAAATTAATATATTTGTCAAATTACCAAAAGATAATAACATGAATAAAATCGCGTTTGTAGCTATCGCATCCTTAGCAATAGCAGCATGTGGAACTCAGGGGAATGGTGCAACGCCCGTAAAAGCCTTACAGGATTCAACAATTAAAATACATGATGAGATCATGCCTCAAATTGCTCATTTCGACCGCGATGCTGTCAAGATAGATTCCATTTTGGACAATTTAAAAAATATGAAAACAGCTAAGGCTGATTTAGATACTAGTTCAACGAGAAAAGAGCTCAGTATATTGAAAGCTAATTTAGAGAGTGCTACAGAACATATGATGGACTGGATGAAAGGATATAATCCTGATTCCACGGATGTTAAATATTTTGAAACTGAACTTCAAAAGGTAAGTGACATGAAAAAGATATTTGATAATGTTTCGAAGGAAAGCCACGAAAAATTAAAGAGTTTTTAAACGAATTCATTCAATTTGACTAAGCCCGACATTTTACAACGTTCACATTAACGTCTGAGCAAAAAAAGGATCAGGCTTAAAAAAATAGTAGACTCATGAGATCCATAACTAAATTTTACTCCGCAGCTTGCCTTTTACTCGGTTTATTTTCCTGCAAAAACAATAACCAGACCACCTTACCCATCTATGGCGAAAGGGAAGCTATAGAAAAAACAGTTGACGGAAAAAAAATTGTAGATACACTTTATCATACTATTCCGACATTTAATCTGCTTAATCAGGACAGTGTAATGATCTCGGATAAGGATTTTGAAGGAAAGATATATATTGCCAATTTTTTCTTTACCCATTGTCCAAGTATCTGTCCGACGATGAATCGCAACCTGTTAAAAATATATCAACAATATAAGGATAATGAGGAAGTTCGCTTTTTATCTCACAGTATTGACTTTAAATACGATCAACCTTATGTGTTGAAAGATTACGCAACGAAATTGGGCATAACCAATAATCACTGGCAATTTGTTTCAGGAACTAAAGCAGAGATATATGGTCTAGCCAATCAATACCTAGTCTATACAGCCGAAGATAAGAACGCACCTGGAGGTTATGATCATCAGGGATATCTGGTTTTAATAGATAAAGACAAAAGAATTCGAGGAGCCTATGACGGCACCAACGATGAACAAGTGAAAAAACTAATGAATGACTTACCGCTACTATTGAGCGAGGGTAAAAAGTGACATGCGTATCTTTTTAACAACCGTCGGAACAATTGGTGTTATCTTATCAATATTGATAGGCTGTCAGCATGAAGTTGATATCAAAACTGCACAATATGCGGTCAATGGTCAAAAAGTATATCGGACACATTGCCAAAATTGTCACGGGGATAAGGGTGAAGGATTGGGCAATCTCTATCCTCCATTAACTGACACTACATTTCTTCAAAAAAATAGCGATCAACTGGCCTGTATCATCAAGTACGGAATTTCAGGGGACCTCGAAGTTGCAGGTAAGAAGTTTAACAATTCGATGCCTGCCTCAAATCTTTCTTCAATAGATATTGCTTATGTGTTGACCTACATTAATACTAAAATCAACAAAGGGAAACAGATTTATTCTCTAGAAAAGGTCGAAAAGAACTTAAAAAAATGCAATTAGAAGAAGCGGCCGTTAGATGAAACACGCCGCTTCGTCTTTTTTCTACGCCATCCCCAATCCAGCTAGTGCCTATACACTAGGCTGATATTAACCATTAATTTGCTGTTGTTGGACACAGCCCATAAAGCTGCCCTAAAAAAATAAAAAACAATTTTATTTATTTTCTCTTATTGTATTATTGATCCAATATTTCAAGATTTTTGATTTATTGATTTATAACAATATTCTGACATTTTGGAATCAAATTAATCGCTAATTTTGCAACCGAATGAACGTTCGATTGATGAATTATAATGAAAAAATTGCGGCTGTACTTGCGAGCACGCTAAAGCTGATACAGACCAACGGCTTCCATGGAACGCCGATGAGCAAAATCGCACAAGACTCTGATGTAGCTATAGGAACTATCTACCATTATTTCCCTTCAAAAGATGATCTGATTTTTGCGCTGTTCAAACACTGTAGAACACTATTAAATGATTATATTTTTGATGGTATAAAAGATGATTTCGAGTATAAAGATTCATTTTTTCATATTTGGCGCAATTTTGTCAAGTTCTATCTTGAAAATGGACATATCTTCAGTTTTTTTGAGCAATTTTTCTCGTCCCCTTACTACGAAAAAAATAAAGCGGAGATACAAGAGCCTTTGGGCGGGCAAAATAAAGTTGTCGATTTTCTGCAAGAGGGTATCGATCGGAAAATTTTAAAGCAAGTAGATGTCCATCTGTTAGTGGCCAGCTATATCGGAGTGGCATTATCGACAGTTCATAGTATCAAATTTAAAGATGTCAGTTTTTCCGAACAAAATGTAGAGGTACTGGTTGGGATTATTTGGGACGGAGCTATTAATAAAGAAAATAATAATTAATTACATATATGAAGTTTAATAAAATCGTTTATTCTTTAGCGACCCTTTCGCTTCTGAGTAATACAGGATTTGCACAACAGCAATCTGAAAGCTTGCCGCCAAATGCGACACTTCAGCAGCTGATAGATTATGCTTTACGGAATAAAATTTCGATTAAGCAAGCCGAGCTTGATGAATCCATCGGGGAAAGAGATATTGATATTTCACTTTCTGGCTGGTATCCGCAGCTGGGTTTAACCGGGAATTTCAATCACAACGTCAAATTGCCAACGATGTTCTTCAATGGTGCTAATATCCCTATGGGAACTAAAAATAGTAGTGCATTAACGTTGCAGGCTGACCAACAAATTCTAAACCCGGCGTTAATGCAAGCCAAAAAAGGGGCTGACCTGCTTCGGTTAAGTAACAGACAAAATACCGAAAGTCAGAAAATCGACGCCGTTGTCGATGTCAGCAAAGCTTATTACGACATCTTGACTTCCGAGGAACAAATCAAAATTGTTCAGGAAAACATCGCCCGTCTTCAAAAGCAATACAATGATTCACATGTACGTTATGAAGTTGGTGTGGTGGATAAGACCGATTACAAGCGTGCACAGATCGCCTTGGCAAATGCCAGAGCTGACGAGAAGCGTACCGTAGAGATGCGAAAATATAAATATGACTATTTAAAACAGCTCTTGGCATTAGATAAAAGTCAAAACTTGACCTTATCTTTCAATAACGCTGATATGGAAAGTCAAATCTTATTGGATACAACCTCCGGATTGAATGTGACCAATCGCATTGAATTTCAACAATTACAGACTTCCAAAAAGATTCAAGAGTTAAACACGCAGTATTACAAGTGGACCTATCTGCCAAACATCAGTGCATTCTATAATTACGCATTTAACTACAGAAACAATAGTTTTGGAAAATTGTACAATGATAATATTCCAAGTTCAATCGCAGGTTTAAATCTATCCCTCCCTATTTTTCAAGGGTTTAAGCGTAAAAATCAAATCAATAAATCCAGACTTCAGGAAGAGCGCATCGATTGGGATATTAAGAACTTAGAAACTTCGGTCAATACGCAATATTCCATGGCACGTGCCACTTATAATGCCAATCTAAGCGACTGGAAAACGGCCCAGGAAAACGTTACACTCTCCAAAGAAGTTTATGAGACAATCAAACTACAATATGACGAGGGGATCAAAACATATCTGGATTTGATGACTGCTGAGACCGATTTAAAAACAACACAACTGAATTATTTGAATGCGCTCTATGCCTTGTTGGCGAGTAAGCTTGATGTACAAAAAGCTATCGGATCAATTCAAACAAATTAATCAATTAAAAAGGAAACTAATACAAATCATGAATAAAAGACAATTATTATTCGCTTTCTTTCTAGGGACAGCTTTAGTATGGACCTCTTGTGGAAATAAAGATGCTAAAAAGCAAGGACCGCCACAGGCGCAAGCCGAGAAAGTCGTTCCAGTTACTTTCGGTGTAGCATCGCATGAGATTGTAACAGGTACAATAAGCTATCCTGCGACAGTTAAACCGCTGAATGAAGCAGATCTATTTGCAGAAGTAAGCGGTTATATCACCAAAATATATGTTTCAGACGGCGCAGCAGTCACTAAAGGACAGGCCCTTTATGAAATTGATGGCACACGCTATAATGCTGCGGTTCAGCAGGCCAAAGCTAGCCTCCAAGTAGCACAGACAGAGTTGGACCGCCAAAAAAGAGATTTAGGGAGATATCAAACATTGGCAGATAAGGATGCGATAGCAAAACAGACTTTTGATAATGCTCAATCAAGCGTTGCTGCTGCTCAAGCACAGGTGGAGTCTGCTCGCGCAGCTCTAGTAACAGCAAATACCAATTTATCGCGATCGACTATTCGGGCTCCCTTTAGTGGAACTGTAGGAATATCACAGGTACGGTTGGGGGCGTTAGTGAGTCCTGGTACTACCCTATTGAACACCTTATCTTCTACCAGCCCAATTGCTGTAGAATTTCAGGTAAACGAAAAGGATATTAACAAATTTACCCAATTACAAAGTAGCCGTTCCTCTTCAGATCTTTCTCTTCTGCTACCAAATGGAAGCACTTATGAGGGCAAAGGAACGATCACAACAATTGACCGTGCAGTCGATCCTGCAACTGGAACAATCAAAGTACGTGCGACATTTCCGAACAATGCCAACGAACTGCGTGCAGGTATGAATATCACCATGAATGTATCAACAACCTCTTCCAAAGAAGAAATTGTTGTGCCCTACAAAGCTGTGTTTGAGCAGTTAGGTGTTTTCAATATATATACCGTCAACGACAGCAGTAAAGCGGAGATACATCAAGTAAAACTGGGTATCAAAGCTGGCGATAAAATCGTGATCAAAGAAGGTGTCAAAGACGGCGAGAAAATTATCGTCGATGGCACTATGAATGTCCAAAATGGAGTTAAAGTAGTGGATGCTGCCGTGGCAGCTCAACAGGCTGCGAAAGGAGCTCCTCAGGGAAAATAACACCACTAATTTTTAAAGAGAATCTAAAAAATATAGAATGATTTCAGAAGTATTTATTAAGAGGCCAGTTACCGCAATCGTTATTTCGATTTTGATTTCAATCATCGGGATTATTGCAGTATCTACGTTGCCAATTAGCCAGTATCCTTCTATTGCACCTCCAACTGTAACTGTTACAGCAAATTACACTGGAGCGGATGCACAGACGGTTGAACAAACCGTGACAACTCTTATTGAGAGTCAGATCAATGGTACACCTGGCATGATTTATATGTCGTCTAATAGCACATCCAATGGCCAAGCAACAATTACGGTGACATTTGAAGTAGGTACGGATATTGATATTGCTACCCTAGATGTACAAAACCGTGTGGGAATTGCTGAGCCAGCCCTTCCTGAAGCTGTTAGACGTCTCGGGATTACGACGCGTAAAGCCAATAACGATATCCTCATGTTGGTTGCGCTAACTTCTCCGAAAGGAACGAGAAGCGAAAATTTCTTAGCTAATTACAACAACTTATACGTAAAAGACGCACTCTTACGTGTAAAAGGTGTCGGTGACGTAACCGCCTTTGGCCAGCCATTCTCCATGCGGGTATGGCTCGATGCGAACAAATTAGCCAATTTGAGTATGACTCCTGCCGATATATCGACTGCAATTGCGGAACAAAATTCCCGTATACCTGGCGGTAGTGTTGGCGGACGTCCGCAAGAGTCCTCAACAGTATTTGAGTATCCGATTATTACCGATAGTGACCTTTCCAATCCAGAGGATTTTGAAAACATCATTGTGAAAACCAATAAGGATGGATCTATTGTACTTTTAAAAGATGTTGCACGTGTAGAATTGGGTCAGTTCAATTATGGTACGTCATCTACCGTAAACGGTATGACCTCCTCTGCCATGATGATCAACCAAACGCCTGGTGGTAATGCAGTAGAGTCGGCTGAGGGTATTGTTAATGCTTTGGAAAAATTGAAGAAATCTTTTCCAACCGATGTCGATTATACGATCAGCTATGAAACTGTATCTGTTGTAAATGCCTCAATTTCTTCAGTTATACACACGCTAGTTGAAGCGTTAATCCTAGTTACGGTTGTGGTGTTTTTCTTTCTTCAAAGTTGGAGGGCAACATTAATTCCCGTACTGGCGATTCCAGTGTCCATCATTGGTACCTTCATCTTCTTCCTCATGTTTGGTTTTTCAATCAACAACCTGACGATGCTTGCTTTTGTATTAGCCATCGGTATTGTGGTGGATGATGCCATTGTTGTTGTGGAAGCAGTACAGCATTACATCGACCACTATAAGCTGGATGCAAAGGAAGCGACACGGCGCGCTATGGGCGATATTACCGCTCCGGTTATTGCAATTGCATTAATTTTGGCAGCCGTATTTGTCCCAGTAGGTTTTATACCAGGCATGGTGGGTAAGTTGTACCAACAATTTGCCATCACGATTGCCGTATCCGTCATGTTATCTGCATTTATAGCGCTTTCTTTGACCCCAGCATTATGTTCAATTTTATTAAAGCCCACAGCAGTACATGAGGGCGCAAGAGGATTGAACAAGTTTTTCTACAAATTTAATGTATGGTTTGAAAAAGTAACCATTAAATACTCAAATGGTGTAAAACAGGCAATCAAAAAAGCACCCTTGGTGTTAATTATTCTCTTGTGTATTTTTATTGGGACAGGCTGGATGTTTACAACCAAACCCACTGGATTTATTCCTTCTGAGGATGGTGGTGCATTTTTTGCAGGTATTACGTTGCCAGAAGGTTCGTCCTCTGCGCGTACAAATGAAGTGCTAAAAGAAATTGAAGCTGATCTGCATAAGACTTTCCCCGAAATCAAATATGTTACTGCAATCTCCGGTATCAATATCTTGAACCGTGCGTTTAAATCCAATGGAGCGACAGTATTCGTTTCGCTTAAACCTTGGGAAACGCGTACACGTACTGCAAACGATATTGCAGGCATGATTATGGGCAAGTATGCAGGCTATACGAAGGCCAGAGTATTGGCGGTAACGCCACCGGCAATTCCAGGTTTAGGTACATCTGGAGGTTTCTCTATGCAGGTACAGGATTTACAAACTGTCAACATCAAAGACTTTGAAGCAACAGTCGGTAAATTCTTAATGGCCGCCAACCAACGCCCGGAAATTGGAATGGCTTACACATTGTTTAACACCAATTCGCCAAACTACAAATTGGAGGTAAACCGTGAACAGGCAAAACGTATGGGTGTGCCGATCTCAAGTATCTATTCAACAATATCATCCTATTTAGGTAGTAGCTATGTCAATGACTTCACAAAGTATGGCCGTAGTTATCGCGTTGTTACCCAAGCCGATATACCATACCGCATGAATATTGAAGATATCAACAAGTTGTATGTCAACAATATCTCTGGAAACCCTGTACCTATGGGTACCCTGGTTACCTATGAATTGACGACAATGCCTTCAATCATCAATCACTACAATATCTTTAGAAGTATTGAGGTCAACGGTAGTTCCGCCCCGGGTTATTCGTCAGGGGATGCGCTGAAAGCTTTACAGGAAGTAGCTGCACAAACTTTGCCAGAAGGTTTTGACTATCAGTTCTCCGGTCTATCGCTACAAGAAATGCAATCGGGATCCAAGACCATTCAAATTTTTGCACTGTGTATTCTATTTGTGTTCCTACTTTTAGCGGCATTGTACGAAAGCTGGTCTGTACCATTCTCTATTTTATTATCTGTGCCTTTGGGAGTATTTGGAGCAATCCTAACATTGACGCTGATTCCAACCTTGGATAATAACATCTATGCACAAATCGGTTTGGTAACAATTATTGGTCTAGCAGCCAAAAATGCGATCCTGATTGTAGAGTTTGCGAAGGAAAGGGTGGATATTGGAATGAACCTATATGAGGCAACATTAGATGCAGTAAAATTGCGTTTGCGTCCAATTATCATGACATCTTTTGCATTTATTTTGGGGATTATACCATTGATGCTATCGCATGGTGCTGGTGCTATATCTCGCCAAACAATTGGTTGGACCGTATTTGGCGGTATGACTGCCGCTACGCTCCTTGCGATATTTATCGTTCCGGTCCTGTTCGTTGTGATTACACGTATGGCCTATGGTAAGAAAAAACTAGCGGAATTGGAGGCTAATTTCGATGCGGAAAAAGCTAAAAATTTAAGTGCGCACTAGTTATATGTTGCCCCCGGCGTTAAAATCAATGCCGAGCTAAACGCAAAGAAGCCTTTCCTAAAATTCAGGAAAGGCTTCTTTTTTGCTTGTCCAATTATATTTCTTTATTTTTATCATTCACTATTAAAAATATATGTCACCTGAATCACAACGTAAATTTGAATTACTAAACCTTCTCGCCGAGTCCTACGATGCGCTATTGTTTGATGTCGATGGTACTTTGGCAGATAATATGCACGCGCATAAACAAGCATACAAAGCTGCGGCAGAACACTATGGAATTGAATTGGATGTTAATTTGATCGACGAAACTGCTGGATGGCCAACTGTTGCTGTTGCAGAAGAAATCAGCAAACGCTATGAAGTGGATTTCGATTATCAAGAATTTTCCAAGCTTAAATCTACTATATTTCGCGATGAGTATGTATTTAAAACCCAACCAGTAGATTATGTTGTTGAACATCTAAAATATCAAAAAGGCAAAAAACATATTGCAGCTGTATCTGGAGGAACGAGATCGACTTTATCGATGACATTGAATACCATTGGTGTATGGGATGATTTGGAAACATTAGTGTGTGCAGGCGATACTCCCGAAGGGAAACCCTCTCCGCAGCCTTTTCTTTTGGCAGCCTCACAATTAAATATTGATCCCAAAAGATGCTTGGTGTACGAAGATGGTATTCCGGGTGTTGAGGGTGCTAAAGCCGCAGGAATGGGTTGGGTTCGCGTAGATGAAATTTAATACTATTGAATGCGATAAAAAAAGCCGCAATAAATTAAACACTTATTGCGGGTTTTGATTACCAGGTGGGGTTAAAAACTCGTAATTATTTTCACTCCCCCATTACTGTAGTTTAAATCGGAGGATTTTAGTCCTCCAATCGGGGCTTTATAATAAGGCTCTACAGAAATCGATAGTTTACCAATTTTCTGTTTCCTGCCAACTGAAAAATTAACAAAGCCATTTACACCTTTATCATCCACATTTTTATCTGTAGATTTTTGTTTATATTCCGTATTATTAGTCTCATAAATCATTGCGCGTTCCTGATCCAATACACCTACATAAGACACGCCCACAGACGTGTAAAAGTTCTTCGTAATTGCATACCTCACATCCACAGGAATGTCCACTGTTAAGATTTTACCAGAAACTCGCTCATTGCTCTTCGCATCTTTTGCATCCGCGGTCCGCGTAATAAATGAATTACTGATAGTTGATTGTGAAATATAATTTGGAGCATCTAAACTAAATGAGTTTGAAGCCATAGCTGGAGTAATAGGGGTATTCCCAGAAACAGAACCATAATGTTGAATAGAGGCTCCGGATCGGAGACTTATTTTGCTAGAAATATTGTAAGCCAGTGCAACGCCACCGCCAAGTGTTATACTCTCCGAAGTTGAAGCTGGAGAAACAAAAGCCCCCATCTCCCACTTTTTCTCCCGACTGGTTTCATTCTGCATAATGCTGGTTCTCGTATTCCCTTGTTGCATAGCGTAGAGCTGTGAAAGCTTTGCCGCATCACGCTGTGTCAAATTACCAGAAGAAACTGCAACTGAATTAGATTGAGCTGCAGCACCTTCCACTTCATCTTCGCCCCAATGAATATTCGCTGAGAACTTATTATTCTTCAATGGGATCGATTGTAGGCTGGCAATCTCCTTCGAAAAAGTTAAATCAGTCGCTCGCATTACCCGTCCAGCATTAAATACCACACGGTTATTGTCGCTATGTTGAACTGAATGGTTTGTCACTCCTGCGTAGGTAAACGGTCTCGTTTGGAATGATTTCTCGCTAACTAAATCTTCATCATGAATAATATCCGATAGCGAGCGTTTAATGGACTCTTTCAAATCCTTATTATTTCCGATCACATCATCACTTGTCTGCTTCTTGATTGTGACCATAGACGGTGCATCCTTAGGCGTATCGTTATTTAAGCCCCAGTAGCCAACACCAGCAAACACGAGTAAGGCAGCTGCTGCGCTCCAATACCTCCAATTCGAGGGACTACGTGGTACTGCGTCATACGTTGAGGCAAATTTTTCCCAGGAACCTTCTTTATAAGGAAGCTCATGGTCTTTTAATTGTCCAATGATCTCTTCTATCAATTCCGTTTTCTTATTGTCTTTCATCGTAACAACAATATTTATCTTATTTCTTGAACTACGCCTGTATAATCCAAGTATAATTTCCTAAGTTTTTGCTTCGCTCGCGTCAAATAAGTACGTGACGTACTGTCAGGTATATTGAGCATTTGGGCAATTTCATCGTGCGAATAACCCTCAATTTCATAGAGATTAAAAATTGTTTTTTGGATTTCAGGAAGCTGATCCAAAAGCCGCATAATCTCATTGACCTCCAAACGACTGTCCAGCTGAACCGATGGTGTGTGCATATCACCTTCTCCGAGATCTTCAACCGAATAAAGTTGCTTCTTACTCCGTAAAAAATCAATGGAAATATTCGCCGCTATTCGACCTATCCAAGCTCGAAAAGATTTTTCCAGATTCTCATCGTCAATATTCCGATTAAAAGACGCTAATTTTCGAAACACCCTAACAAAACTTTCATTCACAAGTTCTTCAGCATCCACATCCTGTTTTACATAACGGATAATAATTGCCATGAGATATCCATAATATTTCTTATAAACGAAGGCCTTTCCGTCCTCACGATCTAGCAAGCAACGTGCTAAGGCATCATCTAAAGACGATAACTTCTTGTTATAAAAATATGATCGAATTATACCCACTTAAACTATTTAATTATCAAGTTTCAAACTTAGACAAATTGCCTTTGATATGCAATGAATTACATTATCTATGCAACAATTCATCAAATTTCCTCCGGTAACCAAAATCTTTTTTTGACGAAATAACCGAATTAAAATCATAAAACTTAAAAATAAATAGCCAATTGTCCCCTTGTAATATCACTATTTAACTATTTTTTACTCTTTAACGATACGCTAAGCATTTTCGCTACAGCGATTTCATGAAAAAATCAATAAAAAGAATTGAAAAAAATGGCTATTTTTGCTTGATTTTCACATTTTAAATATTATTCATACCGAATGAGTACTGTATTATCCGAACAGGAACAACTTAGAAGACAAGCGATGCAATCATTGTTGGATATGGGAATTGACCCATTTCCAGCGAATGAATTTGTCGTTAATGCACATGCTGCTGATATTTTAGAAAATTACGATAGAGATAAATTGAATTATAAGAACATTACCCTAGCTGGCCGGATTATGAGCCGTCGTGTCATGGGAAGTGCTTCATTTTTTGAAATTCAAGATTCTACTGGCCGTATTCAAGCTTATATTAAGCGGGATGACATTTGCCCGGACGAGAATAAGGATTTATACAACGTAGTCTTTAAAAAACTGTTGGATATTGGTGATATCGTCGGAATCAAAGGCTATGTCTTCACAACGCAAACTGAAGCGATTGCAGTGCACGTAGAACAACTTACTGTTTTATCTAAATCGCTACGTCCGCTACCTGTTGTCAAATCTGCTGAAGGAAAGACTTTCGATGCCTTTACAGATCCTGAACAACGCTATAGAATGCGCTATGTTGATTTGATTGTCAATCCAGGTAATAAAGATATATTTATCAAACGTACTAAACTTTTCAATGCAATGCGTCAGTTCTTTAACGATGCAGGTTACATGGAAGTAGAGACACCAGTTTTACAGTCTATTCCCGGTGGAGCAGCAGCACGTCCATTTATTACCCATCACAATGCGTTGGACATTCCATTATATCTTCGCATTGCTAACGAGTTGTATCTAAAAAGATTGATCGTAGGAGGATTTGACGGCGTGTATGAATTTTCTAAAAACTTCCGCAACGAAGGAATGGACCGTACACATAATCCCGAATTCACAGCGATGGAGATTTATGTAGCGTATAAAGACTACAATTGGATGATGGATTTTACCGAACGTCTTTTGGAACACTGTGCGTCAGCGGTAAATGGAACAACTGAGGTTACGTTCGGCTCACATAAAATTGACTTTAAAGCCCCATATAAACGTATCTCGATGACAGATTCTATCAAAGAATTTACTGGATTCGATATCACTGGAAAAACTGAAGATGAAATTCGTATCGCTGCCAAAGGAATGGGTATTGATGTGAATGAAACAATGGGAAAAGGTAAATTAATAGACGAAATTTTCGGTGCGAAGTGTGAAGGCAACTACATTCAACCTACTTTCATCACGGATTATCCTAAAGAAATGTCTCCTTTAACCAAAAAACATCGAGATAATCCCGATTTAACAGAGCGTTTTGAACTTATGGTCTGCGGAAAAGAGATTGCCAATGCTTATTCGGAGTTAAATGATCCGATTGATCAACGTGAACGTTTTGAAGATCAATTGCGGCTTTCCGAAAAGGGGGATGACGAGGCCATGTTTATTGACCAAGACTTCTTACGTTCACTCGAATATGGTATGCCGCCTACTTCTGGACTTGGTATTGGAATGGATCGTTTGATTATGTTCCTGACAGACAATGCCTCCATTCAAGAAGTTCTTTTCTTTCCGCAAATGCGGCCAGAAAAAGTTGCTCGAGTAGCAGAAACACAAGATTATGAGCAGCAAGGAATTCCTGCGGTATGGGTACCAGCACTGCAAAAAATGGGTTTTACTACGATTGAAGCTTTAAAAGAGGCAAATCCAAATAAGGTCTTTAATGACCTTGGCGGTATGCGTAAAAAGCTTAAACTAGATATCAATATGCCGACAAAAGACGAGGTATTTGCTTGGTTCAATTGAATCGATCCAATCTAAACAAAAAAGCTGTCTCAATAAATTTTGAGACAGCTTTTTTTATTTTGTAAAAACTGATAAAGAATTACCCCCTGTGATCGTGAACCGCAAAATCTTTAATTGATATAGCACCCGTTTTTATTAATGACACAATGCTACCAACACGCAACCACCTCTGCCAATAACAGGGGAATTACAGGGGGTTAACAGGGGTATAGCAGGGGTAAATCCCTGTTATACCCCTGCTATACCCCTTTAAAAATAGTGTCGACTCCCTCTTAAACTAAAAGTTGGTATTGAGTAATCAATAAGATGAATTGAGCGGATATGACCAAAAACACAGATAAAGCTTTTGAAAACAGTGGCTATGATCTGATTACCGCCAAGAAAATAGCTCGGCCAATTGTATACATTTATTATATTTACATAGCATAAACTAAATCAGCTTTTAGTATGAAGAATATTCTCGCGCTTGACGGTGGTGGTATACGAGGCATCATTCCCGCAATGGTACTTGTAGCTCTAGAAGAAAAACTACAAAAGCAGACGATGGATACAAATGCACGTATCGCCTCATATTTTGACTTCATAGCAGGCACAAGTAGCGGTGGAATTCTGACCAGTATTCTTCTCTATCCGGAAGAAGGAAATCCGGCCCAACCAAAATTCTCTGCGCGAGACGCGTTAAATTTATTTGTCAATCATGGTACTGAAATTTTCAATGCTTCCAAATGGCGGCATTTTTTAGGTGGTTTTGGATTGGTCAGTGAACTATATTCCCCCATTCCTTTATCAAACGTACTGGAAAAATATTTTCAAAATGCGAGATTGAGCCATTTAATCAAGCCTTGTATTATCACAGCATATAATATCGAATTACGAAAAAATCATTTTTTCAGACAACAGAAAGCAATTACACATGGTGAAGCGAGAGATTTCTACCTCAAGGATGTCTGTAGAGCGACTTCTGCCGCGCCCACATTTTTCCCTGTCGCTGAGATCTACTCCCTTTCAAAAACCAGATACCCCTTGATTGACGGTGGCGTCTTTGCCCAAAATCCTTCCATATGCGCTTTACTCGAAGTCCTAAAGGCATTTAATAGCACGCAGATAAATGATATGTTTATGCTATCTCTGGGAACAGGTGTCTCAAAAACCGCCTATAACTACGAGCATTTTAAGAAAAATCTTGCCATTCAAATCGGTCCAGCATTAGTGGATATTATGACAAGTGCGTCATCTGAAAGCACTGAATTTTTTATAAGGCAATTATTTAGAAGTAACGGCAAGCAGCAAAATTATCTTCGCATAGAACCTGCTAATCTTTCTAGCATCAATGCAGCACTGGACGCGGCCTCGACTAATAATATACAGAAATTGATCTCCTTATCGGATAAAATGATTAGTGAAAATGAAGATACGCTAGATTATATTGTTGCTCATTTAATTAAAGAAAAGAATCAAAATGAGAAGAAAAATCCATGGAGCAGGTTGATGAATAAATTCTAAAAGATTACTTTTACGCATATTTTAAATCGATATGGCATTAAACTACGTTTGGGTTGCATTTTTTTTAATCACATTTGCCGTAGCCCTTGTAAAACTCATTTTTTTTGGGGATACTGAAATTTTCCAGCAAATTGTAAACTCAATCTTTGATAGTGCGAAAACAGGTGCCGAAATTTCCTTGGGACTGATCGGCATGATGAGTTTTGCCCTTGGCATCATGAAAATTGGTGAAAAAGGTGGAATGATTAATATTTTCGCGAAAATCGTAGGCCCTTTTTTTCATAAATTATTTCCTGAAATACCAAAAAATCACCCTGCGCTTGGTTCTATTCTTATGAATTTCTCGGCCAATGCGCTTGGTTTAGATAATGCTGCAACGCCTTTGGGACTTAAAGCGATGAAAGAACTACAGGAATTAAATCCAAACAAAGAAACTGCATCCAATGCCCAAATCATGTTTATTGTGCTCAATGCATCAAGTTTGACACTCTTGCCGATTTCTATCATGGCCTATCGAAAAGAAGCGGGAGCACCAGATCCTTCAGATGTATTCTTACCGATTTTAATAGCGACATTCTTCTCCACTCTGGTTGCGTTGATACTTGTAGCTATTTATCAAAAAATCAATCTGTTGAATCGTGTAGTTTTGGGCTATTTGGGTGCGATGTGCCTGTTTATCGGAGGCCTGCTTTATTACTTTTCTGGACTACAACAATCGGAGATCGAAATATTCAGCAAAGTATTTGGAAATGTTATCTTATTTAGCTTATTTACTTCTTTTATAGGGTTGGCTCTTTTCCGTAAGGTAAATGTCTATGACTCTTTTATTGAAGGAGCCAAAGAAGGCTTTGAGGTTTCCGTTAAAATAATACCTTATCTGGTTGCCATGCTTGTTGGAATTGCCGTCTTTAGAGCGTCTGGGACAATGGATTATATGGTAGCGGGAATTGCTAAAGGCATTGCCTTATGCGGTTTGGATACGTCCTTTGTGGACGCCTTACCTGTTGCTTTTATGAAACCTTTGAGTGGCTCTGGCGCACGTGGACTGATGGTTGATTTGATGAATGCAAAAGGTCCAATGGATTTCGCGGCTCGGGTTGCGTGTGTTATTCAAGGATCTACGGAGACCACTTTTTATGTACTTGCAGTATATTTTGGAGCGGTAGGAATTAAACGCACTAGACATGCACTTCCATGCGCTCTACTAGCTGAATTGGCCGGAGTGATCGCTGCAATAATTATATCCTATATATTTTTTAAATAGCTTGCAAAATAGGATCAGAACGGTTCTTTTCCATATATAAGCCAATCGCTCAACACATAATTACATACTGATGAAGAAAACAATTGCATTGATAGCCCATGACGGCAAGAAACCAGAAATGGTTGCATTTGTCAAAGATCACCAAGATTTATTAGAACGCGCCGATATCATCGCCACAGGAACTACGGGTTCATATGTTAGACAAACTGGCCTCCCTGTAGAATTGAAACTAAGTGGCCCAATGGGTGGCGATGCACAGATTGCGGCATTAGCGGCTGAAGGAAAAGTTGATGGAATCATTTTCTTTCGCGATCCACTAGGAAAACACGCACATGAACCGGATATTCAGATGCTTATGCGTGTATGTGATCTTTATAATGTGCCATTGGCAACAAATCCGGCAACAGGAAGCCTGATTATTGAAGGCTTATTGGAAGATGTTGAAGCTTAATTTCAAATTGTATGGATAATGAAGTAATCGTTTCAATAGGGAAAATTCCTTATACAACTACAGTACACTATGGAAAGCATCAGCTAACAGTGGATGAACCAATAGATTTAGGTGGTGAAGATGAGGGCATCAATCCCATTCCCTTACTACTATCCTCCTTAGGGAGCTGCAAGGCTATTACCGTAAAAATGTATGCTGACAGAAAGGACTGGCCGCTAGAAGAAGTATTGGTTCGTCTAACTCATGAAGTACAAACGAGTGAGCAACAACAAACGACCTATATACAATGCTATATTAGTTTTAAAGGAGATTTAGACGAAGTCCAAAAGCAGCGGCTATTTAAAATTGCTGAGAAGTGCCCCGTCCATAAAATATTATCAAATCCTATTATAATAACGTCAAATCATTTATAGCGTTTCTTGGGATAACGAATAACAGTATTTATATTTGCCCGCGCAAAAACGGCCTTTAAAATCGTTAAAATCGAATAGGAAAGGTTACTTATGCTGAAATAAAGATATTTGTATTAAAAATAAAGCAAACGATGCAATTGGATCCACAAATAGCAATAGACTCGCCTTTTCGATCGATCAAACGTGAAGACTGGAAAAATTTAAACGGGAAAGTCTTGCACAACTTCAGTGTCGAAGACTTGGAAACCCTCCATGCACTGAATGAACCCCTCACAAATCAGGAGATAGAAGAAGTCTATGTCCCTTTGAGTCATTTCCTTGAAATTCATATTGATCGTTTCCAAAGTCTCCATCAGCGAACAAATCGTTTCTTCGGCAAGGAAGAAAGCAAACTTCCGTACATCATTGGTATTGCCGGATCTGTTGCCGTGGGGAAAAGTACTACAGCAAGGGTTTTGCAGCGCGTACTCAGTCTGCTTCCTTCAAAGCCAAAGGTAGACCTGGTGACCACAGACGGCTTTCTTTATCCAAATAAGCAACTCATTGAACTCGGGATTCTAAACCGAAAAGGTTTTCCGGAAAGTTATGATGCCAAAAGATTGATCCATTTCCTTTCTGCCGTGAAGTCCGGTTCTCCAAGGATAGCAGTCCCTGTCTACAGCCACCTGATCTATGATGTGTTGCCAGACGAAGAGCAACAAATCATCGAACAGCCCGATATCCTAATTGTAGAAGGAATTAATGTGTTACAAGTCAATTCGCAGCGGCCGAGAAAAGGCCATAGCGTCTTCGTTTCCGATTTCTTTGATTACTCGATTTATGTGCACGCCAGTGAAAAAAACTTGATAGAATGGTACACGAACCGATTTGAGTCCCTTCGTGAAACTGCGTTCCAAAATCCAGCGTCATTTTTCCACAAGTATGCAAATATGACCACTGAAGAAAGCCAGTCTATGGCCGTAAGTATCTGGAATGAAATCAATAAGCCTAACTTAATTAAGAATATTCTGCCAACAAGATATCGCGCAGATCTGATTCTGGAAAAAGGGGGCCATCACTTCGTTAAAAATATCAAAGTCAGAAAAATTTAACCTTTGCCGCGCTGAAATTGCAAAATTTCATTCAAAATTCTGCTCTGCACCTGCTGATGTATTTTGTTGCTGGAAGAAATTGCACTAACTTCAACTTTGTACTTGATGTAATCTTTAGCGAGATCGGCAACCTTAATAATAAAACCTTGGGAGTGGTCCAAATTCGGATTTTGCTGAAATAATGGCGTTAAATAGCGTTCCAATTCTTCTACAGCAACAGCAATATCGATCGGTAATTCAAACTTAACAACAATTTTATTTGATTTTTGAGACGTTTTATTGACCAGCGTTGCAGTAAAAACTAAATTATTTGGAATCATTACTGCGTCGTCATCTTCATCTCGCACAACCAGATTGGCCAATGTAATATCGACAATCTTTCCTTGGTACTCACCTATTTTTATCCGGTCTCCCACCGAAAATTGATCGGAAAACATGATGATCAAACCAGAAATCATATTGGTGATATACTCTCTAAATATAACAGCGATCGCCATAGCAACGATTGTCATGCTGGTAATAAAATCTTTGGGATTAATACCAACGGCAATCATTAGGCTGACGATAATGAAAAACACATTACCGACAGTAGCGACGCGTGTAATTCCAAGTACAAAATTACCACGGACAATCTGTTGTTCATTTCTACTGTTGTATAATTTTACAAGTATAAAATGCCCAATTGATATCAAAACACTTGCGGTTAAAAACGTGTTTAATCCGTATGCGATATTTCGAATAATCTCCCGTTGCTTATAGAAGCTTTCAAATTGAACGAATGATGCCGTCAATGCAACTAGCAGTATCGTCCGTAAAAAAAAAGAAATTGAAATTGACTTGCTCATTTTTACCCTAAATTTAAAACGGTTTTAATCCTTCAAAATTTGCCGTTTGAACACCTTCCACACAAGATTATCTTTGTAAAAAGGAAATAAAACCGGCCTGCTAAGCTAAACAATTTTACTTTACGCAAAAAGCATTATCAGGAAATACCTATCTTTGCGTAAAGACATTACTTACGATTAAATGAAGGAATCCAACGTGCATACTGAACTACATGTAACCGGAATGCACTGCGCAAATTGTGCTATTTCAATCCACAAATACCTGGAAAAAAACGGAGCTAAAGACATCTATGTTGATTTTGCCGCTGATGAAGTCAAATTTTCCGATATCCCCCAGGAACAAATACCAATGCTCGTCGAAGGGATTGAGTCTTTAGGATACAAAGTAATCGATGATCAGGATGATAAGCCTAGCTTTTGGCACTCAATTGAATTTAAGTTCTTCTGCTGTTTGATCTTTACTGTACCGCTATGGGGCCATATGTTTACGGTGTATCCTTTACTCCATGACTCATATATCCAGCTCTGCTTGTGTATACCTGTATATTTTATTGGCTTTTCCCATTTCGGGATCAGTGCGTTACGATCCATTTGGAATAAAATGCCGAATATGGATGTGCTCATATTAGTCGGATCTACCGCGGCATTTATCTATAGTCTGATTGGCACATGCTACAAGCTTGGGCACGATTATCAATTTTACGAAACCTGCGCGACGATCATTACTTTGGTTTTTTTAGGAAACGTATTGGAAAAACGGGCTATAACGAAAACCACGTCCGCAATCAAAGATCTGATTAAATATCAGAACGTGGATGCAATTAAGATCGATGGGGATCAGGAAATAACCATATTGGCCAAAGAAATTAAATCTGGTGATATTCTAAAAGTGAACACAGGAAATCAGATCCCGGTCGACGGCGATATTTTGGAAGGGCAAGGCTGGGTAGACGAGTCGATGTTAACGGGAGAAAGTATGCCCGTTGAAAAACTGAAGCATGATGCTGTGATTGGCGGTACATTGCTGACCGAGGGTAATATCAGAATTGTCGCAACCAAAGTGGGATCTAAAAGTGTGCTCTATCAAATCATCCAGTTGATCAAAGATGCTCAAAGTAAAAAACCTCCTATTCAAAAATTCGGCGATAAGGTAGCCGCATATTTTGTACCGATCGTTGTCAGTATCTCATTCTTCACTTTTTTTATCACATATTTTATCGCACAGTTACCACTGCAACAATCTTTGATGAATGCAATATCCACCCTGGTGGTATCGTGCCCCTGTGCAATGGGACTAGCAACTCCTACAGCTGTTATGGTCGGCTTGGGTAGAGCTGCAAAAAAAGGTATACTAATCAGAGGTGGAAGCACTATTGAGGAAATGTCCGAACTCAAACAAATGGTATTTGACAAAACTGGCACCCTAACAACTGGCGATTTTAATATCAAAGCAATTCAAACATTCGGTATTGAACAATCTCAGGTCGAATCGATCATAGCACAGTTGGAAAGTTATTCTAGCCATCCTATAGCGAAGTCGATCCGAAAACAGCTGAAGGAAATTAAATCCTTCCGTATTATCTTTAAGGAAGTCAATGAGATACGAGGAAAGGGAATATTTGCTACAGATACTAATGGGAATAGTTATTCCATTTGCAATGCCAAACTTGGATCAAAGGATTATTCGAACCGTTATGACCTTACATTAACAATTAACGAAGTGGTTATAGCGGGTATTGTACTTGAAGATCAACTAAAACCTTACGCAAAAGAACTGATCCAATATCTTAAAGATAAGGGTATACGCCCTATTCTGTTGAGCGGCGATCGTCAAAGTAAATGTGAGCGCACAGCGCAGAAGCTTGGTATTGCCGACGTATATTGGGATAAATCACCGGAGGAAAAATTAGAAATCTTGTATAAGCTTAAAAAGAAAGGCCCAACGGCAATGGTTGGTGACGGTATCAATGATGCGCCCGCACTTACTGCAGCGGATGCGGGCATTTCGCTTGGGGATTCAACTCATGTTGCGATTCAGTCTGCCAAAGTTATCCTACTGAATAGTGATCTCCGGTCCATTGAAAAGCTGCTCAAGATCGGTCATCACACCTTACTGGCAATAAAACAAAATCTTTTTTTGGCTTTTGCTTACAATATTGTCGCCATTCCCCTCGCTGCCCTTGGTTTTCTTGGCCCTATGGTGGCGGCCTTAAGCATGGCCTTTTCAAACTTAATTGTGATCGGTAATTCAATCCGTCTCCGGTTTAAAAAATTGAAATAAAATTGATAGCTCATCAGTACCATGACAATCCATAGTTGATTGTCTTTTTTATATATATTAGCGCTTCAATCTTTCGCTTTTGAGGTTAAATTTTTGTAACTTCGCATGCGTAGCAAGCCAGTTTATTGGGCTTGCTTACTAGTTTTATTGAAACCAAATTCATATGGCTGAAGAAACAGAAAACGACAACAATCTTGTTCCGGCAAACGACCGGATTATCCCAATTAACATCGAGGATCAGATGAAGTCTGCTTACATTGACTATTCCATGTCTGTCATTGTATCAAGAGCGCTTCCTGATGCACGTGATGGCATGAAACCAGTACACAGACGTGTTCTTTATGGAATGCTGGACTTAGGGGTTACCAGTGGCAAGCCTTACAAAAAGTCTGCCCGTATCGTTGGTGACGTATTAGGTAAGTATCACCCGCATGGTGATTCATCCGTTTATGACACCATGGTTCGTATGGCTCAAGATTGGAGTTTACGCTATCCGTTGGTAGACGGCCAAGGTAACTACGGTTCTATTGACGGTGATCCTCCTGCGGCCATGCGTTATACCGAAGCAAGATTAAAGAAAATTGCTGAAGAAATGCTATCCGATATCAACAAAGATACTGTTGATTTTCAAAATAACTTTGATGACTCTTTACAAGAGCCGACCGTGCTCCCTACTCGTATTCCCAATCTTCTTGTAAATGGGGCATCTGGTATTGCAGTCGGTATGGCTACGAATATGGCGCCGCATAACCTTACCGAGGTTATCGATGGTACGGTAGCGTTCATTGAGAACCGCGATATCGAGATAGCCGAACTGATGCAACATATCAAAGGCCCTGACTTCCCTACGGGTGCACTTATCTATGGTTATGCGGGTGTTCAAGATGCCTGTAATACAGGACGCGGCCGGATTGTCATGCGGGCGAAAGCAGAGATAGAAGCAACTAAATCTGGGCGGGAACAGATTATCGTAACCGAAATTCCCTATCAAGTGAACAAGGCCAACATGATCGAGCGTACGGCCGAATTAGTGAACGAAAAGAAATTAGAAGGTATATCAGCCATCCGTGATGAATCTGATCGGACAGGTATGCGCATTGTATACGATATCAAACGTGATGCAAACGCAAACGTTGTTTTAAACAACCTGTTTAAATACACTGCACTACAGACCTCTTTTTCAGTTAATAACATCGCTTTAGTTAAAGGAAGACCTGTCCTCATGAATCTGAAAGATATGATTCATGAATTTGTGGAACATAGGCATGATGTCATCGTCAGACGTACACGCTATGAATTGGCTGAAGCGGAAAAACGCGCGCATATCTTAGAGGGATATTTGATTGCGTTGGATCATTTAGACGAGGTAATCAAATTAATCCGTAACTCCGAAACACCTGAAGATGCTCGTGTTGGATTAATGGAGAAATTTGGTCTTTCTGATCTTCAGGCCCGTGCAATTCTTGATATGACTTTACGTCGTCTTACTGGTCTGGAACGGGATAAGATCAAAGAAGAATATGCTGAATTGATGAAAACAATCGACTATTTAAAATCAATTTTAGAAGACGAAGATCTTCGGATGAAGATTATCAAAGATGAGTTGATTGAGATCAAAGAAAAATATGGGGACGAACGTAGATCACAGATTGTACACTCTGCTGAAGATATGCGTATGGAAGATTTTATCGATGATGAAGAAATCGTGATTACAATCTCCCACAATAGTTACGTCAAACGTACTCCACTATCCGAATACAAGCGTCAGGGCCGCGGCGGTCGTGGATCTATCGGTACGAATACACGTGAGGAAGATTTTACGGAGCACATCATTACAGCATCTGCACATAATTATATGCTCCTATTCACCGAAGCTGGGCGTTGTTTCTGGTTGAGAGCTTTTGAAATTCCGGAAGGAAGCCGCACCTCGAGAGGTCGTGCACTGCAAAATATTATCAACGTTCCAAAAGAGGAGAAAATAAAGGCGTTCATTTTAGTGAAGAATTTGAAAGACCAAGATTATCTGGAAAACAACTTCATCATTATGTGTACTAAGAAAGGTACCATCAAAAAGACGTCGTTAGAAGCTTATTCCCGTCCAAGAGCGAATGGTATAAACGCAATTAACATCAATGAAGGAGACCAGTTGATTGAAGCTTGTTTAACTACTGGAAGTAGCGAAATCGTTATGGCGCTTCGTTCTGGTAGAGCCATTCGTTTTAACGAGTCTACCGTCCGACCAATGGGAAGAACTGCGACTGGGGTACGTGGTATCACATTATCAACTGAAAGTGATGAAGTGATTGGCATGATTAGTGTGAATGATTCTGAAACAACTGTATTGGTCGTTTCAGAAAAAGGATATGGAAAACGTACAGACATCGAAGATTATCGGGTTACCAATCGTGGTGGTAAAGGTGTAAAAACCATCAATGTCACTGATAAAACAGGCGAGCTCGTTGCCATAAAAGGCGTAACAGACGCTGAAGATTTGATGATTATCAATAAATCTGGCATCGTTATCCGTATCGCAGTTGAAGGATTAAGGGTGATGGGTCGAGCCACGCAGGGTGTAAGGCTCATTAATTTAAAAGATAACGATGAGATCGCCTCTATTACTAAAGTCGATCGTGAAGAAGAACTAGAAGAGTCTGGCTTGACTGAAGAGTTAACCGATAACGACGATTCTACTTCGGAAGAGAACAAGGAATCAAACTCCGAAGAAAGCACGGAATCAAACGAAGAATAATTGACTAATGAAAAACTTACTGATATCATTTTTAATATCTGCAAGTAGTTTAACTGTTGTTGCCCAATCCAATTTGAAAGAGGGCAGCAACAGTTTTGCTTTATATACCAAAACCGGCGAGTTCAAAAATCTTGAAAACGCACGGAAATTTGCAGACGCGGCTTTTCAGTCAAGGAAGGATTCTGCTTCTGTTAACAATAATCTCTTAAGAGCACTGGTGTATAGTTCCTTGGCGGTTGCAGACTCAACAAGGAAGCAGCAATATAAGATGGATCCTATTGATATATCCATCAAATCACTTAAGCTTCTGGATCAAAAAAAAGCACGCCGAAATTTTCCTGCTGAAATGGACTATATTCGTCAAAATCTCGCTGGGGCCATCTCCTATCAAGCGGGCATTGCTTTAAAGGATGGTAAATTTGATAAAGCTTATAAATCATATCTTCGAATAGATTCTCTTGGATTCAAAAATAATGATCTTAAATATAATCTCGCCGTACTCTCGGGTAAGAATAAAGATTATATAAACTCGATCAAGTATTATAATGAACTTATTAAGAGTGAACAACCTAAGCCCAATTACTTTCTTGAATTGGCACATATTTATTCTCTTGGAGGTACTAAACAGGATGTTTTAAACGTTCTTGAAAAAGGACATGTTGCATTTCCTGAAAATAAACAGATACTTTTTAGGTTGATTGATGTCTACTCGGCTAATCATTCTTATGATGCAATACTCAATGTTATCGCTGACGCTATCCGTTTGGAGCCAGAAAATGTGGAATTGAACTATATCGCCGGCTATTCCTACGAAAATGCCAATGATATCAAAAAGGCGAAGGAATATTATAATAACGTATTGCGATTGGATCCGAATAATTACGAGTCTAATCTTGCCTTGGGGCTAATCAATCTGGAAACTTTATTAAAGGAACCTACGAATCAGGATATACAAGAATTAACTATTGAATACCTGTTGAAAGCAAATGAAATAAAACCTTATGATGTTAATGCGCTCAAAGCCTTGGCTAAATATTATACGCTCATTGACGATGCATCGCAATTAGACAGGGTGAATTTATTATTGAATCAATTAACAGTTAAATAGATATGAATTTAAAATCTCTATTATTATTAGCCGCAATGGGTACTGTATGTACCTCAGTTTCCTTTGCGCAAACCGGTAATATAAAAAAGGCGAAAACTGGCCTGGCAAAATTTCAGGAATTGAAAGATGCTGGCACGGTGCAGTTGGGTTTGCCCAACCTGAAATCTGCAAAGGAAGCTATTGATGCTGCCGTAATCAACGAAAAAACGAAAGATAACGCCGAAGCATGGACAGTATATGCGTTAGTAAATGCTAATCTATCGACAATTGATAAATCTTCTGAATTGGCAAAATTGGCTGAAGATGGAATTGCTAAAGCAAAACAACTGGATACAGATGGTGCCAATAAGGCGAACATTACGGTTGCAGAACAAATCTTAGGGCAATATAACTTCAATTTAGGTGCAGAAGAATATCAAGCTCAAAAATATGCTGATTCGTATAGTTCTTTTACAAAAGCATTGACCTATCTTCCTGGCGATACGTTAGTGACCTATTACAGTGGGGTTGCGGCATTATCTAACAAAGATTATAAAAATGCAATTGAACGCTACAAAGAATTGATTCCAAGAAAAGATTTCTCTTCGCATAAAACAATTATGGTAGACTTACCTAAGTTGTATCTATCGATGCAGGATACAACATCTGCACTGGAATATGCAAAAAAAGCAGCTGAAGCTTATCCTGACGACAACGCAGCAATGACCCAGAATATTGAGCTGAATTTAATTACAGGTCATGAAAAGGAAACAATTGATGCTATTACAGCGCAGTTAGCGAAAGATCCTAACAATAAAAGCTTAAATTATTACCTAGGTATTGCTCAATCTTCTGCAAAGAATGATGAGGCGGCAGTTGCAGCATATAAGAAAGCATTGGAAATTGATCCAAACTTTTTTGAGGCAAATACTAATTTGGCCATCACACTGATGAACAAAACACGTGAAAAATTAAATGTTGTTAATAATAATAGAAAGTTAACACAGGCACAGTATGATGCTGAATTAAATAAGATTAAAGCCGAATTAAAGCCAGTGCTTCCTTATTTAGAAAAAGCAGTTTCTTTGCAGCCTAAAAATGTAGATGCATTAACAAATTTGAAGAACTATTATATTTTTATGCAGGATGAGGCTAAAACTGCCGAAATCAATGCTAAAATCAAAGAAGTAGAATAAAAAATAAACTTCATAAAAAAAACCCGCATCTTATGTGATGCGGGTTTTTTTTATGAAAGTTTATTTGCATTAAGCTAAAATGGCAATTAACTCAATCTGAAACAATAAAGTACATTGCCCTCCTTTTCCAGGAACCAACTCCTCTTTTCCGTAAGCCAAATTTGGTGGAAGGTATACCTCCCAAATAGACCCGACAGGCATCATTGAAATTGCTTCTTGCCATCCCACGATCAGTTCATTGATGTAGAACGTTTCGGGCCGCTTTCGCTTATAGGAACTATCGAATACCGTTCCGTCTAAGAGTTCACCCTTGTAATGACAAATAACCTTTGCGGACTTTTTGGGTATCTGCCCGCCTCCTTTTGTCAATACCCTATAGTGCAAGCCCGAAGCGCATACAACGACACCTTCTTGATGTGCGTGCATTTCCAAAAATATCTTTCCCGCCTCACTATTTCTTTCTGCCAGTCCCGTGGAATTTAACTTGTTTTTCTTTTTCTGAACCAAAATTTGATTGATTAAAATTCAATATTATTACCTACTCTTTATACGACCAAAATAACATCTTTTTGTTCTTTTTACGAAGAAAGAATACGTTTTTGTTCATTGTAGAAAATCGGTTACAACAACTCTGCATTTAACGTTTTTTCAAACGTAAATGCCCTACTTACGGGGCAGTTCTCTTTAGCCTTCTGCGCTATTGTCTGAAAATTAGATTCGTCTATTGAAGGAACTTTCGCTTTCAACTCCAGTTCAGACCGTACAATCGAGCCATTTTCCATCACAATTGTTGATACAGTTGTCAACTCATCAGGAACAAAACCTTCTTCAGAAAGATAGGCGCTCAATTGCATGGTAAAACATCCTGCATGCGCTGCAGCCAATAACTCTTCAGGATTTGTTCCAACACCATTTTCAAACCGCGTTGAATATGAATACTGGGTGTGATCTAATACTGTACTATCGGTAGTCAGGCTACCTTTTCCTTCTTTAAGATTGCCATTCCATTGGGCTGTTGCTTTTCTTTTCATGTTTTCTACGATAATTATTTAAACTAATTTTATAACATAAATTTTCCCTGTCGGCTGTTCTAGCACTTCAGATACTTTTATAGAACAAATGGCTGTTCAAAAAGTTGTATTCCATTTCACAAATTCGTGTCGCACTCCCAGCAATTGATACGTTAACTATCTTATTAAAAACTAAACTCATGAATAAACTATCCTTTCTTTTTATCGTTGTATCTATGCTCTTCTCATGCAGAACTCGTCAACTTGAGCAGCAGGTTTTAATACAAGACTGCCCCGAAGAAAAAATAGTAAACAAAATCCCTGGCCCCCCAGTAAAGGGCGAGGTCGAAAAAATTTATTACATCTACCAGGGTAAAAGAGTTTCCCCAAAACAATTTGATCAACAATGGCTCGAAAAGAATTGTGATATTAAAGAGACAGTTGTTTATTGATTTAATTTCAAAAAATAAGCTTAAAGACGTATTTTTGCCTAAAATTTTTAAGATGACAGTTTCTCTTCGGGAGGTCAATCAAAAGATTTTAGGCTATGTTTCTTTAACCTTCCTCGGTTATTTCACTATCGGCCTATCACTTGCTACCCTACCCATTTTTATTCACCAGACTTTGGGATTTAATACAATTGTCGCCGGATTGGTCATTAGCGTTCAATACATTGCTACTTTTTTACTTCGCGGTTATGCCGGAAAAATAGTTGACACAAAGGGCCCGAAAGTTTCTGTTTTGCGCAGTATGCTATTTTTTGCCATGTCTGGTGTCCTGCTTCTACTTGTTTTCCTATTTAAATCACAGCCCTTTATCAGTTTAGGACTTTTGGTAATCACCAGATTACTGACCGGAATTGCTGAGGGTATGGTCGGTGCCAGCCCTATAAATTGGGCTCTTATGGAACTTGGTGATGAGCATGCGGCTAAAGCGATCTCGTTCAACGGCATAGCGAGCTATGGCGCATTGGCCATTGGCGCTCCCTTAGGTGTCCTGATGGTAAATCATATCAGTTACGAAGCTTTAGGTGTGCTAACAATTGTTGTTGGTATACTTGGCTATGTATACTGCCGCTCAAAAACGCCTTACCGGGTTGTTCGAAAAAGGACCGAAAAGGTCAGCTTCAAACGGGTATTACTTTTAGTAGCTCCATTTGGAATCTGTCTTGCTTTGGGTGGACTTGGCTTCGGAAGCATTTCGACTTTCATGACACTCTATTATGAGCATTTTGACTGGCAAAACGGAGCGTCCTGTTTAACGGTATTTGGAATTTTCTTCATCTTGACCAGACTTGTATTCAACAAAGTTATTGATCAATATGGTGGTCTAAAAGTTGCACTGCTGAGTCTTTTTGTTGAATCATTAGGATTATTAACGATTGCTATAGTTATTAACCCTATTTGGACCTTATTGGGGGCAGCATTGACCGGTCTTGGTTTTTCACTAGTCTTTCCTGCGCTTGGTGTTGAAGCGATTAAAAGAGTCGACCAAAGCCAACAGGGCTCGGCTTTAGCAGCCTATGGTCTATTTATTGATATTTCTTTGGGAATCACGGGGCCTCTGATCGGTTTTGTGGCAAACAATATGGGGATGGGCGCTATCTATCACTTTAGTTCAATTATGGTTGCTATTGGCTTTGCGGTGGTTGGAAACCTTATTTATACGAAAAGAAAAGCACTTGCTTAGCGACAGCATAGGTCATAAAAGCGATTTACAGAAGATATATTTCATAAAAGAGCGGCTGAATTTTCACCTATCAGCCGCTCTTTTTTTATGCTAATTCGTGTATTTTAGCTTTCAATGCTCGGCACTCCAACAACTTCATTTGTATCAGCGTTGTAATCGATACCATCGAAATTGAATCCGAACAAATTGAAAAACTCATTGCGATAGCCTTCAATATCTGAAATTTCTGCTAAATTTTCAGTGGTTGCTTTTTCCCATAATGCTGCAACTTCTGCCTGAACATCCGGACGCATCTCCAAATCGTCAACACGAATACGGCCTTTTTCATCGAGGGAAACTTTTCCGTCAGCAGTATAAAGGCGCTCAGCGAATAAACGTTGCATTTGCTCAATTGTGCCTTCGTGGATACCTTTTTCTTTCATCACTTTATACAAAAGAGAAATATACAAAGGAACAACAGGAATAGCCGAACTCGATTGCGTAACCAAGGCCTTGTTAACCGATACATAAGAAACACCATGAATATCGCTCAAAATAGCATTTATTGCAGGCACTGTTCCTTCTAAATCGTCTTTGGCACGGCCAATAGTACCATTACGGTAAATTGGATAAGTAAGTTCAGGTCCTATATAAGAGTAGGCGACGGTTTTCGCGCCCTCAGCCAATACGCCTGCAGCTTTAAGATCTTCAATCCAGAATTTCCAGTCCTCTCCTCCCATTACTGCTACTGTATTAGCAATATCTTCTTCATTTTCGACAGGCTGAATGGTGATATCTGAAATTACACCTGTGTGAAAATCTACAGTCTTATTGGTAAAAGGCTCTTGTATTGGTTTCAAAACAGAAGCATGTGCGACACCAGTCTTGGGGTGAGTACGGCGTGGTGAAGCCAAACTGTAAACCACTAAATCAACCTGTCCTAAATCTTTTTTAATAAGCTCGATAGTTTGCTTTTTCACTTCATCAGAAAAAGCATCCCCATTAATGCTTTTGGCATATAATCCCGCTTCATGCGCCTCTTTCTCAAAAGCTGCAGAATTGTACCATCCGGCAGTACCAGGTTTGCCTTCGGCTGCAGGTTTTTCGAAAAACACACCGATTGTAGCAGCTCCAGAACCAAATGCTGCCGAAATCCGAGATGCAATACCAAATCCAGTTGAAGCACCGATTACCAACACTTTTTTTGGTCCATTCGCGATTTCACCTTTGGATTTTACGTATTCAATTTGATTTTTAATGTTTTGCGCAGCCCCTTGTGGATGCGAGGTTAAACAAATAAAACCTCTAGTTCTTGGTTGTATAATCATCTTGATTAATTTTCTTACTACTTGTTTTATTGATTAGGCAAAATAAGGAATTTTAAATGAGAAAATCGTGATAAAAATCAATTACTTTTTGTTTCATTTTCAATTAAAGGGGCATTTGCTTACTTTCACAAATTGAAGTATACATCCTATTCACTTTAATTATGCTTTTCCAATTTACACTAAAAAAGAATAAAAATAATGCTATCCTTCTAGGGACTTTAGCGGCGCTTTTCTTTGCCAGTACTTTTGTTCTCAATCGCATTATGGCCGTCTCCGGCGGAAGTTGGCAATGGACGGCCTCTTTACGTTTTATTTGGATGTTACCCATATTGTTCGTTATCGTCGCTATCCGGGGAAATCTCCGTAGTTTATTGAAAGAAATAAGATCAAATGTAGTCCAATGGCTGCTGTGGAGTACGATTGGTTTCGGTTTGTTCTATGCAACGCTAACCTTTGGTGCCAATTACGGCCCCTCTTGGCTCGTGGCGAGTACCTTCGAGTTTACCATCATTGCCGGTATGTTCATTGGTTCTTTAATCGAGAAGAGGGGGTATCGAAAAGGAATATCAAAAGCTTCCTTCCTGTTTTCTATTATTATTTTTATCGGCATCCTTCTCATGCAAATTGCGGAGGCTCAATCCACTTCGCTAAATACCATGCTGTTGGGGACAATTCCAGTATTGGTTGGTGCCATCGCCTACCCTTTAGGCAACCGTAAAATGATGAAAATATCAGGGAATAGACTAGATGCTTTTCAGCGCACGTTAGGCATGACAATCTGTAGTATGCCTTTTTGGATCGTGCTTAGTCTATTTGGCTATTCAGAAAATGGATTACCAACAGATAGTCAGCTTTTGCAAACCTTCCTAGTTGCGCTATGTTCGGGCGTGATAGCGACACTTTTATTTTTTACAGCGACCGATCTTGTGCATCACGACCATAAGGCACTTGCTGCCGTAGAAGCCACCCAGGCGATGGAAGTTATTTTTACTTTAATTGGCGAAATCCTTATTTTACATGCTGCACTTCCAAATGGCTATTCCTCCATTGGGATTGTCATGGTGGTTATGGGAATGATCTTACATAGCCGATCGGCCTGACCATAGTCTTTATCTTCCGCCACCATGCAATGTCTTACTTATTTTACTCAGATTCAAACTATTGGCCATGGCAGAAAAAATAGCGTGATACGTGCCTTTACGCGCATAAAGATCCTCGTGTTTGCCCTTTTCGGCGACGCGACCTTTTTCCATTACAACAATCGCATTGGAGTCAATGATCTGAGAGATACTATGAGAAACAATGATTACTGTACGATCCTTTTTTATGGCATCCAGACTATTCTTAATCTGCTCGGTAGCGATAGCATCTAAATTCGCCGTTGGCTCGTCCAAAAAGATAATCGGCGGATTTTTTAGGAACAGCCGTGCGATGGCTATCCGTTGCTGTTGACCACCGGATAAAGATTGCGCATCTGAATCATAACCTTTTGGAAGCTCCATGATCTGTTGATGAATATAGGCTTTCTTAGCGGCTTCCATAATCTCATCTTTTGAACTCCCAATTTTTCCATATTCAATATTCTCCAAAATCGTTCCCTTAAAAATGTGATTTTTTTGCAATACCATTCCAATTTGTTGACGAAGAAATGCGGTATCATATTTCGCCAAATCCACTCCATCCAAAAAAATTTGGCCTTCAGCAGGTTCGTAAAATTTATCCAATAAATTGATGATCGTGCTCTTCCCGGCTCCACTTAGACCGACCAAAGCTGTAATTTCATTCGGTCTGATATCGAAACTTACATCTTTCAAAGCGACAGTACCGTTTGGGTACTCAAAAAACACATTCCTAAGTTCCAAATGCCCTCTGATCTGCTCAGGTCTATATTCACCTCTAGATTCGATCTGCTCATCGGACTCTAGGATTTCAAAAAAAGACTCCGAATAGATCAATGCATCATTGACCTCGTCATAAATGCGATGAAGCTGACGTATTGGCGCAGAAACGTTGTTAAACAACATAATATGAAACATGATTGCCCCAATAGTGATCTGCCCCGAAAGCACTAGATAGGATGTTAAAACAATAATAATAACAACGGCAATCTGTTCGACGAAATTCTTAATGCTATCATATAGAAAACTAGTTTTCCGAGTTGCCATTTGATTTTCAGTCATCTCGTATTGGATCGTTTCATGCCGCTTGGCCTCTTCAGGTTCCCGAACGAATGATTTGATCACTAATATGGAATCGATCAAACTAATAATTCGATTATTTTTGGATTCACGATATTTCCGCATTTGCCGTCTAAATCCGGTCAGTTTTGATGCTTGGGTTTGCCCAATGTACAGGTATAAGGGAATGACAGCAACCCCAACCAAACCTACATATACGTTCGCGTAAAACATACAGATAAGCGCAATAATCGCATTTGCAAATAACGGTAAAATATCAATAAAAAAATTCTGTACTAACCGCGTTAATGAACTGATCCCAGCGTCTATGCGAGTGGCCAATTTGCCGCTTTCGTTGTCTGAGGACGTGTAAAAGGCTAATTTATACGTCAAGATACGATTGACAATAGATTGAGAAAAATCCCTTGCGATATAGATACGAAGTTTCTCACCATAAAATTTCTGTCCAAACTGAACGATCGTGTAGATGATCTCTTTAACCAGCAAAATGATACTGATTATTCCAACGATATACATACCCTTAGACAAAGGCTCTTTGGCGACCATCAAATCGTTAATTCGATCGACTGTATAGCGCAAGATAAAAGCATTGATCTGCGCGGCAAAAGATCCTACGACAGTCAAAAGTAAGGTGTAAAAGATCAATCGCCTGTAAGGTTTGGCAAATGGAACAATTTTTTTAAGCAATTGGGAAATAGTCATCGAACTTTGATTTATTACGAAGAAAACAAATGATCTTTGGGCATTGTTTAAACCTAAACATAAAAACCGTTTTAGGTCTTCAAAAGATAATATATACCAAGAAAAAAGAAGCTGTATTAAAAGTCTATCTCATCAACTTGATAACAAATAATTTTTGAAGTTTTATGGAGCTTACATAAAAAAAGACCAAATTCTAACTGATTTTGGTCTCCTTTTTTGGAATTAATACGTTAAAGCTGTCGCCCGAATCCAATTCTGATTTCTACTGGTAATTTTCGTTTAGTCTACAGCCTTTCTCTATAAAACTTATAAGCGATATCTTAACCAAAGATCCGATTTAAAACTTTAGCCAGGCGTAAGCCACCTTTCAACATACATTGTTCCATCACATCTTTATTTTGATAAACATACGAATAGGATAAATTGGCATTATTTGCTACATCAGCATATATTTTTTCCGCTAATTGATTGGATTCATAGAGCCAATTTGAAAGTTCTCCAGCCGCCAGTTGTAGGTTTCGCTCTTTACTATTCACATCGAGCACTGTTGCGTACTCCGTATAGCTATATTTTTCGTTATCCACTAAATCACTGTCCCATACACGGTGGATATTTGATTTTTTTCCGAACCAGCTTACTTCAATCTTATTTCCCCCCTGGTCTTCAGCACGGCTTACATGCATGGGTTGATGCGCATCCCCTAAGATATGGATCAAAAAATAAAGATTTTGCTTCTGCTGTTCCATAGCGATAGTCTTATCAGCGAAAGACTGTTCGATGCGGATAGCGGTCTTATACAAATTTTCATCGGCAGAATTTTCAAGCCCCAACTGGAACTCTGCCCATGGTAAATTGGAATTTAAATTGATAAAATGTGAATTGCCTAATTTTTTAAATTCGGGATTAGGATCCGACTTAATGAAGTCACCCCAATTGGCCCAATAAGCAAGCTTTTGCTGACCAATAATTTTTCCGATATTCTTTTTCGCTTTTTTAGTCAAATGACGTTCTGCAATTTCAGCGACCACACGATGTCCGATCGTTCCCCATGCAAATACCGATGAAAGCTGAAAGCACAAAGTCAACACGAGCAAACCCTTAATTATTTTTCTCATTGAATAGTTGTTTTAAATGATGCTGTTTTTCCCCTCAAATCAACTTCCAGCGCAATTTAGCCGGTTTTTAAACTGTTGATTTGAATGGGTATCAACCCCATCTTTGTATAGTTAAATTAAATTTATTTAAATAAGTCGAACGCATATTTTGCGGACGACCAAAATTCATCCAGCGCAATCATTCGGGGCTTAAAAAACGAAATAAGTTCGGCCCAATCCGCTTCTCTAAAAACACTATGCCCTTGCATAGTGGTATAAATCTGACCAATTGGCTTTCCATATTCATCTCTTCCATCCATCTCCCAAATCCACTCTTCTCCGAGCAGATCATGCAGTAAAGCTCTAAACTGAAGAAACTGCTCAGCCATCAATGCCCTGATACCAGCATCCGGCTGCGACCACTGTATCGCGATTCTCGCTTCATTTTTATCTGCATCCATTTTAAAATACAAATGCTTAACACCTGTTTTGTAGTTAATCCAATTTGCTTTTTCTCCATCCGCAGATAAATGTAATGCCATAAATTGACCAAACTTCGTCCAGAACGAATGTTTTAATTGTTTTATCTCTTCCCTTGAATACACCAATACAATTTTTAAGTCAACAAAATTAATAAAATAGCCTGGCTTCTCTAAACCTTATTGGTATTAAAATTGTTGTTTTACTAACAAATAATTTCGAAAAAAATGAATATGGATAAGAAAAAATCACTCTTGCTTTTGGCCACGGTAGCACTAGGAACAGTCGCATACAATGCCCTTAAACCTGTCATTTCGCGGCCCGATGTTGTCGATCCATTCGATTTGGATAAATATCTCGGGAAGTGGTATGAAATAGCCCGGCTCGACTTTCGTTGGGAAACTGGCTTAAGTCAGGTTTCCGCCGAATATAGTAAGAATAAAAATGGTACGATCCGCGTAAATAACCAGGGATATTCCGAAGAGAAAGAACGATGGAAACAATCTATTGGAAAAGCCAAATTTGTCAATAGTCCGAATGAAGGAGCACTTAAGGTATCGTTCTTCGGCCCATTTTACAGTGGCTATAACATTGTCAAAATAACACCGGATTACAAGTACGCCCTGATCTTCGGCGATAATCTCGATTATATGTGGATTTTAGGCAGAGATACCGATATTCCAGATAAAATTAGAAATGAGTTTCTAACCTATGCTCTTCAATGTGGCTATAAGACAGGTGATCTTGTATGGACAAAACATTAATTAAAAAATCGGAGCGAGCAACTGGTAATTTAACGTTGCGTCCTGTGCAATCACGTCTGCAATTTCTTGAAGGTCTTTGTGGCTTATTACATTTCTGATTCCTGCATTGTAAAGGTTAGCCAAAAACAACGCTGCTTCATGCTTTTCACTTATTGTCAGAATAGAACTCCCAACGTAGAAATTTAACGCTGATACCGCATAGTCACCAAACAGATTGAATCCGAAATCTCCGTTTGTCTGTATGCAATAACGCATCATTTTTTCAAAATCAGAACGCAATGTTTCTTTGGTCTCCGTGTTCATACATTCACTTTTAGAAAATTTTTGCTTGATATACTTAATCTGAGCCGCTATGTAACCTTGGCAAAGGTGCAAAAAATATCCCAAACAATACAGCTGCTAAGCAGAAGATTGTTTGGGATAACATATAAACAGTTTACTTTATCTAAATTACAAGGCTTCGGCGTGCTGCGTCACATCCAAACCAAGCTCTTCGTCCGTTTCTTCGACACGAAGTGGGGCAATAAGGTCAGTAATTTTTAATAAAACCAATGAGCCGACGAAAGCAAAAAAGGACACGGCAAATAATGCGATCATATGGACAAAGAACAATTTGGTTTCACCAAAAAACAGCCCGTTGTCTACCACCACAGGGTTGATGTTATGATGTGCAAATACACCTGTAAGCACCATACCCACCATACCACCTACTCCGTGACAAGGGAATACATCCAATGTATCATCAATACTTGTTTTACTTCTTAGATAAACGACAAGGTTGCTGACCAACGCGCCAACCAGGCCAATTATCATTGCGTGTGGGATACTGACAAAGCCGGCTGCAGGAGTGATCGCTACCAGCCCAACCACAGCACCGATACATGCACCCATTGCTGAAGGTTTCTTTCCGCGGATAATATCAACAAATATCCACGCCATAGCTGCCATAGCCGAGGCAGTAGTTGTTGTCGCAAAAGCATAAGCTGCTAAGGAATTTGCGCCTCCGGCAGAACCCGCGTTAAATCCAAACCAGCCGAACCACAATAAAGCAGTACCCAATATCACATAGCTGATACGTGCAGGATTATGAACTTGTATTTTGCGCCCTTTTAAGTAGATCGCGGCCGCTAATGCCGCCCAGCCTGCCGACATATGCACAACAGTACCGCCAGCGAAATCAAGAACGCCAAATTTGGCTAAAATTCCTTCAGGATGCCAAGTTGCGTGTGCCAATGGCATATAGATAAAAATGCTAAATAGAATAATAAATAGCATAAATGAATTGAAGCGAATACGTTCTGCAAAAGCGCCAGTGATTAGCGCTGGCGTGATAATCGCAAATTTCAGCTGGAACATAGCGAATAAAACCAAAGGTATGGTTGGTAGCGCTCCCCATGCAACATTTCCCAATGTACCTTTCATCATAAAAAATGTACGTGGATCACCCACAATACCACCGATATCGTCACCGAAAGCTAAGCTAAAACCAACGATGACCCAAAGAATTGTCATCAGGCACATGCAGATAAAACTTTGCATCATGGTTGATATTACATTTTTTTTGCTAACCATACCACCATAAAAAAATGCAAGTCCTGGTGTCATAATCAACACCAATGCAGAAGAAGTTAACAACCAGGCTGTATCCCCTGTATCAAATTCTGCCTTATTTAAATCAGACAAGTCAATTGAAGGAAATACAAGTCCTAATACTCCTAAAAGAACTAGAACAATAAGTGGAATAATTTTTTTCATGTGTTTAAACTGATTAGTGTTTATTAATACTTTAATAAAATTGTTGAAAAAATACAAAAACAAAACAAAAACCTATAATCATTTAGATTTTTATCAAATATAAAGTCTTTTTATTAAAAAAATACCATGATAATTTATTTTTTGTGATTTTTTTTACATAATTTCACAATAACAAACACAAAAACCATTATTAATCTATAAAAATCAATTTAGAAGTATAAAAAAAGAGAAATTAGAAAAACAACTCAGCAAAAACACCAAACAAATCAAACTTAAACCTCCAAAAAAAATGAAAAAACTTCTTACAACAGCAATTTTATCTGTATTTCTTATAAATACAGCGATATCACAAGAAGAAAACAAAGAAAAGGGAATCGAAATATCCGGATCCGTTGACACCTATTGGAAATATGACTTCCAAAACAAACCAAATATTAATACCTATTTTACAGAAGACAACAATTCCGTTTCGATCGGAATGGTGGATTTAGCTGTTAAAAAGAAGTTTAAAAAAGCTTCATTTGTAGGCGAGTTATCTTTTGGACCTCGCGGTCAATATCGCTCTATCATGAATGGGGACGGTCAAGCTGGCGATGATAAAAATAGCTTTCATATACAAAATCTCTACGTAGGCTACGACCTCACTGATAAACTTAATCTTACTGCAGGTTTTATGGGAACATTTGTAGGCTTTGAAGTGATATCTCCCACCTACAATTTTCATTATTCGACATCTTATCTCTTTGGTGCAGGACCTTTTCAAGATGCGGGACTGAAAGCAACGTATAGTTTCTCCGACAAGGTGGCGCTAATGGTCGGAATATTTAACGACTGGAACGTCTACCAAGATATGAACGGTGTGTCGCACGTAGGCTCCCAGCTAGCTTATACACCCAATGATAAAAGTAGCTTTTATCTTAACTTTCTCACCGGATCCTCAGCAGGTGGAAAAGCAAATTATAGTTCAGGAACATTGGTTGACCTGGTTGCTAACTATGATTTCACACCCAAATTTTTCCTTGGTTTAAATGCAACCAATTATAAAAAGAGAGATGGTGGCGGATATTCGGGCGTCGCTCTCTATCCAAGAGTTCACTTTTCGGAAAATTTTGGATTAGGATTACGTGAAGAATTTTTCCAAACACATAAGGAAGAGGAAAATGGTATCCCAAGTGCTAATATTCTAGCTACAACATTAACAGCAGAATATAGTTATCACGGCTTCAAATTTATCCCGGAGATTAGAATTGACAAAGGAAGTACAGAAAGATTCATCAAAAATGATTTAAGTCCAACGAAATCTGCAGGACAATTTCTATTAGCCTGCGTCTATAGTTTCTAGAAGGAATATTCATCAACAAATAAAAGAGCGGAATTCAGCTGGAACTCCGCTCTTTTATTTTAGCCAGACTGCTATCCCAAAATATGGATATTTAAAGATTACATCATTCTTTTAAATCTACAGCTTTCCAGACAGCCAACGGGGAACAACAAACTCTGCTGCCAGGTGCGCTAGCTTAAAACTTTGCCAATTGTCCTGTTTGATCCAAACCACCTCTACCAGCTCTTCATAAGCTTCAAAAGACTGAGTCGCCTTCAATCTAATCACGTAAATATTACCTTCTACCAGTGTATTTACCTCATTTACAGCATGTGCTGTATGGCTACCTAAAAATTCTAAATCGTTTTCACGTACATCGAATCGTAGCTCTTCGCGAAGCTCACGAATCAATGTTTCCTCTTGATTCTCTTCAGGCGCTGCCTTACCTCCGGGTAACTGGAAATAAGCGGAGCCCTTTTTCCGAACCATCAACAAATCACCATTGGGATGGAGGATCGCCGCAGAACAAATAACAATTTTATCCATATCGTGTATTTCAACTAACAAAACTAGCGTTTTTATTGCTCATGAAAAACATGTATCTCTTTAATCTGACTTTCATTAAGTCAGCATTTGAACAGATTCAGGTCGATTATCACCCAAAAACGACAATGTCATTCGTTCACATTACGTTCTTAAAAACACCTATGGTTGACAGTCTTCCCATAAAGTGTTCCTATTCACCCACAATAAAATTGCAAATCATCAACAATTTATCTAAGTTTAAACCATAAAGCAATAGTTTATAAATCCATATATGAGTCCGAGATTAACATGTCTAGTACTAAGTCTAATTTTCCTTTTAGCTGGATGCCAACAGGGTAAAAAGGATATAGCAAAGACGCAGCCGCCCAACAGGCAACAAAAAAAAGAGGCGCCTGAAAAGTTGAATAAAAAAGCAGAGTTAATCACAGACGAAGATATAATTATCAAAAAAGAGCTACAGTATAAAAAATATACCCTGGAAGATACCTATCCTTACAAAGATACTACACGAACTTTCCAATGGAACAAAATTAAAGAGCGCTTAGCATTTGTTACGAATTTTCAACAAACTCCTTCGCTATACGCTGTACTTCAAAACTATCAAAATGAGAAAGGTGAAGCGCCAACAATTCCGGATTACAAGCGGGATTCTTATAAAAGGGTTTCCGACAGCTTCAATGTGGAGCGTTATCAGGCCGCACCACTCTATGATCTTAACACCAATCAAGCGGTGCGTTATGGGCGCGATGGGTGGCTCGTCCGTGTTCAGGGCCCCGACAGCCTAGACAGGATTCCGGTGGAAGGTATTTCATTTGAAGGGAAATACAGTGTACCAAAGCGCTATCTTAAAATCATTCGCGATACGATAGAATTTAAATTCGTTACAGTCGTAGACATTAAAAACCAAAATATCTGTACATTGGAAAAAGCTGGAAATGAATGGCTCGTCAGAAGCATGAATCCAGCAACCAGTGGACGACATAAACCTCCGCATGCTCAAGAAACGCCTACTGGTCTCTTTGTTGTCCAAGAACATAAATCAAAGATGTTTTATTACGAGGATGGAACCAAAATTTATGGTGGATTTGCGCCTTATGCCACGCGGTTTACTGCTGGGGCATATATACACGGTATTCCAGTCAATAACCCAAATGGCAATATCATCGAATATAGCGAAAGTCTTGGAACTATTCCAAAATCACATATGTGCGTCAGAAATGCGTCATCTCATGCTCAATTTGTCTATAAACGGTCAAAAGACTTTTCGTCGCTCGTCATAGTTATCGATTAACAATATTTAACATTCTGTAAATCAAATATGTATTAATTTTAATTATTACTTTTGTAAACATCTATACAGAAAAGGAGTAGAATGGGAAATACGTTTATGTTTCTTTTGATGGCATTGAATACAGCACTTTCATCACAGGAAGAATTAAAAACAACACAGCAAGAAACCAGCGAGCATCGTATAAATGTGGAACGTCAACGCACAGAAGTTGATTCCTTATACGATGAAATGAACCTAGCGCAAGTATTACAATACGAAGCGTTTCGTCAAGCAATGGAAGGCAGGAAAGCTCTTCCTATCCACAACAAAGATATTATGACGGTCATCGATTTCTCGCTGGCATCCACTGAAAAGAGGCTAGTAGTATTAGACCTTGCGCAGAAAAAGGTACTGTTTAATACGTTAGTTTCGCATGGCAAAAATAGCGGCGAGAATTACGCGGTAAATTTTTCGAATCAACAGGAATCACTCAAAAGTTCCTTAGGTTTCTTTACGACTGAAAATACTTACAATGGTGAGAATGGCTATTCATTGGTGCTAAATGGTCTTGAGAAAGGCATAAATGATAATGCCAAAGCGAGATATGTCGTAATGCATGGTGCAGATTATTGTAGCAATGGAACAATAGCGAGTTTAGGTAGACTCGGAAAAAGTTATGGCTGCCCTGCCGTACCGAGAGAATTTGCAGCCCCTATCATTAATACCATCAAAGATGGCACATTATTGTTTATCTACGCAGATAACGCTGAATATTTAAGCAAAACCCACTTGATCCATCAACCGAATATTCTGATGGCCCAGTTTCATAAAAGACAGTCTATGTTTAACAATGAAGGCTAATAAAAAAAACCTGATGATGATTCATCAGGTTTTTTTATTATTCAAAGCCGTTATGCCGGTTGACAAAATCTTTTAAGACTTATGCCTTTTCCTAAATTTCAACATCCAATTGTAAATTGCATCGTCGTGAAATAATCGCTCTACACTCCCATGTGTACCTCCTTTTATTACATTCAAACTCACATTAGCATCTGGATCCTCTTTTTTTATAGCCCGCATAATCTTTTTAGATTCCGAAATTGGCACTGCCCGATCGGCTGTACCATGGTGCAACCAAATAGGAACCTGAGTCAAATTGGACGCATACTGACTGGATCCACCACCACATATGGCCACCGCTGCCGCTACCCTTTCCGGATATTTTCCAGCCACATCCATAGTACCGTAGGCCCCCATACTCATGCCACACACATAAATACGGTCCGGGTCAGCATTATAATGTCCGATGACATAATCCACAATTTCCATTACTTTATCTGCATCCCAGCCGCCCTTTGACTGTGGCGCAACAATAATCCCTGGAACTTCCTGGCCCTTATTGATAGCATACAGTACACCATAGCGCTTTACACGATCCAAATTTGTCCCAGAAAGACTCCTCCCATGCAAAAATACAAAAACAGGTTGCTTCTCAGTGGTGGAAGAATCTAGCCCGGAATTTTTCAATAAAAAGGGATACGTCGTTTCTCCTCTAATCGCCTGTACATCCTGCGCATTTACACGCATCAGTAGCATAAAGAAAACACATAGGTATAAATAAACTTTTCGCATACGTTATGTATATAAAATTTAGCTTAATCTGGAACATTAAAAATACAATTAAATGGTTTTTCAGACCCGTATTTAACAAATTTTAACATTTTAAGCAGGCTGTATTTTACAAAGCTACCACTACGAAGCTAAATCTATAGTAAGGAATGAGCAGTAATTTATACGATTCCATCCAATTATAATTGCATTTCAGATCAAATTTATCTTAGTTTGTAACTGTTGACGCAAATCGAAGCTCTCACATGAAAATATTACATACCGCCGATTGGCACCTTGGAAAACGACTGGAAAGTTTCTCTCGAATAGACGAACAGACCCTGGTAATGGATGAGATCGTTCAGATTGCCGATCAGGAAAATGTCGACCTAGTTGTGATCGCCGGAGATCTATTCGATGCTTTTAACCCGGGAGTCGAAGCAATTGAGCTGTTCTATAGAACAATCAAACGTCTTAGCAAGGATGGTATGCGTCCTGTAATTGCTATTGCTGGCAATCACGATTCACCACATTTGGTTGATGCACCCGATCCGTTGGCAAGGGCATCCGGTATCATCTTAATCGGCCATCCGCGCGCCGTCGTCTCTCCTTTTGCTACGGAAGGCTTCGCTGTCGTACATGCAGACAAAGGCATTATCGTCTTAAAATTACCTCACTATGAGCATCCGATTCGAATCCTTCATACCGCTTACGCGAATGAGATCCGCTTAAAACAATACTTAGGTGAAGATAAAGAAAGTAAGCTAAATGAGGTTTTGTCTTCCGAATGGAAAAAAATTGCCGATACCTATTGCGATGAAAAAGGCATTAACATCCTCATTGCCCATCTTTATATGAATAAGTTAGGTCGTCCACTTTTGGAAGAGCCGGATGGTGAAAAGCCGGTCAAAATAGGAAATGCAGACTTGATCTATTCACAAGCTATTCCGGAACAAGTCCAATATACCGCATTAGGACATCTACACGGTTATCAAAATATAGGTTCTCTAGAGAAACCAGTCATCTACGCATCATCTCCCCTATGCTATAGCTTTTCAGAAGCTGGACAAACCAAATTTGTAGCACTAGTCGATGTATCGCCCGATACACAGGCCGCCGTAACCCCAATCCCACTCACACAAGGTAAGCCATTATTTAGAAAAACATTTGAGGATATTGAAAGTTGCATTTCCTGGCTAGAAGAAAATCCAGACGCTTTGGTAGAATTGACATTTAAATCCGACACCTTTTTGAAAGCGGAAGATCGCAAGCGGATCTATCAGGCACATTCAGGGATAATCTATTTGATCCCAGTGGATAAAGAGCGGGATAGCGAATTTATAGACACCAAAGAAATCAATCTTAAGCAAGACATATCTGTATTGTTTCAAGATTATTTCAAATCCAAAAATGCCAACCAGGCACCCAACGACGATCTCATTGATCTATTTCGCGAAATTTTAAATTCTTAATTACATGATTCCATTAAAGCTAACACTAGAGGGCATCTATTCCTATCAGGATCGCCAGACGATCGATTTTACCGCACTTTCCGAAGCTGGACTTTTTGGTATTTTCGGCGCAGTGGGCTCTGGTAAATCGTCTATATTAGAAGCTATTACTTATGCGTTATATGGGGAAACAGAACGTTTGAATGCACGCGACAAACGTGGATATAACATGATGAATCTCAAGTCAAATAAGTCATATATAGAGCTTGATTTTGTCAATTTTGAAGAACGCACATTTAAAGTTACTCGCGAATTTAAACGCAACTCCAAAAACTTCGATGACGTAAAATCGCCAACCGTCGTGCTCTATGAGAAATTAAATGAAACATGGGTTCCATTAGAAGGCAGTAATACACAACAAATAATAGGACTAAGCTATGAAAACTTCAAAAGAACAATCATCATTCCACAAGGACAATTCAAAGAATTTATAGAACTTGGCGCCAGGGAACGCACAGATATGATGAAAGAGATTTTTCAATTGCATCGGTTTGACCTACAGGATAAAGTTTCTACGTTATATAAGAAAAATCAATCCGAATTAGATCACTTGAACGGTCAATTATCGGGATTTGAAGAGATCACTTCAGACCTTGTAACAGCCACCAGCGAAAAGTTACAGGCTGAACTTCAATCTTTCGCGTCCATAGAATCTTCGCATAAATTACAGCATGAAAAATTCATGCAGCTCCAAAAACTTAAAGCGGATTTCCTTGAATTGAACCGGACGAAATTACGTTACGAAGAATTACTTGAACAGAAAGGACAAAAGGAGAATTTAAGGCTACAATTAAATCAGTTTGAGGAGGCCCAGACCAAATTTTTACACAGTCTCAAGTCCAAAGAAAAATTAGATCTTGAAAAGGGATCAACGCAAAGAAAATTGGCGAACGAAGAAGTAAAAAAAACAGAAATACAACAGCTTATACAGGAGCATCAATCTCGTTTAAATATATTAAAACCGGGGTATGAACTACTACCGCAACGTCGTATTCAGGAATTAGATCTTGAATTAATACAGCAATTGATTACCTTTTCCAATGAAATTAAAGGCTTGCAAGATCGCGCAGAGAAAGGGCGCCATTTTGTCGAAGAAGCGAAAAAACAACAAATACATTATAAAGCAAAAATCCTGGGAACTGAAAGTGAAATTTCGAATTTAAAGCGTGCTAAACCTTCGCCGCATGAATTGATGGAATTAGGCCAATGGTATACTAGACAACAGGGGATACAACAACAAGAAAACGATCTTAATAAGCAATTGGTCGATTTAGAAAACAATGCCAGCGAAATTAGACGAGAATTACAAAATTTCAGCGGCAACCTGGAAGAATTTCAATCAACCCATGCCCATGTTGTTCAGGAATTGGAACAAAAGCTCAATAAGCTACAGGATGAAAGGGCCCATCTGCTTTTACAGCAACGGCTAACACAATATGCTAAAAATTTGAAAGAAGGGTCGCCTTGCCCCCTATGTGGTGCAATTGAACATCCCATGGTCAACCATGGGCAGGATATTTCGCTAGAAATCCTTGCTCATGAAAAATTAATGACCGACACGACTGAACTCCTAAAACTAAAACAGGATCAAAAATTCCAAGTGGACAAACTTGTTCTTCGTTTGCAATCCTTGACAGATCAAAAACACGAGCTGAATACGAAAATTCAATTGCATAAGTCCATAAAAATAGTGCATTTCAATGAATTTGTATGGACAGGCTACAGCAGCACAGATGAATCCATCTATGCTTCCAAAAAACAGGAGCTTTCCAAAATTGAAACCCTAATCCAGGCCCTCGAAAATCAGCTTGCAGATTATCAGACTGCTTTAGCTTCTGTAGAGGAAAATCTGGAGAAATACAACAAGGCCCTGGGGCAATTTGAACGCGACGAAGTAAGCAAGCAAGCACAGATCAATCAAAATATTGGAAATTTAAAACTGCTCAGCTGGTTCGATTACCAATCGAAAGACGCCCAAACTGTCGAAGAAGAATACAACACGATCAAAAACTCAAATATTACGGTAGAAAAAGAGTTTGTTGCGATAAACGATAAGTTAAGCGAGTTAAACAGTCAATTCGCAGGGCAAAATAGCGTGGTGAATGCCATCTCGGAACGACTTCAAACAATTAAAAGTGAAATTCTGGAAGTTGACGGCACGTTGCAGCAGCATCTTTTAGCCTCGCCGTTTAACGCTATCGAGGAGGTTAAGCATATACTTGCACAAAACTTACCCGTACAGCAAATCCGACTTGAGCTGGAGCAGTTTCAAATTGATTTTGAAACTGTAAAGGCGCAAATTGCTCAACTGGAACACAAGCTTGCTGGTCAAGTTTATGAAGAAACAATCTTTATTGAACAAGAAAAGGCGCTGGAGGAAAGCGCTCGACAATTGAAAGAAAGTACTGAAAATGTTGCCAAGCTGAGGCAGGAACTCAACCAATTGATGATTGCTTACGCTAAAAAAGAGACGCTTCTGCAGCAACAAATGAAGCTAAACGTCCGTAATGAAAATTTGAAACAGCTTTTCAATCTATTTAAAGGTGCCGGTTTTGTACAGTATGTTTCTTCAATTTATCTACGTCAATTGTGCGACCACGCCAATATTCGTTTTCACCGTATGACACGAAATCAACTTAGTCTACAGATCAACGAAAACAATGAGTTTGAGATTATAGATTATTTGAATGAAGGGAAGAGCCGTAGTGTAAAAACCTTATCCGGCGGCCAGGCTTTTCAAGTATCGCTAAGCTTGGCGCTCGCGCTCGCGGAAAGCGTACAGTCGAGTACGAGCGCGAGCAAAAACTTTTTCTTTATTGATGAAGGTTTTGGGACACAAGACACCGCTTCAGTCAATATTGTGTTTGAAACCCTGTTAGAGCTACGCCGCGAAAATCGTATTGTAGGGATCATTTCCCATGTTGAGGAGCTTAAAGAACGAATTCCGATATCCCTTTCCATAGAAAAAGATGAAGAGCGCGGTAGTCAAATTTTTATTAATTAAGATCAAAAGTTATTTTGTATATTAGTTATTGCGGTCATATCCGTTACAGAAAGGCCGCAATAACTAATATACAAAGATTATGGGCTTATTTTCAAACAGCAAAAAAGGAAAAGGGTCTCATCCTTTTTTTCATAAGGGAAGCAAGACGAACAGCAATAATTTCCAATCTGGAAGCGGTTCCGATTCCCCGCACATTCCGCAGTCCATGCTATTTATCAAGCACTATGATATCCTGACTATCTTAAGAGAGATTCTTATGCCGCACAACCAAAACTAAGATTTGAAAAAAAGAAGTTTAATTTAACATTGTAAAACTTTTCTAAAGAAATATTGTCATACGATAAAATAGGTCAAAGACAGTATATTTGTCAACTATATGAAATATAAACAAATCAACAATAACTCCATTAATCAAATTATGCTTATCCTTATCATCCTAGCGATATGCATATTGATCTTTACGAGCTTATTTTATTATTTACCCGGTTTTTTAGGAGCGATAACGCTGTACATTCTATTTAGAAAAATCAACTATAAGCTTACGGAAGAAAAAAGATGGAATAAGTCGGCGGCAAGTATTCTCTTAATCTTACTGACAATTGTCTTTTTGGTTGGCCCACTTTATCTGCTAATCAACTACATGGTACCCCAGGTTACAGAGGTCATTAGCAACAAAGACGAACTGATGCAGAAATTCGATTCTGTAAAGAGCTATTTAAAATCCAGTCCCTACTTCAGTAATATTGACCTTTCAGATTCTGCATTGATGCAAACACTCCAGCGAGCAGCTAAATTTATCCCCAACATCCTTAATTCCGTCGCAGAGGTTGGAGTCAACTTACTGGTTGCATTATTTGTACTTTATTTTATGCTTGTAAGCAGCAAGAAGCTGGAAGAAACTATTTATCACGCCATTCCGTTTACCAAAGCTAGTAAGGCTGAGTTATGGAAAGAATTCGATATGATGGTCAAATCCAACGCTATTGGTATTCCAATTTTAGCCATGTGTCAAGGTATTGTTGCCGGGCTTGGCTATTGGTTTTTTGGGTTGGAAAGTCCTATTTTCTTAGGAATATTAACGGCTGTCTCCACGATAATACCGATTTTGGGAACAATGGTGGTCTATTTACCAGCTGCACTATTTCTACTCGCCAATGGGCAATCCGGAAGTGCTATAGGTCTTGCTTTGTATGGAATCATTATTATAGGAAGTATAGATAATGTTCTCCGCTTTACCATTTTAAAAAAGCTGGGTGATGTACACCCCCTAATTACGGTATTTGGTGTCTTACTTGGGTTAAATCTGTTCGGTATGCTGGGATTAATATTTGGTCCTTTAATTCTATCCTGTGTTGGCGTACTTCTCAAAGTTTACAGTATCGAATTCGGAAAAAGCGCACCAGAAATTATTCAGTCAACGTCCTTAATAGAACCTAAGTCCGTAGGCGAGAAACCAGATATCATCGAATAAGCAAGGCTAGGCGGATCGCAGTGTATCTATCGAAGTCTATCTAACGATCAAACTCGATATCCAGTAAACTGTCATAAATGAAATTGTAAGGTATAAAATCCGCTTTTTTTCATAGTTTTGGTTCGTTAATGTATTCGAGTATCGCTGATTTTATTTAAAAATCTAATATTGGATGCAAACGAAAGAAAAGATCAAATCATTGATACTGATTTAAAAGCAAATGTAATCTATGAACAAAAAAATAGTTTTAGGAGTAACAGCGGTATTCATGGCTGGAATCCTTTACTCATGTGGCGATAACAATAAAACAAAAACTGACGGTACAACAATGCCTACACAAGAGGCTGCTTCAGAAAATCATGACCATGCGGGACATGATCACGGGCAGACGGCCCCTACCCAATCTTCCGAACCAGCTGCAATTCTCCCTAATTTTACTTTTTATCAACTTCGCTCCGGGATAAGAGTTACAAACGAGAATGTCGCCAAAGACAAGAATACCGTATTTATTCTTTTTGATCCAGGCTGTAGCCACTGTCAGCATGAGGCTATCGAGTTAGAAAAAAACATGGATCGTTTAAAAGATGTAAATATCTATTATATCTCCATGAATGACCCGGCGTTAGTATTGGGCTTTTTTGACAGTTTTGCTCCAAAATTATCCAAAGCATCGAATGTTGAAGTATTGATCGATAAAGACCAGACGTTTATTCAAAAAATCCATGTGCCGACACAATTCCCAGCGAATTATGTTTATGGAGCGGATGGAAAGCTGAAAGCACATTGGGAGGGCGAAAAAAATATCAACGAAGCAATAAGCCAATTTCATAAATAATCTGAAATGCTCAACATAGCAATCAACGGATTCGGTCGTATCGGCAGAAATACATTGCGTAATATTTTTCTTCGCGGAGCTTCTGATGAGCTAAAAATCATTGCAATAAATGATTTGACAGATACAAAGACGCTTGCCCATTTATTTAAATATGATTCGGTGCACGGCCCTTTTTACGGCACTGTGTCTCACGATGAAAATCACATCATTATCAATGGCAAAGCTATCCTTGTTACCAATCAAAAAGATCCTTCGACGCTACCGTGGAGAGAATTAGGTATCGATGTTGTGATAGAATCAACAGGGCATTTTACGACACGTGCCAAGTCAGCTTTACATTTAGAAGCAGGTGCAAAAAAAGTAATTATCTCAGCACCGGCACAAGACAAGGATATTCCGACAGTGGTACTCGGCATCAATGATCGGACTATCGATCTTTCGGCATCCATTTTATCCAATGCCTCTTGCACGACCAATAATGTTGCTCCCTTAGTAAAAATTTTAGATGACCATTGGGGCATAAAAGATGGCTATATTACCACGGTGCACTCCATGACGGGTGATCAAAATCTTCATGACGCACCACATAAAGATTTACGGAGAGCGCGAGCAGCGTCATCTGCAATCATTCCAACAACAACAGGTGCGGCTAAAGCAATCACCAACGTTTTTCCCCATTTACAGAATAAGCTCGGCGGCGCTGGAATACGTGTACCCGTACTAAATGGATCATTAACGGACTTTACTTGCACCCTTGAAAAACACACCACAGTTGAAGAAATTAATAAGGCCTTTCGATGGGCAGCCGAAAATGAATTGAAGGAAGTGCTGTATTACACAGAGGATCCAATCGTTTCAGTTGATATTATCAATAACCCATATTCCTGTGTTTTTGATGCTCAACTCACTTCTATTGTTGGGGGCTTGGTCAAAGTGGTGGGTTGGTACGATAATGAATTTGGTTATTCCAATCGATTGGTTGATTTACTGATTAAGATCGATCATTTAAATGAAAAGTCTTTCCCCTAAATGAACTGCTGTCCGCTATACTGATGAAAGACAGCTATTCTGATTTATTTGATGAGAAGTGGCATATAATAAGAAAGCCTGTATTAAATACAGGCTTTCTTATTATAGCTCCCTTTCTACTCCCAGACCAAATAAGGCAAAATCATATTTGACGGGATCCGAAGGATCAAGTAAACGTAAGTTTGCTGTTAACTCCTGCGCTGTCTTCCAATTGACTTTATCAAGTGTAATCAAACCAAATTTTCGCGCTACACGCTCCACATGAACATCACAAGGGCAGATCAGATCTTTTGGTGAAAGGCGCTTCCAGATACCAAAATCCACGCCTTTGTCATCCTGCCTAACCATCCAACGTAAAAACATATTAATCCTTTTAACGGTAGATTTCTGTGCTGGGCTACTTATATGCTTACGTGTGCGATAGGGATAGTCCGGCAGTGAAAAAAAATACATTTTAAATGCATTAAGCGCCAGTTCCACATCAATACGCTTATTGTGCTCCTGTCCTACCAGAAAAGCATCTTCTAAAGATTCAAAATGACCATAATGATATTTGAAGAATTCAATGAAGTAAAGAATATCCGTGTCATTAAATGTACGGTGTTTAAACCCCAGCAAACTTTTTAGATCTTGCTCTTGATGATTCATAATATAGTCGTACGGTGAACCATCCATTCGATCAATAAGCTCCTTGCATTTATTGATGATCGTCTTCCTTTGGCCCCAAGCCATAATTGAAGCCAGGAAACCCATGATCTCAATATCCTGCTTGGCAGAAAATTGATGTGGAATAACTATCGGGTCATTGGGTATAAAATTAGGTTGGTTATATTCCTCAACTTTCTTATCCAAAAAATCTTTCAGATCAAAATCAGCTGCCATCGTCATTATTACCTTCCTGTCTGCAATATACCCTTACAAATATTGGCGATCAAACCAGGTCCTTCATAAATAAAGCCCGTGTAAACCTGAACAAGGCTAGCACCTGCATCTAATTTTTCAATTGCGTCTTTAGCCGAATGAATCCCACCAACACCAATAATTGGAAAAGCCTTATTCGATTTTTGACTTAGGTATCGAATAACTTCCGTAGATCTTTTGGTCAAAGGACGTCCGCTCACTCCACCCGCTTCCTTTGTTAATGCCGTTGCACTCTTTAATCCATCTCTTGAGACGGTGGTATTGGTTGCAATAACGCCAGCAATCTGCGTTTCCATAACAATCTCCACGATATCATCCAATTGACTGTTTGTTAAATCGGGAGCGATTTTAAGTAGAATAGGCTTCGGAGTTAATTTGTTGTTATTCAATTCCTGCAAGGTGTTCAGGATGTGTTTTAGCGGTTCCTTTTCCTGTAAATCGCGTAGACCAGGCGTGTTGGGAGAACTGACGTTTACGACAAAATAATCCACATGGTCAAATAGTGCATTGAAACAATAGATATAATCATTGACTGCGTCTTCATTAGGCGTAAGTTTATTCTTCCCGATATTCCCTCCAATCAATAACCCCTGACGATCTGTCAAGTTTTTTAATCTATTCGCAGCGACATCAGCCCCCTGATTGTTGAATCCCATCCTATTGATCAGGGCCTCATCCGGTACCAGACGAAACATTCTAGGTTTATCATTACCGGGTTGCGGTTTAGGAGTTACTGTTCCAATTTCAATAAAACCAAATCCCAAATTAGCCATATCAGCGATATACTCCGCATTTTTATCAAATCCTGCTGCAAGACCTACGGGGTTTTTAAACTTCAACCCAAAAACTTCGCGCTCCAAACGTGGATCTTCGACTGTAAAAAAAGCATTCAATAGTTGTTTTGCACCCCAAATTTTTGAGAAAACATTTAATCCTCCGGTCACTTTGTGGTGAGCCGTCTCGGGATTCATTGTAAAGAATATAGGCTTGACTAATTTATACATAATCGCAAAGTTACTCAAACAAGAAGAAATATTCATTACTTTTGTACTTTTGCAGTTGAAATGATATCAATAAATAATTTAACATTTGAAATAGGATCTCGCGCCCTATATGATGAAGCAAACTGGCATATCAAACCAGGAGATAAAGTTGGCCTGATCGGCGCTAATGGTACAGGTAAATCTACTTTGCTTCGGCTTATTGTAGGTCAATACACACCGACATCAGGATCGATTTCTATGGCGAAAGATCTGAAGATTGGCTATTTAAACCAGGATTTATTATCTTACCATTCTGACAAAAGCATTTTGCATGTTGCAATGGAAGCTTTCGAACGCCAAAATCAATTACATACCGAAATCGAAGAGTTACTTAGTAAATTAGAAACAGACTACTCCGATGATATTCTGAATAAATTGAGTGATAAACAGGTAGAATTCGAAGCGCTAGATGGGTATAACATTGAATTTAAAGCTCATGAAATTCTAGCGGGTCTTGGCTTTTCTGAAGCAGAGCAAAAAAGACCGCTAGCTACGTTCTCCGGGGGTTGGCGAATGCGGGTCATGCTAGCCCGTATCCTTTTACAGACTCCGGATATTTTATTGCTTGATGAGCCTACCAACCACATGGACTTACCGTCGATTAAATGGCTTGAAAACTATCTTCAGGCGTTCGATGGTGCCATTGTGATTGTTTCCCATGATAGATATTTTCTAGACCGTATCATCAAGAAAACGGTCGAATCGCGTAAAGGGAAATTAACACTTTATGCAGGTAACTACAGTTTTTACCTTGAAGAAAAAGAACTACGAAATGAACTTCAGGCTAATCAATTCAAAAACCAACAGGCAAAAATAAAACAGGAAGAACGCTTAATTGAGCGCTTTCGAGCCAAGGCATCGAAAGCAAAAATGGCTCAGTCACGCATCAAGGCTTTGGATCGCTTAGAAAGAATTGACGACGTGGATGATGATAATCCAACGGTAAACTTTAGTTTTAAATTTTCAAAACCTTCCGGTCGCCATGTCGTTACTTTGGAAAATATCTCCAAGTCCTACCCTAACCTAGAGATATTAAAAAACACCTCAGCAATTATTGAAAAGGGTGATAAAATCGCTTTGATTGGTGCCAATGGTAAAGGTAAATCGACACTATTACGCATTGTGGCTGACGCGGATCACGAGTTTGAAGGAAAGGCAGAGCAAGGCCATAATGTGTCGCAAACATTTTTTGCGCAACACCAGCTTGAGGCCTTACACCTAGAGAATTCCATCCTTGCAGAATTACAAGCCTTTGCACCAAAACATACAGAGACTGAATTACGTTCTATCCTAGGCTGTTTTCTTTTTACAGGTGATGATGCCTTCAAGAAAATTAAAGTCCTTTCTGGAGGCGAGAAATCACGTGTGGCGCTTGCTAAAGCATTAACGGCAGATGCCAACTTCTTGGCACTCGATGAGCCTACCAACCATTTGGATATGCAGTCGGTCAACATTCTGATCCAGGCTTTACAACAATACGAAGGCACATTTATTGTCGTATCCCACGACCGTTATTTCTTGGATAATGTCGCGAATAAAATCTGGTACATAGAAGATAAACAAATCAAAGAGTACCCCGGTACATACCAGGAATATGAAGAATGGGCGGCAAAACGGATTGTCAAACCTGAAGGTAAGACGGAGAAGAAAGCCAAGGAAGAACCGAAAGCAAAGAAAGAAAAGCAACCGCTTACGGAAGATAAAACGCGTTTATTGAGCAAAAAGAATAAAGAACTCACATCATTTGAACAAAAAATAGAAGAACAGGAAATTTTGGTCAAAACATTAGAGTCAAAGCTTGCCGATGAAGCGGTTTATTCGGATGCCGCTAAATTACAGGACACTACGCGCTCATATAACTCGGCGAAAGCATTATTGATACAATTTCAGGAAAGCTGGGAACAGTTGGCAGAAGAAATCATGGATTTGGAAAACGATTAATTTTTTCGACTTAAAATCAGGTTATTATCTGTTTAAACGTGATTTTAAGCCAAAAACATTTGCAGGAATAGGATTAAAGCCCTACTTTTGCATCACTTCAAACAACGAACAATAGTTCTAAAACGAAGTACGATTCCGTAGCTCAGCTGGTAGAGCAATACACTTTTAATGTATGGGTCCTGGGTTCGAATCCCAGCGGGATCACAAACAAAAGCTAATCTTTCGATTAGCTTTTGTTGTTTTAATACCTTAACGCTCGATATATAAGTCGGTCGGGTTGGAAAAATAAAAAATACTGATATGTTAGACTTTTACACAATAGCGGATTATCAGATGAAACCAGATTTCCCCGAAAAGATAGGGCTAGAATTTGCTGGACAACTCGACTTCAAAACTTTCAACAGACTTCAGCAAAAAGGAATAATTGCTCAGCAGTTTGACTATCATACGGACTTCAGGCTCGATACCGTTATGACTAAACAGATTCTTCAACTTATTTCCGATAAGGGATTAGAAATGGATGCTGACGTTAAGCGATTAATCCCGATTCTCCACCTCGCAAATAGCAAGCAAAGTGGCCTGGTTGCCTATAGTGATTAAAATCTATCCTGAAAACTTACTACCAAGTAAATAGCTCAATTTCTGTCCCATTTTTTTTCAAATCCCTGGTTAAGTCAATTCATTGACAGAAATTTAAAATGTTACAAAACAATTCTCAAACTTGACTAATCAATCGATTGACTAAACTGATTGTAAGAAAACTTCATTTTCTTACACCGAAATAAAAGACCTTTCATTTATATTTATTGATACACAATATAAACCATTATGAGAAAATTTTTAAATCTAATAGTAGCTTCCCTCGCTCTACTTACTGCGTCTTGTAGCAAAACTTTGATAAACACAACAGAGAGCGTCGGCACTCTAAAAGCAAAAAACTCAACAGCAACCGTGATCAATGAGTGGAACAGCAACCCTTACAAACTGAACGTGATCTATTTCGTTCCCAATGATGTGGATTCTATTCCCAATTTCCGAAAACGTTTAAGCAGAATTCTATTGGATGCGCAAAATATGTTTGCCAATAATATGGACCGTGAGGGATTTGGCCGAAAATCTTTTGGTTTAGATCTAGTCAATGACACGCTAATAAATATTCATTACATTACTGGGCAATTTGGAAAAGCAACTTACCCTTATTCTGGGGGCAACGGAGCAGTAAAAACTGAGGTAGATGCCTATTTTGGTCAAAATCCATCAGCAAAGAAGAGCGAGCATAACCTGATTATTATTCCGACTTACAACACCGATCCTGCAAATCCAGGCGGCCCTCCATTCTATGGTACGGGTACTAGTTGTTATGCATTGGACTATGTAAATCTTGACGCTAAAAATTTGGGAATTGGCGGCGATATTGGGTGGAAGGCAACGGTATGGATTGGTGGTATGATTCACGAATTGGGTCATGGCTTGAATGCCAGCCACAACAGAATGAATAAGACATTGGCACCAACTTTAGGCACAGCCTTAATGGGCTCAGGAAATTCCACGTATGGAATCTCAACAACCTCCCTGACAAGTAGCACTGCAGCGACATTTAATAATAGTCAAGTATTCAGTTCTGTGACTAGAAGTGATTGGTATGCATCTGCATCAGCAGAAATTATATCTTTGTCTTCGAGCTTTACAAACAATACAATTATCATATCCGGAAAATTTACAGCGAACAAGCCTGTCAATGATATTGTTGTTTGGCATGATAGAGAACCCTTCGGTGGGAACAACGATTATGATGCCGTACATTGGGCGACAAAAATCATCGGTCAGGATAGCTTTAGATTCGAATGTCCACTCGCTGATTTTTATGACCTCACAGGCAATTATGAAATGAGAATTGGCTTTATGCACATCAATGGTGTTCGTACAACTACACGTTACGCCTATAACTTTACCAACAATATCCCCGATCTATCCAAAGTTGTTACTTATAAACTATTGCCGACGACAGGTTGGTCCATCGTCGGAAGCGACAGCAATGAGCCTGGATCAACAGCGAGTAATGTCCTGGATATGAACCGAAGCACTGTTTGGCATACCCCATGGTCATCAACCCAAACACCCCAACCACATTTCTTCTCCGTGAATATGGGAGATCTACGCACTATTAAGGGGCTTGCATTTCGTAATCGCGATAATTTAAATGGAGCAATGAAAGATGTCAATATCTATTCAAGTGTAAACGGTACGACCTGGACCCTAATCAAAACAGCACAATTGACAAAAGTTTCAGGTTCTTGGATTAATGTCGATCTCAACGAATCAATTAGCACGCGTTATCTTAAAATAGAATCTACCAGCTCTTGGGGCGATTTCTTCTATTCGCATCTTGCTGATTTTGGGGCGTATTAAGAATGGCTGAAAAATTACCATCACAAGATTAATTATTAACAGCGGCTAGATTAAGGATTATCTGCAATCAATATGGGAGACAAATAGCGTAGTATAGAAACAATGAAATATTGAAAAATCATTGTTGAACTCCTGATTTATGTTAATTTTGAATATTAAGACATTATAAGTTAATCCGACGCGTCTTTATGAATAAATTTCGTAAATATTGGAAACTATTTTCCCATATTGGTGCACATCCTGGCATGTCATACATCGATTTAAAACGCGTGTACATGATCAATCTGATTGCATTGTTATGTTTATTTCCAACAATTTTCTTTGCAATCCTTAATCTTATCGATCAACGCTATATTTTATCTGCGATTAATTTTTCCAATTCAACATGTGCCTTTACAGTGCTTGTCCTTCAATATTACGGGAAATACAACATCGCTAAGGCCACATTATTAACAAGTAATTCTGTATTTTTCTTCGCAGGAGCTCTGCTCTATAGAAATGGTGGAGAATATTTTTTATTGTGCACATTGATCGTCGCGATGTTGATGTATGAAAACCGAAAGGTTCATATAGTCCTTTGTATTACGATAGCTTTTCTAATTTCACTTTTATATCTGCTACCCGATATACTTCCACTAAGCCAGCAAGTTCCGAGATCAAGATCTGTGTTCAATATTATCAATGCGCTTGCTTTTATCGTGGTTGCGGTCAACTTTTTTCTTGATATCATCTATAAGAATATGAAAAAGATCGAACAGCAGCGCCTTAATTTAGAATCTATGAATCGCGACAAGGAAAAAATATTTTCGATTATTGCTCACGACATCAAAAGCCCTTTTGCCAACCTTGAAGCACTGGTATTTATGTTTCGTAACCAAATGCTAGACAGTACCACGTCACAGGAATATATTCAGCAAATCTATCAACAGATCGCGCAACAGAATCAGGCGTTAGATGACCTACTGCAATGGGGCAGCAGCAATATGCAAGGCATGAACTGTAGCACATCAAAACTATTGATTAAACCCATTATCCAACACATTATTAAAAGCTTCAATGATAATGCGCAAGCTAAACAACTCAAAATCAACTTGGATATACCTCCAGATACACAAATAATTGCCAATAGAGATCATACGACAATCATTTTGCGCAACTTGATCAGTAATGCGATAAAATTTAGTTATGTTAATGGGAATATCAACATTTACATTAGTGTGGACGATCTCTATACACATATCCATATTCAGGATGAAGGTATAGGTATAAATCCGTTGAAATCTGCCGCGCTATTTAATGAGATTCAGCAAAAGTCCTTTGGAACTGAACATGAACCTGGATCGGGTGTTGGACTTGTATTGTGCAAGGATCTGATTGAGAGAAATAAGGGCATTGTAAACATTCAAAGCATACCTAATAAAGGATCCATTTTTAGCGTTGGACTACCCTCCTCTCCAGCTCATATTACCCAAACTAAGGTAGAATTACCCTCATGCTGTTAGTAGAAAAACCAACTGCTTAGAAGGGAATACGGCATACACTTCGAACGTCGATAAGAACCAACATCGAAGATGTAATTGAAATGACCTGCCAACTATGCTGCGAGTAAATCTATTCTTTACTATCATTTTGTCAGAGTTTAGCGTGAATTGATATGCTTAGTCTTACAATTGTAAAAAGAGCACATAGAATCTATACAAATGAAAATCCAATAATATACTACTACATACAGGTACGGTCTTTGTTCACTATAAATAACAGACAATTTTGTTTCACAACTTACGACTCATACTCATGAAACACTTCATAACCCTCCTTACGATAGCCTTTGGTGTATTTCTAATTGTTAAGGTGTGTTTTTCGCAAAAGGGGAATGATTTAAAATTGACAAAACAGATAACTATGAATACTATAAATCAAACAGATCACGTAATTTATTTCGCAGGCGGTTGTTTTTGGGGAACCGAACATTTTTTTAAACAAGTCCGTGGCGTTACCGCAACCGAGGTTGGCTATGCCAATGGAAACCTTCAAAATCCTTCTTATACACAAGTTTCCACTGGAACAACTGGCTTTACTGAAACCGTTAAGGTGAACTACGATCCTCAAATTGTAGATCTCAACCTACTAATCGACCTTTTCTTCAAAACGATCGATCCCACTTCACTGAACAAACAGGGTAATGACATTGGCACACAATATCGCACGGGTATATATTATACCAATACAAGTGACGCCCCTATTATCAAAGAACGCGTAGCCGCACTGGCAAGTCAATATCCAAAAGAAATAGTCGTAGAAGTAGAGCCTTTACAGAATTTTTATGATGCTGAAGCCTACCATCAAAAATATCTGGACAAAAACCCCGGCGGTTACTGCCACATAAGCCCTGATTTATTTGAGCTGGCTCGCAAAGCAAATCCGCAAAAAGTGATACAGGACAACGAGAAACCCTACAAAAAAGCTGATAAAGAGACGCTAAAGAAAGTACTTACACCATTGCAATATGATGTGACACAAAATGCCGCGACTGAACGTGCATTCGACAATGAATATAATGATGAATTTAGAGAGGGTATCTATGTCGATATTACCACTGGAGAACCACTATTTGTTTCTACTGATAAATTTGAATCTGGATGCGGATGGCCGAGCTTTTCCAAGCCGATCAGTGATGGTATCATTGACGAGCTATCTGACAATTCCTATGGAATGCGCAGAACTGAGGTCCGTAGCAAAACGGGAGATGCACATCTTGGACACGTTTTCAATGATGGTCCGGCTGATAAAGGAGGATTGAGATATTGTATAAACAGTGCTTCACTCCGATTTATTCCAAAGGATAAAATGAAAGAAGAAGGCTATGAGAAATATCTGCCACTGCTGGTAAAAAAATAGTTTAATCGTGCCTCATAAAGAGGCACGATTAAACTATTTTGGAGATCACAACTCCATTCATCATTACAATAACCGATTGTTCAGTGCAATGACGAGTGCCTCATTCATATTACTTACCCCTAGTTTTTCAAACAATTTCCGCCGGTGAAATTTCACCGTATCGATGGAAACGAAAATTCGTTCGGATGTTTCATGAATACTAAGTCCACGATGATAAAAGCGCAATATTTCTATTTCGCGCGCTGTGAGATTTATCTTATTTCGGGATTTCCATTTTCCTGTTAACAGATCTAGTTCCCATAATAAATCAGTATGAAGTTTCTCGATCACTACATTCCCTGAAGAAACATTGGTGGATAACGAAACAATACAAATGGCTTTCCATATTTTTCCCTCCTCTGTTAAAAAGACAGGCGTCAACTTATGATTAATCAAAACTGGTCTATTTGGAGCATTTTGTATTTGAAAATCATAAGATATAACGTATAATTTTCTCTCTTCAATGGGTATTTTTTCATAAAAGGCAAACCCCGCTTCGTTGATGTTGATAAGCATGTTAAAATCATCAGCAGGAACATATTTCTCATAAAAAGCATATCCCATTTCCATTACTTCCATAGCAGTCAAACCAGCTAAAAAAAGAGGATTATCAGAAACGTATTCAAAGCCTTTACTTTGATAATCTATCAGGTAAATACTTTGGTAGGTGATCCGCGAAAAAGCTTTTACAAACTCAAGATAGTCATGGGTCTGTAAGATATCCTTTTCCGAAAGACGATCAAGGGCATTTTTTTTCGAAAATAGCGCATTAAAATCCATATTAAAATTGAAAATCCGAAGTTAAATAAAACTATAATCAGTTATAGTGTTTATTAAAACAAACTGCAATATTATTGGTAAATAGCTACTTGTTTAATTTGTTGCAACCCCAGCAGTAAATAAAAAAATCTCCACGAAGGATGGAGATTTTAAAAAATTACTTGGGAACCAAAGCGTTCTTAAAAGATAAAACCGAGAGTTATCATTTACTCACTTCATTCAACAATTGAATATCTTCTGTATCCAATTTAAGCGTTGGAGCGGCAAATAATGTTTCCAATTGGGTTGCACTTGTAGCACTTACGATTGGTGCTGTGATCAAAGGTTTGGCCAACAACCAAGCTAATGCCACAGTAGCCTGCTGTACTCCATGTTTTTCAGCAATCGAGTCTAAGGCTTTAAGGACAGCTTTTCCTTTATTGTCGAAATACTTCTTTATCCCACCGCCGCGAGTAGTATTGTCGAAGTCAGCTTCTGTTCGGTATTTACCAGTCAAAAAACCAGCCGCAAGTGACCAATAGGGAAATACACTTAAACCATACTTTTCAACCAATGGAGCGTAATCCGTTTCAAAACTTGATCTTTCAACGAGATTGTAATGTGGTTGCAAGGCCACATATTTTGGTAAATCATTCTTCTCGGCAGCATCAAAGCTTTCAATCAATCTTGTTGGCGACAAATTAGATGCTGCAATATATCGAACCTTACCCGCTTTAATTAGTTCATCATAAGCCGATAGTGTCTCTTCCACTGGTGTTAACTTATCATCAAAATGAGTGTAGTACAAATCAATATGATCTACTCCCAATCGTCTCAAAGAATCATCAGCAGATTTTAAAATATGTTTTTTTGAAATATCGTAACCATGCTCTTGAGTTTCTGAGCCAACTTTCGTAGCAATTACCATATCCTGTCGATTGCCACGGCTCTTCAACCATTTACCAATTATTTCCTCGGATTGCCCCCCTATGCCATTTACCCACCACGAATAGGTATCCGCCGTATCAATAAAATTAAATCCTGCGCCTACAAATTGGTCTAAAATCTCAAACGACTGTTGTTCGTTCAGCGTCCATCCAAAAACATTTCCGCCGAAATTTAGTGGTGCTATCTGCAAATCTGTGTGTTGTATTTCTATCTTTTTCATTCAATTTATTTATTGTTCCATTCATTAAAAAAACTGGATCACACTGCTGTGTGGAAATTAAAGTTACATTATTAGAGGCGCGCTCGCGCAAAAACCTGTCACATAAAATTGTCATAAAACGAATTCGGAAAACGTAACACTGGCGTAAACAAAACAATCTTCCAACGCATTATAAGTAGCATAATTCCGAAAGAAGAATCTAAGAATTCTCTGTTTAAAGAACTAATAAAGCAACGAAGCTCCAATTAGGTATCTGGATCAATAATCTAGCGTAAAACGAACATTCGCCGGTGGAGGAGTAACGAATGATGGGTAGAAAAAAGGGTCACTCTAATGAGAGTCGACCCTTATATATCTTATTTTTCGATAGATGACATGTCTATTACAAATCGATATTTAACATCACTGTCCAATACCCTTTGGTAAGCCTCATTGACATAGTCAATATCGATCATTTCTGTCTCGGGCAGAATATTATGCTCTGCACAAAAATCGAGCATATCCTGAGTTTCTTGTATTCCGCCAATACTGGACGCCGTTAGGACCTTATTGCCCCCCATAATGGACCGGCCATTAATCTCCATAGGAGCAGCCGGAATTCCAACACAAATGTAAACCCCTTTGGTTTTCAGCAGGGCTAAATAGAGGTTGTAATCATGAGGAGCCGATACTGTGTCAATAATGAAATCAAAATACGATGAAAACTCGTTGATCTCATTGGCCTCGTGCGTATTTAAAAACTTATGCGCGCCAAGCAAAGCCGCATCGTCTTTTTTACGTGGCGAATGACTAATCATGGTAACTTCTGCCCCCATCGCTACCGCAATCTTGACAGCCATATGCCCTAATCCACCTAGTCCCAATACACCAACTTTATGGCCTTTGCTGACATTCCATCTTTTTAATGGAGAATATGTTGTAATCCCGGCGCAAAGCAACGGGGCAACTTTTTTAATATCCAACGATTCTGGCACATGAAGCACGAAATTTGCGTCCGCTACAATATTATTGCTGTAACCACCAAAGGTATAGCTGTGATCATGCATCACATCTTTGCTATTATAGGTCCAGACGGTCTTCTTTTCTGAGCAAAATTGTTGTTGATCTGCTTTACAGTTTTCGCAAGTACCGCACGAGGCAACCATGCAGCCTACACCGGCGAGATCACCTTTTTTAAATTTAGTTACCTCAGCACCAACCGCACTTATGCGGCCGACAATCTCATGCCCTGGTACAATCGGGTAGTGTGTACCGCCCCATTCATCATGCACTTGATGAATATCTGAATGACAGATGCCACTATACAAGATATCTATTAATACATCGTTCACACCCAGCTCCCTTCTTTCAAATTCCCAGTATTCAAGTGGAGAAGTACTGTCTTTTGCCGCATAACCTTTCGATTTAATCATATCATCTTTTTTTATAAACCACATTTGGATACGAAAATGATTTCGATCCTCATTTAACTGGTGTAAAGTTAATAGGTCTTGCTGATGAATGAAGAAGCCGAATTGGAATATTGACATTCGACAAACAATAAAGTAAGTTTCAACATATACATTAAGCAAAAGACAGTGTATATTTGAGTACATATAAATCATTTCAATGAAAAGAATCAATTTAACGCTGGCTGTTCTTTGCTTTACATCTATGGCTTTTGCCCAAAAAATCGATTACAAGGTGAACACCCAATCTTCGAAGATCAAATGGAGCGCCAAAAAAGTCGTCGGTGGACATGTAGGAATTATAAATCTACAAGAAGGCAGCATACAAACCGATAAAGGAAAAATCATAGCCGGTAACTTTACAATAGATATGAATTCCATGGCGTGTGCTGATGCCCCCAAGTTGACGGGACATTTAAAAAATGAAGATTTTTTTAATGTCCCGAGCTATCCCACCGCGAAATTTGTCATCAGTAAAGTTGACAATAGCAAAGCAAACCCAATCATAACAGGTAATCTTACGATCAAGAATAAAACAAAATCAATATCATTTCCGGCAAAAGTCACCACGACGGTAGATGGTCTAGCCGCAGAAGCTGTCGACGTAAAAGTAAATCGTTTGGATTTTGATATACAGTATCGTTCTGCGAGTTTCTTCTCCGATTTAGGCAACCGAGCAATAGACGACGAGTTCACATTGGATATACAGATTAAAGGAACAAAATAGCTGTTGCAGCGTAGCGGCTCAATAAAATGCCCTTAATAAGACTGTTTCTAGTCTCCAAATACACTGAAATTCGATCGTTAATATTTTTCAAACGTATGAAACGTGGATTCTGTTAAATTAGATTTGTTTCAAATTACACTTAACGTCCTTGAAAATTAACGAAAGTGAAGTTTTAGATTTATCTTTAAAATTCCTAAAGATAAATTATACAAAGTATTTATGGAGAAAATAAAAACTTTTCAACAGCACGAGCTTAATAGAATTAGAAAACATTGGAGTAATAGTGGCCTTGCATTTGAGAAGTTAGGAAGATCTTCTAATATATCGGATTACTCCGACCGGGAGATCAATGAGATGCTGCTAGGCATATATAAAGATAGTAAACATCTGATGGTTGATGAAGGGTATTTTATTGATGTTTCAAAGGTACAAAAAGCCAGCTGCACTTTAGTGGATGTCTCCTACGCTAGACGCATTAAACCAGACCCAAAAAGTGCCCTCAAACTTCAGGACATCCGTAATTTTTATATTGAAGATTATTTTGTCGAAACAACAGAAATATTTTCTGATCAACATAAACACAAAATAACCGGTTATTTAAAAAAAATCGGTGGTATCAGCTTGGGGAAAGGTCAATACAATAAATTGTATTCTATTCCGAATGATTTTAAAACCTTTTTCGGTAACGCGCCCGCAGATTTATTCTACCCAATACAACGGTATATAAACGGGCTATTCTTTGACGACGATTATCGAATGTCAGATTTTGAGGTCGTCAGTAATATTTCCATTAGTAAGATATGAGCCTGTTAGAACGCATATCTTACTAGTGTTTTTTTGACTATCTCTTGCGTCTAATCGCTTTTTCTCAAGGTAACAACAGTGATTTCAGGCCATACCCCTATTCGCCCTCTCAAACCGTGAAAACCAAATCCACGATTGACATAGAGATATTTCCCGTGCTTTTGATACAGCCCAGCCCATTGTCTGTAGAAATATTGAATTGGACTCCATTTAAATCCAAACAATTCGATCCCAAACTGCATACCATGTGTATGCCCAGCGAGGGTTAAATGGACATGTTGATCGTGATCCAAGGTAACATGATCCCAATGGGAAGGATCATGAGACATCAAAATTTTGAAAGTATCCTTATCCAATCCAATAGTAGCCTTAGCAAGATCGCCGTACTGATGAAATCCACCTTTACCCCAATTTTCAACGCCAATTAGAGAAATACGATCTCCTTGCTTTTCAATTGCTATTGATTCATTCAGTAATAATTTAAATCCCATTTCATGGTGAATTTCCTTAAGTCTATTCAGGTTTGAAATTTTTGACTCGACACTATCCCATTGCACATAATCCCCATAATCGTGATTTCCAAGAACTGAAAACTTGCCGAAAGGAGCTTGCAATCGATTAAATTCTGAAACCCATGGCTCCATTTCAGAAGCCCTATTATTGACCAAATCGCCAGTAAACAATACAAGATCACTGTTCTGAGCATTTGCTAACTCAATACCTTTACGCACTCTTTTCATATCGGATAAACTTCCGGAATGGATATCTGATAGTTGCGTAATTTTAAAGCCGTTAAACGCCTCGGGGAGATCTGGAAAACTCACAATTTCTTCTCGTACTCTATAAAAATAACGACCTCTCGTTAGCCCGAAAAAAATAATCAGTAGCATGAGCACCGCACAGAGTAGGATGATCTCGCTCAAGAGAACACTACGCGGCGGATAAGAGCGGAAAATACGCGTAAGATCTTCGAGGAGCAAAAATGGAATAGCGATCAATTTAGGTATAAAAACAATCAAAAATGCCGTAATCAAACTAGTCGCTGACCGCTGGATTTCATGACCTGCCTTCCGCAAGAAAAATAGAGCGAAAACTCCAAGAAGTAACAATAAATCCAGACACCAATATATGCTCTGAAAAACTGAACTTTTAGCAACGGTAATGAAAGCCTGAAAAAAATAGAAATCCCCTACGATGAATAGGAATAAAATGAATAGAAGTCTTTTTGCCATATTGTACGAAATACATATGTTGAACAGCTAATGATATGCCAAAAGATATATCGTTGCACCTCATGCAGCTAACTCTCGAAATACTGATGTGCTCGTGACAATTGATTCTATTTCAACCCCATTTGATAGCGAAATTTCCTTCCATTCATTCAAAACATGCCATAATGTCTTAAAGTTTCTTTAAGTGATGATCATTACAATATGCCAACTTTTTGCATACATGCCCTCATTTTCCTATAAGTCCGCTCAATATCGTCATCTAAACCAATAGAGAATCTGATCAATCCATCGGAAATCCCCATCGTTAAACGTTCCTGCTCAGGGATTTCAGATGAGGTCGAACTACCCGAGCAGGAAAATAGTGTTTTGTAAAAACCTAAACTCACAGCAAGATATCCTAAATTCTCAGCCTGCATCAACTCCATCAGCTCATTAGCTCTCTCAGTCGTTTCCACGTCCACCGTCATTAAACCACCAAATCCATACGCCTCATGCATCATGCTCTTCATTAACTCATGATTGGGGTGAGAATTTAGTCCAGGGTAAGAAATCTTTAATCCATCTTGCTCAAACCGCTCCGCTAAATAAAGGGCGTTATAGCTATGTTGTTTCATCCGTATATGAAGTGTGCGCAAATTCTTCAATATACTCGCCGAGCGTAAGCTGTCCATTGTTGGTCCCAGCAACATGCAAGCTCCGCTATTCACGTTTTTGGTTTCGTCGATAAATTCCTGACTTGCACAATACACACCACCAACGCTATCGCTGCTACCGTTGATAAACTTTGTTAAGCTATGAATGACAATATCAGCACCCAACCGTATCGGTGAAATTGACAAAGGAGAAAAGGTGTTGTCAACAATCAATTTTAGCTTATACTTTTTACAGAGAGTCGATAACCTTCTCAGATCCGCCACACGCAACAACGGATTGCTCACACTTTCACAGTACAAAATTTTTGTATTGGGTCTTATCGAATTTTCTAATGCTTCGAAATCATCAATATCCAAGAATGTCGTCTCAATTTGGAAAGGTGGGAGAAAATTTTTGAGGAAAGCATACGTTCCCCCATAGATTGTCCTACTTGAAATAATATGGTCGCCACTTTTACAGAGCTGTAAGAGAACCGTAGTTATGGCTCCCATCCCAGAAGATGTTACATTAGCTGCAGCGGTATTTTCCATTTTTGCCAATGCCTGCGCTAAGTATAAATTCATTGGAGATGAATGTCTCGAATAAAGATAACAGCCTTCCCCATTTCCTTCGAACGTATCAAACATCGTTTTAGCCGAAAGAAATGTATAAGTAGAACTGTCCGATATCGACGGATTCACACCTCCAAACTCACCAAAATATTGCAAATCTTGAATTTCATTTGCTGCGTTAAAATCTTCCATGTTTTTATCTTTAAAATTGAGGAATTTTAAATTATATTACAATAAATTATAGCTATATTAGAGTATAAATCTATTATATAAAGAATAGTTAGTGAAAAAATCTACCTGATTAAAAAAAAGAATCATTAAACCAAAAATAAATCTATGCATTTCGACGAAATTGACCGAAAATTACTGCTCTTCCTACAACAAGACGCAAAACAAACAACCAAAGAGCTATCCCACAAACTTAACTTATCAGCAACAGCAGTCTACGAACGTGTACGTAAACTCGAAAATACGGGAATTATTAAAGGATATGTTGCAGTACTTGATAAACACAAAATAGCCAAAGATTTCTTGGTATTATGTCACGTTAAATTAGTGCAACATAAAAAAGAATTTATCCTACATTTTGAAAAAGATGTGATGAACCTTCAGGAAGTAACAGAATGCTTTCATGTGAGTGGAGATTTCGACTATATATTAAAAATATGTGTGCAGGACATGGCAGACTATCGTAATTTTATGTTAACAAAATTGACCAGTCTAAAACATATCGCAAGCACGCATAGCTCATTTATGATCGCCGAAGTCAAAAATACCATAGCTATAATGCTGTAGAAACTTAAACTAAAACTCCATTTTTTGAAGCAATAGGTTCTGGAATATCTGCGTCTCCTATGATCTGCAACATATCAATCTCAATGGTTCTACAGATCGATAGCATCGGTATATCAAACATCAGTCCTCCAAAAGGATTTTCGGTGTAGTCACCCACCAGTTCCATCACAATATAAATCCATCCTATGACCACACAAAACGGAATACTCGTCCATATACCCCAATCTCCCAATTTTGCAAATTCATTCACTAAACCCAACGGAAGCAGAATGATAAGAATAACATTGAACACAAATGCTGTACTCGCAAATTGCCGCGGCGAAGGAAATTTTTTGATTCTCTCTGCCTGCCCCTGATAATCATAAAATTGGTTTAAACAGTTCTGTAATTGAGTTTGATTGAAATCAGAGATGACCTTATCATTTTTCAAGGCATTTACTTCCCTAGCTTGTTGGGAAATCAAATATGTAGCAAAGTTTTTGTATTGACGCTGTGCATTGAATTCCGCAGTAGAAAGATATTTATTCAAAAAAATAGATGTCCTACTGTAATCAGGAAAACCAGCCTTTATAAGTCTGTTTCTTTTAACATTCATAGAACCAATATATTTTTTCAAACTAATGTGCTCCCATTCCGTTGGGACCAACAATTGCTCCCTCAACGTATACAGCCAGGCAATATGACGGTAAGCAATCCTTTTTCTCCGTTCTACTAAATCGGTAGAATCACCATTTTCGGTGTTAAAGGCATATAACATGGCTGTAAATGACCGGCTAGAATTAACAATTGAACCCCAAATTTTTCGGGCTTCCCAAAGTCGATCATAGGCCTGATTGTTTTTAAAACCAACGTAGAATGCTTCAGCCGTCCCGATCAATGCCAAGGGAACCCATGGAATTATCATCCACTGCCAGTTAAAAAAATAATAGATAACCGCCACGAGCGAGCACCAAAGTGTAAGCCATATCAAATGTGCCCCTGCTAAATTGAATATTTGCCTATAGTTGAAATATTTGGTTGTGATCATAAAGAATGGAAATCTTTCATTATTAAAAAACGCTGTGAAAGTACACTTAATTTATAACTGTTCAATACATCAATTTGTTTTCGAGGCAATTATTTCTAAAGCTTTGCCCTATTATCAAAACTAAAGCTTTAGATTTCAAAATAGCTTATCATTAAATTTACTCCTTTCGTCCCGAAAAAACCAATATATATCCCAAAAAATTGAATAAAAACATCGTTGAATATAGCTTTGGGTAATTATTCGAAACTTATGAACAAATTAATAGTAGTAACTCTTATCACATTTTTCACTAACAGTTTGCTATTCGCTCAAAGCACAGTCATCGGAAAGGTCTCCGATCAATCTGGAAATCCAGTCCCCTACGCGACCGTTTCCTTTCAGCCATTACATGCAATGAAAGATACATCAATAGAGAAAATAGCCGATGAGTATGGCAACTTTCAGTTATTCATCAACGAAAAAGGAACTTACCTCGCTTCAGTTCATATTGAAAAAATACTCAAAATGCAGCAAAAAATCGATATTAAGGAATCGAATGAAACCATGGCATTTGTAGTTCCCAAATCACGCTTAACCAACCTCGTGCTAGATGAAGTAACGGTAAACCATCGCAGACCGGTCATACAGCGAAAAATCGACCGCCTCATCATGAATGTGGGGCAAACAGCCAATGCTGTTGGAAAATCAGCATTAGATTTGCTTAAAATAGCACCAGGAGTGTTTGTCAATAACGGCCAAATTTCAATTAACGGCATAATGGGCACACGCATTCTTGTAGACGGAAAAAGTATTAATCTGGCAGGAAGCGATCTTAAGAATTACCTTCAGTCATTACGTTCCAGTGATATCCAAAGCATTGAAATCATGGCGCATCCCTCAGCGGAATTTGATGCAGAAGGCAGCGGTGGCATAATTAATATTATTTTGAAGAAAAATGATAAGCAAGGAATCAATGGCTATATCGGTAATGACTATGGACTAGGCCTCGGAAAATATGCCTCATACAATCCTTACACCGCTTTAAATTATCGAAAGGGCAAAATTGGTTTAACCGCAAGCTATGCTTACGCTCACGCTAAATCCTATGAAGAACTAAAACAGCAGAGAAACTTTTCCAATAATGGTCTATACAGTCAAACAACAGACAATACACAAACAAACAACAATAGCCGAATAAGAACAGTTGTGACATATGATCGTTCGAAAAGGGAATCTTTCGGATTAGCCTACACGGACCAATACAGTAATTTTACGGGGCCCTCCGTCGCCCGTGCGACAGTGCGCTACGAAGATCCAGCTAAAAATATCATTTCGTCGGGCAGTTTTCCTTCCGAATCGAAATCCAATTATCAAAACCTTGGATTCAATTATGCTAGGGAAACAGACAGTTTACACTCTAAAGTCACTATAATCGCCGATTATACGCATAATAAACGCACTGGAAATAGTATCAGCAACAGCACGGATTGGAATGCAACTGGTAGCGTTATTAGCGATACGTTGTTTAGATTAGATTATCCAAGTACAGCAAAAATATTTACGGGCGAAGCGAAATACAACTGGATAGTAAAAAACGGAAACAATTTATCTATTGGCTTAAAGTCTACAGCGACAGATATCATAAACACCAATAATTATCAGGTCTTCGATCAACATTGGACACCAAGTCCAGCGCTCGATTTCGAATTCGCTTATAAAGAAAGAATTTATGCAACCTACGCAAATTACACGGGAAAATGGGCAAAAATTGATTATCAATTGGGGCTTAGAGGCGAGAAATCCATCGTTCAGGGACGACTTTGGGGAGCACAGCAGGCAGATCTTTCACAACATTATTTTAATTGGTTTCCAAGCATCTTTCTGAAGAAAGATCTAAATATGGAAGGAAGCAACTACCTTACTTTTTCCTACAATCGAAGAATTAGACGTCCTTCATACTTTGATTTGAATCCATATAAATATTATATAGATAATTATTCCGTGCAAACAGGAAACCCCTATTTGAGACCACAATTTACAAATTCAATAGAAATTGGTGGGTTGTGGAAGGAAAAGTACTATAGTGCATTAAATTATTCACAGACAAAAAATGCCATATCACAAATCATACGCAACCAGGCACAAGAAGAGCTATTGACCGTCATTAAAGACAACGTCGGTACTCAAAAGGTATGGACCGCTACCATCAGTGTGCCGGTAAACTTCTTGCCCTTCTGGTCAAGCACGAATACCATTCTGTTCACACATACCCGCTCCACTTCTCCAAACTTTAATTTAAAAAAAGCCTCTTTCCTCGTACAGACTGAACAGGAAATTAAATGTGGCAAAGGCTATAGTATTAATATAAACGCATTCTATACACCTCAAATGTTAATTGGAAATATTGTAACTAAAGCCATAGGGTCGGTAGATTTAGGGATCCAGAAAAAGTTTATTAAAGATAAATTGGTGGCCAAGGCAAGCATCAGTGATATCTTTTATACGAATAACTATACAGCAACAAGCTATTTCAACGATACTAAAATTTGGATAAGTCACAAAGAACAATCACGGGTTTGCTCCATCTCCTTACTATATAATTTCAAAAAAGGCACGGCGTTTAAGGCGAAAAAAATGGAATCTAGTAATATGGAGGAAAACGGAAGATTATAAATGTTAACAATTTTTATCTTTGCAGCTCAACGAGCTACTAAATTAAAATAAATAAGGGTCAATGAAAAAGTATAAGCTTGCCAAATTTATCGCTCAGGTAGATCCATTCGTTAAAACAAAGGATATTGAAACATTTTATACGCCGAGTGTTCGAATCATGTTACATTTTGGTATGTGGTTCTTATTTACGGTGCTCCTGTTCTGCAACTACTACTATGTGTTAGCAATTCCGCCAAATCAATCCTTATTTTTATCGATCCGCGTCCTGATTTCATCACTTGTTGTATTTTATCTCTTTTTCTATTGGATCATACCCTATGCGCGAAATTCAAAATTATGGATAGTACCGTTTGTAGCATCGCCGGTATGTATTTTTATTTGGTTATTTATTAATAATCTTTTTTATGTACTAGCCTACAAATACGGTTATGACCTATCTAATTTATACCCATTAATGGGCAAAGAAAAAAACTTCATTCCGAATCTTTGGTCGGTTTTCAGTTTCAAGGTGATTACATTAAATGCATTATCTGCTATCTATTCGATGTCTCCTTTTTTCTTTACCAAAATATTAATTGATATGAGAAGAATAAACAAAGACAGGATGCGAATTCAAGAGCAGAAGTTAAAGTTGTCACTGGAAAACATCCAAGTAGAAAAAGACTTTCTGAAAGCTCAACTTAATCCACATTTTCTATTCAATACGCTTAATAATCTCTATCGTTTGACCATGAAAAAAGATCCAACAGCGCCGGAGGTTGTTTTAAATTTATCGGAAATAATGGGATATACGTTATATGACTCGGATACAGAATATGTCTCCTTAAGCAAAGAGCTCGATTTTATTGAGAATTACTTCTCACTGGAAAAAATGCGGCATCCGCAAACCTATAAAATTGTATTGAAAATCGAAGGCCGACAGTATGCTGCTTGCCTAACAATTGCGCCATTATTGACATTTAATCTAATCGAAAACGCCTTTAAATACGGACTTAAAAATGGAGAGGACTCATTTGTCCAACTTTTTATTAGCATTACCAAAGATCAATTTATTTTTGAAATTAAAAATGACTATGATAATTTAGATAGAACAAAAATAGCTCCGTCTAAAGGTATCGGTATTAAAAATTTAAGAAAACGTCTCCATCTCATTTATCCGACAAAGAGCGATCTCCAAATCACAGATACTGGCGGTGAATTTAAAGTTGTATTAAATATCACATTACAGCATGATTGAAAAGTATAGCTGCATCGTCATTGATGACGAGCCTTTAGGAATTGAACTCATTACGGATTTCGTCAATCAAATACCCTTTCTGGAACTGAGAAAAACATTCGGAAAGCCAGTCGAGGCCATGAGCTTCTTGCAAGATAATCCCATTGATTTGGTGTTTAGTGATATTGAAATGCCCAAGTTGACGGGCTTAGACCTATTGGAAACCCTAGCGCAGCAACCCATCTTTATTTTTATCACAGCACATCGGCATTTTGCCATTGACGGATTTGAAAAAGGAGCCGCGGATTACCTAATTAAACCGGTTCGTTTCGATCGGTTTTTAAAAGCTGTAAACAGAGTAAAGGAACAACTAGATACACTTAAAAAGCTAAAAAACAGTGCTGTAAAAACAGATCGCATTTTCATAAAAAGTGAAAGTAAGTTTATCAGATTAATGCTAAAGGATATTGTTTATATCGAGGCTCAGGGAAATTACTTGACCATTGTCACGCTTAATGGTACGAATCAGACATTATCTACCTTGAAAGCCATGGAAGAAATTTTACACAATTCCAGTTTCTTTCGAATTCACAGAGCATTCATTGTCAATACAGATTATATTCAGTCGCTAAATGGAAATATCGTTCAGCTTTCGAATGGAAAAATTATTCCTATTGCCAGCAATAAAAAAGACCTATTATATTCACTTTTGGGGTTACATTAAATAATAGAATACGATCCCATTAGCGATCTGAATTTCCATAGGTGAACGTCTAGTGGATTTTAAAAAAAAGATATAGCATACTATTGTATATTTTTATCCGTTTAATTATTTTAATTGCATTGAAATACAAAACTTCAAATACACAACAAGATGATGATAAAAATAAAAGGCTTCGCATTAAACATGATTCTTTTACTGCTTGCGACAACTGCTTTTGCCCAAAACAGAGTGGATCTACGGACCATGTTAAATAAAAATCGAGAATTTATATTTCCGCAGACAGTGGATAAAATTGCTACGGCGTTGGATGTCAAAACGGAGTTTTATGAAGATGCCAATGAGGAAAAGTATGCAAAATGGATCACTAAATCTGGTTTAGAACTGTATAGCAATTACGGCGATGATAAAACTGTTATTGAACTTTTTTTTGATATTCCTGAAGATAAGTTTTTGGTTGTAGAGGGGCTACCTTTCGATCTAGCAATGAACAAAACAACCCTCCAGGAGGCGCTCTCAAAATTCAGTCGTCACGAAGTCAAACAGAAGAAGCTTGATGATGGAAGCGCTTACCCTGGCGGTACCAGCCTGACCATGAAAACGGGAACGCATTTTACAACGCTAATCTTTGATAACAAAAATCTTTTAAAGTTTATGAGTTTAACCATTTCGCTAATTGATCCCGCAGTCAATTAAGCTAACGGGGGCGTTAGAATTTGAAAATATTAAAGATTTCCTTTTTTTAGCTCATTGACGGCAAAATCTACCGCCCTTGCGGTAAATGCCATATATGTTAGTGATGGATTCACACATGATGAAGAAGTCATAAATGCCCCATCTGTCACAAAAACATTTTTTGCATCCCATACTTGATTAAATTTGTTCAGTACGGATGTTTTTGGATCATTGCCCATTCGTGCTGTGCCCATTTCGTGAATTCCCTGCCCCATACTGAACCCATTATCGTAGGTCTTTACATCTTTGACACCAATTGATGTTAACATTTCCACCATTTCATTACTGGCATCGCGTCTTATCTTCCGCTCGTTCTCCTTGATCGTTGCATCTATTGCTAATACAGGAAGTCCCCATTTATCACGAATAGACGAATCCAATACGACTCTATTATCGTGGTATGGCAGTATTTCCCCGAAAGCAGTGAATCCGATTTTCCAGCCGCCAGGCTCAGTAATAGCATCTTTCCAGGCCCCGCCCACGCTCATATTGTCCACCTCACCCGTCCATTGTGGCCTTGAAGCACCGCCCTGATAGCCAAAACCACGAACATAATCTCTCTTCTTACGATCTCCGGGAACATTAACGAATCGGGGAACATATAATCCATTAGCCCTTCGTCCAAAAATATATTTGTCTTCAAATCCCTCTACGCTTCCGCCAGCACCACTATTTAACATGTGATCCATTAAATTATGCCCCAGCTCCCCACTGCTACTTCCGAGACCATGTTCCCATATATTAGTAGCGGAATTCATTAATAACCAGGTGGAATTTAAAGTCGACGCACATACAAAAACAATTTTGGCAAAATATTCATACGTCTGATTCGTTTCCGCATCTACTATTTCTACTCCCTTAGCTCGCTGCGTATCAGGGTCATAAATAATATTCTTTACGATGGCAAATGGACGTAACGTTAATTTCCCTGTCTTCATCGCAGCAGGTAATGTTGCAGATTGTGTGCTAAAATAAGCGCCAAAATTACAGCCAAGCCAGCATTTATTTTGGTATTGGCAATTAATGCGGTTATGATGCGGAACTGTTATGTTGGCGACCCTACCAATTATAAAATGCCGTTTGCCTTGGTAATGCAATTTCAGTCGTGCAGCAAGATCTTTTTCCACAACGTTCATATCCATCGGCGGCATAAAGTCACCGTCGGGCAGCACTGCTATTCCGTCTTTATTACCAGAGATGCCGGCAAATTTCTCAACGTAACTGTACCAGGGTGCTATTTCGCGATAACGTACAGGCCAATCTATACCGTAACCATCTTTGCTATTAGCCTCAAAATCAATATCTGACAAACGATAACTCTGCCGCCCCCACATAAGCGACCGCCCTCCAACCTGATAACCTCTGAACCAATTAAAGGGTTTTATTTCCTTATATGGACTTTCAGTTTCATTGGTCCAAAAATCAATATTTCCTTCGTTTATCCATTGATTTCTAATTCCAAATGGCAAATAGTGCTGCGCAATATCCAATGGTACACGGCCACTATGCGGAAAATCCCATGGATCTTTGTTGGGGGATGGATAATCTTTAATATGTTCAATATTGCGTCCTCTTTCTAACATTATGGTTTTAAGGCCCCGCTCTGTTAGTTCCTTCGCTGCCCAGCCACCAGTGATTCCAGACCCGATGACAATAGCATCATATACATTATTAGCCATGTAGTTGTAGTTGGTTTAATTGGTTATTACTTGTTGGAAAACTCCCTTTTCAAAATGAGTTATTTTCCAACATAAAACATTGCAAAATTTGTCGGTAAACTTACCCTGCACAGAGGGCTTATCCGCTCCACCACCAAAGTAGAATAGACTCCCTAAATAAGTTTAAGGTTTTTTTTTGATTTAATTGCAACCGGTTGCGAATTTTTGTAATATTGTATTAAACAAGTACGTAACTTGAATAACCAGATTATAATAGTATAAACTAGAGACTAAATCATTGCTTCAAACTAATCAGAATATAAATCTTTTCAGTCTGAGATATGGTCTTTTCTAAACATAATAAATATGACAACAATTAAAGGTCCTGCCATCTTTCTCGCACAATTTATCGGCGATGAACCCCCGTTTAATTCCTTAGAAAATATCTGCCAATGGGCCTCAGCGCTCGGCTATAAAGGTATTCAGTTGCCAACCTTAGATGCTCGTTTTATTGATCTGGAAAAAGCAGCGTGCGATAAAAGCTATGCACTCGACATAAAAGCTAAAGTACAGTCCTATGGATTGGAAATCACTGAACTCTCAACCCATCTTCAAGGGCAACTAATCGCTGTAAACCCAAGTTTTGATGATCTCTTTGATGCCTTTGCACCACAGCAGGTGCATCAGGATCCTCAAGCCCGACAACAGTGGGCCATACAACAATTAAAATATGCCGTACAGGCTTCTCACAATCTTGGCCTGAAAGCATTAGCAACCTTTAGTGGCGCATTATTGTGGCCATTTATATACCCTTGGCCACAAAGACCAGCCAACCTGATTGAAACAGGATTTGCGGAACTTGCCAAATTATGGTTACCCATACTCGATGAATGCGAGCAGTATGATGTCGATCTCTGTTATGAATTACATCCGGGCGAGGACCTGCACGATGGTTTTACTTTCGACCTGTTTCTCGAGAACGTAAATAATCACAAACGGGCAAACATCCTTTATGATCCCTCCCATTTTGTCCTTCAATGCCTCAATTACCTCGAATTTATTGACATCTATCACGAGCGAATTAAGATGTTTCATGTTAAAGATGCTGAATTTACACCTTCTGGCCGTCAGGGTGTTTATGGTGGCTACCAGAACTGGCAAGCTAGAGCTGGTAGATTTAGATCAATTGGCGATGGACAAGTTGACTTTAAAGCCATATTTACCAAACTTACACAGTATGATTTTAAAGGCTGGGCTGTACTCGAATGGGAGTGCGCATTTAAAAATGCTGAAGATGGTGCTCGGGAAGGTGCCCTCCAAATTAAAGACTACATTATACGGGTTACCGATAAGGCATTCGATAATTTCGCGGCAGTAGAAACAAATGATAGCCTCAATCGCAAACTATTGGGTTTGTAAAATAAATGATCTCGTCATTATAAATTTAACTTTATGAGCACTACAAAACTTAAAATGGGTATGATAGGCGGAGGAAAAAATGCTTTTATTGGTGCTGTTCACCGTATGGCTGCCGGAATCGACGGCCATATTGAATTATGTTGTGGAGCGCTAAACTCTGATCCTATTGTTGCAAAAGAATCTGGATTACTTTTGGGACTTCCAAAAGAAAGAAGTTATGGAAGTTATCAGGAAATGATCTTCCAAGAAAGCAAGCGCCCTGCGCAAGAACGCATGGACTTCGTCAGCATCGTCACCCCTAACTTTGCTCATTTTGAACCGGCGATGATGGCTTTAGACCATGGCTTTCATGTCGTCCTCGAAAAACCGATGACTTTAACACTTGAACAAGCACGTTTACTTCAAGAAAAAGTGGAGGAAACAGGATTAACCCTTTGTGTGACATATACATACTCCGCTTATCCAATGGTAAAACAGGCCCGTCAACTGGTGAAGGAAGGTCGACTAGGGCCAATCAGAAAGATTATGGTTGAGTACCCACAAGGTTGGCTCAGTAAACTCATCGAAAACGGCCTCTCACTAGCATTCTGGCGCACAGATCCCGAAAAAAGTGGAAAAAGCGGATGTATGGGTGATATCGGAACGCACGCGGCACATTTAGCAGAATATATCTCAGGTCTGAAAATAACTAAAATGTGTGCCGACTTACAAACTTTCGTCGACGGGAGAAAACTGGAAGACGACGGCAATATTTTACTTCGATTTGAAAACGGTGCATCAGGAGTGTTATCTGCCTCGCAGGTCGCTGCCGGAGAAGAAAATGCCTTAAAAATTAGAGTATATGGTGAGGAAGGCGGTTTAGAATGGAACCAACAAGATGCCAATACACTAATCGTCAAACATATCGATCAGCCGACTCAGCTTTTTAGAGCGGGCCAACCATACCTTTCGCCACTTGCACAACATAATATACGCTTACCTGCTGGACACCCAGAAGGATATATTGAAGCATTTGCCAATATCTATAGAAATTTTGCAACTACACTTTTAGCGTCCATGGAAGGTAAAGTTCCTACAGAAGAAGAGACTGACTTCCCGACCGTAAGTGATGGTGTCCGGGGCATGAAGTTTTTAGCAACTGTACTTGCTTCAGCAGAATCTGAACAAAAATGGACTGACTTCCTAAGTTAATAAAATAAAAGAACCAATGTGGTGTCCCCCGCAGGCGGGGAAACCACATTGGTTGCTATTTTAGCGAATTCACTTTTGATTATCGCATCGAATTTAAATAGTTCTCGTCATTTGAATAAAGTTTCTTGCATATACGCTTCGTCCCATTTTGCTCAGCGTATATAGAAGTATTTCTATTCAACAGCTATTATTTTTTTGGATACTTTGGAACTTCCTCTATCACTATAGTTTGTTCTTGTTGCGTTAGTGGAGCTGGAGGAATTTCAGCAACATCTCGTTCGATTTCCTGAGTTTCGACATGAACAGCATATGGCGAAGGTTCTATTGGAATACCCATTACTGTCGCATATTCTCTGGTATAAATAGCACCAAAATACAGGATCGCGGCTGTATAATAAACCCATAACAAGATCAACACAAACGAGCCCGCTGCACCATAAGTATCTTGTGTAGCCGAATGTTCTAAATACACCCCGATTAAGTACCTGCCTACCACAAATAAAATTGAGGTAAATAAAGCCCCAGCACGAACCGTTCTCCAATGAATATTGACATCCGGCAGTATTTTAAATATGACACTGAACAAAAGAAAAATAGTTCCAAAGGATAAACCAAAGTTAATCCCGTTCACTAACATAACTGTCATATCTGGAAAGTAACGCTGCAGCTGATCCGTTAAAGCCAAAATCACACCATTAACAATAAGTGTAACGACCAGTAAGAATCCCAATCCTATAACCAATGATGAAGACAAAAGTCTGTCCTGAACTAATTTTAACCAACCTTTCTTTGGCTTCGCGCGTACGTGCCAAATCTTGTTGATGGAATTTTGGATATCCCCAAAAACTGTTGTTGCCGCTAAAACTAAGGTAACGCCACTGATCAGCAATGCCAGATTTGACTTTCCTGACAATTGTAAATTCTGAATAACCTCCTGAATCTGCTTAGCAGCACTATTCCCCACAAAACCGCGTAACTCCATAAACACCCTCCCCTCGATGGCATCCTCTCCATAAAAAATTCCAGCCAAGGCAATGATTAGAACGAATATTGGACCGATCGAGAAAACCGTATAATAAGATAGTGACGCACTGTACTTCATTGAATCCTCATTGAGAAATCCCGCAACAGTACTTTTCAAAATCCGCCAATACGTTTTTATTTTACTGCTACTCCTAGTTCTGATATCCATATTTTCGCGTTTTATCTCTACAACAAACCATTAAGTAGTCGAGAAAGTTTGTCCTTTATACGTTTTAATGCGAATAGTCTTTTAGAGTACCTTCCAGAACCAATCGATCCTGTTTTACGACTTTTAGACTAAGGATGAGATCTGAAAAAAGGGTTTTCAGTACTAAAATGGTCGACACTTTGACTTCATTTGGCCAGTCCGCCAGATGAATCGCAACATGAGATAACACATCAGTCTTCTTATACTTCCCGTTTAGTCTGTTTACGTCCTGTGATGTCGACAATATACTGAATCCCTTATCTTGCTTTTTAAACCATTGGTAGAACAGCTTATTTGGCAGAAACTTGTTGAGGTTACTATCTCCCCGCATGGTAATTCTTATTTCTGGAACAAGTGTGTTATATAGCGTTTTCTCTTCGACCGTTTCAAAATTCTCATCAACCGCATAATTGATAATAGTATCCGTCTGAGTTACCTTATTTTTTAATATTTCAATATCAATATAACTACCGTCCAAATGTTTGATAAGAGAATCGGTCATCATCGGAAATTCTGCAAACGCTTGTTTTAGTTTATTTTTCAGTTGATTCGTAGGGATATTGACCCAAGCTTTTGCAATATATTGTGTCGATGCAAGTTCCCTGACAAGGAACTCTTTCGGAAAGTTCCAATTTTTTGAGGTAAATTCACCATAAACATCAACTTGATCACCTTTCAATGTGAATTCAACATAATTTTTAGTGGATAAATCACTATAACGTACAGATTGGCCGGTAAGTGTGCTCGGATCGGCGATAAATTGTTTAATAATTACCATATCGCCTTTTGATTGAATGAGCTGCAGCATCTCTTCCTTCTTTTTATCAAGATCAAAACCTACACCAATCAATAAATCATTTCCTCTACACACAAATGCCATTTTATTCGCCCGATCATACGCATACGTCATCCCGGAATCGTCGCCTCTTTCGATAGAATCTACTTGTATGACTTCTTTTAGAAAAAATAAGAATTGCTGTTTATCCTTTAGCTGAAAAAAAGCATAAAAATTTTTTGGATGTTCCTCCAAAGCAAAAAGAAAGACATTCGCTTTAATGTCAATGCCATTATCTTGAAGTTTACTTAGCCTTTTGCCGAAATTCAAACTTTCTTTTTGTGATATCTTCCATTTATTAAAAAACTGATTCAACAAAATATCATCCAATGATACCGTTAATAATGCTTTACTTTCTTTATGGACCAATGATTTGTAAGACTCTTGCTGCCTGAGTATGTATATTCCCCATACGGTAATTATCAAAAGTATAACAATCCCTATCGTCCAAACTATTGTCTTTTTTATCATATCGATTCAATCTATAAGTGTGAGTTGCCTATCTAATACCCGTCAAAAGGGAACCCTAGTCTTCCAATGAATTAAATCTATCGCGTTGGATACGCTAACAGAAACCTATACCACACTATGTATGGTTGAAGCAAACTCAATATAAAAATCCTACAATTCAGCTAATGAAACTATTTGCCTTTTTGACATAAAGTATGTGTTTAGTTTTCAATATTGGAGTTTGACACGTTCAACCTAAAAATAACGAGATCAAAAATATCAATCAAATAGCGCTTTTTTCACCCCTGAAATCAGGGAATTGGTAATTCCATTTAAGATTCTCGAATTAAACCATATTCCAGGGCAGATTTTACAGCGGCAGTAACGCTCTTCGTTTGAAATTTCTCCATTAGATTTTTGCGATGACTTTCTACTGTGTGCGAACTGATAAAGAGAGATTCAGCAATTTGATTAGTTGTCATACCTTTCGCTACGAAACGGAGCACTTCTTTTTCACGACGTGTCAATTTTGGCACCTGCTTTAGCCCTATCTCCGATTTCTTATTCAAAATAGTACGGGTTTTCTCACAGATATAGCGCTTTCCAACAATAACATGTGAAATAGCAGTCAGTATTTCATCGCCATTTGCATTTTTCTGTAAATAGGCATCGGCTCCCTCGTTTAGAATACTATTGATGACAGCAAATTCATTGTGTACACTAAACGCGATTATTTTCAGACCATTGTTATTCTCTTTCAAGCCTTTAACTAAATCTATTCCGTTAGCGTCCGGTAGATTAATATCGAGGAGCAGTACCATTGGCATGTCTACAGCAATATTCTTCGACAGCTCGGTTGCGCTAGAATACATGCCGACAACTTCAAAATCTTCATGCGCGTTGATAATGTTTTTCAATCCTTCAAGCAACAAGGGATGATCGTCTGTAATCGCTATTTTTATCATTTTTCTAAAAGTTAAACCATGGGTATTTCCAACTCTATCGTAGTACCCGAGCCGTAATCAGACATAAGCTTCATTTCGCCGTTTAAAAACGAAAGTCTTGAACGCACATTATGCATTCCTGCTGCATGCTGCAAATCGACACTTTCTATATCAAAACCCTTGCCATCATCTTCAATTGTGATATGTAAACGCTCATTATGTGAAGAAAGCTGTATTAAAATATTGGAAGCACTAGCATGTTTCAATGCGTTATTGACCAATTCCTGAATAATTCGATATAAAGAAATTTCCTGTTCAGTACTCAACGTTGATTCAAATTGTAGAAATTCGCATTCAACGAGACATGTAACCTGGCTCATACGACTTGCATAGTCTCTTAAAGTCTCCTTCAAACCATATTTCACAATTAGATCAGGCATAAGGTTATGGGCAAGCCGACGAAGTTCATCTACCGCCCCATCCAACAGACCAATGCTTCGATCTATTCCTTCCTGTACGGATTCCTTTTCTAAAGTAGCCTTATTAAGCTCCGATAAACCTAACTTCGTACTAGACAGTAAACCACCCAACCCATCATGCAGGTCACGGGCAAGGCGCGTCCGCTCCTTCTCTTCCCCAGCGAGCATTGCTGTCAGGCTTTCAATCGCGTGTTGCTGATTTTTCTTTTCCATTTCTAATTGATGCAAATGCTCCCGCTGTTTCAATGCATTGGAACGCTGCCAATAGGCGTAAAATAGCAAAACGATGACAACCAAACAACTAATAAATAACCAAATATAAATCGAATTCATTCGCGACTTAAAAGCAATTTTCTTTTTTGACACGTCAAGCTCTTGTAAACGTTGCGTATTTTCCAGTCGGCTTAATTGCAAATCTTGCTCCTTTTTATCTCTTTCGAGTTGTAATACTTTAAGCTGCTGGGTACGATTCAGTTCATTCAATTTCAAATTCTCAACCAGTTGATGCTGTCTGTCATTCAAAGCTTTCATCAACTTAATCTGCTGTTCCTTTTTCTCTCCCTCCAAACGAAGACGCATTAACTTTTGGTTCTGTAATTCTCGCTCAAACTTCAGCTCCAGCTGTTTGGTCTTATCTAGTTTATCCGAATTAAAAGCTTTTTCAAATACATCAATATAGCTTTTTTGATAGTTGAACGCTTCTTTATATTTTCCTTCTTCAACACTTACTTCAGCCAGTCTGCTAAATAGACTTAACCCGACCTGATAATCATAATGCGGCTCTCGATTAAGATTATCCAAAGCTTTTTGCAGGTATTTCTTACCTTCATCACGACCGCCAGCTTTGAAAGCTTCATCCGCGAGGATACCATAAGCGGGTATCGTGATGGCATATTGTCCAGTTTCAGCAGCGATATCTAAAGCTTGTTTAGCGTAGGCTATCGCTTTTTTAACACCACTATCCGAATAAAACTCGTGGTATAAATTTGCAAGATTAACGGAAACATAGGCTAGATCCGTTGGATTGATAAGATGTTTATCATTCTTGTTCACCAAGCTATACGCATCAAGATAGTGTTGTTCAGCTTTACGCAATAGATCAAAATTCGCTTTATTTAACCTGTACTGTTCTTCAAACAAATAACCAGCTTGCATGTAGGCATCAAATAAGCTATTGACATTCCCACCTGCTTTAGCCGTTTCCAACAATAATGAAGTATACTTTTCTTGAAAATCATAATTACGCTGATTGGCGTAGATTGCTGTTAGTTCTTTATAAACGGCCAATTTACGAGCGATATTTGCCTCTGTCTGCGGTGCCTTCTCTAAATAAGAAATCGCTTTGTGAAATTGGGCAACTGCCTCATCTTCTCTATTCTGCCGTGTCATAATCCATCCATCACAGTAATATACATATCCTTTTGTTCCATTTTCATTGACAATCGGAAGCACAGATTTAGCATGTTCCAAATAAAATCTCGATTTTTCAAAAGCATGATCATTAAAGCTATTCATCGCAGCAATACAATTCAAGTAAGCATAATACTGCTTATCAGGATAGTTTCTAGCCAACTGAATATTGTCATGGAGTAGTTGACCAGCCAGGGCTTTATCATTATTAAAATACAGGGCCTGTGCGTATTTTCCCGTCAGTACAAACCGCTCTCTGCTTCCTAAAGGAAGATTGTAATACGATTTCTTTAACTCCTGCAGCTGTTCTTGCGCAAATACAGCACAACATGGACACAGAAAAAGAAAAAATATTAGAATTGAATACCAAATATTCTGAACATACCCCATAAAATCAATTGTTGTAGCTAGCTATGTGAATAGTCCAAACTTAGATAAATTTAGCTTTATACACAATAAATTATCGAACATACAAGTTAAACAGATGCGCTCGATATGCAAATCAGACGGGACTTGCTAAACAAAAAATCATACCTTTGCTACAATGAAGTATATCTATTTATTTCTTGCTATAGCTGCTGAGATCTTCGCAACCACTTTCCTCAAAAAGTCTGCAGGCTTTACCCTGATAAAACCTACTATTATCAGTATTGTAGGGTATATCATTGCTTTCTACTTTTTAAGTATCACCCTGAAATATTTACCTGTGGGTATATCCTACGCAATTTGGTCAGGAGTTGGAATTGTAGCGATTACACTGGTGGGTATGTTTTTATTTAAACAGATTCCCGATACAGCAGCCATTGTTGGTATGGTCTTAATCATCGCTGGAGTCATCGTTATCAATCTGTTTTCAAAAATGGGAACACATTAGGTGATGTAAGATCTAAATTTGTATTTTTGTAACTTACATAAATTAAAGGATACGTGTCGTTAGAGAAACTAAAACTTAGCAAAAGATTGACTGCTACGATGACTGAACTCGGTTATCTGGCTCCAAAGGAAATTCAGAGTAGGTGCATTTCCAGAATTCTTGGTGGACAGGATGTCATTGCCATCGCTCCTGAAGGAGCTGGTAAAACCACAACTTATGTTTTAACCACCTTGATGAAGTTGAAATTCACAACAGATGAAGCTCCAAAGTTTTTGATCTTGGCGCCAAATGAAGAACGTATCGACGAAATCGTTGAAAAGTTCCACCAACTAAGCAAAAATAGAGATCTTCGCATCATTGGATTACGCGCTTCAGGCAGTATGGAAGAGGAAATCGGAGAATTAGTTGATGGAAAGGACATTGTTGTAGCTACACCAAATCGTGCTAGAGCGATTTATCTTAAACTAGCATTAAATCTCAATCGAATTCAGACGTTAATTATCGATGATGCAGAAGAGATTATCAAACAAGGGATGCAAACGCCCTTACGCGAATTGGCAGAAAGCTGTGGTAAAGTGCAACATATCGTGTTCAGTACGGTTGAACACCAGAAACTTTATGACATGGTAGAGAATTTCATGAATGAAGATTATGCCGTCATAGAGGTAGACGAACTCGAAAACGATACTGTTGACACCTTGGATTTGCTCGTATATCATGTCCCTAATTTCACAACAAAAATCAATTTATTAAATCATCTGCTGCAAGATAAAGAAGTATTTCAGAAAGTAGTCGTTTTTGTAAACACCAAACTTACGGCTCAGAAATTAGCCAGTCACTTATTCAGCAGCAATAAAGAAGAAATTGCAGTACTCAATCCATTATTTTACGACGATTTCGGTTATGAAGCCATTGAAGACTTCAAAGAAAATAATCTATCTCGTGTATTGATCATTGCGAGAGAAAACACAAATGATATCGATCTTTCCGCTATTCCGTTCGTTTTCCAATTTGAATTACCAAATGAAAAGGAACAATTCTTAAATCACCTCCTCAAGAATGAAGAGAATGAAGAAACGATAATACTGACTTTTGCTACGGACCTGGAATTACCTATGGTGAAAAAAATCGAACAGGCCGTTGGTAAAAGGATGGACATATTAGAGCTACCCGAAGATGTTTCCATATATAACTCGACCACCGATAAGAAGAAAAAGGTCAATAAGGAAGAAGACCAGACAGATAGTTCTCGTGGAGGAGCATTTCACCAAAAGAAAGAAAGCAATGCCAAAACTTTTAATTATGGCGGCGGTGAAAAAGCGAAAATGACCATGAAAATGAAAAAGAAATAGAAATTCAAAAAGAATTACCACTAAAAAGGGAAGTCCAAACTTCCCTTTTTAGTGGTAATTTAAAACTTTTCTCAACAACTTTATATAAGCATTTGCAATTCTTTCCATCCCTTCATCATTTGGATGCGCGTAGTCAACCGTAGAGTTCAGATCCAAATTAAGCTCTTGACTCGATAACAAAAAAAGCTGGCGAACACCCTTTGACTGTAATTTGTTAAACGTGGCTTTCAATACCCGGCTGCTTTGCTGATATTCAGCATTTTTATCTTCATTAAAAACCTGTTCAATATTTCCAGAACTGTGTTGTGTCAAAATAATAGGCGTAGTCGGATGTTCTTTTCTTAAAAATGTTACCGCATAGACCAACAAAGAATCCAACTGCTTTTCTGTTAAAAACTTCGAAATAGCGAGATTGGGAATACAATCCAGGACATAACAGGCAGCATCCACACTATTCATCACATTCAAAATTGGCTTTTCCAATCGGCCATTTCCCGAGAAACATAAGTTTATTACTTCGTGATCAAATGCACGTCCAACTTGATTGGTCCAAGCCAAACCTGGCCGACTCGTACAGGCCCCCTGGCCAATTGATGTTCCATAGACGACTATTGGCTTTTTTGGAGTAGTATGCGTATATGAAAATTCGGCTGTGCTTGGAATACCGATTTTTAACCACTTAACTGTATTATATAATGGAAGATATAAGCGATAATTAAACTTTTCATTACGACCAATATTCTTCCATTTATAAGAGACGGTGTCCGAAAAATCATAGTTGCCATATGCCCATTTCCATTCCTTTTTTGCTGTATCAAAGGCATAAAGATCCACGCCGCTGACAGCAGTTGTTGGCATGTGTGGCATATTGAGTCCGCCGGCCACCTGATACTGAACAGTAATCTCTGGAGAAGATGTCTGAAAGTCGATATAGAAACCCGCACTATTCTTACCTAGCTCCCATACAGGTTTTCGTACTTGACTTTCCAATTGATCCGGAAGCCGGTTGAAGGCAGAGAGTTTCTGATTTGCCAATCTACCCTGTACATGCCCATCTTCAAGTGGTGAAAACCAACGATAATTCTCCTGCGATTTGATAACAGAAAAAGATAACAGTAAATATACTGTCAACACTATTCTTGAGAACATACAATAACGAATTTTAAGTTTGATAAAATTGATTATTAAAAAAGGAGCCTATTGGCTCCCTTTTGTTGCGATTTATTTATTATACTATAAAATAGCTTGTCTAATTCGTATCAGTTTTTCCATCAAACCTTCAAGCAAATCCAAATGCAGCATATTTGCTCCATCAGACTTCGCATTTGCTGGATCGGGATGGGTCTCTATGAAAAGACCGTCAGCTCCCACTGCGATTGCTGCTTTCGCTATTGTTTCAATTAAAGCTGGCTTCCCTCCCGTTACTCCAGAAGTCTGATTCGGCTGCTGCAAAGAATGTGTACAGTCCATTACTGTAGGCACATTAAAAGCACGCATTTCAGGAATTCCACGATAATCTACAATAAGATCCTGATACCCAAATGTGTTGCCACGATCAGTTAAAAAAACCTTTTCATTGCCCGATTCCAAAATTTTATCGACTGCAAATTTCATTGACCCGGCACTCAAAAATTGTCCCTTTTTGACATTAACGACCTTATTTGTTTTTGCGGCAGCAACTAGCAAATCAGTTTGCCGGCATAAAAAAGCCGGAATTTGAAGAACATCAACATATGCAGCAGCCATTTCTGCCTCATGGCTTTCATGAATATCCGTCACGGTCGGAACACCAAAGGTATTACCAACCTTTTCCAAAATTTTCAATGCCTTTTCATCACCGATACCCATAAACGAGTCGAGGCGAGATCTATTAGCCTTACGGTAAGACCCCTTAAAAATATAGGGAATATTAAGTTTATCTGTAATAGTAACAATCTTTTCAGCAATACGCAAAGCGATTTCTTCTCCTTCAATCGCACAGGGTCCCGCCATTAAAAAGAAATTCTGCGATGTCCCGTTCTTAATTTCAGGAATGTATTTGTTAATCATATAATTATAAAAAATTAATTGCCAAGCTCTGATAAAAATTTTATCCGCATCAATTGGAGATCCTCATAGCTATAGTCATCGCCTCCAAGTTCTTTCAATGCATTGTTAATTGAATCAGTCTCCGCCGTCTTAAAATAGTCGTACACCTCATCCTGACGATCCTCATCAATAATCTCGTCAATAAAATAATTGATATTTATTTTAGTACCCGCATTTACGATGGTTTCAATTTCCTTCAATATTTCCTCATAAGTAATCCCCTTAGCCGAAGCAATATCATCCAAAGCTATTTTACGATCAATATTTTGAATGATAGATACCTTTAACGCGGATTTATTCGCTGTACTCTTAATGACAAGGTCCACAGGTCTGTCAATTTCATTTTCCTCAACGTACTCTTTGATCAAGGCAATAAAGGGTGGCCCAAATTTGATCGCTTTGCCATTGCCGACACCCTGAATCTGTTTCAATTCCTCTATGCTAACTGGGTAATGCGTACACATTTCTTCGAGCGAAGGATCCTGAAAAATGACAAATGGAGGTAAAGCTTTTCCCTTTGCTATTTTCTTACGCAGGTCTTTCAACATGCCTAACAATACGGTATCTAAAGCTCCTGTACCATGCCCAGCATCGTCCGAATTTGTATGGTCGCTACCCTCTATAGGACGATTTATGACAAATTTTAGCTGATAAGGATTGGCTATATAATGCCTGCCAATATCCGTCAATTTTAAAAGACCATAATGATCAATATCTTTTTCAATAAAATTATCGAGAACAGCCTGTCTGACCAAAGACTTCCAATAGATAACGCCTTTGTCTTTCCCCTTTCCGAATAAGCGATGCTCATCATGCTTATAGGAAGACACCGGTTGATTATTTTGTCCCATCATCACGTTAATCACATGATGATCGTCAAACTTCTCTCCCTGTTCCTGAATAAATTCCAGTACATCACGCAACGATTCCTCTGCCTCAAAATATTCCTTCGCGGAACGACAGTTATCACACATGTTATTACAACCTTGTTCATCGAAATTTTCTCCGAAATAATGAAGGATCTGCTTACGACGACAAACAGCAGACTCGGAATAATCGATAACTTCTTTTAAAATCTGTGTACCAATCTCCCGTTCAGCCACAGGTTTATCTTTCATAAACTTAGTGAGTTTTTCCACGTCCTTTTCGGAGTAAAAAGCCAAACAGTAACCATCTCCGCCATCACGTCCAGCACGCCCAGTTTCCTGATAATATCCTTCCATAGATTTAGGAATATCGTGATGAATCACATAGCGAACATCCGGTTTGTCAATTCCCATACCGAAAGCAATTGTCGCCACAATCACTTCGACATCCTCCATCAGAAATTTATCTTGCGTATCCGCTCTGGTTTTAGCATCTAAGCCCGCGTGGTAAGGTAAAGCTTTAATCCCGTTTAAGTTTAAAACTTCACTAATCTCCTCCACTTTCTTACGGCTTAAGCAGTAAACGATGCCAGTTTTCCCGGATTTTGTTTTGATAAAACGAACAATCTCTTTAACGACATCTTTTTTTGGCCTTACTTCATAATATAAATTACTGCGATTAAATGATGATTTAAATAAAACAGCATCATTCATCTGTAAATTTTTACGAATATCCGACTGTACCTTCGGGGTAGCCGTGGCGGTGAGCGCAATAATTGGAATATTCGGCCCTATTTCATTAATTACCTGGCGAATTTTACGATATTCTGGTCTGAAATCGTGCCCCCATTCGGAAATACAATGCGCTTCATCAACAGCAACAAAGGATACTTTTATCTGATGTAAAAACTCCAAATTTTCTTGCTTGGCAAGCGATTCAGGAGCAACATACAGCAACTTGGTTTTTCCAGCGACCACATCATCCTTAACCCTGGTAATCTCACTCTTATTTAAAGAAGAATTCAAAAAATGAGCGATACTGTCTTCGCCACCGAATGCACGAAGTTGATCTACTTGGTTTTTCATTAAAGCTATCAGCGGAGAGATAACAATTGCGGTCCCCTCACTCATGAGTGCAGGAAGTTGGTAGCAAATTGATTTCCCCCCACCGGTCGGCATAATTACAAATGTATCTCTTCGTTGAAGAATACTCGTTATAATAGCCTCTTGATCTCCTTTAAAAGTATCAAAACCAAAAAAATCTTGTAAATTGTCGAAAAGTGATTTTTCTATTTCCATTGCGCCTTGGGCAAAAATAAGATAGATAAATGAAGAAATAATCTTGAAAAATAATCTATTTTTGCAATCTATTCTAATACATAAAAGTAAGAGTATTTTTTGTGAAAAACAACTACGAAATAAAAAATATAGCTATTCAAGCTATTCAAGAAGAAGCCAAAGCAGTAGCTGCCTTAGCCCAATATATTGATGATGATTTTGTTACCATTGTTAATCGCATATTAAATCTGCAGGGAAGAGTTGTCGTTACCGGGATTGGCAAAAGTGCTATTATTGCACAGAAGATAGTAGCAACACTAAATTCCACTGGAACACCATCAATCTTCATGCATGCAGCTGATGCTATTCATGGCGATCTCGGGATCATCCAGCAAAATGATTTAATTATTGCCATCTCCAAAAGCGGTAATACACCTGAGATTAAAGTGTTGGTTCCCTTTTTAAAGCAAACAAAGAATGTACTGATTGCTTTGGTTGGGAATACGGAATCCTATTTGGCAAAAAATGCCGACTACATCTTGAACACCACAGTCGAAAAAGAAGCATGTCCCAACAATCTGGCCCCTACCTCGAGTACAACTGCGCAATTAGCCATGGGTGATGCACTTGCTGTTGTATTACAGGAATGCCGCGATTTCACGGACAGAGATTTTGCCAAATACCATCCTGGAGGAGCATTAGGCAAAAAATTGTACTTAAGGGTGGGCGACCTGTCTGATCAGAACGGAAAACCTAGCGTCCAACAACAGGCTACTGTCAGTGATATTATCATTACCATTACACAGTTTAGACTGGGTGCCGTGGCTGTACTGGACGAAGACCGTATTGTTGGCATTATCACCGACGGCGATATACGACGAATGTTGGAAAAACATACCGATCTAGCGAGAATTACCGCCGGAGATATTATGGGAAAATCACCCAAAATCATTGATAAAAATGAACTTGCGGCAAATGCCCTTCATATTATGCGTGAAAATAACATCACGCAGCTATTGGTATCCGACAAAAATTATTATGCCGGCGTTATTCATATTCAGGACCTACTTAAAGAAGGGATAATATAACTGTAATAAAGTTGTTAGATAGGAGATTAATTGGCAATAAATACTACATTTGGCATATCAGTTGTTCTATTTTAATCATAAAGTAATATCTTAGAAGCATGAAAAAGTATATAACAATTTTAGCAGTGATCATTTCCTTTATCGGTTTTTCGTCTATGCAGGCCGGCCAAGGGGAATTTAAGTTCGAAAAAGAAACCCACGATTTTGGAAAAATACCAGCAGGCACACCCGTTTCGTATAATTTCAAATTTTCAAATACTGGTAGTGAGCCAATTATCATTTCAAACGTTGTCCCAACTTGTGGTTGTTCTGTGGCAGAATTCACAAAAACCCCGATTAAACCGGGTGAAAGTGGCACCATCAAAGTGACATATAACGCAGCTGCCAAAGCTCCATTCACAAAGAGCTTTACAGTACAATCAAATACCAAGACTCCTGTAAAGACGCTCTATATAAAGGGTATAGTGGAATAATAACACTAGAAATATAAAACGAAAAAAGCCACATCATGATGTGGCTTTTTTCGTTTTATTTTGGTTAAATTTGCACGACTAATTTTAAAAAAACTATAATGCCAGTACTATCAGAAAAGGGGCTTAATATGCCTGCGTCACCAATCAGAAAACTGACGCCGTATGCTGATCAAGCAAAAAAAGAAGGTAAGAAGATATACCACCTTAATATCGGACAGCCTGATATCCAGACGCCTGAAGTGATGCTTAATGCTTTGAAAAATATTGAGTTCAAAGTATGGGCCTACACGCCATCTGAAGGTACTGCCTCGTATCGGAACAAATTAGCTGAATATTATAATAAACTGAATTATAATATCGAGCCTACAGATATATTGGTAACAAATGGTGGCTCGGAAGCCATTACGATCGCAATGCAGGCCTGCTTGAATGAAGGCGAAGAAATTATTATTCCGGAGCCGTTCTACGCAAATTATAACGGTTTCGCCTGCTCCTCAGATGTTGTGATCAAACCTATCATGTCATACATCGAAAGCGGATTTGCCCTCCCTTCTATCGCCGAGTTTGAAAAAGTAATTACGTCCAAAACCAAAGCGATCTGTATCTGCAACCCAAATAACCCTACGGGTTATCTTTATTCCAGAGCCGAATTAGAGGCTTTACGCGAGCTTTGCTTAAAATATGATCTTTACCTCTTCTCGGATGAAGCGTATCGCGAATTCTGCTATGACGGTAGAGAGTTTATTTCTCCAATGCACTTGGAAGGGCTCGAAAATAATGTCGTTATCTTCGATACGGTATCAAAACGTTACTCTGCATGCGGTGCCCGTATTGGATGTATCATTACAAAAAATAAAGAACTATACCAAACTGCACTTAAATTTGCTCAAGCTCGCTTAAGCCCTTCTCTGGAAGGACAGATTGCAGGTGAAGCAGCTGTTGATACACCCGACAGCTATTTTGAAGCTGTGTCGAAGGAATATACAGCGCGAAGAGATACCCTTGTGAAAGGACTGAATGCCATTGAAGGGGTCTATTCCCCAAATCCTGGAGGAGCATTTTACGTCGTCGCCAAACTACCAATTGACAATGCAGACAGATTCTGCCAATGGATGCTGGAAGAATTTTCGTATAACAATGAAACAGTCATGATGGCTCCAGCTACGGGTTTCTATAGCACAGAGGGAGCTGGTATAAATGAAGTGAGACTCGCCTACGTGCTTAATCAAGTTGATCTTAATAATGCCATGATTTGTTTAGAAAAAGCACTTGAAGTTTATCCAGGACGAACAAATTAATAACAAAATTAAAGCAAGTAGGAAAGGCGGACCAGCTATGGTTCGCCTTTTTCTTTAGCCATATTTTCATTCCTTTAAAAAAATGCCCCGTGTCCTTTTTTAAAAAAAACAAAACAAATTTTTGAAGCACCTTGTTCTTATTGTAGTAACTAAAAGATATTGCATATGGATAAATTGAAGAAATTCCAATTGATGGAAAAAATAGCAAGAGAATTAGAAGATGTCCGGAATAGTCAACAAGCTGTTTTAGAAAAAATAGGCAAAATCGAAGTTGATAACATCGAGCTAGGCGATAAAAATATTGAAAAGACAATTCCTGATATCTATCAACGTACAGCAGATAATTCGGATGCTATAAAAGCTCTTCTGGAATCATTTCAAGAGCAAACAGAGGAATTCGGAGAAAAAAATAATGTGAGTAAATTATTAGAACAACAGCAAATCAATAGTGTGAAATAGTAAAATTAAAAACACATAGAAGAAAAAAAGCGGGGGAGATTCATAAATCTCCCCCGCTTTTTTTCTTCTATGCTTGAGTTTTTGCAGCTCTCGCTTTCAAATATTCTTCTTCAACAAATTGCAATTGCTGCTCAGGTGTTAAATTGGAATTATCCAATACAATTGCATCTTCTGCTTGCCGTAATGGACTTTCTGCCCGAGTACTGTCGATACGGTCACGTGTTGCTAAATTTTCAACGACTTCTTCTAAAGTCACATCTTCCCCTTTTTCGGTTAATTCAAGGTAACGCCTCGCAGCCCGAACTTTAGGATCAGCTGTCATAAAAATCTTCAGATCAGCATCGGGAAAAACGGTAGTCCCTATATCCCGGCCATCCATAATAATGTTCCTTCTGCTTCCTAGCTTTTGCTGCTGCGCAACCATCGCCACGCGAACAGCTTTAATTGCGCTTACATCACTCACTTTATCCGAAATATACATCTGACGAATCTCTTCAGATATATCCTCATCATTTAAATGAATTTCCGTCTTTATTGCATTGGGTATAAAATCGATATGGATATCTTTCAGCGCGCTTTCAATAGTTGCCTGGTCATCCAGGGCGATGTTATGACGGATAAAATAGAGCGTAACGGCTCTATACATTGCACCGCTGTCAATAAACGCAAATTTCAGTTTCTTTGCTAAAGATTTGGCTAATGTGCTTTTACCACACGATGAAAATCCGTCTATTGCGATAATGAAATTGTGACGCCCACTCATTATTCGTTTCCTCCTATAATTACACCCGGCTGATTCACCAACGGAACTTTCATCAGGTTGCCATCTACTATGCTTTCGGGCAAGAAGATGTATTTCTTATCGTAAATGATGTTGTCGATATAGAAACTCACCCAATATTCGTTTGTCAAACCAAAAACCTGCTCGTCTATTGCTTCCACACGATCAAAAGATTTAGCGGCTATATTTCCTATAAAATGGCGTAAAGTAGTGGTAGTAACCTGACGTCCATCCTTTTCGCCATAGCCTTTTGAGCTGATCAACACATTCTGAATTGCGATGTTCTTATCATTAATTACATAAACGGTCCAGTTTTTTGTCTCTACGGTCTCGCCTTCCAAAACAACGGCGATCATAATGTCTTTGACAATATTTTCAGGCAAATCTGCTTTCATCCTTATTTAGACTTTGTAGTTTTCTTAGCCGGAGCCTTCTTTGCGGGAGCTTTTTTAGCTACGCTTTTCTTTTCTGTTGCTTTTGCTTTAGTAGCTTTACCTTTCGGTGCATCAGCCTCAGCCCATTTCAACACATCAGCATACGTTATTTTTTCAATTTCCGTCCCTTTAGGGATTTTCAAATTTTGCTTACCAAAACGAATGAATGGCCCCCATCTGCCCTGCTCAATTTGAGCTTCCTCATTTTCATCAAATACGCGAATGACTTTTTCTATATCTTTTTGACGCTTGTCTTTAATAATCTGTATTGCTTCTTCCTCAGTCACGTCCAAAGGATCCAATCCTTTCGGTATAGAATAAAAAGCCGAATTGTGCCGGATATAAGGTCCAAATCGACCCACCGCAACAGTCATCTCCTTATCCTCAAATAAACCAACTTTTTTAGGCAATTTAAAGAGCTCCATGGCATCCTCAAAAGTGATGGTTTCAATCATCTGCCCTTTACGTAAAGAAGCAAAGCGGGGCTTCTCCTCGTCGTCCGGAGAACCAATCTGTACCAATGGACCAAACTTACCGATACGAACCGAAACGGGTTTTCCCGAAACCGGATCGACGCCAAGTTCACGCTCATTATTCGCACGATCAGCATTTTCTAAAGTATCCTCTACTTCAGAATGAAATGGCCCATAGAAATCATGCAACATTTTTGTCCATTCCGTCAAACCATGCGCAATATCATCAAACTCTTTTTCGACATTAGCCGTAAAGTGAAAATCTACAATGCCATTGAAATGTTCAACCAAAAAATCATTCACCACAACACCGATATCCGTTGGGAACATTTTTCCTTTCTCAGCACCAGTAATTTCGGTTTTTGTGACTGCCGTTAATTCAGCATCCTTCAATGTCAGTACACGGTAATCACGCGATTTACCTTCACGCTCTTCTTTCACGACATAACCGCGATTTTGAATTGTGGAAATAGTAGGTGCATATGTTGAAGGACGACCAATCCCTAATTCCTCCAATTTTTTCACCAAAGCGGCTTCTGTATATCGTGCAGGAGGGCGTGTAAACCGCTCCGTTGCTGACATACTTTTCAAAGTCAATGGTTGACCGGCAGTTAACGGTGGAAGGATAGCATTATCACTATCTTCATCCACAGTATTTTCCTGATCGTCATCCAAAGATTCCATATAAACTTTTAGAAATCCATCAAACTTCATCACCTCTCCCGAAGCACTCAAATCTTCTGAGCGCGTTGATATGGAAATCTTTGCCAACGTACGTTCAAACTCAGCCTCACTCATTTGCGATGCGATAGCTCTTTTCCAAATAAGTTCGTACAACCTCTTCTCAGAAGCATCCCCATCGATGGTATGCTCGGAAAAATAGGTCGGACGGATAGCTTCGTGTGCCTCCTGTGCACCCGATGTCTTCGTTTTATATTTTCTGACCTTATGATATTGGTTACCATAAGCAGATTTAATTTCTTTTTCAGCCGCCTCAATTGCCGTATCGCTTAAATTGACAGAATCGGTACGCATATAGGTAATCCGCCCCGACTCATATAGCCTTTGAGCGACCTGCATTGTGCGCGCTACAGAAAATCCAAGTTTTCTACTGGCTTCCTGCTGTAATGTTGACGTTGTAAACGGAGCCGATGGCGAACGTTTGGCAGGTTTTGTTTCTAAATTTTTGACAGAAAACAAGGCTGATTTACAATCTTCCAAAAATTTGGTAGCCTCCGCTTCCGTAGCAAAACGCTGTGGAAGCTCAGCTTTGAAACTATCTTTAACTTTTCCAGTATGAAAGAACGCTACAATCTTAAAGGCAGCCTCTGGCTCAAATTTATTGATCTCACGTTCACGATCAACAATTAAACGAACTGCAACAGATTGTACTCGTCCTGCAGACAATGAAGGTTTAACTTTCTTCCAAAGAACTGGAGATAACTCGAAACCAACCAACCGATCCAACACGCGCCGGGCCTGCTGAGCGTTAACAAGGTTATAGTCTATTTTACGAGGATTGTCAATAGCTTTTAGAATAGCTGGCTTCGTAATTTCATGAAAAACGATTCTTTTCGTACTCTCATCTTTCAATCCTAATGTCTCAAATAAATGCCATGAAATCGCTTCTCCTTCGCGGTCCTCATCGGATGCTAGCCAAACAGTTTCAGCAGCTTTAGCCAATTTCTTCAGTTCACTTACAACAGCCTTTTTATCGGATGGAACTTCATACTTTTGTTCGAAATTATTTTCGGTGTTAATCGCATCATCGGTTTTCACCAAGTCGCGAATATGTCCATAACTCGACTTAACCAAAAAATCCTTTCCTAAATATCCTTCTATCGTTTTCGCTTTCGCTGGAGACTCAACTATCAATAAATTTTTCGCCATCTAATTTGAGATTTGTGCAAATAAAGGCAATTCTGAAAGGAATGGCAATAATTTATTGCAAAAAAGACAAAAAAAATAGATTTCATAACGATAATCGCCAAATCCCGCTGAAAGCAAAGGCCTCATTCCCCTATTCGACCAATACAAATAACAGACCGCACTACAGCAATTTGCTACCATCAAACATTACGATTCCATCAGCCGCTGATAAAACAGATTTGTACCAGGCTAATTAGCCTCAAAAAATGTGTTAAACACCTGCAAAACGAAATTTCTCAGCGATCTAAAAGACATAAAAAATAAGATATATCCGTATATTTGCACCTTCGAAAGGGCAATACAACAACCTTCCCTATTCTTTTAAATATGATAGACAATGAAAAGTAGTTTTCTCAAATTTGCCATTTTGGGCACATTATTACCATTTGTATCTTGTTCAGCCAGGAAAGAGTCTGTAAAAGCAAACTCAGACAATTTCCCTAAACTAAGTTTGGAAGCCCATCGGGGGGGCCGGGGACTCTATCCTGAAGAGTCTATCGCTGCAATGAAAAACGCGATAGACATCGAAAAAGTGACCACGCTAGAAATGGATTGCCATATCACCAAAGATCGCAAAGTGATCGTTTTTCACGATGACTATCTCAATCCCCAATTTGTATTGAAACCCAACGGTGCTGAAATTTCAGAAAAAGAGAAACCTTTAAAAGTTTATAACATGCTTTATCGAGATTTGATTAAATATGATATTGGATCTAAATTTTATAAAGCATTTCCGCAACAGAAAAAACAAGTGACACGTATCGCAAAACTGTCAGATCTTATTGATAGTACCGAAGCATATGCTCAACACAAAAGAAACGCTCCGATTTTCTACAACATCGAGGTTAAAAGTAAAGACGGTAAAGATGGTATCTTGCATCCTCGACTAGAAGAGTTTGTCGACCTAATCATTCAGGTTATCACAGATAAAAAAATCGCAACAAGAACCATCATTCAGTCATTTGACAGTAGAGCAATTAAATACCTACACAAGGCTTACCCACAGATCAGGGTGTCCTACCTCATTGATGGAGACGAACGCAAAAATGTCCAACAAACAATTACGGAGCTCGGTTTTACACCCTATATTATAAGCCCACAATATAAAATCGTGACAAACGATTATATTAAACAATGCCATAAGGCTGGCATCAAAGTAATTCCTTGGACGGTCAATACCAAAGAAGAAATAGAACAATTAAAAACGATGAAAGTGGATGGCATCATCAGCGATTATCCCAATTTGTTTCAATAAACAGATCGCTCGCATAAAATACTCAAAAAATTGAGCGCTCAACGATCTTCACCATTGAACAAAACAACGTCCGGATTAAAATTTATTTTACCCGGACGTTGTTTCTTTTAGCGCCTGCTCTATATAATCCTTTCCTTTTTGAACGAGAAATTCAGTCCGATGATAATCCCACAAATTACAGATATTATAAGGTATGTCAACAACGACGTCCGGGCGATACAAGTCGACTATCATCTGACTCATTTTCCTGCGCATCACATAGTAAGACGCCTGCAGGATATCCAATGAATTTGACGTCTTCGGATCGAGTTTTTTGATGACAGAATATTGTTTGTCTGGTTTCGATTCAAGATTAACCGCAATGATTAAATTTTCTTTCCTTGTCACATGATTTATGGGTAATGGATTCAGTACACCACCGTCAACATACACATGCTTGTTTTCTTCCACCGCCGTAAACACTGCCGGGATGGCGATGGAAGCCCGAATAGCATCATACATGCTCCCAAAATCCAGCACGACCTCCTTTTCGTAATTGAGATCCGTAGCCACAGCTTTGAACAAAATTGGAAATGTCTCTATATTACCATCAGGGATGACGGACTTTAATGCGTTGAACACCTTTACCCCCTTCATCATGCCCAATCCTCTCCAGCTAAAATCCATCATGTTAAAGACCGACTTCTTCGTCAACCGAAGCATCCAATCTTCTAAAAGATCCATCTTTCCTTGCGCATAAATTCCGCCAACGAGTGCACCTATAGAGCATCCAACAACCTCATTTATCTCAAAACCAAGCTCTTCCAACCGCCTGATGATGCCAATATGTACCAGTCCTCTAGCACCGCCGCCGCCCAGGACGAGAGTAACTTTACGATTCAAAAAAGATTTCTCTAACATGGATAAACATTAAATAATAATCTGTTGACATTCGAAAAACAATGTAAACAGATTATCATCGTTATTATATGTATTTTTGATTACAATATACGCAGTAAAAAAAGAAATATGAAAATAGAAATTTGGTCGGACATCATTTGTCCATTTTGTTATATTGGTCTGACAAAGCTCGAAATGGCACTTCAGGAATCCGCAAATAAGCCTGCGGCTGAAATTATCTGGAAATCTTATCAGCTTAACCCCGACTATCCCGAAGATGCACCGGCAATACCTACTTATGACTATCTCGTACAAACGAAAGGAATGAGTATAGATGATGTGGTTGCAATGACATCACAACTCAGTGCACAGGGAAGGGAGCTGGGAATTGCCCTGAATTTTGACAAAGCCGTTGTCGTAAATACACGAAAAGCGCATCGCCTGATCCATTTTGCCCAAGGCCACCAAAAAGGTACGCCAATTAAGAAAGCGTTGTTTAAAGCGCATTTCACAGACGGCCTAAATATTAATGACAACCAGGTTCTTACGCATATTGCGACTCAATACGAACTTCCTGCTTATGCAATTCAAAACTTGCTCGAATCGGATGAGTTTGCTTACGATGTTGCGCAAGATATCCAAGAAGGCGTTAACTTAGGACTGCGGGGAGTTCCCTTCTTTGTATTCGACCGAAAATATGCCATCCCCGGAGCACAGCCCATGGAAGTTTTTAATAATACCATAAATGAATGCTTAGCAAGCCAATCTGCTCCGCTGCAACAAAGAGGTGAAGAAGGCCCTTCATGTGATCCTGAAACAGGAAAATGTGAATAAAGAAAGAAAAAAATCTTGTTTAATTTTACTATTTTCGCAAGCTTATAACGACAAACAAATTTGGTATAAATGCAGTTAACCAAACTAGAAATTAAAGGATTTAAGAGTTTCGGAGATAAAATCACGATCAACTTCAATGACGGTGTCACAGCGATTGTTGGCCCCAATGGATGCGGAAAATCCAATGTGGTCGATGCAATACGCTGGGTACTCGGAGAGCAGAGTACGAAGATGCTGCGCTCCGATAAAATGGAAAATATTATTTTCAACGGGACAAAAAATAGAAAGCCCGCAAATCTTGCAGAGGTATCGTTGACCTTCAATAATAACAATAATATTTTACCAACTGAATTCTCCACAGTTACTGTCACCCGAAAATTATTCCGAAACGGCGATAGTGAATATCGGTTGAATGATGTGAAATGTCGTTTAAAAGATATTACTGATTTGTTTCTGGATACCGGTGTGGGCGCGGATAGTTATTCCATTATTGAATTGAAAATGATTGACGAAATCATCAATAATAAAGATAACTCTCGTCGAAACCTATTTGAAGAAGCATCCGGAATTTCGAAATATAAAGTACGTAAAAAACAAACCCTAGCGAAATTAAGAGATACCGAAGCCGATCTTAGTCGTGTGGACGACCTGCTTTTTGAAATCACAAAAAACCTTAAATCGTTAGAGAATCAAGCTAAAAAAGCAGAGAAATACACCTTACTCAAGTCAGAATACCGACAGAGCAGTATCGATCTGGCCTATTATAAAATCGCAGATTTCTCGACAGAACTAGAACGGCTTCAGACACAAGAATCCAAAGTCCAAAAAGATGCACAAAATGCACAGCAGAATATCTTGCATGCGGAAAATGAACTCCAATCGCTCCGTCAAACAAATTTAGAGCAGGAAAAAAACCTGTCGGTACAGCAGAAAACGACACAGGAATTCGTAAATAAAATTCGTGGTTACGAATCTGAAAAAAAGATCAAAAACGAAAAGATTAAAAATCTCCAAGATAAAGAAAATCGTCTAAGCATCGATATTAACAGCGACAAACAACAACTTAATCACGTAGTCTATACCATTAAGCGATTAAATGAAGAGTTATTTGACGAACAAAATAAACTGGACGGATTAAAAAGTAACCTGGAGTCGAATAAATCAGAAGTTGAAGAACTGAGAGGGCAGCAACAATCTGCAAAAGGAAAGCTTGATATTTTTAATAAAAGTAACGCCGATTTACAAGCAAAGATCTATAAATTGGAAAAAGATCTTGCCGTATTTACGATACAGAAAGAGGCTCTTTTACAAGAACTAATTCGCAATAGTGAGGATACCGAAGCGAAAGAAAATGAATTACAACAGTTCAATTCCGCTGTTGTAGAGCTGGAAGGTCGTGTAGAAGCACAGCAATTACAGTACGATGCGGCAAATCAACTGGAAGAAGAGCTTCAGGGGCAAATCAGTCAATGTCAAGCAAACTTAGAAGAATTCAAAGCCCAACTTGCTAAGGACCTTCGTCTGGTAGATGCGAAACAAAACGAATATAATCTGACAAAATCTCTCGTTGACAATTTAGAAGGTTTTCCAGACTCCATCCGTTTTTTAAAGAAAAATGCAGGCTGGAAAAAACAACCTCCGCTTCTTTCAGATGTATTGTTTTGTCAGGAAGATTACCGAGTGGCTATCGAGAATTACCTCGAGCCCATTATGAACCATTATGTTGTCGATACACAACAGGATGCTGTTCAAGCCATTCAGCTACTAAGCGACGCCGCAAAAGGACGCGCAAATTTCTTTGTTTTAGATGCAATAACGACGACTCCTACCCCACCTCCTATACCGAATAATAATTTGATGTCGGCCTTGGATGTGATTACAGTAGACGAAAAGTACACGTCTTTGTGCACCTTACTGCTCCAACAGGTTTTCATCCTTAAACATGAGCATGAAAAAGAACTGGATGAGAAACTTCCCGAATCAGGACAGGTAATTTTGCAAAAAAACGGACGTTATGCAAAACATCATTTGGGTCTGTCAGGTGGATCTGTAGGACTGTTTGAAGGAAAACGTATTGGCAGAGCTAAAAACCTCGAAGTACTATCCCAAGAGATCAAGACAATCAACCAAGAAATTGTAAAACTTGAAAATAAGATAACGGCCGAAACAGCTCGTCTAGAAACCTTAAGAGGCAATTCCCAGAAAGAGCTGATCAATGAGTTGCGCTTTCAGTTCAACCGGCTCAATAATGAATTAATTACCGTCAAAACAAAGCAAGAGCAATATCAAACTTTCATCAGCAACTCCCAAACACGCAAAAAAGATATTGAGGAGAAGATTACAGCGATCGAGTCGAATTTAAAAATTACTGAGCCCCAAATACAAAACTTACGCCTAGAGAAGGAACAGAGCGTTATCGAGTTAGCGCTACTGCAAGATCAATTTCATGAAATCTCTGAAATACTCAACGAAAAATCGACTGTATATAATCAAGAGAATATTGCTTACCACCAACAGTTAAACAAAGTTTCTAATATCACCAAAGATCTGGAATTTAGAGAAACACAAAAAGACGACCACGAAATTCGTATAGAAAAAAATAGTGTAGAACTGGTTGAAGTGCAATCAGCGCTGCGCACCACCATTCCATTTGAGGACGATGAAGATCAAGATCTTATCGCCATGTACGAGCAGAAGATCGCATTAGAAGATGGACTGAAAGAATTGGAAGACAGCTATTATGCAGATAAGCAAAAAATCAATAACCTAGAAGATTCGTTAACGCAATTACGCCGTTCGAAAGAACAAAGCGATTTCCTTGTTTCCGAAATTAAAGATAAAAAAACAAGCCTTCAAATTGATTTGAATGCGTTAAAAGAACGCCTTTCCGTCGAATTCAACATTGAACTTAAAGACCTAATCGATCGAGAGGATGTACCTCAGCTTATAGAAGACCAAGCTACACTGGCGGCAAAATGTAGTAAACTCAAAAAACAGCTTGACGAATTCGGTACCATCAACCTGATGGCCAAAGAGGCTTTCGATGAGATGAATGAACGTTATGATTTCATCAATAAAGAGAAAGCAGATTTGATCGAAGCAAAAGGTTCTTTGATGGCAACGATCAAAGAAATCGACGACACCGCTAAAGTTCAGTTCATGTTTACATTCGATGCAGTAAGAAATAATTTTGTCAAAGTATTCCGATCGTTATTTAACGAAGAAGATAGCTGTGATCTGATCTTGACAGACCCAAGCAATCCTTTGGATTCAGATATCGATATTATCGCTAGACCAAAAGGGAAAAGACCATTGTCTATTAATCAGCTATCGGGTGGCGAGAAAACATTGACTTCTACTGCCTTGCTATTCTCACTATATCTTTCCAAGCCAGCGCCATTTTGTATATTCGATGAGGTGGATGCTCCTTTGGACGATACCAACATCGATAAATTCAACAATATTATCCGGGATTTCTCTAAAAACTCACAATTTATAGTGGTCTCGCACAATAAGAAAACAATCGCAAGCACAGATATCATTTATGGAGTTACCATGGTAGAACAAGGTGTATCTCGAGTAGTGGCTGTGGATCTACGGGAAGTGGCCTGACAACACAAAACAATATCTTAAAACAATGGCCGGGACTATAAATCTCGGCCATTGTTTTTTAATCAATCTTCAAATCCAGTACGATCGCTTATCTATTTGAAAGAAACATAATGCAATACCTAAACATATTCAACAATCCTATCTTGCGGCTATTGATAAATTATAATTAAATAGAAAGCCCAGAGTGGGGAACTCTGAGCTTTCGTTAGCCATATATTAACCTATTTATGAAAAGTATTTGTAGTAAAAACGATGCTTTTTTCTAATCATTATGTCGACAATATCCGTTTAACATTTTTTAACATTTAAGACATTCGCATGATAGCTAAAACACTAGCTCTCAAGGATACCGTCTGATTGTTAAAAAAAAAATAAAGCTCGAAGTGGGGAACTCCGAGCTAACCTAACCAATTATTAACCTAAATTTATGAAAAGTCTAATCTATTTGAACATCCATTTGGTGTTCTGATTAAGAAACGTAATGTAGCCATATATTAGTATTACAAACATTAATTTTATTTGAAATTTGACATTTTTTAACAATTCAATAAGTAACTTTAATAAAAACGATCGCTTAAATAAATATCCTATGGCAGAATACGATTTAAATGAACTTCAGAAGATCCACGAAAACAAAGATGTTTTAAATTACCTGGAGCAACATGGCATTCTTGAAATAAAAAAGTTCAACGATGTTTACGATTATGAAAAAGAGCTCTATGAACTACAGGTCAAGTTGTTGAAGCTCCAATACGAAATCAATGAAAAAGGGAAGCGGGTACTAATTATTTTTGAAGGTAGGGACGCTGCTGGCAAAGGCGGCACAATAGGCCGCGTAGCTCAATATTTAAATCCTAAAAAGATTCGCATTGTCGCTTTACCGAAGCCAACCGAAGAAGAATCCGGACAGTGGTATTTTCAACGCTATATCAAACAGCTTCCTAATGCCGGAGAAATTGTAATTTTCGACAGAAGTTGGTATAACCGTGCTGTAGTTGAACCCGTATTTGGATTCTGCACCAAAGAGCAACACGAATTATTTATGAGTCAGGTTCCAGAATTTGAAAAACAATTAATTGACGATGGAATCATTGTCATCAAGTTATTTCTGAGCATCAGCAAAGAAGAGCAGGCCGAAAGGTTAAGAGAGCGTCAGGAAGATATTCTTAAGCGATGGAAAATAGGAACGCTCGACCAACAGGCACAGGAAAAATGGGATATTTACACCAATTATATTGAAAACCTCTTTAAGAAAACAGGATCAAAAAAATCACCCTGGTTTGAAATTGTTAAAGACAATAAGAAAAAAGCGCGATTGGCGGCTATTAAGCTTATTATCAATACCCTTGTCGGAAGCGAACAGGAGCAAGTAGATTCTTTCGTTAAAAAACACGATTAAAGATTTTCATCCCCACCAAAAAAAATCGTACAACAAAAAGAGAAATCCCATGTTTACTCTTTTTGTTGTACGAATGCAAACTTAATTAAACGAGGACACTACGGTCAATCTTAGGACCTGCCGCGAGAACTGTCTCTGGCATCTCGTTATTAAATTTTTCAAAGTTTGCTATGAATAGTTTCGCCAAGCGTTTTGCCTGCATATCATAAGCCTCATCGTTATTCCATAATCCCCGGGCATTCATGATTTGCTCGGGAACATATGCTCCGCAACTGGTCGGATAATCTAAGCCAAAAATATCGTGTCTATTAAACTGAGATTCTAATAATGAACCATCGATTGCGGCTCGGATTAACGTTCTCGTATAGGCAAGTTTAATTCGTCGCCCTATTCCATAAGGACCTGCAATCCAGCCTGTATTCACTAACCAGACTTTGATATTACGATTCTGTTCAAGTTTTGAACGCAGCAACGCTGCATATTTCGCGGGATGAAGCGGCAAAAATGCCTGTCCAAAGCAAGTTGAAAATGCAGCCATAGGTTCCTTTACTCCCACTTCTGTACCTGCAACCTTCGCTGTATAGCCACTTACAAAATGATAGACAGCCTGGTCGGTAGACAACAATGAAATTGGCGGAAGTACACCAAAGGCATCTGCTGTCAAGAAAAAAATATGAGCCGGCTCATTAGCAATACCGCTTATTTCAGCATTTTCCATGAAGTCTATTGGATAAGACACGCGCGTATTCTCGGTTTTACTGATGTCATTGTAATCAGGTTTATCCTGCTCATCCAAAACCACATTTTCCAGCAGCGAACCAAAACGAATGGCATGATAGATCTCCGGTTCCTTATCGGCTGTTAGACCAACGCATTTTGCATAACAACCTCCTTCAAAATTAAAAACTCCCCGTTCACTCCAACCATGCTCATCGTCCCCAATTAACCGCCTGTTTTTATCAGCAGACAGTGTCGTCTTTCCAGTACCCGAAAGCCCAAAAAACAATGCAGTATCCCCATCTTTGGAAGTATTGGCTGAACAGTGCATAGAAAGGACGTTATGCTCGAATGGTAAAATAAAATTCAATATCGAAAAAATACTCTTTTTAATTTCCCCCGTGTAACCCGTCCCAGCAATCAATACAATTTTCTTCGTAAAATCAATTGCAACAAAATTTTCGTTAAGGATACCATATGCATGCGGATCTTTAATAAACAAGGTCGGAGCAGCTAAGATAGACCAAGGTGGCCGAACTTCTTGATTTTGCTCCTGACGTAAAAACAAGTTGTTGGCAAATATACTTTGATAAGCTGTCTCTGTTACAACACGGATACCAATTTGATAAATCGGATCGGCACCCGCAGCGCAATCTCTTATGTAGATATTTCGCTCAGCCAAGTGAGAGGCTACCAGCGAAAATAGCGCCTCAAAATGATCCGGAGACATCCGTTGATTGATTTCCCCCCACCAGACGCTGTCTTTAGTTAAAGAGTCCTCTACAAGGAAGCGATCCTTTGGCGACCTCCCCGTAAATTTTCCCGTATCAGCGGCAAGCGCTCCTGTATCAGAAAGCCTCCCCTCTTGATTTGCCAAAGCATGTTGAACCAATTCAGAAACGGGTAATTGATAAAATACACTTTTCGTGCTATCAATTTTCAAATATTTCAAATCAGGCGCGTTTCCAATGTTACCCTTTTTCATATTTTTTGTTTGTTTTAAAATGTGCTCAAATTTAAAGGCAATTTTCGCTAAAAACAAAACATAATTATCTAAAAATCAAGCTTATTGTACAAAAAACACAAAATCAAAACACTAACTATCAATCACTTACACAGATAAAATAAATTACATTTTTTAGCATATTTTTTTAGCAATTCAAGTTATGCTAATTAAAAAATATAATTTATTTTTCGTAAATTGTTCCATTCTTTACATATATTAATAAGAGTAAAATTTTGAGCTTAAGCAAACGTTGATTATGCAAAACAGCAAACAATGGTTATACGTACTGGTCAAAAAGTAAATACAAAATAAGAAGATGAAATTATATGCTATAGAAACGGGGTTCTTTAAACTCGATGGTGGTGCTATGTTTGGTGTGGTCCCTAAAAGCATCTGGAATAAAACAAACCCGGCCGATTCAAACAATATGTGTACCTGGGGAAATCGTCTGCTTCTCATCGAGGATAGTAATCGATTAATGCTAGTCGACACTGGCCTTGGAGACAAACAAAATGAAAAATTTTTTAGCTATTATTACCTTCATGGTGATGCGACATTAGACAAATCACTAAAAAATATTGGATTTGACAGAAATGACATCACCGATGTTATCCTTACCCACCTACATTTCGATCATTGTGGTGGTGCCATAGCGCGAGAAGGTGATCAACTTGTTCCAGCCTTTAAAAACGCTCATTTTTGGAGTAATGCAGACCATTGGTCTTGGGCAACTAATCCCAACCCCCGGGAGAAGGCTTCTTTTCTAAAAGAGAATATTCTTCCGATACAAGAAAGCGGACAATTAAAGTTTGTTGAAGATGTACACAATCCGTTCGGAAGCGATATCAGCATGCGCTATTCAAATGGCCACACAGAATCCATGATGTTACCTCAGGTCCAATACAAAGGAAAGACAATGCTGTATATGGCAGATTTACTCCCTTCGGTAGGTCATATACCTATTCCCTACGTGATGGGATATGATGTACGTCCGTTAGTTACTATGGAAGAACGCCATAGCTACTGGAACGAAATAGTAGATAACGAATATATCCTGTTTTTCGAACACGATTCAGTTCACGAATGCTGCACACTACAACGTACCGAGAAAGGGATACGGGTAAAAGATATCTTTAAGTTGGACGAAATTTGAGGTGTACCTCGGTATAGTGAAAAAACCATATAAAAAAACAGGCTACTTTAAAGTTAGCCTGTTTTTTTATATGGTTTTAAAACCTAAAGCCTAAAGCCCAGTAGTTTTCAAAAAACCAGATCTGTTGCGACGCCTTGTCTACCCCTCTTCTTCCAGTTGTACGAATGTTGGTTAGATCAGTCCATCCAGTTTTAAAATTTCCTTGAAGATACAGCCCTTTGTAAAACCGATAGTGCAGACCAACTTTCGCCGAAGCGCCATAACCAGAAATGTTCCAAAAGTGGTTTGCTCCCTCACCAAAAAGATGAACCTCCGAACGCGGGATTAGTAAGCCTACATCTACACCAGATTCCATTGTCAGCACCTGTTGGCCCTTTCGATTGTTGATGATATCATCGTAACGCTCCAAGCCCACCGAAGCAAAATTATAACCGTCGGTGTGTTCAAATGTTAGCATAGCGGAATCTACCGTAATCAATTCACCATTATATTGACCGGCACGGTTTCCAGTCGGGATACCTGGATTAGAAATCTCTTCACCAATAAAACCTGAAATCTTTACCTGTTGAGGTATATCGACGACATATTTCATGTGGTCCCATCCCAATGAAATGGAATAATTATCTTTGATATAATAACCAAAATGAAGGTTAAATTGCGGGATCGTCAACCGACTTGGATCAAAATAAGTCGAACCAAATTTAGTTGGGCGATCGGCAGCTTTTACATCGTGAAGAATAAAATCATAATTGGGACCTGTGAAATGAATATCAGATTTTGCATAGGAAGAGAAGTTATACCCCCAAAAGAAAAAGAATTTCCCTTTATTACTTTCGGTTCTCAAATTTTTTGGTTTGAAAATACTCTTTCCTATTTCGGGATTTTCTTGTGCAAATAAAGCCGAAACGCTCAATGCAAGCGCTCCAATTGTTAAAAATATTTTTCTCATATCAGTGCTAAAAACGTTGGGCAAAAGTACCGGCATTCTATTTTATAAGCAAATAAATTCAATGAGAATTAGTAAAATATGACGAAGATCACAGAAATGTCATTCCAAAACAAAATAAAAAAGCCGCTTTACACGAAAGCGGCTTTTTTTGTATGCTAATCAGCACTATTGTGCTTGATTTTTGCGAATTATATTTAAGGCGCCACCAGCTTTAAACCACTCAATCTGTTGTGCATTGTACGTATGGTTTGCCAAGATCTCCTCTTGTGTTCCATCATCGTGGTGCAATACCAGCGTTAAGGGCTTACCTGGAGCAAATTCAGTTAAACCGATAATATCGATGGTATCGTTTTCCTGAATTTTATCATAATCGTCCTTATTTGCAAAAGTCAATCCCAACATTCCTTGCTTTTTCAAATTTGTCTCATGAATACGGGCGAAAGACTTAACCAATACCGCACGAACACCCAAATGACGAGGCTCCATTGCAGCATGCTCACGAGATGAACCTTCCCCATAGTTTTCGTCGCCAACGACAACTGAACCAATACCATGTGCTTTATAGTCACGTTGTGTTGCTGGCACAGGGCCATACTCGCCTGTCAATTGATTTTTAACATTATCTGTTTTCTCATTGAAGAAATTTACCGCACCGATCAACATATTATTTGAAATGTTATCCAAATGTCCACGGTATTTCAACCAAGGGCCAGCCATCGAAATATGGTCTGTCGTACATTTCCCCTTCGCTTTAATCAATAATTTCAAACCCTTCAAATCAGTGCCTTCCCATGCCGCAAAAGGTTGCAATAATTGGAGGCGGTCGGACGTAGGCGCCACATCAACGACAACGGAACTACCGTCAGCAGCCGGTGCTTGGTAACCCGGATCATCTACGGCGAATCCTCTGGTAGGTAATTCGTCCCCTACCGGTGGATCCAATTTCACCTGCTCACCTTTATTATTCGTCAACGTATCCGTCACTGGGTTGAAGCCCAGATCGCCAGAAATTGCAATTGCCGCTACCAGCTCAGGAGAAGCCACAAATGCATAGGTATTAGGATTACCATCCGCACGTTTCGCAAAGTTACGATTGAATGAGTGAACGATGGTATTTTTCTCTTGTTTATCAGCCCCTACACGATCCCACATACCAATACATGGACCACAAGCATTCGTAAATATCGTTGCATTCAGGTCTTCAAATGTTTTCAGCAAACCATCACGATCAGCTGTAAAACGAACTTGTTCTGACCCCGGATTTATACCAAATTCAGCTTTAGTAATCAAACCTTTATCAACAGCTTGTTTTGCTATAGAGGCGGCACGTGACAAATCTTCATAGGATGAGTTTGTACATGAACCGATCAATCCCCATTCCACTTTTAAAGGCCAGCCATTTCTTTCAGCCTCTTCACGCATCCGAGACACTGGCGTATACAAGTCTGGTGTAAAAGGACCGTTGAGCGATGGCTCTAATTCGGATAGATTAATTTCGATGAGCTGATCAAAATACTGTTCTGGATTAGCATAAACTTCAGCATCCGCTGTCAAATGTTGTTTAATCGCATTTGCCGCGTCAGCGACTTCGGCACGTCCCGTAGCACGTAGGTAGCGCTCCATGGATTCGTCATAACCGAAAGTCGAAGTTGTCGCACCAATTTCAGCACCCATGTTACAAATGGTTCCCTTACCTGTACAAGATAGCGACTCTGCTCCCTCGCCAAAATATTCCACAATCGCTCCAGTTCCACCTTTTACGGTCAAGATACCAGCAACTTTAAGGATAACATCTTTGGCAGCAGCCCATCCGCTTAACTTACCAGTCAATTTAACACCGATTAATTTCGGGAATTTCAGCTCCCATGGTAGTCCAGCCATCACATCACAGGCATCAGCACCGCCGACACCAATAGCAACCATACCCAAACCACCGGCATTAACCGTATGTGAGTCTGTACCGATCATCATTCCCCCCGGAAAAGCATAGTTTTCCAAAACAACCTGGTGAATAATACCTGCTCCGGGTTTCCAAAAACCGATACCATACTTATTAGAAACAGAACTCAAAAAGTTAAATACTTCAGAGCTTTCATTTTTAGCACGGGCCAAATCCTTATCTGCCCCTTCCTTTGCCTGAATCAAGTGATCACAGTGAACGGTAGAAGGAACTGCAACTTTGGGACGTCCAGCTTGCATAAATTGCAATAACGCCATCTGAGCAGTAGCGTCCTGCATAGCAACGCGATCAGGGGCGAAGTCAACATAAGAAACGCCACGCTTATAATCCTCAGTAGCATTGCCATCCCAAAGGTGTGCATACAATATTTTCTCAGATAAAGTCAAAGGTTTATTAACCACCTGACGAGCAGCAGCAATGCGCTCGTCATAACGGCTATAGACCTTTTTAATCATATCAATATCAAAAGCCATATCTCTCTAATTTATTTGTTTAATTAAGTTACTAAACACTAATTATTACTATTTTGTCGGAATAGGTGCAAATTTTGTCAAGTTAATTCCTTCGACAGCAGCTTTATATTCGTCAATGTTCGGAATACGACCCAAGATAGCTGATAACACAACTACAGGAGTCGATGCCAGCAAAGACTCTCCTTTCTTACCGTCTCTGTCCTCCACGACACGACCTTGGAATAAACGTGTTGAAGTCGCCATGACTGTATCCCCTTTTGCGGCTTTCTCCTGATTACCCATACAGAGGTTACAACCCGGGCGCTCTAGATACATAATATTCTCATATTCTGTACGTGCAGTACTTTTAGGTAGTGCATCGCTAAATTCAAATCCAGAGTATTTTTGCAGGAATTCCCAGTCGCCCTCTGCTTTCAACTCATCAATAATATTATAAGTGGGGGCTGCGACGACCAAAGGAGCCTCAAAAGTAACTGCGCCTTTTTGTTTTTCAATGTTCTTCAACATTTTAGAAACGATCTTCAAATCGTCTTTGTGAACCATACACGAACCGACGAAACCTAAATCTACTTTTTTGTTTCCACCGTAGTAAGAAAGGTCGCGAATCGTATCGTGTGTATAACGTTTGGAAACGTCTGCATTATTCACATCTGGGTCAGCGATCATCGGTTCTTCAATGATATCCAGATCAATAACAACTTCAGCATAATATTTCGCATTTGTATCCGGAGTTAAAGCAGGCTTAGCGCCAGATTTAATTTCCTCAATACGTTTGTTAGCCTTCTCAATTAAGCCCTGCAAAACATTGTTTTTGTTTTCCATGCCTTTATCGATCATAATCTGAATACGTTTTTTAGCGATCTCCAAGGATTGGATTAAGGTATCATCTTGCGAGATACAAATGGAAGCTTTCGCTTTCATTTCTGCTGTCCAGTCTGTAAATGTAAACGCCTGATCAGCCAAAAGCGTACCAATGTGAACCTCTATAATCCTACCTTGGAAGACGTTCTCTCCAGCAAATTGCTGCAGCATCTGCGCTTGGGTAGCGTGAACAACATCACGGAAATCCATATGTTCTTTCATACTCCCTTTAAAGGTAACTTTTACCGACTCAGGAATTGGCATCGAAGCCTCCCCTGTAGCCAACGCTAATGCAACCGTGCCAGAGTCAGCACCAAAAGCTACACCTTTGGACATCCGCGTATGGGAGTCCCCACCAATAATGATGGCCCATTCGTCGATAGTGATATCGTTTAAAACTTTATGAATAACATCAGTCATGGAATGATATACGCCCTGTGGGTCACGCGCAGTGATTAATCCAAAGTCATTCATAAATTTCATCAGTTTTGGAATATTTGCTTGCGCTTTTTTATCCCATACAGATGCGGTATGACAACCCGATTGATAAGCACCATCCACTGTTGGCGAAATGACCGTAGCAGCCATGGCCTCCAACTCCTGTGCGGTCATCAAACCAGTTGTATCTTGAGAACCAACAATGTTTACTTTAACGCGAACATCAGAACCTGCGTGTAAGACTTTACCAGGTGTAACACCGACCGCATTTTTGTTGAAGATTTTCTCTACTGCTGTCAAGCCTTGTCCTTCAATAGTAATCTCTTTTGAAGGAGCAAATACGGTAGGCGCTTGAATGCCCAAGGTCTCTGCAGCAAATGTTTGGATCTTTTTACCAAAAACAATCGCATAAGAGCCACCGGCTTTAATAAATTCCATTTTCTGTGGAGTCAAAGCTTTCGAAATATCGATCAGCTCACGCTCGCCATGATATAATTTCTTCGTCTTTGTATTAATGGTTAAAACAGTGCCTGTTGCAACAGAGTAAGCTTCTTCAAGAATGGGTTCGTTTTTCTCGTTACGCACAACATTACCCTGCTCATCCACTTTCTTCACCCAGTTTTTCAAGTCGATACCAATACCACCGGTCACATCTACCGTTGTCAAGAAAATTGGCGAAATACCATTCGTACCACCTACAATCGGCGCAATATTGACAAAAGGAACATAAGGACTTGCTTGTTTACCGGTCCAAAGTGCCACATTATTTACTCCCGACATACGAGAGGAACCTACACCCATCGTTCCTTTCTCAGCAATCAGCATAACACTTTTACCTGGATGTTGCGCCTGCAATTCACGAATGTGCTGCTGCGCTTCAGGTGTGATCATACATTTACCATGTAATTCACGATCCGAACGTGAGTGCGCCTGATTTCCCGGGGATAATAAATCTGTTGAAATATCACCCTCACCCGCAATAAAAGTAACCACTTCAATTTCTTCCGGCACGTCAGGTAGCTTCGTGAAAAACTCCGCTTTTGCATAGCTTTCCAAAATATCTTTAGCGACTTCGTTACCTTGCTGATAAGCATCTTTCAAACGAGCTGTATCAGCATCATATAAGAAAACTTGTGTTTTAAGCACTTCTGCAGCTTGCTTTGCAATCACTACATCGTCACCCAAAGCTAAATCTAATAACACCGCAATAGAAGGTCCACCCTTCATATGAGACAATAACTCAAAAGCAAAGTCAGGTGTAATTTCAGCAACAACAGATTCGCCTAAAATAATTTCCTTCAAAAATTGAGCTTTAACGCCAGCAGAAGGGGTCGTGCCCGGCAGTGTATTATAAATAAACAATCGTAAAGAATCTGCTCTATTATCGTTGTTTAAATCCTTAATCTGAGCAATTACTTCACTTAGTAATTCTGCTCCATCAATTGGCTTAGGATGTAAACCCTGGCCTTCTCGTTCTACAACCTCTTGTACGTAATCGTTGTAAATACTCATAGATATCTATCTTTCTATTTTAAGGGTAGCCAAAAAGACACGATGTCTTGCTAAACCACCTTGACTGTAATATAATTAAGCTAATAAGCCATCTATCGGTTTCCCGAACAAATCACAATTTAGCCCTTCCACTTCATGTTTGAAGTTAACTTATTTGTCGTAAATCAACTCCTATGACTAAATACAAAAATAGTGAAAATACAGCTTTAAACGCATGCGTTACATCTATTTAAATCAATTTGGAATTGTTCTAAACAGCATTTGTGCAATCATGCCCGTTTTTTTCCTATCCGCTATTTCTACTGCCTCACGTTCAAAAAAAATAGGTGATTTATTTGACTAAACCACCTATCCTTTTTATATCGTTTCTACATGTATATCAATGTCTTTCAGCGCTTTGACAGTTTCCAAAGGATCTGTGGCATTAAACACAAATGAACCGGCCACCAACACATCTGCCCCAGCTTTCAATAGCTGTGCTGCATTCGCAGTCGTTACTCCCCCGTCGATTTCAATCAACAGGCCATCGTTCACACCCGCAGCCATCGCTCGTAACTCCTGAACCTTAGCATAGGTGTTATTAATGAATTTTTGACCACCAAATCCCGGATTGACCGACATGATGCAAACCAAGTCTAAATCCGCTAGCACATCTTTCAGAAGAGCCACCGGAGTGTGTGGATTCAATGCAACCCCAGCTTTACACCCCAACTCTTTAATAGCAGCCAGTGTACGATGCAAATGTGTACAGGCCTCGTAATGCACAGTAATAATTGCTGCGCCTGAATCTTTACATACTTGCAAATAACGGTCTGGATCAACAATCATCAAATGTACATCCAACGGTTTAGTTGCATGTTTTGCAATAGCCTGCATAACTGGAAATCCAAAAGAGATATTAGGAACGAAAACGCCGTCCATAATATCAATATGAAACCAATCTGCGTCGCTGTTGTTTACCATGATAATATCATCGTATAATTTTGCAAAGTCTGCAGCAAGAACGGATGGTGCAATGAGATGTGATTTTGTTGACATGTTGTATTTTTTCTGCAAAGATAACAAGTATTTTTTGTTCATCACAGCCTTTACACTATTTAATGCCCATAAACGAAAATTGGCAGAAGCTGCAGAAAATAAATTATAACTACATTTGTATATTTACAGCATATAAAAATAAAGCTCGCAGTGGGAAGACTAAAAATAAAATATAGAAGAGAATTAAATACAACGGAAAACCTTGTCCGCAAAATTGGATTAATACTTATTACCATCTTTTTGATCTGTATATTTCTTCCCAAACAACCCCGTTTCCGCTATGAATTTCAAAAAGGTAAAGTATGGAATCACGAAAATCTAATATCGCCCTACAATTTTGCCATATTAAAAACGCAAGAAGAATTGAATGCGGACAAGAAAAGTATCTTAAATACCATTCAGCCTATCTACAATGCCAATACAACCACCAGCAAAGAGCAAATTGATCAATTCAACACCGATCTGGCCGAAAAGTGGCAGAGCAGCAAATTAGATACGACACATGAAAATATAGCGGATTATAGAAATGCCGGAAACGCCATCCTCAATCATCTCTATAGCAAAGGTATCCTATCGTTGAACAATAGATTTCAAAACCGTAGTAACGACAAATCCCCAGCCTCTAAGCATTATAATTTTACGCTCATTCAAGACAAAGTCGCCAGCCAAAAAAATACGGCCGACTGCTATACGATCGAGAGCTCCTACAGTTATATGGACGACATTATGCCCAAACTGACCAAAATAAAACAAAAGAGCTGGCTGGTGGAGACACTAAAAAACTATATTACCATTAACTACATTTATAATGATCAGCAGACAGAGGCCTTGGAACAAAACGCAATTGCCAACATTTCAGCTACGCGTGGCGTTGTCCAAAAAGGGGAACTGATAGCCGAAAAAGATAAAATAATTTCCAATGAAACCTACCAAAAGCTTGAATCGTTACGTAAGGTATACGAAGACGAAGGCAAGATCAGCGGCAACCAAAATTATGTGACTTTAGGTCAATTTTTGATCATTTCGCTGGCGCTTTCTATTTTGATGGTGTTCCTTTTTCTGTTTCGAAAAGACATCTATTTTAATAACAGACTGCTCGTCATTATCATGATCGTCATCATCGGTATGCTTGCCGTTTTATCCTGGGCCATTAAAATCAAAATACCCAACCTTTACTATATACCGTTTTGTGCGGTCCCCATTATCATTCGTATTTTATTTGACACACGTGTAGCGCTCAATATCCATCTATTGATGGTGCTATTAGCAGGATTATTCGTCCCAAATAGCTTTGAATTTGTTTTTCTACAATTTATGGCGGGTATAGTTGCGATCTACAGTATCAAAACATTGGTTAAAAGAGAGCAATTGTTTATTTCATCGGCAATCATTCTGGGAACCTACTGGATCGCCTATATTGGATTGGTGGTGACCAGAAATGGTTCCATTGACACGATCTATTGGTCCGACCTCCTTCCATTCTTCGTCAGCGTATTGATTACGCTCCTTGCCTACCCCATGATTTATGCCTTTGAAAAATTGTTTGGTATCGTGTCTGACCTTACCCTCATGGAGCTTACTAACAGTAATTCCAAATTGCTAAGAGAACTTTCTTTCAAAGCCCCGGGGACCTTTCAGCATTCCTTACAGGTAGCTAATCTTGCGGAAGCGGCGATTTATAAAATTGGTGGAAATCCACTACTGGTACGTGCCGGAGCACTCTATCATGATATCGGCAAATTGACTAACCCTCAATTTTTCATCGAGAATCAAAAGACAGAAAAGAATCCTCACGACGAGCTATCCCCTGAGCAAAGCGCACAGATTATTATTTCGCACGTCATAAAGGGTGTCGATATTGCTAAAAAACATCAATTGCCAGACGTTATCCTTGATTTTATCCGCACGCACCATGGCACTACCCGTGTAGATTATTTCTATAACCTTTTCGTGAAGAACAATCCGGATAAATTGGTGGACGAGTCGTTATTTACCTATCCAGGCCCCATTCCTTTTTCCAAAGAAACAGCAGTGCTCATGATGGCAGACTCCGTTGAAGCTGCGTCCCGCGCATTAAAAGAGCCATCCGAAGAGTCCATCAATAATCTTGTCGATAAGATTATTGAACACAAATTGATGCGTGGACAGTTCAACAATAGTAACATTACCTTAAAAGATATCACGGAATCTGCGGTTATATTTAAGGCGATGCTCAAAAGTATCTATCATGTTCGGGTGGATTACGATTTAAGCAAAAAAACAATGTAATTTTAATTGTCAAACAACAAATTGACTGTCAAACGCTTATTGCAACGTTACATTTTTTTTGCATTTTTTTTATTATTTAGACTTTGCAGAATCAAATAATTGCCTTATGTTTGCAATGTCAAAACGAGGAGAGGTGCCTGAGTGGCCGAAAGGAACAGTTTGCTAAACTGTCGTACTGGAAACGGTACCGCGGGTTCGAATCCCGCCCTCTCCGCCAAAGACAAAAAAAGCTTTCTGATAACTCAGAAAGCTTTTTTACCATTTAAGCAATTAGAAATTGCGCGGCACCGGAATTTCCTGCACTTTACTTTCCCTAAAATCCTTCATACTTTTGGGTTCCTTAGCTTCCAATTCTGCAAAATCCACAACACCGTTTTCTTTCGCCCACTGGAAATAAGCAGTAGACAAACGAGACACGACGTCGTGATGCTGTCCGGCAACATCGTTCCGTTCAGTAGGATCCTGCGCAAGATCATAAAGTTCCCATTTATAGGACGGCCAGCTCGATACAAGTTTCCATTTTCCAATACGTGCAGCACGATTACCAGCGCGCTCCCAAAATAAACCTTCTTGTCGCCGAACGGTATCTTGATCTTGGAACAAAACCTGAAGCAAACTCTTTCCTGGTAAAGCATTCGCCTTATGCCCCTCGTATTCTTTTGGATATACCGCACCAACCAAATCGTAGAAAGTCGGCGCCAGATCAATGACGTGACCAGTGCCCTGCTTGACGCCTTTCGCGATTTTACCAGGAAACCAAGCTATAAATGGGGTATTAATCCCACCTTCATAGGTATAATCTTTAAATGCTTTAAAAGGTGTATTGGAGGCATATGACCAATTTTTGCCCTGCGATTCATAAGAACCCAGTGTCCCAACCGGTCCTTTATTTATCCGGGCGCCATGATACCAGCGAACAAGATCTTCGGCCGGCGCACCGTTGTCTGACAAGAAAACAATCAGTGTATTGTCCAATTGTCCATTGTCTTTTAGCTTATCTAGTAATTTTCCTATAGTCTGATCCAATCTGTCGACCATAGCCGCAAACACTTCCATTTTTTTTGACCACAGTTTTTTTTGATCAAATGATAATCGTGACCAATCGTAAATATCCTCATCAACAAGCGATGGTTGGGTCGCTTGGGACACCATTCCTAATTGTTTCTGGCGTTCAAAGCGCTGTTGACGTATCACCTCCCACCCATTGTCATACCGGCCTTTATATTTGGCGATATCTTGCGGCAACGCTACTAATGGCCAATGTGGGGCTGTATGTGCCAAATAGAGAAAAAAAGGTTTATCCTGCGTTTTGATCTGATCCAAAAACGCCTCAGCTTGACGATTGATTACCTCTGTCGAAAAGGAATCTTCCAAGGGATAGCCTTCAGAATAGGTTTGTTCTTGAAAAGTCGGCGCGCCTGAATCTGCATTTTTTTCCACTCTTGGAAATACCAAATCAAAACCGCGCTCCCAGGGCAAACTTTTCCCTTTTCCAGACACGTGCCATTTACCCGAGGTTGCCGTGATATAACCATTCAACCGGAGGACTTCGGCAATGGTCAGTGATTCCGAATTAATATAACCCTGATAGGCAGGCAGTCCGAGATCGTTGGAAAAATATCCAACGCCAGCTTTGTGTTGATATTGCCCTGTGATTAGGGAGGCCCTTGTCGGCGCACATATCGAATTGTTATAAAATTGCGTCAGCTTTAGCCCTTCATTGGCTAAACGATCCAAATTGGGTGTAGAAATTTCCGAACCGTATGCTCCAATATCGGAATAGCCTAAATCATCGGCCAAAATCAAAATGATATTTGGCTTTCTTTGTTGTGCATAACCTAACAGTGTAGCAACCACAAGGTATAATGTCAAAATTATCTTTTTCATGTTCTTCATTTATAGTCCTATCGAAATTGATTGTTTGTTTTTAAACGCTTGTAATCCACAACGGAATTCTCTTCAGCCCAGGCTTTATACCTTGCTTCGAGATCTTTCACGATAGCTGGATAACCGCTAGCAAGATTGTTGTTTTCGCTTCGGTCTTCATCGATATTGTATAATTCGGGTTTGTTACCATCCTTAAATAAAGAAACTAATTTCCATTTACCATATCGCACGGCACGATTGCCTGCACGTTCCCAAAATAGCGGAACATGCCGATCGACCTGATTGCTATCTGAACGCAAGAGCGGTCTCAAACTCAGCCCCGGAAGTGTATTTATCGCCGTGTCGCCGACATGTTCCGGATAGGTCGCACCTGCAAAGTCATACAAGGTGGGAGCGATATCAATAAGATGGCCTACCCCCTTCTTAATCACGTTTGCCCGCACCTCTTTTGGATACCACACAATGAAGGGGGCACCAATGCCCCCTTCATACGGATTATCTTTGTAACTTCTCAAAGGTGAGTTTCCGGTTTGGGACCAATTGCTGTTTTGCACATCATAGGAACCTGGTAATCCGACAGTCTCTGTATTCCTTGCCGTATACACGCGTGTGCGATCCCCACCTTGGGCACCGTTATCAGACAAAAAAATGATTAGTGTATTCTTATCTTTTTTTAGCTCTTTTAACGTTTTTCTTATGCGGCCGATACTCTGATCCATGCGATCGATCATACCGGCAAAGACCTGTTGCCGACGTTGCCAATACTGCTGCTCATCATAGGTCAATTTATCCCAGCGCTGTAGCGCAGTGTCTTTTTTGGCAATGGCCTGCCCGATAGGAAACACACCTTTCTGCTGCGCATTTTCATAACGTTGCGTACGCAGGTTATCCCATCCCCCACGATAGACTCCTTTATACTTTTGAGTTTCTTCTTCCGGTGCCTGCAGGGGCCAATGTGGGGCATTGAATGCCAAATACAAGAAAAAAGGCTTTTTATCTTTCTGCTGTTCTTTCAGAAAACCAATGGCTTGATCCGTGATCTCATCTGTCAAATAACGTCCCTTTGGCAAATAAAAGGGTTTATTATTCCGGATGAGCGATACAGTTGCCTGCTCCGGTCCATTTACTTCATAAAAATTGGACGCCCCGCCAACAAAATTGAAAGACCGCTCAAACCCGCGCTGTGCCGGCCACTGATCGTAATCATCACCCACATGCCATTTTCCCGATATAATAGTGGAGTAGCCGGCCTGTTTCAAAACCTCAGCCAGCGTCCGTGACTCCCGATTTAAAAAACCCTGATAGGCAGGCAGTCCAAGATTCACATTAAAATAACCTACACCTGCGCGATGCGCATACTGCCCCGTCAATAAAGAAGCACGCGTAGGGGCACAAATGGAATTGTTATAAAATTCCTGAAATCTCGTTCCTTCTTTAGCCAAGGCAGTCAAATTGGGGGTCTGCAGGTCCGTTCCTCCATAGGGCTCTATATCCGAAAAACCCAGATCATCTACCAAAATCAATACAATATTCGGTCGATTGTCCTGTCCCCAGCTTATCCTAGGTAAGATGGTTAGGCAAAGTGCAACTAATAAATATGTCGTTTTCATCTACTTAAAATTTGATTAATACCTTATCGATTGATCCAATCGGGGTGCTGCGAGAGATTAGGATTGAGATTCAGTTCCCTTTGTGGCGTCGGAAAATGAATATGGCGAGCCGATGCATTCGTCTTGCCGGCAGCTTTCAGCTTAGCAACATAATAGGTCGCTCCCCTGCGAACCAGATCAAACCACCGTTGATATTCGTAAACAAGCTCCTTTCTGCGCTCCTCAAAAACCAATTCTCTAAAAGCATCCTTCGTTTCCGTAACGGATACTTCGTCTATTCCTGCACGACGACGTACCGCATTAATCGCATTACGAGCTTCTAAAGTCGGCCCGTTCAACTCATTTTCGGCCTCTGCAAAAATTAGCAATACCTCCGCATAACGGATGATCGGCATATTTTTGGAAGACTGCCCCTGATTTCCTACAACCGTTTCATCATAATATTTACTAAATTGCGGTTTGTTTAAGGCATAGTATTTACCATCTATTGGTGACACCATTCCCGTTGTAAAGGTCACAGAAAGACGTTTGTCACGTGTTGCAAAGCTTTTATATAATCCTCCTTCGCTATGAAGCGCATCTGCATAATCCCCATTTATGCCAGGAATATCGGCTGGCGCAGATCTACTGGCCAAAGAATTCCCCTGATAGCCACTATTGCCTTTAAATTGAGCAGAAAATATATGTTCAATACCATTTTTCTCCCCAATATTAAAGACATTGGCAAAATCTTGGAAAAGCGCATAACCTTCTTTATCGATAACTTCCTTGGCTACTAATTTTGCATTGGCCCAATCTCCTCGCGTCAGATAGACTTTAGCCAAAAGACTTTTGGCTGCTCCAGCAGTGGCGCGTCCTTTATCTGATTCCGAATAAGACTTATAGTTAGGAAGCGCCGAAGCAGATTTTAAATCTGCTATTATCAATCCATACACCGCATCCTCTGTCGCTTTGGCCACATAGAGTTCTTGAGGAGATAAAGACTCTACTGGACTCGTTACCAGTGGAACTGGTCCAAACCAACGCACTAAATTAAAATAGTGGAGTGCCCTCAAAAATTTTGCTTCGTTGATCAGACGCTGTTGGAGAGTTGGATCGATCTGACTTGCAGACAGCACACTTATTTTAGCAATATTGACATTTGAAGCATTGATCGCATCGTAGCTCTGCTTCCAGAGCTGTTCCATACGGTCATTGGATGCATCATGGGTTAGATTGCTCAGCGCTCTAACATGTGCATTTCTAGCCCTCGGCCCTGCTTCATAATCATCTGTGGCCATTTCAACACCAATCTGGAGCAAGCTGTTGTACAAAGACTGCCCAGTTTCATATAGCTTTCTGTAAGTTCCTGTCACTGCAGCTATGGCTTGATCCTGATTAAGATAGTATTGCTCCGAAACCAAAGCACTTGCGGGATCCTCCTCCAATTTCGAGCAGGAAATTGCCGTTAGAAAAATCAGAATGACAGTGGATAAAACATGTATTTTTTTCATTTGATGAATTGCTTTTTATTGATAATGAGCTAAAAAACTCAGAACTTCTCACTATCCCCATTTAGAGATCTATTAAAAGGTCAATGAAACTCCTGCAGAAAAAGACCTAGATGCAGGGTAAATGCCCAGATCGGTACCTATCTGTACATTGCTCCCTGAGGTAACCTCCGGATCAAAACCTTTATATTTGGTCCAGGTTAAAAGATTTTGGGCTGTTAGATAGAGATTGAGTCCCTTTATTTTAGCGTCCTGAAGCCACTCTTTAGGAAAACTGTACCCAAAATGCAATGATTTTAGCCGAACAAAAGAGCCGCTTTCTACAAACTGGCCCGAAAATACAGGAGCTGGATCCAACTTCGCCCGGGGATAAGAATGACTCGGATTTGATGAAGTCCAGCGCTCCAATGCATCAATTGATGCATTCTGTTGACCGGTAAACATCTCCAAATTCTGCCTATTAATATTCAGAAGATCATTCCCGACAGTGCCTTGGATGAGAAACGAAAGATCAAAACCTTTATAGGACATACTATTGGTCAATCCAAAAATAAAATCCGGCTGTGCATTACCTAGAATCGTTCTATCATTTGCAGTCGTAAATTGTCCGTCACCATCGATATCTTTGTAAAGACGGTCACCCGCTTTAGGACTCGCATTCCCTGTAAACTTACCCTTAATACCCTCCTCTCCCGACTGCAGAATACCATCGGTAACATTGCCATAGAAGGTGCCTAAAGGCTCTCCAGCTTTAATGATATAATTTCCAGAAATATAAGAACTGGCGCCGTCACCAATCTTCAGTACGGTGTTGCGATTCAGGGAAAAGTTTACATCTGTGCTCCAGCTGAACAATCCCTCGATATTCCGCGATTTCAACCCCAATTCAAATCCTTTATTTGATACAGACCCAAAATTCTGAAGGGAAGAGGCATAACCGGAGGTCCAAGGTATTTCCACATTAAGCAGGAGATCTTTTGTCTTTTTATAATAATAATCAACTGTAAATTGAAGACGGTTGTTAAGTAAACTGATATCAAACCCGCCATCATATTGTACAGTGCTTTCCCAACCGAGGTTTTTGTTGGGAATACGTTGCGGAGCAAAACCAGTGACCACGTTGTTTCCAAACAGATAATTTAGGCTATATAAGGTAGATAATGATTGATATTGCCCGATTTCTTGATTACCCGTGGTTCCAAAACTCGTACGAATCTTAAAATCATCTACTCCAGGAAATGCTTCCTTAAAAAAAGACTCATTGCCAGTGCGCCAAGAAAGTGCTATCGACGGAAAATTTCCCCATTTGTTGTCTGCCCCAAAGCGGGAACTACCATCACGACGGAGACTTGCCGAAACATAATATTTATTTGCGTAATTGTAATTTACCCTGGCAAGATAAGAGTGCAATACCCATGCGTAGCTGTCAGAAGAAGGACGTACAATGGTGGATCCACTCTGTAGGTTATTGAACAGTAAGTCGTCGGTCACAAAATTTTCCGCTCCAGCGTTGAAGATTGCATTTTTGGATTCTTGCTGAGTAAATCCAAGTAAAGCATTGAACGTATGTTTTCCTGTGTTTGCCGTATAGTTTAAAGTGTTTTCATTCAGCCATGAGGTTCCATCCAAATTCCCTAAGCTTGCTTTCCCCTTTGAACCTGCCCCCTCATAGATGTAAGATGGCAAATAAAATTTATCATTTCGGCCATTTAGGTCAACGCCAACCAATACCTTCGCTTGTAGACCATTTAAAATACGATACTGTGCAAAAGAAGTTCCCAATATCCGTAGTCCATTGGATGAATTTGTCGTTTCTTTCAAGGTAGCTATTGGGTTGGCAAAGATGTTTTCAAAAGGATTTCGTAATGTATAGGCATCGTTGGCATCATACACAGTTGCCGTCGAAGGCATCATAAGCAAAGCATTGACAATTCCTGTCGGCGCTATTTGCGCATAAGTTTTGTTGATGGATAAATTTGCACCAACCTGTAACCGGTCGAAAGGATTTGCGTCGATATTTGATCTAAATCCTACACGCTTGAAATTAGTGTTGACAATGACACCCTGCTGATCAAAATAATTTGCGCCTAAATAGTATTTCACTTTTTCAGCTCCTCCCAATAAAGAAAGCTGCTGATTATAAATCTTTCCAGTTTGAAAAGCCTCTTTTTGCCAATTTGTACCAGCACCTAGCTGATCGATTTCAGTTTGACTGCGGTATTGAAAAGCTCCGAGGTTGGGATTCGCATCGTACAAGGCCTCATTTCTCAAGATTGCAAAATCGTGAGCATTCAGTACCTCGATTTGTTTTAATACGTTTTGTGCTCCAAAACTCCCCTCATAGTTTAATTGTACCTGTCCTGCTCTACCTTTTTTCGTTGTTACCAAAATCACCCCATTGGCCCCTCTGGATCCATAGATTGCAGTTGCAGCAGCATCTTTTAACACTTCAATACTTTCAATATCTGTTGGGCTGAGGCTTGCTAATGGGTTTACTGGTGTGCCGCTCCCTACTCCTGTACTTTCTGTTTGATTATATACTGGAAATCCGTCAATAACATAGAGGGGTTCATTCCCCCCATGGATGGATGCGCCGCCACGAATGCGAACACTCACACCTCCGCCGGGTTGTCCCGAAGTTTGTGTAACCTGAACGCCCGAAATTCCTCCTTTCAATGCCTGATCAAGCGAGGATACGGGCTGTCTGAGAAGCTTCTCAGGCAAGGTCGCCACAGCCCCAGTGAGATCACGACGTTTCTGGGTTCCGTACCCTACAACCACAACCTCATCCAAGTCTGTTGAGATGGGCGATAGCGCTATTACAGTCGGTGAAGAATTGACAACTACCTGTTTTTTCTCATAGCCTACAAAACTGACTATTAACGTAAAAGGGAGCTTCTGTCCTGTCACAAACTGGAAATTACCTCGGTTATCCGTTTGTACACTATGTGTTACAGCTTCCAATTGTACCGTAACGCCCGTAAGAGGTTCTTGGGTTTTCGCATCGATAACTTTACCGATTAACGATGCATTAATAATTGGTCTGGGTTCTTGTGCCTGTACACTTCCAAATGCGTACAGAAAAAGCACAACTAAAAGAGAATACCAAAGTACTCTGTGTTTTTTCATCGTAAATTCTATTTAATGTGAAAATGCAAACAAGTGCCAACGCCATTGGTACTCTTGTTATAAATAAGATGGAATGCTTATCGGACAATAAGCAGAAGGAAGGTCGTGCTTTTCAGCACATGCGCATTCGACAAATAAATAGATAAAAATTAGATGCAATGAAGCATTTTTGGTTGCTCTCTCGATAGAAAAAGTAGTCGTTTTTCATACTTGTAAAATATTTAATGAGATAATTTTGTAATCGTTGCCAACGCCAATCGTTAACGACTACCCAAATATAAAACTATTTACAATAATATCTATATACTTAGTAGTTTATTTATAAAAAAAGTAAATTCATTTTTATCAACAAAGCAGCTACACAACTATCAGCTATGATTTGACAAGATTTTTGTTACAAAGATATAGTTCATCCGAACTTTTAATCCGTTAATATCTAACGCCAGCAAGACATCATTAACTTGTAGCCAAATTTGCCGTTTAGACAGTGCTTGTTCAGTGCTCGTCCAGTGATTACTCAGTCATTATTCAGCCAGTAGTGACTAAGTAATGACTGATCACTAGCTAAATAATGAATTAAAATTGTCTATTGGGATAAATTGGGATTAGGTTATTCCAGCTTTATTGTTTATCTTAAATGTTTATAACCTTATAAGCAATTATGGCAATCATTAAAAATGGCGTTAATGGAACGGTCTCCGGAAAGGCAGGTTCTGTTGTATTTGTTTTGACTAAAACAGGAAATTATGTACGCTCTCTTCCTCGCGTAAAAAAGCGAAAGCCCAGTGCTGGTCAGTTGCTCTTTAGAACACGTTTCAAAATGGTGAGATCGCACATCATTATGCTAAATCCGATCATAAAATTGGGGTATAAGACATACAGCGCTCCTAAAAGGCCATACGACGACGCGATGTCGTATAATTTGAAAGAAGCCCTTATTCGCCAAGATGATGGCTTTGCGATTGACTGGCAAAAGTTTATGATCGCGAAAGGAAGTCCAAATCCCATCAATTCCTACAGCATGGATTTTGATCAGGAAAGTCAGGTGCTTGAAGTTACTTGGGAATATGATACCTATTTGGAGAATAAAAATAAAATCCAGAACTACAATTCCTTCTTAGTTTTATATAGTGCAACAGATGACAGAGTTGAATATCCAATTTTGACCAATGACTCAAAAAGCAAGTTATCATCTGGAAAACAGAACATTAAGATCCGAGAACATAAAAAGGAAGTTACCTACGAAGTGTTTATCTTTTTTGTAGAAAGCTATGGTGAAGGTAATACAGATAGCCTGCACTTGGGTAGCATAAAAGTTTGAGAGGAGTTAATTGAACTATAGTCTAGTTGAAGTTGGTGAATAGATGAAAATTGGCCCTACGACTGATAAAAAATACCTGAAACCAGTGATCATGTTTATAGACCAATTGGTCTATTTTTGCAACAAAGAACGGTGAATAATGAGAAAATTAATTGGGTATTGTTTAGTTACCTTAGGAGTAGGGCCACTATACACAAAAGCGCAGGAAAATTTAAAATTCGATGATAGCTTCAACTTATGGAATGTTCGGTGCGGTCAGCAGGCCACCGTCTTTGCGGCAAAAGCTTACGTGCGCGAGCAGCCTAATCTTAAGGCTGCCATCGTCGATTCCCTATCGATAGGAAATATTGTTACAATCACTAGCCCACCATTTAAAGGAAATACCATAAAAAATTTTTATGCCCCTTGGCATGAAATAACCTATGCTGAAAACGGCATCAAAAAAATCGGCTTTATTTGGCTGGGGCTCTTAGCGCTAGGAAAACTAAGTGCTTCAGATGGCTCGCAATACATATACGGTTTTGAGCGTTTGACTGAAAATAGCGACGGACAGAATCTCTTCTCAACAGGTGTCAAAATGCTCGATGCAAAAGGAGGTTTTCTAGCTGAACATACCTATCCTTTCACCTATTCTGGACAAACCTTCGCGCAAAGTAAATTGCTTCCAGCAATGGGTCTGCAAAACGTCAAGCAGATTTTGCGTATGGAATTTTTGGGTGAAGCCTGTGGCATACCATCGGAATATTACTATATGGCCTGGACAGGAAAGCAGCTTATCGATCTGCCAAGTCGGTATTCGGTCGCTGATGCGGGTATTTATTATTACGATGAAAAGATGCTATTTCCTTCCGAACATGGCAAAAACAATCAGATTATTTATAAATACATCGAAGAAGGGGAAGCTTTGGACGATCATGCAGAAAATGCAAATTTTAAAATCACAAAAAAGCAGGAAGAGTTCCAATGGAGTGGTACAAGTTTTCAAAAGCTTTCGACATCCAAATAGTATTTTAAACCGTTTTTAACGCAATAGATTCATCAAAGACACGAATTTACAAATGGAAGAAAAATATATTTATGACTTATTCTACAGCGGACAACTAGATCTATTTATTATTGAAGGGGAAAACCAACTGCGGCTAAGCGATCAAGATGTAATGCTTTGGACATACCTCGCTATCGCCTATCATGATCAGGTCTATTACGAGGGGCAAGATGCTGTTTTCGATATTATTCAGGAAAAAATGATCCCCTATTTTCAAAAAGCGCTGACCATCGACCCAGAAAATGAAACAAGCTTATATCACATGCTGAATTATGTTTTGGACAATCAAGCAACATTAGCCCAAATGGGTCGTCCAAATCTACATGTTACCGAAGCCAATAAGGATACCTTTGTAGCATACGCGAAAAAGCTAATCGCTTCACGCAACAGTTCGATATACGGTTATAACTTTTTAGTCAATATCTACGAAGGACTCCAAGATGATACAGCGATGCTGCCAGTTTTAGAAGCCGGTATCCATTACATCAGAGATACATTCCTACATGAGCGGGAAGCCATGGATCACAATTTCTCCATCTTTTGGATGAAAAAAATTTATCTGTTGGACCGCAATAAACAGATCAATCCATCCAATATTTGGGATTTGATTGCATCCGACTTTAAACATTTCATTAGCAGCAATGAAATGGACTATGTGAATCTTGCGGAAATCGCTTATGAGAATCAAGCAATTGATCTTTCCTTAAACATTTTATTAAAGCTTATAAAAGGCGAAAACTCAGCGCTACATATTCATCAGGAATTGGTGAAATGGCATAATCGCTTTGAGGAGCTAATTGCCGAGGGTTATGAAAACCCTAATGTGTACTACTATCAGCTTATTATTGAGCGTAATTATTCGGAAGAAATCGGAATTCCGCTCGACTATTATTATCTCCATGCGCTCAAATTGATCGATGCTTATCCCCACTCTTTTGTCGGTTACCACTTTGCGGCAGCCTATCGCTATGATGAAGAGCGTTATGCTGAAGCGATTCCATATTTAGAGCTGGTAGGAGAACGAAAATGGAATGCAACATCATGGCGGCGTTTGGTCGAATGCACATTTAGGACTCATGGGGAGGTCTATAATCAAGTCCCCTTGTTCGATGACCTTCCCCGTGAATGTTACAACGAAGCAGTCGTTCTCTCCGATTTTGTCTCTTCATTGGAGAATTTAAGCCAAGCTGATCGATCGGCATTCCAATACCTTATCCTCGAACTCTACCTTCAGGCTTACGATGCTTTCAAAGACTATTTTGAAGCATACAAATACGAAAGCGACTATTTCGGAGGAAAACACAATCAGGCGATGAATTGCAATAATCTGGCGTTGGCTTACAAAGAGGTGGGTGAACTGGAAACGTGCTACGCTATTGCTTCCGAGGGGTTGCAGTATGCAGATTTTGAAGAACTTCATTATACCCGGGCGGATGCGTTGTCAACTTTAGAAGATTATTTCCGGCTGGAAGAGGTGCTGCAACAGTACTTTGACACCTATCCGATTTCTTTGGAAGCTACCCTTGAAAACGAGGGTACTACCTTTCCACCTTGTTACCGCATGCTGGTACACCAACTCCATGTCGAATATCAGCTTGGGCGTTCAGCGGATATGGAATCCAGAGCCCAGCAGTTTTTGGAATTCAGCTATAATTTTCACCTAAATAATCCCAATCTGAATGAGTATCACTATCGCGACTTTGAAGCGTCGAAAAACGGCGTGGAGAATGTAATTTATCGGATTCGGGAAGCAGACAATTTGGCGAAGCGCATCTCTTACTACCAGGATATGGCACAAAAATATCCTCATGAAGCACAACCGCAATATGTACTGATGCAACTCTACAACGAAAAGAGCGACTATAAGGCAATGAACGCCGCTGCGCAACAATATCTCAAAAATAAACCAGCATTTATCATTAATAGTTTTGATCGAGCGAAGACCTTGTATCTAATCCTCAAAAGTCATTACTATATGAAAGATTATCGCGATGGGTTACACCTGTTCCAAACCAATGACAAATGGGTACACTCCGTCATGGATCCTGATGATTATGTGCTTTGGTTAAAATTTGGTATTCAACTTTTTACCGAAAGCAATGACATCAATGCTGTAACACAATACATTGATCTATTTCATCGTATATATACACAATGCGGTTGGACCTATGACGACGACGTTGAATCAGTTAAGTTAGCAGAAGCACGTGTAAACTATAAATCAGGGAATCTTAAAAAAGCCCACCGTCTGCTTGATGAAATCCTGGTCTATTCTGATCACGATCCTTTAGCTGATGTATATAAGCAGACATGGAAAAAGCCAGGTTTTTTCTCTGGTTTTAAATTTTAAATGGTTCAAAATTTTCCACATAGCTTTCCCTCTCTCACTCCAAGCTCTCTGATTTCTCCTGCGCTAGAGAACTTGGAGTGAACACTTCTGATACAAATCTATCCTGTCAAAAAACGTTAAAATAATAGGTAGGTTGTGCCCAAAAAACTATCTTTGAATTGATGCGGCTATTAAACGCCTATCCTACTATTTTATTAATTCTTTCATTTCATGCTATGAAAATACAACACTATATCGCAACAGGGGTGTTCATGCTATCCGCTTTGACAAACTATGCACAAGACAACAGTTCAATAGCTAGCAACGTCAAAATCGCTGGAAATTGTGCCATGTGCAAAAAAACAATAGAAAATGCCGGCGCTTCAGCTCATGCTAAAGTAGACTGGGACGAAGACGAGCAAACAGCAACAATCGCTTATAATGCTGAAAAAACGTCATTAGATGCTGTACTAAAGCATATTGCGGGAGCAGGTTATGACAATGAAAAATACCTGGCTGCTGAGGACACTTACACTAAACTACATAGTTGTTGCCAGTATGAAAGAAATTTGGTTCCGACAGCATCAGCTAGTCCACCAGGCACAACAACTGAACCAACGGCATCAGCAGATAACATCGACAATGGAAGTGCTTTTCAAGCGATCTACAATCAATATTTTCTACTCAAAGATGCACTCGTCGCAGCAAATAGTAAAAGTGCCGCATCCTTAGCAAATGATCTTTCCAATATCGTTGCTGAAGTAAAAATTGCCGATCTTTCGAAGACGGAACAGGAAGTCTGGAAAGCAAAAATGACTGCACTCAAAGCTACTGTAAAGCGTCAGCAACAGGCAAAAGATATAACCACACAACGGGAAGCATTTGTTACACTTTCTGAGGAAATTTATGCTTTGTCCAAAAGCTCAAAACCTGCGCATCCTACTTATTACCAAAAATGCCCCATGTTTAACAAAGGCAAAGGCGCGACTTGGTTGAGCCGTCAAAAAGAGATCAAAAATCCTTACTATGGCGCTCAGATGCTAACATGCGGTAGTACGATTCAGACGCTTTAGCATATAGCATCGTTTAAATAAAACTTATAACTGTTTATAAAGGTTTATCTCGTAAAGAAATAAACCTTTTTTTTGTGATTACACGTCAATTAATGATTTTTATAAACCAAAACAGTATATTTAGTATCAGTAGTAAAGGGAGGAGTGAAATGTTCAAACTAATTTATTAAAATCAACGTTCGATTCATGGAGAAAGTGGTTATTACGGGTGGTACTGGAGCAATTGGTCTCCATTTGACAAAGCTATTGGTTGCCAATCACTATGATGTGATTATTTTTACCAGAAATCCCAAGTCGTATCCTGCGCAGGCCAACGTTAAGTATTTACATTGGGATCCCAAAAAACAGGAGGTAGATGTCAAATCGATTCAAGAAGCTGACTATATCATCAATCTGGCAGGTGCAAATCTTAACGCCAAGCGCTGGACAAAAGCGTATCAGCAAGAAATTATTGCCAGCCGAGTAGAAAGTGGGCAGTTGCTTTACCAAAGTTTAAAAAAGCTACCAAATCGTGTTAAAGCTGTCCTATCAGCTTCCGCTATTGGTTGGTATGGAGCGGACGACCTTTACCAGAAAAGGCCTTTTATAGAAGGAGACCCACAAGGCGGCAATTTTCTATCCTGGGTTTGCAACCTTTGGGAAGGCAGTGTTAAGCCTATTGAAACGTTGGGAAAAAGACTTGTTGTATTCCGCTTTGGAGTTGTGATTAGCAAGGACCAGGGATTGTTAAAGGAGATCGGCCGCTTCCTACCCTTTCGTTCAATTCCAATATTGGGTTCGGGCAAGCAGATGCTCAGTTGGATCCATATGGATGATCTCTGTCGTATGTTGTTATTTGGCATACAAAATAATAACCTCGCAGGCATTTACAATGCCTGCTCATCTGAACCGCTTCCCCTTGGTGAATTTATTAAAAGAATCGCCCGGCGTACTTATGGCCCTTTGTACCTAAAGCTTCCTACACCGTCATTTTTGATCAGGTGGATGCTGGGAAAAAAAGGACAGGAAATGGTAATCGATGGCACATGGGTAAGTAACAAAAAAATTGTTCAGGAGAAATTTCCGTTTAAATATCCGCTTTTGGATAATAATTGTATAGACAATTTACATATCGATTAATGGTTAATTGCTGTTACTTTCCGCCCTTTTTGGGACAAAATCCGTATATTTGCGGCTTATGAAGATTTTTAGATATGGCGCAAAGGGCTCCGAAAAGGCGGGAGTCATTTTAAACGAAAAGAGATATGATGTTTCAGTAGGAAATTTCCAATATAACCGCGATTTCTTTGCGGATGTCTCGAATTTGGAAAGACTACAAACCTATGTCATTGAGAATAATGACAAGCTTAAGGAGATAGCTGATGACGAGCGTATCGGAACACCATTAGAAGCCCCTTCCAAAATTCTGTGCGTGGGACTTAATTTTGATGATCACGTGAAAGAAACGAAATTGGAGCAAGCTTCAGAACCTATTGTCTTTATGAAATCCGTATCTGCTTTCAACGGACCTTTTGATGGAATTACCCTTCCGAAGTCCTCTGTGAAATCAGATTGGGAAACTGAACTTGCCATTGTTATAGGAAAAAAGGCTTCCTATGTGACGGAAGAAGAGGCACTGAATCATGTATTTGGCTACGTGCTGCACAACGATGTTACGGAGCGTGAGTTTCAAATCGAACGCGGCGGAACCTGGGATAAAGGTAAAGGATGTGACACGTTCGCACCTATTGGTCCGTTTATAGCGACCAAAGACGAAATAAAAGATGTTGATCATTTAAGAATATGGCTAAAGCTCAATGGTGAGCTTATGCAAGATGGCAATACAAGCGATTTTATCTATCGCATTCCCAAGTTGATTTCCTATTTAAGTCAATTTATGAGCTTACTTCCAGGTGATATTATTTCTACGGGATCGCCTGCAGGATCTGGAATGGGAAAATCGCCGCAAAGATTCCTTCAAGATGGTGATATTATCGAATACGGGATTGATGGACTCGGGTCGGCAAAGCAAGTAATTTCGGCCTACAAAACGATATAAAAAAGGGTGTAATGGGTTCTTTTTTATCCGTGGCATTTGTGTACATTTATGGCATGATCATACATTTGTCCAAATAAAACATTTAACTCCTGACAGAGTCAATGATTCAACTAAACAACATATCCAAATCGTTTGAAGTAAAAGCCGCACGTATTGATGCCTTAAAAGATGTCTCCCTGTCTATTGGCAAAGGGGAAATTTTCGGCGTTATAGGTGCCTCTGGGGCTGGAAAAAGTACATTAATCCGCTGTGTCAACCTGCTGGAAAGACCAGATTGTGGTCAAGTAATGATAGAAAACGAAGACTTGATGTCGCTGTCGGCCAGTAGTCTTATGCTGAAAAGGAGAAAAATTGGAATGATTTTTCAGCATTTCAATCTCTTATCCTCAAGAACGGTATACGAAAACATATCTTTTCCACTTGAACTGGAGGGAAAATCAAAAGAATTTATCCGTCAAAAAGTGCTTGAACTATTGCGCTTGGTAGGATTGGAAGACAAGGCCGAAGGCTATCCTGCAAATCTTTCAGGCGGTCAAAAGCAGCGCGTTGCCATTGCAAGAGCCTTAGCCAACGACCCTTATATCCTTCTTTGCGACGAGGCCACAAGCGCGCTAGATCCAGCGACAACAAAATCCATCCTCAAGCTGCTAAAAAAAATAAATAAGCAACTTGACCTCACAATATTGCTGATCACACACGAAATGGATGTTATAAAAAGTGTCTGTGATCAGGTTGCAGTATTAGACCAGGGAAGACTGATCGAAACGGGCCCGGTAGAGGCAGTATTTGCCAATCCAAAAGAAATAACCACCAAGAATTTTATTCAATCTTCACTTGAAGTTGAAATTCCGCTGAGTTTACAGGAACGATTGAAAACTACGGGGAATCCACTGGTAGAAATCTACCTCACTTCAAATGAAGAGTCCATCTCTTTTATAGCATACTTGGAACAAAAATTTGACGTCAAAACAAATATTATTTCGGCACAAATCGACTATATTGGTGAACTGAAATTCGGGGTTATATTGGCTGAACTATCCGGAGAACAAGAAAATATAACAAACAGTATATCTTTCTTAAAAGAAAAACATGCACAAACAAAAATCTTAGGCTATGTCTGATCAGGTATTTACACTGCTGTTATCAGGTACTTTAGAGACCTTAGCCATGACTTTTCTGTCGGGCTTCTTTGGTTTTTTGCTAGGGCTACCCCTTGGAATATATCTTTTCTTAACCCGAAAACATCAGTTGCTCGAAAACAAAGGTATGCACCAGCTTGTATCCTTGTTCGTGAATATTTTTAGGTCTATCCCATTTATCATACTCATTGTATGGATGATTCCGTTTACACGTCATATCGTAGGAACATCAATCGGGATGTCCGCAGCATTGGTTCCATTGAGTATAGGCGCAGCGCCTTTTATTGCACGACTTGTGGAAAATAGCCTACTTGAAATTCCCAACGGCCTGATTGAGGCCGCAAGAGCAATGGGCGCAAACGCAAAACAGGTAATTTTTAAAGTTTTGCTTCCTGAGGCTCTCCCCTCGCTGGTAAACAATGCAACAATAACGCTAATCACACTTGTTGGCTACTCCGCAATGGGTGGCGCCGTGGGTGCTGGTGGACTGGGACAGATTGGTTATCAGTATGGTTATGTCGGATACGATACTTTTATCATGAATTCTGTTTTAATTTTATTAATTTTAATCGTATTCCTGTTGCAATACACAGGAGATTACATCTCAAAAAAAGTAAACCATCGATAACATAAATTGGATGATATGAAAAAATTGAACTATGCATTTGTAATCTTAGCCCTCAGTCTCCTAACGGTTGTGGCATGCAATAACAAAGAAAAGAAAGAGAATATCCTTAAAGTAGGTGTAGTTTCAGGACCAGAAAAGGAGCTTGCAGAAACGGCTAAGAAAGTTGCGAAAGAAAAGTTCAATCTGGATGTTGAGTTGGTGGCCTTCAATGACTATGTGGTACCGAATGAGGCATTAAATCAGGGCGATATCGATGTGAACGTATTCCAGCATCAGCCCTACTTACAGGAGCAATCGAAACAACGTGGTTTCACTAAATTAACCATCGTTGGAAACACCTTTGTATTTCCTATTGTTGCCTATTCAAACAAAATAAAAACGATCACTGCTTTACAGCCTGGTGCCGTTATAGCTATCCCTAATGATCCCACCAATGGCGGACGCTCACTGTTGCTTCTCCAACGAGAAGGCATTATCGGTCTAAAAGAAAATGTAGGTATACAGCCTAAAGTAACCGATATCGTGAGCAACCCCAAACAGATTAAAATCATCGAAATGGAAGCTCCACAGCTGCCTCGCGTTCTTGATGATCCGCAAGTGACCATTGCCATCATCAACAATAGTTTTGCCGCTCAAGCTGGACTGGATCCAGAAAAACAAGGTTTGTTTACAGAAGACAAAGAATCTCCTTATGTGAATCTGATTGTTGCCCGCGCAGACAATAAAAACGATGAGAAGGTGCAACAGTTTATTCAGGCGTATCAGTCGCCGGAAGTAGAAGCAACTGCTAAAAAAGTCTTCAAAAATGGTGCGATTAAAGGCTGGTAAAATTTAGAAAAGTGATAGAATCAGCCGATTTATGCCCCTGTGGCACGGGCATTACCTATGGTGAATGCTGCCGACAAATACATCGTTTCCATGCCAAAGCCAATACAGCAGAGGCGTTAATGCGCGCGCGTTATAGTGCCTTTGTAAAAAAGGAAATCGATTTTTTATACCATACATTTCATCCCTCGACAAGGAGGTTTCAAAATAAACAGGCCATCGGACAATGGGCAATGGAGAACAAATGGATGCAGCTTAATATTCTTAAATCTACGCTCCATACCGTCGAGTTCGAAGCACATTATCTGGATGCACAGATGCACGTGCAGGTTCACCATGAAAAGTCTACCTTCAAAAAACAAGGTGACCTCTGGTACTATGTAGAGGGCACAGTAAAATAATAAAAAAGGCAGTCTTAACCTCGGTTAAAACTGCCTTTTTAGTGGTAGACTAATTATTTTACCAGTCCCTATACTTTTCTAAACCAGTTCTTCTGTATCTTCACGATAAGGAGCTTCTTCATCAAACTCTCCTTCCCATTTAGCGACAACAACCGTTGCAAGACAGTTTCCCACAACATTTACCGATGTGCGGGCCATGTCCATCAATTCATCAATACCCAAAATTGCAGCTATAACAAATGTAGGCAATCCAAACTGATCAGCTGTAGCAATCAAAATAATTAATGAAGCTCTTGGAACAGCGGCAACGCCTTTTGATGTGATCATCAATGTAAAGGCAATCATCAGCTGATGGCCAAATGACAAATGTATACCTGCAGCCTGGGCCACAAAAATTGCTGCTAATGAGAGGTAAAGGGATGTACCATCCAGATTAAAGCTATATCCAGTAGGAATGACAAATGACACAATTTTACGTGGGACACCAAATTTTTCCATCGCACTCATTGCTTTCGGTAACGCTGCATCTGAACTCGTTGTCGCAAATGCAATCGAAACAGGTTCCTTAATTGCATTGATAAACCGTTTGACAGGGATTTTCAGGTAAAGTGCGACAGGGAGAAGTACCAGACATAAAAAGCAGAGCAAAGCGAAATACAGCGTAGCCAATAACATGAAGAGATTCTTTAAGATGTCGACACCAAGATGCCCTACGGTATAAGCCATAGCTGCACCAACCCCTATTGGGGCAAAATACATAATGATGTTTGTAAATTTAAACATCGCTTCAGACATGCTCTCGGTAAAATCTACCAAAGGTTTACGCTTCTTTTCATCCACCATCGCCAATCCGATACCGAATAAAACCGAAAAGACTACAATCTGCAAAACCTGATTATCAGCAACAGATTTTACAATGTTTTCTGGAAACAGGTCACGTATAAAAGAAGTAAATTTATAAACGGGATGCACATGGTCAGGAAGTGTTTTAAGGATATGCTCATCCATGCTTTCTTTGGGAGCAGGAAGTTCTTCATGCGGCATATGGGCAACATCAACCCCCACGCCTGCCCGAGTCAGATTAATAGCGCCTAAACCGATAAAAATAGCGCATGTTGTAGCACAGAAGAAATACAACATAGATTTCCATGCCATACGTCCCACTTGCTTTAAATCGGAATGTCCTGCAATTCCATAAACAAGGGTAGCAAAGAGAATCGGTCCAACAATTGTCTTGACCAATTTGATAAATCCTTTACTTAAAGGTTGCAAGGAAATTGCCAGATTTGGAAAATCCAACCCAACGAAGATCCCGATAATCATACAGGTCAAAATCCAGGTGGTCAAATTTTTCTTAAAAAGCGCATTGACAACCAGAACGGTAGCAACTATCCAACGGACAGCCATTAGAAATTCATGCGAAAAGCCTACAACATCAAATTCGTATAATACAGCAATGATACAAGCTAATGTAACTGTGATTAGGGTCATCAACCCTATTTTGGTTTTTAACATTTAAAAGATTTTAATGGTCAAAAGAACAAAAATAAAAAAATACTATGCTTTTGCAAATATTATTATTCCAAATAGCCATGTTTCGCAACAAAATATCGATTTCTCTAAATTCGAGGCCACAAAAAAAGGCAGGAAAATTTCTTCTCCTGCCCAATATTTTTTACGGAGCAATAAACTTATTCCGCGTGTAACCAAGATTTTTTTGCTAAAAGCTCGTCGTTAGACTCACGCACATCTTCGTCATCCACACAACAATCTACAGGGCAAACCGCTGCACATTGAGGCTCATCATGGAAACCTACACATTCTGTACATTTATCCGAAACAATATAATAGACTTCATTTGAGATTGCTTCCTGAGACTCATTGGCATCGAGTGTAACGCCGTCGCCAAAATCAATAATCCCGTCCAAAGCCGTCCCATCTGAGAATTTCCAAGTTACACCAGCATCGTATATTGCATTATTTGGGCATTCCGGTTCGCAAGCACCACAGTTAATGCATTCGTCTGTAATTTTAATCGCCATTTATAACCTCACAATTATGATAAATAAACTATTTTTGCATTATCAATATGAAACAAAGTCGAATTGTACAATAAGGCTAGTTGATTCACGTTGATTAATGTTAACAGCACAAATATAACACAAATTTGTGTATTCATCTTTTAAAATTTTAATATTTTGATAAAGGAACAACGAATAAATGCATTTGTAAAATTAGGCGAGCAGCTTCAACTGCCATCTGAAGAATCCAGTCAGATCATCCAATCTGCCCAACATAAAAACCCCTGGTATACCCCACAAAATGTTGAACGCGCGCTACAGGCAATTGCAGAAAATCTTACCATAGAGAAACTTACGCATTGGTTGGCGCCATACCCAGATACGCATTCGACAAAAACTGTAGGATTAATTCTTGCTGGCAATATACCTTTAGTTGGATTCCATGATATCCTCTCTGTTCTGATCAGTGGCTTTAAAGCCAAGATAAAATTATCATCTGACGACGCGGGACTGACGGCCTATGTACTGGGTCTGCTGGATAAAATTGACCCGTATTTTGGCGATGCTTTTGAAATTGTTGACCGATTAAAAGATTTCGACCTGGTCATCGCAACGGGATCTAACAATAGCGCCCGCTATTTCGATTACTACTTTGGTACCAAGCCGCATATCATCCGCCGCAATCGAAATAGCGTTGCTGTACTGGGGGGCGCGGAATCTCCTAGCCAGCTGGAAGCTCTTGGGCATGATATTTTCGATTACTTTGGACTGGGTTGCCGCTCTATATCCAAAATATTTATACCAAAAAATTATCCAATAGCGCAGTTTTTTGAGGGTATAGCGATATTCAACAATGTGACAGCGCATTTTAAATATACCAACAATTACGACTATAACAAATCCATCTATCTAATCAATGGCGATAAGCATTTTGATAACGGATTTTTATTGCTCAAAGAAGACGAAAAAACAGCTTCTCCCCTTGCTGTGGTTTATTATGAAACTTACGAAACAGTTGCTGAAGTCGAAAATAAACTGACATTGGCGCAAGAAAACATCCAGTGTATTGTATCCGAACTGCCATTAGAAGTACCGTCTCCCGTTTTTCATTTTGGCGAAAGCCAAAGTCCATCGCTGGATGATTACGCTGACGGCGTGAATACGCTTGATTTTCTATTTGCCAACCGTTAAGCTTCCTTAAAATTCGTAGTAAAGAAATTGCATTAAAAATACTAACTTTGAATCTATGTATATCATTAAAGTAAAAGGTGTCGCCAAAATCCCTGATTATGTACAACTAAGAGATGATGCCTTCACCTTGCTTGCATATTTTAGAGTCGACCGCCCGGACAAATCACTTGATAAGATCGGATTAGGAGAAAAGGCAGCGTATATCATGCAACTGGTTAGAGAAATGCCTTTTGGACAAATTAAAAAATTAGAATTTTAGCTTCCATGATTGAAAATAAAGTTATTACATTAAAAAACGTTGACATCTTCCAACAGAAACATTTGGTATTGTCCAATGTAAATTTAAATATCGGCAAAGGCGAGTTTATCTACCTTATCGGTCAGTCCGGCAGTGGAAAGAGTAGTTTGTTAAAGATAATTTACGGCGACTTATACATTGGTAATGGAGAGGGCATGATCGCTGGTTTTGATTTAAAAAAACTGCATGAAAATGATGTTCCTTACCTGCGTAGAAAACTGGGAATCGTTTTTCAGGACTTCCACCTTTTATCGGATAGAAGTATCGAGAAAAACCTCGAATTTGCCCTTAAAGCAACAGGTTGGAAGGACAAGAAAATGATTGATAGCCGTATATTGGACGTATTGGAAAAAGTTGGACTTCGCTCCAAATTGAAGAAAATGCCACATGAACTTTCCGGCGGTGAACAGCAACGTATTGTGATTGCCCGTGCATTGTTAAATAATCCAGAAATTATTTTGGCAGATGAGCCTACAGGTAACCTGGACCCTGCTACATCAGAGGAAATTGTCTTGTTGCTAAGAGACATTGCCAGCTCAGGAACAGCCATATTGATGGCCACACACGATTATACCATTATCCGCAATATGCCTTCCCGTATTATCAAAACCGGCGATGGCATATTACAGGACAATGTCAGTATCTAGACGGAAAACTGACATATAAAAATATTGATTCCGACAAATTGTTAGGCTTTTTTAATAAAATCTGACAAGCTGTCGGAATTTTATTGTTTGGCAAAAACTTTGACAAATGAAGCATAGAGTAAATTTTTGAATCTAATTTTAGCATTGAAGATATGAATGAGCAAGATAATTATTACGATGAAAGCCAAGATCCAGTAGAAACAAATTCTTCTGAACAACAAGAACTACCTGCTGATAATCTAGCAGAAGAACTGTCTACTGAAGATAAACTGGCTGCAGAATTGGCAGAGGCAAAGGATAAGTACATTCGTCTATCTGCCGAATTTGACAATTATAGAAAACGTACAAGTAAAGAACGTGTTGAATTGATTCAATCAGCTGGAAAAGATGTCATCAGCAAGTTGTTGCCTACATTGGATGATTTTGACAGAGCATTAACAGCCATGGAAACTGCAACTGATGTTGAATCGGTAAAAACAGGAATGGATATTGTTAACAATAAATTCAGACAAACATTATCGCAATTAGGATTAAAGGAAATGGACGTTAAAAACCAAGATTTCGATCCTGAATTACAAGAAGCTATCACAGCAATACCTGCCGCTACAGAAGAATTAAAAAATAAAGTGGTGGACGTGATCGAAAAAGGTTACTACTTAGGTGACAAAGTTATCCGTCACGCAAAAGTAGTTATAGGTCAATAATATTAAGACGATGTCAAAAAGAGATTATTACGATATACTTGGTGTCTCGCGATCAGCGGACGAGAAGGAGATTAAATCAGCGTATCGCAAACTAGCGATAAAGTACCATCCGGACAAAAATCCTGGTGACCATGAGGCTGAGGAAAAGTTTAAGGAAGCTGCTGAGGCATACGATATCTTGAGCAATCCACAGAAACGTCAACGTTATGACCAATTTGGACATGCTGGTAATTCTGCCAGCGGTGGTTTCGGCGGTGGCGGCGGCATGAATATGGAAGACATATTCAGTCAATTTGGTGATATCTTTGGTGGAGGACATCCCTTTGAAAGTTTCTTTGGCGGTGGCGGTGGCCAGCGTGGCGGACGCCGCGTAGCAAGAGGAAGCAACTTACGCATAAAAGTTAAGTTAACGCTTGAAGAAATTGCCAAAGGCGTTGAGAAAAAGGTAAAAGTCAACAAGCAAGTCGTCTGTCATACCTGTGACGGATCGGGTGCTAAAGATAAATCTTCTTTCCATACCTGTAAAACCTGTGGTGGATCGGGCTCAGTCAGAAGAGTTACCAATACGATCTTAGGACAAATGCAAACAACAAGCACTTGCCCTACGTGTAATGGTGAAGGCGTAGAAATCACAGCAAAATGTACAACGTGTAGAGGTGAAGGACTTGAACGTGGCGAGGAGACAATCTCCATCAATATTCCGGCAGGAGTAAGTGAAGGCATGCAACTATCCATGAGCGGAAAGGGAAATGCGGCTCCGCGTGGTGGTGTACCAGGAGATTTAATTATATTGATCGAAGAAGTTGCGCACGAAAGTTTAAAACGCGACGGACTAAATGTCATCTATGATCTTTATATTAATTTTGTAGATGCTACATTAGGTACCAGCGTAGAAGTTCCGACAATAGACGGAAAAGCGAAAATCAAAATTGAACCCGGCACACAAGGCGGCAAAATTTTACGGTTAAAAGGAAAAGGTATTCCTGAGGTTAATTCTTACCACAAGGGAGACCAGCTTGTATATGTTAATATATGGACACCAAAAGCTGTATCTATCGAAGAAAAAGAACTGTTGAATAAATTGAAAGAATCACCGAACTTTAAGCCTCAACCTGGCAAAAGTGAAAAGTCATTCTTCGAGCGAATCAAAGAATATTTCGAGTAACATCCCGTTACATAATCATAAAAAAGCCATTTGTCAAATATTGACAAATGGCTTTTTTATTCTATTCTTACTTAAAATTGACATTAAAGAACAAAAAGTCAGCCCAATATCATTATCGTTAAATAGAATCTGTAAAAATAAAATTATATTAAATTTTAAGGCGTTGATCCACTATAATTTACGATTATATCAAACATCTAGACAATCCAATGACAAAAAAATAAAATATGATTTCTATATTTGACTAACAAATTTAAAAAGTCAGGAAGTAATTGCTGACACATTTAAACAACTTTTAAATAAAAAAGACATGAAAAAAATTTTACTTACATTAGCAGTTGTAGCTGGTTTGACATTGGCTTCACAAGCACAAGAATTCGGTTTCAAAAAGAGCGATGTTATTGTTGAAGGTAACTTATCCGCTAATACTTCAAACGACAAAACTAATCAAACAAAAACAAATTCATTTAACTTCAACCCTTCTGTTGGTTACTTTGTTTCTGACAAGATTGCTGTTGGTTTAGATGTAAACGTTGGCAATGAAAAAGCTACAAAAAACGTAGATCAGTCGAATGAATCCTATGTAAAAAACAACCAATTCGGTATAGGTGCATTTGGACGTTACTACTTCCTTGAGTTAGGTTCACGATTCAAAACGTATGCACAACTTGGTGCTGGTTATGCGCAAGAAGATGGAAAAATCAATAATGGAACTACCACAAGTGATATCGCTAAAACAAAAGGTTTCGGTGCGAACGCTGGTTTGGGTATCAACTACTTTGTAACGCCTAAAATTGCAATCAATTTTGGTTTAACTGACTTATTGTCATTCAGAACATCGAAAGTTGATGTTGATGGTGCTAAATCATCTAATGAATTTAATGCAAACATCAATAGCTTTAACAACTTCTTTGATACTGCTAAATTTGGTTTGACATTCAAATTCTAGTCTCAACGAAAAAAAAAGAAAAAAGAAGGGCGATAAAATATTTTATCGCCCTTTGCTATGTTAGTTATACCGTTTAACAATTCGGAGTTTGTGTGTATAGCGATTCAGTTCCGCATTAAAAATACCCTCTGAATCCATGCGGTCCACACGGACTTTTGCAGAAGCATGGATAATGGTATCGCGATCAAGCATAATACCAACGTGAGTAATCCGGCCTTGCGCATTGTCAAAAAACGCCAAATCACCTACCTTTATTTCTGAAATAAAGTCGACGGTCTCCCCTTTTTCCGCTTGCTGATAAGCATCGCGGGGCAAATAAAGTCCAAAGCAGCTGTAAATCAATTGCGAGAAACCCGAACAGTCAATTCCCCACTCCGAACGCCCGCCCCACAAATACGGTACATCTTTGTAACTCAAAGCGAGTTGCTGGAGCTCACTTTCGACTAATTCCTTCGAAAATAAATTTATGCTCCCCTGATAAGTCAAGTCCAATAGTGGCAGATTAATCCGGTTCTCTTCATTTAGATACAGCGTGGTCCCATGACAGAGCTGCAGTTGGGTTGTCTCGCCCAAAAGTACCCCTCCCTCTCTTCCAACCACAGTTCGCCTTCCTAAAAAATATTGCTCCTTATCTGAGTCCTCTAATTTTTGAAACTGTCCATTTTGGATCCAGCCCAAATAATCCGTTTCCAATAAACGTATGGATGTCCAATCCGGCTGTTCATCCAGGATCTCAAAAAGCTCTCCAAACAAAACCTGAGAAACCATCTCGCTACGATGTGCCTGTTCTAGACGTAACGGTACGAGAGCAAGTGTACAAATACCATATTTCATATGCTAATAAAACAAAATCGTCCAATCTATGATTATATATTATATGACGAAGATAAATTAATAATAGTAGATATGGAGAATACAAATTCAAAATTCAAAAGGATACTAGTCGCTGTCGACGACGAACCATGCACTGAAAAGGCAATACATTATGCAAAAGAAATGGCTCAAGTATTCGGAGCCGCCGTAGCACTTGTCACCGTTATTCCCCCTACTTCTCCTGCCAATTTTGGCGCCGACCCGTTATTGGGGCAGCAGCCTATCATCGTTCCGGAGGTTTCGGAAATGGAGCAGGACAATGCGCAAAAATATCTTGAGAAGATAAGCCGCGAATTTACTGGTGCCGGCGAAGTCTATTTATTTAATCGAATAGGATCCATTAAAGAAGAAATTCTGGCTGCATCGCACGAATGGTCAGCGGACCTGATTATCATGGGTTCTAATGGGCGGACTGGTTTTGATCATTTCATCTCAGGGTCGGTTTCTGAATCAGTCATTCGCAAATCTACCTGCCCAGTGCTGGTCATTCCCAGTAAATGTGACTGACGAATGCAACTAAAACAACCATAGTCATGAAAAAGGCTATTTTTTCCGTTTGGAAAAAATAGCCTTCACACGTTCTACTATAAGATATTACTTTTTTATCAAACGCGCCACAAACATGCTATCTGCCTTTTGGGTATACCCTTCCAGATAATCCATACGCGCTATTTCAAAACCAAAATGATCAGCAATATAGCTGACAATATCTTCATTTTCTGCTCTAAAAATGGAGCAAGTGATATAAATTAGTGGCTTACCAACTTTTACATGCCCCATCACATTACTTGCAATATTCTTTTGAAGTGCATTAAATTCAGCGATTTTATCGGCCCTAAATTGCCGAATCATTTCGGGCGTACGCCCCCATGTTCCTGATCCTGTACACGGCGCATCCAATAATACTCCGTCAAATTTTTCGCTCCCAAGGAGCTGAAATGTATCTTTGGTAAGATCAATTATTTTCTTGCGATAATGCTTTATTCCGGCACGATCAAAACGCTCATCGAGATTCCGAAGAATGCTCATACGAATATCCGACACCAACAAATTTACGGTGGGACAAGCATCCATCAATAACAGGGATTTGCCACCCGAAGCTGCACATGTATCCCACCAAGATTCATTTTCCCCTGGCTCCATATACGCTAACGTACGTTGCGAAGAAAGATCCTGTACTTCAATAATTCCATCTAAGGCATCAAATCGCTGTAAGGATGTACCATTATTTAATGCAATGGTCTGCTCGCCAATAGTGATATAGGGAATCTGACTACCGTCTAAAATGGCGCGCACGAAATTTGTCTTCCCTCGTTTTACCCGAATATATAAATAGGGCTGAATGAACTGACTTTCCAAAAAGGCAGTCAAATCCACTTTTCTGGAGATATGCTCCGTAAAGGGAAATAGGGTTTCCAATTTAAAAAGGCCTTCGGACTCCAAAAATGTAATCTTGTCACGGATTGAAAGCTGAAGTTTATCGGCGTAGGAAGGTTCTAGAACCACCACTAAGGGGCTTTCCTGTTCGCATAGAAATTCGGCGAGTACCAACCTACGTTGTTGTGATAACTGCGGAGCTGCCGTCCCTAAACGGAAATAATTATAACACAAACGGGAGACGGCCTTTCGGTCTGAAGATCCCATTTGCTTATTCAGCTTAAAAAAAGTTGTTAAATAACGTGAAAATGGTTGATCAGCTTCAAAACCATCCATTGCTCGCTCAAAATTACGTATTTGCTGATGAACACGTTTTTCACTGAATTCAGCCATTCAAAGATTATTTTCTTTCAAATTTTTTATCGTGATAGACCAACATGCCCAACGATCTGTTCGCATAGCCCCATTTTGGGTAAAATTCAAATCTGTAATCGCTATTCAATCCCGAAAACTTTTCCTGCGTCATTCGACTGACATAATCCACTCCATATTTATGTATCAATCGACCAAAATACAATGCAGCATCATACCCTTTGTAAGAAAACTCGGACGGATCAACTTTATAAGCAGCTTTGTAATTTCCAATAAATTTTTTGGTATCGCCATCAGTCTCATCGACCAAGTTGGAAGAGGTAATGGTCAATGCATAAAAATCCATGTTTTCGAAATTCTCAAAGGAAAGCTTGGCCATGTTGGGGTGTCCATATAATTTAAACTGATTACCTGGATTCAGAAAGCGTTCATCCATAGCATCCAAAAGGCCCTTTACTAAATTTTTATTGGCAGTCCCTGAAATGATATGATTGGTGCCTGCCAACACAAGACTGTTGTTAAGCTCATTGATGCTCAGGACAGTTTTTACTTTAGCCTGCGGGTTGGCTTTGGTAATCTCGTTTGCAAAATTGACCAAAAACTGTTTGCTGTCATCATCGCCAGCATCATAAATAACAATCTGATCCCCACTATAATATTGCTCTGCAACATACTTCGCCAATGTTTCCGCGTGTGTTCGAATAGATGGCGTTATAGAAACCAAATTGGGGAGGCTAAATTCAGAAGCCATGGTTGCTGCCAATGGAGAAACCTGTAGAACGTTCTTGTTTGCAAATGTCTGTCCAAAGCTCTTAATCTCACGCGGATATACTGGCCCCACCACGAGCACTGCATCTTTAACATTAACCGCTGTACCCAGTGTTGCATTATACGCAACATTGTCTCTAGAATCAATCACCTGCAAATCGAACAAGGCACCTTCCTTCGCAATTTTGTCAAGACCCAACTGAAATCCCTGATAAAAATCCAGCGCCAAGGAAGAGCGTTCCACGTCTTCTTTCACAATTGTGCCTGCAATACCGCCTAACTCAAACGGTAATAGCAAGGCAATGCGGTTATTTTTCACAGCATAGCCATTGACATGTTGGGTATCGCCCATTTTGGCAATGGTATTTTCTTTGTCAACTGCTGGTTTAGTAACAGCAGTTTGCTGTTCGCCATGACCAGAGGATGGCGAACGCAATACTGTGCTTTTTTTGGTTGTACAGCTTGCAAGGCATAACGCTACAAGCGCCGCAACCCATATTTTATTCCCACTCAATTGTAGCGGGTGGTTTTGAACTGATATCATATACAACTCTGTTTATTCCTTTCACATGGTTGATAATTTCATTTGAAATTTTTGCCAACAGATCATATGGTAAATGTATCCAATCCGCAGTCATTCCATCTAGCGAACCCACCGCGCGTAAGCTAACGACGTGCTCGTAAGTGCGCTCATCACCCATTACGCCTACTGAGCGCACGGGCAAGAAAATTGTGCCTGCCTGCCATACTTTGTCATACCAACCGGCTTCTTTCAGATTATTGATGAATATCGCATCAGCCTCCTGCACAATACGTACACGCTCGGGTGTAATATCACCCAGAATACGAATTGCCAAGCCCGGACCAGGAAATGGATGTCTGCCTAAAATTGCCTGATCAACTTCCAATGCTTTTCCTACTCTTCTTACTTCATCTTTAAACAAAGTCTTAAGTGGTTCCACAACTTTCAGTTTCATGAAATCAGGTAAGCCCCCAACGTTATGGTGTGATTTGATTGTCGCCGAAGGCCCTTTAACTGAAACCGACTCGATGATATCCGGATAAATTGTTCCTTGTCCTAACCACTTCGCTTCAATGCCTTCAGGCAATTCCTTTTGGATCTCTTTTGCTGCTTCATCGAAGACATCAATAAACGAATTACCAATGATCTTACGTTTTTCTTCTGGCTCGGAAACTCCAGCTAATCGACCATAAAATAAATCTTTCGCATTTATTCCTTTGATATTTAAGCCCATATTTTTGTAAGAATCCAATACTTGCTCATATTCGTCCTTACGAAGCAAACCATGATCCACAAAAATACAATGGAGTTTCTTTCCGATTGCCTGGTGCAATAACACCGCTGCAACTGTCGAATCTACCCCGCCAGATAAAGCCATAATAACATGATCATCACCTAGTTGCTCTTTCAAAGAAGATACTGTTGTTTCAACAAACGCGTCTGGTGTCCATTCCTGTGCACAACCACAGATATTGACAACAAAGTTTTTCAATAAGATAGCACCGTCTGTACTATGTGTTACTTCTGGATGAAATTGTATACCGTAGGTACGGGTACCTTTCACTTGATACGCTGCTACGCGAACTTTATCTGTACTCGCTATAATTTCAAAATTTGCAGGTACTTCTTTAATGGTATCGCCATGAGACATCCATACCTGTGACTGCGTGGGTACGCCTGCCAATAATTCATTCTCGCTATTGACAAACTGCAGATTTGCACGACCATATTCACGAATTTCAGAAGGTAACACTTCGCCTCCTGATTTTTGAGCAATGTATTGAGCTCCGTAACATACGCCTAAGAGTGGGAAGCGATCCTGAATAGCGACAAAATCAATTTGTGGCGCATCTTCTTGTCTAACAGAATAAGGGCTGCCCGAAAAGATAACACCTTTTACGGTATCGTCAAACTCTGGCAATTTATTGAACGGGTGTATCTCACAATACACATTTAGCTCTCTGACACGTCGTGCGATCAACTGTGTGTATTGAGACCCGAAGTCTAGAATTATAATTTTTTCTGGCATGCTGCAAAGGTAAGTATTACGAATGAATTATTAAATGTCAAATCAGGAAATAATACCCGCTTTTACCAGCTCTACTTCCATTTCTTTTTGGAGAATTAAGGCTTCCTCCCGTGCTCTTTCAGCGAAATCAGTCCCTTTTGAAGCATAGATAATACCCCTTGTGCTGTTTACCAAAAGTCCGCAATCTTTGTTCATACCGAATTTACAAACATCTTCGAGCGAGCCACCCTGTGCCCCCACTCCCGGAACCAATAAAAAATGATCTGGCGCATGTTCCCTAATTTTGATAAATCCTTCACCTCGGGTTGCTCCTACCACATACATGAGATTTTCTGGCGTGCCCCAGGTGTTGACTTTGTCAATCACTTGTTCGAACAATTGCAGCCCTTCTTTATTCTCAAAATTCTGAAAGTCTAAGCTGCCCTCATTTGATGTCAAAGCAAGCACGATAGCCCATTTGTCTTTAAAATCCAAAAAGGGCGTTACCGAATCCTTACCCATATAAGGTGCAATGGTGATACTATCAAATCCGAGACCAGAAGCCTTTTCATCAAAAAATGCCATCGCATAACGTCCGGATGTATTACCGATATCCCCTCTTTTTGCGTCAGCAATACTGAAACAATCCTTTGGTAAAGCGGCCCAGGTTTTTTGAAGCGATTGCCAACCTTTTATTCCATAACATTCATAAAATGCTATATTGGGTTTGTAGGCTACACAAAGATCAGCTGTTGCTTCTATTATGGCTTTGTTAAAGCTATAGATCGGATCCTCATCGTCTAAAAGATGATCAGGGATTTTGGCTAGGTCTGTGTCCAGTCCGACACATAGAAATGAGCGTTTCGCTTTTATTTGATGAATAAGTTCTGCTCTTGTCATGCTTATTTTAGAGATCTTAAAAAATTATTTATTGATTAAATCTTGAATAAAATTGGTCACCTCTGGAGTGAAATAGTCAGCAAGTCCTTCATGCCTTGCGGCAAGATTTCCTTCCTTATCCAACATGAGCGTTGTTGGAATAGGCCCAGAAAGCCACTCCTTTGGAATATCACTGTTCGGAAAGCTTAGTGGTAAGCTCAAACCCTCTCCCTTAATAAACGCTTCGGCCTTCGCTCGATCACCCTCCACCTCAACAATCAAAAACACGACATGGACGTTATCCTTATACGTATTATAAAGCTTGTTGATCGAGGGCATTTCGGCCCGGCAAGGGGCACACCAAGTTGCCCAGAAATTGATAAAAATCACCTTTCCTCTGAGATCAGCCATCTTTACAGGCTCCCCTTGCTGGTTTATAAAAGATACCTCAGTGCCTATCTTGGGCGAAGTCGCAAAAGATTTTCTAGCGTCCGGCGGAACTTCTAATTTTAATTTAAAGAAGCCTATTTTCATTAGGGCTTGCTGAAAATAACTTCTACTTGTTGGCCAAATCAGCAAACCAATAACCAGTACAAATACAACGTTTCCGACTATTTTTTTTGTCTTCGGATTCATCTGTAACCGGGCTATTTATGAATCAAACTTATCTAACAGTTTCAATAATGTCGCAAAATCCTTTGGATAGGGCGCATCGAAAACCATTTTAACTCCATTCAGTTCGAATTCGATATGTTTGGCATGTAGCGCAAAACGCTTCATGATAGGCTGTTCTTCTTCATCTTTCGACAACGTATAGCCTCGTTTTTTGATTTGGGATAAAAAGACCGGTTTGCCGCGATACATATCGTCGCCAACAATTGCTGCATGTTGTGTCGCGAGGTGAATACGGATTTGGTGCATCCGTCCGGTAATGGGTTTACATTCCACTAATGTATAATTCTTGTAATATTTGATCGAATTGAAAATGGTTTCTGCTGCTTTGCCATTGGCACGGTCAATAGATACATTTTTATTACCCTGGTTCAAGATCGGTAAATCAACCAGCAAATTCTGAAAAGTATGCGTACCGCCTATGATCGCATGGTAGGTCTTATTCACTCTTCTTTTTTCAAATGCAATAGAAATTGAACGATACGTTTCGGGGTTTTTGGCAATTAATAAAATACCCGAAGTCTCTTTGTCCAAACGGTGGCACACCTGCGCATCCGGATGGTATTTTTTCGCCAATCGAAGGATATTGACCTCTCCGCCCTCACGTTCATCCAAAGAAGCTACAAACGGTGGTTTATTGATAACAATCAAATTTTCATCCTCATGAATGATTAATTCTGAAAATTTGGGAAATTTAAATAGACGATTCTCATTTTGTATCATTTGGCAAAAATACAAAACACCAGGCAGAATATTGGTCAATGTATGATAAAAAGCTTACTTTTGGACACAAAATAAAAGTTAAGATGTCTGTAAACAAAGAAATGAAACGCGTTAGCACCGCCATGCTACAAGCCATGAAAGACCGTCAGGAAAAGATTTCTATGCTGACCAGCTACGATTATTCCATGGCTAAAATGGTCGATCAGGCTGGTGTTGACGTTATTTTGATTGGAGATTCTGCCGCCAATGTATTTGCTGGATACGAAACTACCTTGCCTATTACCCTTGATCATATGATTTACCATGCGGCGTCCGTTGCAAGGGGCACGCAGCGCGCCATGGTGCTGGCAGACTTGCCGTTTGGATCTTATCAGGGATCTGCTGATGAGGCCTATAACGCAGCCGTCCGTATGATGAAGGAATCTGGTGCACATGCACTGAAGCTGGAAGGTGGACTTGAAATCATAGCGAACATTAAAAAAATCATTGCCGGAGGTATTCCCGTATGTGGTCACCTGGGCCTCACTCCCCAATCTATCAACAAATTTGGTAATTTTGGTGTCCGCGCGAAGGAAGAGCAAGAGGCAGCTAAACTAATCGAAGATGCGCTTGCTTTACAGGACGCCGGCTGTTTTGCCATTGTGTTGGAAAAGATACCTGCTAAATTGGCCAGGGCAGTAACCGAAATATTGACAATTCCTACCGTAGGTATCGGTGCTGGTGCGGATTGCGACGGGCAGGTACTTGTCATTAACGATATGCTGGGCATGAATGCAGATTTCAAACCTAAATTTATGCGTCATTTTGCTAACTTGCATGAGCAAATTATCACCGCAGTAAGCAACTATGTGGCTGAAGTGAAAGCAGTAAAATACCCAAACGAAGACGAACAATACTAAATAGAAAATATGCGGTTTCTGATCATTGGACTTATCCTTCTTATTGCTTATCTGGTGATACGCAAGAAATTAAATTTTTTTGGGTTTGCTTCCGATGTATCCAAGGATTTAAGAACAGGCTTTCAATTGATTGAGGCTTCCCCCGCAGTCATTCAGGCGAATTTAAAAAAAACCATTTCCAATGTCGTTATGGGGGTTATCCTGATTATGATTGTCGTATTGCTTTTCATAAAGATAAAAATCGTACTGTTCTTACTTCCAATTGCAATCTTTCTTTTGGGTTACCTCTTTTTATTCAACAACCATTTTAGCAAGGTAAAAAGCCAGCAAATATGGTATAATGCCAAAACTGATGAAGTTTTTATTGAACAATTAAAAGGAGAAAATTATAGCTTTAACCTTTTTAAGGATATCGAGGCCGTGCAGAAAATCGAATCCATTCAGACGACCAAAGGATTACTATATGGCTATTACCGTATCAAATTAAAAGATAACATATTGGAAATCCCCTATTTGGTTGCTGAAAACAAGCCAGTCAATAATTTATTTTTCGATACCATTACCCAAAATTTCAAAATTGATGTTCAAAAACGCATTTTTCCCATCATTTGAAGACAAAACAGTTGAATCTTTAAAAACAAATCCCTATATTTAGGTTATATATAATTTTTAAAACCAAAATATTTTACACTATGGGAAAAGGTGACATCAAAACCAGAAGAGGAAAAATATCGAATGGTTCTTTTGGAAAAAGAAGACCACATTTGTCAAGAGCAGCAATCAAGCCAAAAGTAGATAATGCGGAGCCAAAAGAAATTGAACAAAAAACAAAATCAAAAAAATAGTAGACGCAAAGCTAGAAATTCATTTCTAGCTTTTTTTATCTCCCTTCGCTCCCAGTAAACGCACAGTGCAGTTTCTTGCCTGAGTTTTGTGTGTATTGTAAAATCCTTTTGACAACCCGTATCGGCATTATAATAAACCTATATTTACCAGTTAAATGTAAAAAGTACATAAGATACTATACCATATGAATAAAAAATCGATCATTTACCTTCTTTTGGCCTGCGCTGTTTTTGGAGGTGGATACTTTCTGCTTACTGCTAAAAAAGATAAAGAGGGAACCGATAAGCCGAAGGAGAAAAAAGATGTGCCAGTGCCGGCACAGGCAATCATTGCCAAATCTTCTGTCGCCGATAGATCGATCAATCTTTCGGGAAGCATCGATGCAGAAGAGCAGGTCGAAGTCAGAAGTGAAGTCAGTGGTCGAATTACCAAAATATATTTTGCAGAAGGACAGCGGGTCAGGCAGGGCGAACCTTTGATCAAGATTGATGATATAGAACTGCAGGCGCAATTAAGACAATCACAAACGACCAATCAGCTCAATGCAGAAAATGAACGCCGGGCCAAATTGCTGTTGCAAAAAGGCGCTATCAGTCAGGAGGAGTTTGATATTGCCAGTGCGGCCTTAAAAACTTCAGCCGCACAGATCCAGTTGATCCAGGCACAAATATCAAAGACCACCATCAGGGCACCATTTAGTGGGATGATTGGATTACGTAATATTTCTGTTGGAGCCATTGTCTCGCCCACCACGCTGATCACAAATCTGGTCAAGGACAACTTGGTAAAAATCACCTTCGCAGTTCCCGAAAAATACAGCAGTATCGTTAAAGTGAATATGCCGATCGAGTTTAGTGTTGCTAATGACCCAACCGTCATGAAAGCAAACATCTACGCTATAGAACCTCAAGTATCACTTAACACCAGAACGCTCACGGTCAGAGCCCGCGCAAATAATGAGCAGGGAAAGTTGAAAGTAGGATCATTTGTTAACGTTAGCGTTCCAATCGAGGTAGAAAACGATGCGATATCCATTCCAACTGAAGCCATCGTACCTGTTCAGGACGGAAAAAAAGTGTTTGTATTACAGCATGGCCTAGCCAAAGAAGTGAAGGTTGAAACAGGTGCACGTACGGACAAAGATATTGTCATTTTATCTGGGATCAGTGCCGGTGACACCGTTCTAACCACAGGTGTCCTGTCGTTAAAAGATGGATCAAAAGTTAAGGTATCATTAGCTAACTAACTGTGCATGAATTTATCTGCTATTTTTATTAAACGCCCGGTTTTAACTATTGTCGTCAATATCACCATTATATTATTTGGCTACATTGGTTTTAGCTTTTTGGGCGTCCGCGAATACCCCTCCATTGACCCGGCTATTGTTTCTGTTAGAACAAACTATGCGGGTGCAAATCCAGATATCATTGAATCTCAGATTACCGAGCCCTTAGAAAAGGCTATCAATTCCATCGATGGTATCCGGAATATATCCTCCTCCAGTAACCAGGGGTCCAGTAATATTACCATCGAATTTGGTCTGCAAAAAAATCTTGAAGAGGCGGCAAATGATGTCCGTGATAAGGTCTCTCAGGCCATCCGAAGTTTACCTCAGGATATTGATGCCCCACCCGTTGTTTCCAAAGCTGACGCTGATTCCGATCCTATCATCACGTTGACGCTACAAAGTGAAACGCGCGATAAACTTTCGCTGAGCGACTACGCAGAAAATGTGATCTCGGAAAGACTACAGACGATTCCAGGTGTCAGCAGTACCCAAATTTATGGTCAAAAACGCTACGCCATGCGATTATGGCTCAACCCCGACCGTATGGCTGCGTATGCCATTACGGCTTCGGATATCCGCACGGCTCTGAATAACCAAAACGTTGAATTGCCCTCTGGAAAAATTGTCGGAAACACCACGGAGCTCACCGTAAAGACAGTAGGAAATCTTTCTACACCCGAAGAGTTTAATGATATCATTCTGAAATCCGATAGCAGCCGTATTGTCAAATTCATCGACATTGGCCGGGCAGAAATAGATGCCGAAAACCTGGAAACAAAAATGGTCAGCAATGGGAAGCAATTGGTTGGTATAGCGATTATTCCTCAACCCGGTACAAACTACCTCGATATTGCCAATAATTTTTATAAAATGCTCGATCAGATCAAGGAAGATCTACCCCAAGATATTATCCTTAACATTGCTTCTGACAACACCACATTTATTAAGAAATCTGTTGAGGAAGTCGCCGAGACATTGCTGATTTCAATTATCTTGGTTACCTTGATTATTTACTTTTTCTTCCGCGACTGGGGTATTGCATTGCGGCCTCTTCTGGATATTCCCGTCTCATTGATTGCAACCTTTTTTATTATGTACATTTTCGGATTTTCGATTAATGTACTTACGTTGCTCGCTATTGTACTCGCGACAGGTCTTGTCGTCGACGATGGGATTGTAGTGACGGAAAATATCTTTAAGAAAGTGGAAGAAGGTATGTCTCCCATAGAGGCTGCTTTGAAGGGCTCGAAGGAAATCTTCTTTGCCGTTATCTCAATTTCAATCACACTTGCAGCCGTATTCTTACCTGTTATATTTCTTCAAGGCTTTGTGGGGCGTTTATTTCGCGAATTTGGGGTCGTTATCGCTTCGGCCGTACTGGTTTCTGCATTTGTTTCCCTGACCCTCACCCCTATGCTCAATGCCTATTTGATCAAGGGTGGTGGACACAAGAAGACGAAATTTTATAATTGGACCGAACCCATGTTTGTCAAGATGAACAAGGGGTATGCCAATACCCTTGACAAATTCATGAAATTTAAATGGATCAGCTTTCCAATCCTGATCGTCTGCTTTGTGATTATTGGAATCCTTTTTTCGTCCATTAAAAAGGAAACTGCACCTTATGATGACCGAAGTAATATTTCTGTCAATGTAACAGGTCCAGAGGGTGCCACCTATGAATATATGGATCGCTATATGCAGGAACTTGATAAACTGGTGTATGATTCGATCCCGGAGAATAAGATCAGTCTTAACATCACTTCGCCGGGATTTGGCGCCGCATCGGTCAACTCCGGCCGTATCCGGATGACGTTGGTTGACCCAAGTGAACGTCAGAAATCGCAGGACGATATCGCCAAAGAACTGACCAAGTGGACCAAACAATACGATGCTGTTCGCGTCAATGTTTCACAGACGCCAACGATATCCATGAACCGAAGAGGCGGATTACCCGTTCAGTATATTATTCAGGCGCAGAATTTCGAAAAGCTGCAGGAAAAAATACCTCAATTTATGACTGAGGTGAACAGTGATCCAACGTTCTCGACAACGGATATCAACCTAAAGTTCAACAAACCAGAACTTCATGTCGAAATTGACCGTCTAAAAGCGCTGAGCCTTGGCGTATCTGTACTGGATGTATCTCAATCCTTACAACTGTTGCTGAGCGGTCAACGATTTGCCTATTTTATGCGGGATGGTAAACAATATCAAGTAATTGGCCAGGTTGAGAATGACCGTCGGGCGACCCCAACGGATCTTTCTTCCATCTATGTTCGCAATAACATGGGGCAGCTTATCCAATTGGACAACGTTGTAAGTGTGAAAGAAGAAAGCAGTCCGCCCCAACTCTATCATAACAACCGTTATATGTCCGCTACCGTTTCCGCCGGCTTGGCTCCTGGTATGAGTATGAGCGACGGCATTGCTGCAATGGACCGTATAAAGGAAAAGGTACTCGATCAGAGCTTTACGACCGATCTTAGCGGTGAATCGCGTGATTTTGTTGAGAGTAGCTCCAATACCCTATTTGCCTTCGGCCTTGCTTTGTTGCTTATCTACCTGATCCTAGCGGCTCAATTTGAAAGCTTTCTCGACCCATTTATCATTATCCTTACGGTACCGATGGCTGTAGCCGGCGCCCTGATCAGTTTGTGGTTATTTGACCAAACCTGGAATATATTCAGCCAAATTGGGACAATCATGCTAATCGGCCTCGTCACCAAAAATGGTATTCTGATTGTCGAGTTTGCCAACCAGATGCGAGAAGAAGGAATGGAAAAATTTGAGGCAATCATGCATGCAGCCGAATCGCGTCTTAGACCAATCTTAATGACCAGTTTGGCCATCGCACTCGGTGCATTGCCAATTGCGATGTCGCTCGGTGCTGCTTCGACCAGCAGAATTGGAATGGGGGTAGTAATCGTCGGGGGTACCATATTTTCGCTTATTCTGACCTTGTTCATCATCCCGGCCATCTACTATATGTGGTCACGACAAAAAAAGCATAGACCAGAATTTGATAACATTAAAAGCTACGAATAATTAAAACATGAAGAGAAATTTCACCCTACTAATATGGCTTTGCTCCATCATGTTTCAAGCTCGTGCCCAAGAGATATTGACCTTGGAAGATGCGCTAAAAACAACGTTGAACAATAACTTCAATATTCTTTTGGCTAAAAATGACAACAACATTGATATCGAGAATACCAGTTTGGGAAGCGCTGGTATGCTTCCCGCAGTAACCGGCACATTTAACAGAAGCAATTCGGTTCAGAATTCACGACAGGTTAGGGCCGATGGACAAGTACAGCAGGTTTCCAATGCAAAAAATGACAATATGTCGTATGGCGTTAACTTAAACTGGACGATATTTGACGGATTGGGTATGTTTGCGCGTAGAGATCGATTTAAAGAGATACAGCGTCAGGGTGAAGCGGAGATTAGATATGAGGTCATTACACAACTCAGTGAAGTCATGGCCACCTATTATAATCTTGTACAGCAAAAACGATTGATTGACGCTTTAGATACAACCATTACACTTTCTCAATATCGGGTTACTCTGGCCGAAAATCGCCTGCAGATCGGAAAAGGTTCCAAGCTCGATCTGCTGAATGCTAAAGTCGATCTGAATACCGATCAGACAAACCTGCTCAGGCAACTCGAAAGCTTTAAAAACACCAAGACTTACCTCAACCAATTGATGACTAGAGATTTGAGCCTAGACTTTGAAGTTGAAGATGAAATGAAACTGGATACGGATCTTAAACTGGGTAATCTCATCGAAATTGCTGATCAACAAAATCCTCAAATTCAGCTTGCCATCATCAACAATCGTGTCGCCGAACTCAACCTAAAGGCAGTGAAAGCCGAACGTTACCCTAAAATTGGTTTAAATAGTGGGTATAATTGGAACGAATCTCACTCCTCACTTGGTTTCTCTACAGAAAACAAAAATAGAGGTCTCACCTACGGTGTATCAGCATCCCTTAACATCTTCAATGGCTTTTTGCAAAACAGAAACGAACGTATCGCCAAATTTCAGATTAAAAGTTCTGAAATACAGATAAAACAGCAAAAACAAGATATACAGGCTCAGGTAAGGACTTTGTTTCAAACCTATATTACCAACATCGAACTGGCCAATGTAGAACGGAAAAATGAGGAACTGGCAAAAGAAAATTTAAACATCACCATGGATAAATTCCGGATCGGTACCATAACAACGTTGGAAGTAAGAACAGCGCAGTTAAATTACATAAATGCAATGACGCGTAGTTATACTGCACAATACGATGCTAAAGTCTCGGAGATACGACTAAAAGAATTGACCGGTGAATCGTACTAAAAATTACGGTTTACAAAAGCTCCCTTTTGAAGAAAAGACAATAAACTCTTTTTGCCAACAGGCAAGATGTAATCGTATAAAACAAGAGGCTCCTTAAATTAGGAGCCTCTCGTTTTATTGCTTAATAATCAATTGCTATAATAGACTTTAATGGTATTAAAACGCCACTCTTAATCTGAATATATCTATCGGTTAAAGACCACACAGTGGTTTCGATACGCTTTGGTCCGGAATCTGTCTGAAAGGCAATTTCGGTTTTGGATTTAAACTCATTTCCCAACCGAAGTGCGCCTTTCAATTTATCCATAAAGGTAGCTGTTTTATCTTCAATCGCCGGGATAAATTTAAACTGAGGAATTTCCTCTTTAGCTATTAGTTGTCCAACCATAATACGAGCATTTAATGTGTAAAAATATTCTTTGCGTTACACTATTGATAACGCGCAAAAGCCAATCTTATTTTATTCCTTTCTGCCATTGGCTTATTTAAATCTACCAATTCCACTTATAAAAATCAATACTATAATAGAAAACTATCATTTATTTTACAATAAAAAAACGTTTGCACCTTGGGGCGAGTGCGCGTTATCTGAATATAGTGTCATTTCATAGTGTGAGGATGGCACAAATCATTCATATTATCTATTTTTGCCGAAAATATATGCTATATGGAACGTTCTGTTTTCGAAAGAGAGTGGGAAATTAATTTCACCCAGTGCTACTCCAATGGTCGCATCCGCTTCTCCGATTTGTCTAATATTTTGCAGCTCACCGCTGGAGAGCATGCCAATGTAGCGGGTTTTGGATTTAAAGAAATGGCCAAACATAACCAAACGTGGGTACTAAGCCGTATACGAATTGAGATTGCGAGATTACCCAAATGGATGGATATTGTCAAGGTGAAGACCTGGGTACAAGAATTAGAAGGCGCGCGCTCGACCAGAAATTTTGAAATTACAGTGAATGGGCAGCTTTATGTGACATCAAGCAGTTACTGGGCTGTCATCAATACGGTGAAAAGAAGTTCCGAAACACTCGCAATTTCGACTGGGGATTTTGTGACATACCCCGACCGTCCGGCTACTCAGCGGCCGTTTTCGAAACTCGATATCTCCAGCACGGTCAAAAATAGGGATGAATATATCGTAAAACTTTCCGATCTGGATATTGTCAACCACGCCAACAATGTCAAATATCTCGACTGGTGTATGGACAGGTTGCCTATGGAGCTCGTCTTAACTAATCAGATCAAATCGCTGGAGATGAACTATCTTCGTGAACTGCGCTATAATGATACTGTAGAAATCAATGGTGATTCTACCGATCAGGGATATTTCATGACCGTTACTAAACAGCAGCGGATCCATTTTGCCCTGGCAATCGAGACAAAATAAAAAGGAGACCATGGCCTCCTTTTTATCTTTACTATTGCAAGCTTTGTTAAGCAAATGCTTTGTCTCCTTTTTTGTAGGGAAGGTTACCATCAAATTTTCCGGGAATCTTCACATAGCGCAGTGCCTTCGTACAGCCCAGTTCAGAGTTAAAGAAACCGGTCAACGTGAGCTGTTTAAACATGGTGAACCAATGAGGTGGATCATTATCCACATAATTGTACAATTCATTCTGTTTCTCTCTATTTTTCTCCCGAATATCTTTCTGATCTTCAGCCTGTTTTTTGTTAAACTCGTTCGCTTCTTTATCTAAAGCCGCCGCAACCGCCGTTCTATCTTCCGCCGAAAGTTCCAGGAATGGTTTCCCTTTCACTTCTTTCGACTTATCGTCCAAACTGCCCAAACCATCTAAAAACGCTTTTTGCTGCTTCTCTGTATAACAATCACGTACCATGACAGGAATAAAACTTCCTACTCCTGCCTCTTTCGCTCCCGGGGTAGCGGTGGCTGGCAAGATTGCTTCAGCTAGGTCGCCTAATAAATCGGTCGTTTTAGCTTCAAATAATGCTTGCACATCTTTCGTTGCCGAACGTGTACAACCTTCCAAAAATAAATTAGCGCCAATAACGGTACCTCCTAAAATTAAGGCAACTCGTTGTAATGCTTCTCTTCTATTCATACTACTAAATATCTTAATTTTAGAAATTATATTTCATTTCCCAACCTTGTCTGTAATTACGTTTTACATACTGATTGACATGATCAAAGTTTGTAACGCGCATATTATTGTTATCCCACAACAATTTCAGGTTACGTCCAGGATATTTGCCATCGATACGTAAATCAGCTCCTCTAATTGCCAAATTAGCCATCAATAAAGCTTCTGTCAACGGACCGGCGATTTCAAATGGCGAACTCACCTCTTTCTTACCGTATCCAGCCTGACAAGCTTCTACCCATTGTGCATAGTGTCCACTTTCTTGTCCTGGTACACGAGCATACTTTTGGGCAATTTGCTCTTTTCTCGAAGTTGGTAATAAACGTGCATTCTGTCCATAAGTATCAGCAAGGATTTTTCCCTTTGTACCCACAAGTAAGATTCCATTACCACCATCACCAAAAATTTCGTTTGGACCTAATTCATCTGGACGGGCAGGCTGAATACCACCATCCATCCAGTGTAACGTGACAGGGCCATTAGTACGCGGTGTTTTCGGAAATGTTAATGTCGCGTGGCTTGATGGCGGACAGCTTTCAGGGAAATATCCACGTTTGAATTCATCCACATATACAGAACCGACAGTTGCTTGTACATCTTGTACATATGTCAGCCCTAAGGTACTGAAAGGAACTTCCAACAAGTGACAGCCCATATCCCCTAACGCTCCTGTACCATAATCCCACCAGCCCCGCCAGTTGAAAGGCACCAATTTGTCGACATATTCTTTGTAAGGTGCAGTACCTAACCAAAGATCCCAATCCAATTCTTTCGGAATCTCAGCTTTACCTGTAGGCCAAGCAATACCTGAAGGCCATACCGGGCGGTCTGTCCAACAATATACAGTATGTACATCACCAATAAGACCAGCTTCGTACCATTCACGCACAAAACGTGGTCCATCATTCGATGCCCCCTGATTTCCCATTTGGGTCACTACTTTATATTTCTTAGCGGCATGCGTCAATGCTCTGGCTTCCCAAACATCGTGTGTCAGCGGTTTTTGAACGTACACGTGCTTACCTAATTGCATAGCGGCAAGCGCCTGAATTGCATGTTGATGATCTGGAGTCGAAACAGAAACAGCTTCAATACGTTTGTGCTCCTTATCCAACATCTCGCGATAGTCTTTATAATATTTTGCTTTAGGGTAACGTTTTAATGCACCGGCTGCACGACGGTCGTCCACATCACACAAGAAAGCTAAATCTGCTTTCCCTGAATCATGAAACGCGTTGATGTCGCTAAAACCTTTGCCTCCTACACCGATACCTGCTACTTGTAATTTGTCGCTTGGAGCTGTAAAGCCATTTCCGCCCAATACATGGCGAGGGACGATCATAAAAGCCGCCGCAGCGGTTGCGGCACTCTTTATAAAACCTCTTCTACTCGTCTTATTTGCGTTATTTTCCATTGTTATCAATCTTTAGCTATTAGATGTTACCTTTTTTCAATTCACTTACTGCAAAGTCAACTGCACGAGCAGTAAGGGCCATGTACGTTAATGAAGGGTTGACACAACCTGCAGAAGTCATACAAGCACCATCAGTCACAAAGACGTTCAATGCATCCCACACTTGGTTGTTACCATTTAAAACGGAAGTTTTTGGATCACGTCCCATACGGGCGGTTCCCATTTCGTGGATACCTTGACCGAAGCCATATACATTATCGTAGGTATAGATATCTTTCACGCCAATGTTTTCCAACATTTCTTTCATTTCGTTCTGCATGTCACCACGCATCTTTAATTCATTATCCTTGATCTCCGCGTCAAATGATAATACAGGTAATCCCCATTTATCTTTTTTGCTTTTATCGAGCGTAACTTTGTTTTCGTGATAAGGCAGTGTTTCTCCGAAAGCGGTAAAACCTACGGTCCAGTCACCTGGTTCGCAGATTGCATCTTTCCATGCCCCGCCAACTTCCATTTCTGCAACAGCACCAGACCAACGTCCGCGACCTGCCGCACCCTGGTATCCAAATCCACGAACATAATCACGTTTTTTGGTATCACCTTCTACGTTTACAAAACGAGGCACATACAAACCTGTTGGTCTGCGGCCGTACACGTAGCTATCCAAATAACCATCAATCTTACCTCCGGCACCACAACGGAAATGGTGATCCATCAGGTTGTGCCCCAATTCACCACTGCTGCTACCGAGACCGCCTTCCCAAACATCCGTAGCAGAATTCATCAATACCCACGTTGAGTTCAATGCAGATGCACAAACAAAGATGACCTTTGCGAAAAATTCATAGGTTTGATTTGTTTCAGCATCGACAATTTCTACACCTTTTGCCTTTTTCGTATTTTTATCGTAGATAATTTTAGTTACGATGGAAAAAGGACGTAATGTAAGGTTATTTGTTTTTTTCGCAGCGGGTAAAGTTGCGGATTGTGTACTGAAATAAGCACCAAAATTACAACCCAACCAGCATTGGTTCTGATATTGACAATTTACACGGTCGTGATGCGGAACGGTAATATTGGCCGTTCTACCCATGATGAAATGACGTTGACCGCCGTATTGTTTTTTCAAACGCTCCGCCAAGTCTTTTTCAACAATATTCATCGCCATTGCAGGCATATAATCTCCATCTGGCAAAGACGGCACACCGTCACGATTACCCGAGATACCGGCAAATTTTTCAGCATAACTATACCAAGGGGCAATTTCATTATAACGAATCGGCCAGTCCACACCGTGACCGTCTTTTAAGTTAGCTTCGAAATCCAAATCGCCTAAACGATAAGATTGTCTTCCCCACATAAGCGATCTACCGCCGACATGATACCCACGGTACCAATCAAAACGTTTGACTTCTGTATAAGGGCTTTCCTTTTCATTTACCCAAAAATCCAGGTTTTTCTCGTTCAATGGATAATCTCTACGCAAAACTGGATACTCTTCGATCATTTTTTGCGTACGACCGCCAGCATGAGGCCATTCCCATGGATTTTTATTTGGCGCAGTATAATCTTTGATGTGTTCGATGTTACGACCACGCTCAAGCATAATTGTTTTCAGCCCTTTCTCTGTCAATTCTTTCGCAGCCCATCCACCACTTATCCCCGAACCGATTACAATTGCGTCATAAGTATTTGTTGCCATCTCTCTTCTAATTATTTGTTTTTTAAATAGTTATTTTTCTGTTTAGTGTGCAGCATTTGTACTATCGATCTTTTCGTCCTTGAAAAGGGCTAGAAAGATAAAGAATACCACCGCTGCGATAATTGCTGGTACGACCCAGGTATGATTCCAGAAAGCCGCCAGGTCTGTTGCCTTCAAATCTTTGTACTTGTCTCCGACATAGCCCGCAACCCAGAAACCGATCAACTGTCCAACACCGTAAGTTGCCAAAGTAATTAAGCCCTGAGCAGCCGATTTGTATTTAACACCAGCTTTGCTATCTGTATAAATCTGTCCTGAAACAAAGAAAAAGTCATAACAGATACCGTGCAGTGCGATACCGATCAACAACATGAACGATAACTCGCCCGCATTGCCATAAGCAAATAAAAGGTAGCGAATTACCCAAGCCAGCATCCCTACCAGGATTGTTTTCTTAAAGCCAAATCTTGTAAAGAAGATTGGTAAGGCCAATAAGAACAATACTTCCGATGCTTGACCAATAGTCATTTTACCAGTTGCATTTTCTAACCCGATCTCAGAAAGAAAAGGGTTAGCATTGGAGTAATAAAATGCCAATGGAATACAGATCAATACCGAAGAAACGAAAAAGATCAAAAAGTTCTTGTCTTTCAACAATTTAATCGCATCCAGGCCAATGATTGATGCAAACGAAGGTTTTTCGCCCTCATCCAATTTAACTGGCGGAGTCTTAGGCAGAGCAAACGAAAATACACCAAGAACTAAAGAAGCAACACCAGATAATAAAAAGGTATTTTTCAATGCCCCTTCAGAAGCTTTTGCATCCCAAAAATAACTGATAACTAAACCTGCAACGATCCAGCCAATTGTGCCCCAGATGCGTATACCTGAAAATTGTTTTTCAGGATTGGTCAGTTGCCTAAACGAAACTGAACTTGTCAATGCTAATGTTGGCATATAAAGAATCATATAAGCCAATACATACGGATAAAATGTCGACATGTCTGCAGCACCATACATCTGATACATCAATACGGCACCAACCAAGTGCAAAACACCCAAAATACGCTCCGCATTAAAATAGCGGTCGGCAATCATTCCGACAATAAAAGGAGCGATAATCGCACCCAATGATTGCGTTGAAAATACATTAGCTTTTTCAAATTCTGTAGCGTTCAAATTCTTGCTCAAGAAAGTACCTAATGTGACAAACCATCCCCCCCAAATAAAAAATTCGAGGAACATCATAAAAGATAGTTTAAATTTAATTGTTGATGAAATCATAAAAAAAATGGTGTTTTACAATACTACTAATTGGTTTTACCAGCTCAATTTAAGAAATTAAATCTAATTGTCAATAGTACACTATTAAAATATTACAAAAAGCTATCCACCTCGCGATACGCTGCCACCAAGCGATCCTCGCCTTCTTTACCTGGCTTGGAGATACCATGTTCCATCCCCATAATTCCCTTATATCCCTTACCGTGAATATGTTTGAATACGTTCTTGTAATTAATTTCACCTGTAGTTGGCTCTTTTCTTCCAGGGTTATCGCCGATCTGAATGTAGGCAATTTCGTCCCAACAACGATTCATGTTGGCAATTAAATCGCCTTCGGTACGCTGCATATGATAGATATCATATAAAATTTTACAGGATGGGCTGTTCACGGCCTTACATAAGGCATACGTCTCATGTGTTTGCTGCAAAAACAAATCTGGTGTATCACTTAATGTTTCCAATACCATCACCAAACCATGCGGCTCAAAGATCTCGGCGCCTTTGCGCATAGCTGTTAGGATATTGCTAAACTGATTGCCCCACGGAAGTCTACGTTCATAAAATCCTGGCACTACCGTTAGCCATTTTGCATTGCAACGCTTGGCAGCTTCTACAGATTTCTTGCATGTTTCGACGAACTTGTCCAAATACTCTTGTTTGCCGGTCGCCAATGATGGCATCCAGTTTTGTCCGCCGTCCACCACAAATACCCCCATAGTCATGCCTAACTTAGCCAAAAGATCACCGATCTTTTTCTGCTCATCCAAAGTTCTCCCTAAAAAACCATTATCTTCTATACCACGAAAGCCCAAATCATACATATAACGAATTTCATCCAGAAAATTATCACCTGCATAATTTTTGAACATCCCTTGGTGGGGTGCGTAATTTAGGTTGAATGTCTTACCTTTATCCATCATATTAGCTGTATGTTGATTTGTTGACGCAAAAGTCTGACCAGCTAGTCCGGCTCCAGCGGCCAAAAGACTACCTTTAATAAAATCCGATCTCTTCATTTTATTTTATAATTGATTAATTTTTAAATAATTTACCAAATCCCTCCGAATAAATCGCTTGAATGGATTGATTTTTATTTTTAAAAATGACAAATACTGCCACACCTTTCATTTTTTTGGCTTCTGTCATCACTTTATCGGGTTCCATGCCCATAAAATAATTATCCAGTGCATCTGCTTCCATAGCAGTTTTTGCATAGACGCTGACACTTAGGATATCGCTCTGATATGGAAAACCTGAAACGGGATCGATATGGTGTCCCAATTTTTTCCCTTTATATTGAATATACTTTTCGAAACTACCAGCTGTGGTCAGCGCTCCTTCTCTTAGCTGCGCCACAGCAGTAATCAATTCTTCACCACCATCATCATCTGGCTGAACAATGCCAATGGAAAACCCCTGCCCCCCAGGCGGCGTACCCGAAGCCCTGATTTCACCACCGACCTCAACGATATAATTCACAATTCCCTTTCGCTCAAGATAGTCCGCCAAAACATCTACCGTATAACCCTGTGCAATACCATTGACATCAATTTTAATTCCATCTTTCTTTTTTATCAGATGGCTGCCACGGACCTTTAGATACTGCATGCCAACAAGTTGCTTCACTTTCAATACCGTCGGCGAATCTGGAATTACCGGACTCTTATAGGCACCAAAACCCCAAAGGTTGACCAACGGAGCAATCGTAATATCAAATTGACCACGTGATAATTTATGATACTTAAAGGAAGCTTTTATTACCTTGGCCATGTGGTTATCCATGACAATAGACCTCACCGAATCGGTATTGAACTGGGATATTTTCGAGTCCTTGCGATATATTGACATCGACAAATCGATCGCCATCAATATACTATCAACTTCCGACCGTCTCAAAAGACTGTCGGAAGCAAAATAAGTGATATGGTATTGTGTCCCCTGCGCGGGACCTTCCAGCCTAATTTTGTGTAATTTAGGCAATGGGGTTTGCGCCTGTACATGCATGCGACAAACGATACTAAAAAATAGGACACACACATACCACTTTAATTTCATCAGCCCAAAAGCTTAAATATAGAGGTTGGTATTTTGGCCAGGCACTGCTACCGGATAAAAGCCTTCTGCATCTGGCAGCAATTTTGGTTTTGCATCCCATGCGAGTACATCAGGGCCCAATTTAATGGTCGATTTCAATGCTTCGTCCCACTTGATTACTTTACCTGTATAACAAGCAATACGTCCGATAATACCTGTCAATGTACTGTAAGCACCGTATTCAGCATTATCAAATTTATATTCGCCTTTAGAAATGGCCGCAAAAAGTTCTTTATGTTCTTGTTGGTAGGGGTTTGGATTCCCTTTAGCATCATGCCGATAGATTTCTTTTCCTTTCCAGTCGTACAATACAGCCTGTCCACCTGCAGAGAGATAAGCCCGTCCTTTGGTTGCCTGGAATTGTTCGTCAACCCGGTTATGAATTCCTTCAAAGTGTCTACACTGGCTGTAGACAACACTGTTATCCGCATAGGTCAACTCTAATGCAAAATTGTCGTATATTTCACCATACTCTTTACCGGTACGATGGGCCCTACTTCCTGTGCCTTGAATCGATACCGGATAAGCTCCTTTTACCCAGTTGGCGATATCAATATTGTGCACATGCTGTTCGACAATATGGTCACCGCACAACCAGTTGAAATAATACCAGTTACGCATTTGATATTCCATTTCTGTCTGTTCCGGTTTGCGTGGACGCACCCATACACCACCCGAGTTCCAATACACTTGTCCCGATGTAACATCACCGATGGCACCTTCTTGGATACGTTTGATAGCCTCCCGGTAATTTGTTTGATAACGGCGTTGCAACCCCACAACAACATTCAGTTTTTTGCGCTTCGCTTCTGCCGCTGCCCGCAACACCTGTTGCACTCCCGGGATGTCAACGGCGACGGGTTTTTCCATGAAAACATGCTTACCCTGGCGGATTGCCTCTTCGAAATGTGCCGGTCTAAATCCTGGCGGCGTGGCTAAGATAACAACATCTGCCAATTGAATCGCATCTTTATAAGCGTCGAATCCGACAAATTTATGGTTGTCGCTCACATCGATCTTATCTTGCCATTTTTCTTTGAGAGTATTATATGTACTATCTAAATTATCTTTAAAGGCATCGGCCAAAGCCACAACCTTAATGTTCATTCCCGAGCTCAGTGCATCGAAAGTAGCTCCTGTTCCCCGGCCCCCACAGCCGACTAAGGCAACTTTGATGACATCTGAACCTGCAGCATATGCGCCCGATAGCGGTAACGAGCTCAACATTGCGCCACCGGCTACTACAGCAGAAGTTTTAATAAAATCTCTTCTTTCTAGATTCTCCATAACAGTTTTATATTGATTATTTTATTTTTAAAAATCTTTAATTGGTTTTTTATCATAATACGCCATAATCTCCTCATGGCTAGGCGGAGTAGCTGGTCTTACCAATCTCAGTCCGACGAAAGGTGCTTCTGGAAACCACCAGTTACTTTTTGGTACTTGCGGGTCCAGTTGCTTCCATACTGGATCTGATACTCCACGAGCCGCCGAACGAAGGTCATCAGCAGCGCTATCGAATGCACCACCACGGACAACGTGTGGATAGAGGGTAGTTGGTACCACTACCGGGTTGGTCAACACCTTTCCCGTGCCTTCGCTGTAGCTATCGGCTTTATATTGGTCGTAAGTCCACTCGGCTACATTGCCATAAATATCATAAAGCCCCCAGGGGTTCGGCTTCTTTTGTCCGACAACATGCGTTTTCTCTTCCGCATTTTCTTTAAACCAAGCGTAATCTGCTAGTTGCGTTGCTTGATCACCGAAAAAATACGCTGTCTTGGAACCTGCTCTGGCAGCATACTCCCACTCCGCCTCTGTGGGCAAACGATAAAACACCCCGGTGCGCACATATAGCCATTTACAGAATTGGATGGCATTGTAATGGGTCATTGCCAAGGCTGGATGTCCTTCTTTCCCAAAACCAAAAGTCATATCCAAATACGGTTTGGTCGGTCGGGTAACAGCATCGATTTCTTTGGTTACTTGTCCGTCCTTGCTCTTTGCAATCTCATAGTCTTTATAGAGAAATGGCTCAAACAGATCCCATGTTACTTCATACTGACCCATCCAAAACGGATCCAACTTAACCTCATGCGCAGGCTTTTCATCCTCCTTACCTCCATGCGTACTTCCCATTTTAAAATTACCGCCAGGGATGGCGAGCATTTTGAATGTCAAATTAGTTCCTTCAATAGACTGCTCGTATGGCTCGAAGGCCTTTTGCGCCATAGCATGTACGCCAGTAAATAATAAAACAGGAATAAAGATTTTTTTAAACATATTTAGGTTTGTAATTAAGGACTAAAATATAAAATAAGGTGTATACTTTACACTTTGACACTATAACTTTTTTATTACAGTTTAATTCTTCACATAATAGTCCATTTATAATAACGGTTTAGCAAAATCACATACCACCCTCCAAAAATCGCAACAATGGAAAAATCAGCTCCTAAAATCTACCCCATTTCAACAAAGCCCACAGTTTTGAAAGCAGTTGGTAAACTGCCTCTGACCAATCCTTTGCCCGCCGAATAAACAAAAAAGGTTTTCCACTTTCATGAAAAACCTTATTATCTAGCCGCTTACGCTTATACGCTAAAGCAGGATCTTGCGGCTTACCGCTTTATCTATGGTAATATAACCTGGATAGAAAACAGATTGACCGGCGATATTGATTGAAGGTTTCACTTTTAACGTGAATATTCCTTTTTTATTTTCATCGCTTGACATTAAAAAATCCTGTAGATCCGAATTTTTCAACAAATCGTAGATGTTGGTTGCTATACGTACATTAGCGACCGTAGATTCTCCGGGTTCTATTTGTAAGGACTGATTGACAATACCTTCAACAAGCTGCTGCCCACCGTAAAGAATGATATATTGAAATTTATTAATGGACGCTTTCTTAAGCGTTGGATTATCTATTTTAAGCCGGATTACGGCGTCTAAGGGGATATCCTTCCGCAAATACGCCAATGCTAAGCTTGGCGCGGCTCCTAAGTCAATCTGATTATTTCTGATCAGTCGTTGCAGGGATGTGCCTGCCAACCGGATACTATCCACTGATTCTACATCGAACTTACATTTCGCTAAGTTCTCGATCTGCGCTTTTTGTCGATTTACTCCACAGCCGGAAATAAAAAAACCCAGCACTACAAAAAACGCCAATAATATTTTCTTGTTCATAGCCGCTATTTTCCTCCAAATTTATATAAAACTCCCAACGTAAACAATGGATATCCTGCTTTTAAATAGGTATTACTTTTGAGACCGAAAACCATACCATTTGTATACTGCAGCTTCCACCCTTTTCCAAGCCCCATCCGGGTATAAAATACAGGTTCTACCAGCATATTTTCCTCTTTTTCTGCCGGAAGGCCATCGATCGCAAAATTTTTCATGCGCATATTGCTCAGACGGATGATGGTACCATAATCGATGTCATGCCGGTTACCAAATAGTTTCAGGGCATCCTTTTTTTCCGATGAAAAGTTGACCTGTACAAACACTTTGTCAAAATCCATGTCCTTCGTTTCCACAATTGCTTGTCCCATTGTCGATGAACGCTTATCGATTACACTTGTATTTCCCACCCCATAACCGCCATAAACCTCAAATACACGATTATTTTTACGACCAAACCGTGTATAATAGCCTATTCCTGCCTCTCCCATCTTTTGCGCATAGTCTTTGATATTGGATCTACTATCTACATAGGAACCATTGGCAATCACCGCCACGTGATCAGTGACAGCTACACCGAGGTTTGCCGATACATTGGCTTTGGTATTAATATTACCCGACACATATACTTCCCCCGCTTCTGTAAACATTGGCGCGGATGGCACATTGGGCATATAAATGGAACTACAGGAATAGAATGAACAGGCAAATAATCCAGCGCACATAGCATATCCCAACTTATTGTATTTCATATGTAAGTATTTATTCGTTCTTTTTTGCATGATATGGACACATGAATCCATCACATTTCGCTCTTTTATAGGCATAAAATATCTAAATCATCTCGTCTACACGCGCACATCGTGTACAGATATACAAACCAAGCGGGCGTCGCTGCTGCTGCCTGGAAAGTCCTATTCCGTCTCTGTCGATATTTCATCAATTGGTGTTTATTTTAGAAACACTAATATTTTATAAAAATTGTACCAAAGCAGTTACATTTAACAGAAAATAACAATTTAAATCTGTTTAAAACCTTAAATAGTTCATTATCAAGCCTAACAAATTGAGTACAGTGGGATGAGACTTTTAAACAGTAGTGTGCTGCAACCAAACTTTTTAAGATGGTGTTAGTGCGCTATTGCAACAGCTTCCGAGGTGGCCAGGTGTGGCCGCTGGCATAAGGGAAAAGCAGATAAGTAGTAAAAAAAAGGCATCAATTTCTTGATGCCTCTTAAATATTGTTGCAAAACCTTATGCTTGTTCTGTAGGAACTACAGATACATAAGATTTATTGTTAGCTTTTTTACGGAAAACTACTTTACCGTCTACTAAAGCGAACAATGTGTGGTCTTTACCAATACCAACATTTGTGTCAGGATTGTGTTGTGTACCGCGTTGGCGTACGATGATGTTACCAGCGATTGCTTGTTGACCACCGAAGATTTTGATACCTAAACGCTTGCTATGTGACTCACGGCCGTTCTTCGAACTACCCGCACCTTTTTTGTGTGCCATTTCTTTATCTTAATTTAAGACTGTTTGTCTGATTAAAAATTCAATTATAACGTAATACCAGTGATCTGGATTTTAGAAAATTGTTGACGGTGACCGTTTTTCTTTTTGTAGCCTTTACGACGTTTTTTCTTGAAAACGATAACTTTATCGCCTTTTAAATGAGACAAAATTTTAGCCGAAACTTTTGCACCAGCAACGCTAGGTGTACCAATGGTAAATTTACCACCGTCTTCTGCTAACAATACATTGTCAAATTCAATACTAGCGCCTTCATCTCCTTGTAAACGGTGTACAAAAAGGAACTGGTCTTTTGCAACTTTAAATTGCTGTCCTGCTATATTTACTATTGCGTACATTGTTAATTAATTAAATGTGTTATTAAATGAAGGGCAAAAGTAATCAGTTTTTATCATAATTCAAAGACAAATTTACATTTTCATTTCTACTTAAACGTTATTTTGTGAATAGTATTGCCCTAACCAGCATCAAGACAATACCATTCGTGCCCAAAAGTTATTACCAAACCAAAACTCTCTTCTCGGGTGCCACATACATTTTTGCCGTGGGCTGTATATTAAATGCCTTGTAGAAAGCCTCCATATTATACACTGGGCCATTTACGCGAAATTGTTCGGGGCTATGCGGATCGACTTTTAAACGCAACCGCATTCTTTCATCGCTACTCTTTACGCGCCACACCTGCGCGAAACTCAGGAAGAAGCGTTGATCCGGTGTAAAACCATCGATTTTCTCTTGCCCTTGCCCTTGCTTGGTCAATTTAAAGGCGTCATAGGCAATATTGAGTCCTCCGATATCAGCGAGATTTTCGCCCAACGTGAGTTCACCATTCACATGTTGATTGTCCAACAAGGTGAAACTACTATATAACTTCGCTACCTGATTGGCCCTCTCTGTAAACTGTTTTGCATCGACCGCAGTCCACCAATCGCTCAAATTACCATCTTTATCATATTGACGCCCCTGATCATCAAAGCCGTGGGTCATCTCGTGGCCGATAACGGCACCAATAGCGCCATAGTTTACTGCGTCGTCTGCGTTCACATCGAAAAATGGAAATTGCAATATCCCGGCTGGAAATACAATTTCGTTGTAAGGCGGATTATAGTATGCATTTACGGTAGGTGTTGTCATCAGCCATTCCGACTTGTCAACCGGTTTACCGATTTTGCCTACCATTTCTTTATAAGCATGTTTGGCTGCAGACTGTAAATTGGCATAGTAGGTATCTTTGGCAACTTCCACGTCTTTATAATCTTTCCATTTTTCAGGGTAACCGATTTTCATGGTGAAGGCCTCCAATTTTTCGATCGCTTTCTTCTTGGTCTCCGGTGTCATCCAGTCTAATTTCTCGATGCGGCTTTTATACACCTTTTGTAGGTTGTCGACCAGTTCAAGCATTCGTTTCTTTGCTTCAGGTTTGAAATATTCATCCACATATAACTTTCCCACAATCTCCCCCAAGTTTTGATCTGCGGAGCTCACCATTAATTTCCAGCGTTCTTTCTCCTGCTGCTGACCATTCAATATTTTTCCAAACAACTCAAATTTAGCCTCCCGAAATTCCTTGCTCAAAGCGTTAGCCGATGCATTTGCTAAATCTGCTTTGAGCTTTGTTTTCCAGGTCTCTAGCGGTTGTGATTTCAACAGCTTATTTAAAGCCAGATAGAACTTAGGTTGCTGCACGAGCATGGTATCGGTTTTAATATCCAAACGACTTAGGATATCTCTCCAGTTAAGATTTGGTGTCTGTTTTTGGAAATCCTGCACCGCAAATTTATGATAATTTTTAACGGGATCACGCAATTCTACCGGAGTCGCATGAGATTTGGCGATAGCGGTTTCCAGTTGAAGTACTTCCTCTGCCAATCTTTGTGCGTTGGCACCCTCTCCGATCAGTCCAAACAATTTAACCAGATAGGCCACATAAGCCTTTCTGATTTTCTTTGCTTTATCATCCTGATCGAGGTAATAACTTGCTTCAGGTAGATTAAGTCCGCCCTGAAAAAATTGCAATGCATTTTTCGTACTGATCCGATCATCCGCAGCGACATAAAATGTAAAGAGGTATCCATCACCCTCCTTAAATCCATCTGCAGCATAAGCGATCAGTTCTTCGATGCTTTTCAACCCATTGATTTTCTGGATTGCTCCTTCGATCGGCTTTGCTCCCAATTTGTCGATGGTCACGGTATCCATGCCACTGGCATAGAAATCGCCTGCCTTTTGCTGATCGGATCCCTTCTTGTCAGCTGATTTTGCTGCGTTTTTCAAAACAGATCTGAGCTTCTCCAAATTTTCATTCTCGAGAATGTAAAATGACCCCCATCCTGTTTCTGATGCCGGGATCTGGGTATTTTTCATCCAGGCTCCATTCGCATACTCAAAAAAATTATCCCCTGGATGCGCCGTGGTATCCATTCCCGAAACGTCAAAAAAACTGGTCCGGATCTCTTGAGCTGTATCGCTTTTCTTATTTGACTGACATGACATGATCATGAAAACGATCGACAGCGTTCCCCACTTGACTTTTTGTATCATATTTTATTAAATTAAAAGCATAAATAAAATTACTTTAGCAGTTTTACTTCATACAGATCCTTGCGCCGATCCTTCTTGATTTTAACCGTACCATATTCATGTAGATCCCGAAGCGCATACAGATCAACGTCGGCGATCAGTACCATTTCGGCATTTGGTGTTGCCTCCGCTTTTATGGCATTATTTGGAAAGGCAAAGTCTGAGGGCGTAAAGACAGCAGACTGCGAATATTGAATATCCATATTGTTCACACGCGGCAAATTGCCCACAGAACCAGCGATAGCTACGTAACATTCATTTTCTATCGCTCTGGCCTGCGCACAGGTACGCACACGGATATAACCATTTTGTGTATCAGTCATAAAAGGGACAAAGAGAATCTGCATGCCCTGGTCTGCCAAAATTCGGCTCAACTCAGGGAATTCGACATCGTAGCAGATTAACAACCCTACCTTACCACAGTCGGTATCAAAAACCTTCACTTCACTTCCCCCAACCATACCATAGTATTTAAATTCGTTCGGTGTAATATGGATTTTCTTAAACTGATCCAGTTTACCATTGCGATGGCAGAGGTAAGAAACATTGTAGAGTTTTTTATTTTCTACCAGAGGCATAGAGCCGGCAATAATGTTCACGTTATAGGAAACGGCAAATTGCTGAATGCGATCAATAATCTCCGCAGTGTGCTGCGCAAGCCTTTCCATTGCCAAGCGTTCCGGAAGATCATTGTACGGGCTCATGAGCGGCGTATTGAAAAACTCGGGAAACATAATAAAATCGGTTCCATAATCACTTACGGTATCCACAAAGAATTCAATCTGATCGTAAAATGCGTCCAGATTATCAAATAAGCGCATCTGCCATTGCACCAATCCCAGACGGATGGTTTGCTTTGTTGTCGAAATCGATCGCGTCTCAGCCTCATAATAAATATTGTTCCACTCGAGGAGCGTCGCAAACTCCATCGATTCAGCATCTTCAGGCAGATAATGCTTGAGGATTTTCTTGACGTGAAAATCATTTGAAAGCTGAAAAGTTAATGTAGGATCGAAAATTTCCTTGCGTTTGACCTTCTCAATGTAAACCCGCGGACTCATTTTATCCGCATAATTGTGGTAATTGGGTATCCGACCGCCAGCAATGATACCCTTGAGGTTCATCTGTTCGCACAGCTCCTTGCGTGCATCATAAAGCCGGCGTCCAAGTCGAAGAGCCCGATGACTGGGATGTACAAACACTTCTATCCCATAGAGGGTATCACCATCATCACTATGCTTGGTAAACTTGCCATTATCAATAATCTCATAATAGCTATCGTAGATATTATTCTTTTTTGAATTCAGAATAATGGACAGGGCACAAGCGACAACATGCCCATCAATCTCCACACATAATTGTCCTTCTGGAAATAAATCGATCAGGTCTTGAATATTTTCTTTCGACCAGGTTTCACCTACACCATCATATGCCTGTTCCATCGATTTTTTCAAATCAACATAATCCTTCTTTGTCAAGTTCCGCACTTGAATATCCATATCATTCTCCTTTTTGAAATTAGTTATCTAAATTTAGTAAAAGTAAAGGCCTGGTACAAGGGCTATCCATAGGTAATATACCGGGTATGTAGCATGCACTAAAAGGGCCAGCATCCATAGATAACAACTTTTGAGTACATAAGTTCGTTTATATGGAGAAAATCCGAAAAGATTAGGTACGATAGGATTTCAGAAAACGCGATAAAACGTTGCTATAGTACATTTTGAAGCCCGTTCTTAAAGGCGAAACAACACTAATTGTTAAATTAAGGACAAAAAAAAGCGTCAATGGGATCATTGACGCTTTTTATATCTCAGGGATAGTTTTTATCAACTATGCTTGACCTTGTGGAGTTCCGAAAGGAAATGCTACAGTAGGGTCACCACCTTGTTGAGGTTGTTCAGCAGCGCCTACATCCATTTTAATCGGACCGTTCAACGCCTCGAAACGATTCACGTTATCAACCAATGCACCTAACAAGCGTTTAGCATGCTCCGGAGTCAAAACGATTCTTGATTTCACTTTTGCTTTTGGCACTCCTGGCATCACACGGATAAAGTCAACCACAAATTCAGTATTAGAGTGAGTGATAATCGCAAGATTTGAGTAGATTCCTTCTGCTACTTCTTCTGTCAACTCGATGCTCAATTCGTTTTGATTTTGGTTATTTTCCATAATAATTCTAATGATAAGTTAATATATTCTAAATTCTACTTTGTAAATGTTCTAAAGTCTTGACCATTCTCTATATTCAATAATGTTTCATAGATCAGTCTGATCACGTTGTCGACATCCTCTTTATGAACCATTTCTACTGTCGTGTGCATATATCGCAGTGGCAAAGAAATCAACGCCGAGGGTACACCACCATTACTATAGGCGAATGCGTCCGTGTCAGTTCCAGTAAAACGGGAAGAAGCCTGACGCTGGAATGGAATATTATTCTTTTCAGCAACCTTCACCAACAGCTTATTCAAATTGATCTGCACTGCTGGTGCATACGACAATACCGGGCCTTTTCCTGAGAACAGGTCCCCCTGCGTGATCTTATTAATCATCGGAGTCTGCGTATCATGCGTTACATCGGTAACGATAGCGACATTCGGTTTGATCCGGTCTGCAATCATTTCTGCTCCACGTAAACCAATTTCTTCCTGCACCGAATTTACGATATATAATCCAAATGGCAATTTCTTTTTATTCTCTTTTAGCAAGCGTGCCACCTCAGCGATCATAAAGCCACCTGCCCTATTGTCCATCGCACGTCCGACATAATAACGATCATTCAGGATAGAGAATGTATCTTCGTAAGTGATCACACAACCGACATGGATACCCAAAGCTTCGACCTCCTCTTTGGTGCTGCAACCGCAATCCAAAAAGATATTTTTTAATGTAGGGTTCTCTTCTTTCTCGCCCGAACGTGTATGAATAGCCGGCCAGCCGAATACGGCTTTGACGATACCGTTTTCCGTATGAATATTCACGCGCTTAGAGGGTGCTATCTGGTGATCCGAACCACCGTTGCGTATCACATAGATCAGCCCGTCTTTTGTTATATAATTGACAAACCAAGAAATCTCATCAGCATGAGCCTCTATAACCACTTTGTACTCCGCCCTCGGGTTAATTACACCCACGGCAGTACCGTAGTTGTCTACAAACGTCTCGTCGACATAAGGCTTTAAATAATCCAGCCATAAACGCTGTCCATCCCACTCAAATCCTGTTGGAGAAGCGTTGTTGATATATTTTTCAAAAAATGAAAGCGAATCTTTAGTCACAATCGTATTGTGTTTCGGCTCTTTTTTCTTGTTTTTTTCTGCCATCTTTTCCTTTTCTATTTACTTTCGTCAAAATATGAAAATTTCAATGAATTGCAAAAGTAAAAATGTTTTTTGGAAAATAATAGCAGAAAGAAGGCCTGCCTACCTGAAATAACAAACGCCATGATCGTGTTGCTCTTGTTTAAGCAAATTATAACCAAAAAAATGAGATTAAAGCTTATCTTTACTCCAAAGTAATTTAAACAGCTATAAAATTTATGAATTCAATATTAAGTGCAATACATTGGAATATTGACCCTGAAATGTTCAACTTCGGCGCCTTTGCCCTGCGTTATTATGCATTGTGCTGGCTATTGGCATTTTTTGTCTCATACGTCATTATGTTGCGTATTTTCAAAAAAGAAGGCCGTACACAGGAGCAACTAGATCAACTATCAATTTATATTTTTCTGGGCACTTTAATCGGAGCACGATTGGGGCACTGCCTGTTTTACGATTTTGAGTATTATAAAGATCATATCCTGGAGATTTTCCTACCGTTCAAGTGGGATAATACAGGATTTCATATCACAGGGTTTGCAGGCCTAGCTTCCCATGGTGGGGCCATGGGGATTCTTGTCGCGCTTTATTTATTTTGCAGAAAAACGAAAACCGATTTTCTGTGGCTGGCAGACCGACTCGTTGTCGTTGTCCCTATTGCCGGAGCACTTATCCGTATTGGGAATTTCTTTAATTCCGAAATTATTGGAACCCCCAGCGACCTTCCTTGGGCTATTGTCTTCGAACGTGTAGACAATATACCCCGTCATCCCGGACAGCTTTATGAAGCTATCGCTTATATTTTGATCTTTATCATCATCGGTTCCCTATTCAAGTCAAATCCCAACCGTCAGAGAGGTCAGCTATTCGGCATTTTTATGGTCTTATTGTTCGGCGCGCGTATGGTGCTGGAACATTTTAAAATCGACCAGGAAGCGTTCGAGCAAAGCATGGCTCTAAACATGGGTCAGTTATTAAGTATACCTTTTATATTAGTCGGATTATACTTTATCTTCCGGAAAACGAAAGCATAAAAATAAACCGAGTGCCAGCGCAGTGTCTGGCACTTCGTTTACCCATTTATACACTTTTAAAACTTCTCAAAGATGAAGCGACAAAAAAAACGTAAAATAGTATTAAAAACGGTTATCGCTCTCTTTATCCTTATTGCCCTGGGGCTGTGGGGCTACAACAGCTATCCGGAACCTGCACTAAGTAACAACGCTAAAGTCGACAAGCTTGTCGTCTACAAATCGAAAAGGTCGCTATTAGCGTATAGTGACGGAAGGCTGTTAAAAACTTACCGGATTTCACTGGGTAGGCAACCTATCGGTGCCAAACAGTTTGAAGGCGATTTAAAAACACCTGAGGGTCTATATACGATCAACGATAAAAATCAGTATAGCGACTACCACAAAAACCTTGGGGTCTCCTATCCCAATCAAGCAGATATCGCCCAGGCCAAAGCCTTAGGAAAGGCAGCTGGCGGCGACATTAAGATCCACGGGCTTAGAAATGGTATGGGCTTTATCGGCAAGTTGCAGCGGCACATGGACTGGACTTTAGGTTGTATGGCGCTAACTAACTCGGAGATTGATGAACTTTTTAAAGCAGTTCCAATTGGCACTCCCATTGAAATCAAACCGTAACGCTTTAAAAAATAATACAAGATAATCTCCAAATCTTACAACCCCATGTCCAATAAATTATCGATTTTTGGGTTTACATTGGTAACTTGTATTTAAAATAATTTACATATGAAACTTGCGATAAAGAATATGGTGTGCAATCGGTGCATTATGGTCGTTGAAAATGAATTGGCCAAGCTCAATCTCCATATCAAACATATTTCCTTGGGTCAGGTTGAAATCGATGAAGAACTAACCAAAGCGGAGACCAAGCAACTTGCTGCCACCTTTTCCAGCCTTGGCTTTGAACTCATTGACGATAAAAGAACGGTCATCATTGAGCAGGTCAAACATCTTGTTTTGGACCTTATCCGCAACCAGCATAATGATACTAACCTCAATCTTTCCGAAATTATCAGCAAGGAAGTACATCACGACTACAACTACATCTCCAATCTTTTTTCAGAAGTGGAAGGCATGACCATCGAAAAGTATTTCATTGGCCAAAAAATTGAATATGTCAAAGAGTTATTGGTTTATGACGAACTCACCCTGAGTGAAATTGCTTATAAACTCAATTACTCCAGTGTTGCTTATTTAAGTAATCAATTTAAAAAGGTTACTGGACTTACACCGAGTCACTTTAAACAGATCAAAGAGAATAAACGCAAACCTCTTGATAAGATTAATGATTAAAGAACTGCAATTCACGCTCGAGAGCAGCGCGGATTTTTGGGCAGTGTGGAGCTTCTTCAGGCAGTATGGAGCTTCTTCAGGCAGTATGGAGCTTCTTCAGGCAGTGTGGAGCTTCTTCAGGCAGTGTAGAGTTCAAAAAAGAAAAGGCCTCCGAGCGGAAGCCTTTCTTTTAAAATTGCCCTTTCAAATTAGCAACCCTTATCTTAAATGTCTCTAATTCTTTTTGTTGTTGATTGATAAAGGAGTTCTCCTCCAGCTTTCCTACCACAATATCTCGTTCTTCATCATTGGCATACACCATGTTTTTGAATGGATTTTTGTAGTCTTTAGCGCGCGATTTGTAAATCTGTTCACCAATCCAGATTCGGTGTCCGAGTGCCTGATCCAACAAAGATACAATTTTATCTGCTGATAAAGCCATCCCTTCTAAATTTAGAATCTCCATTAAAGACAAGAGCGCATGTTCACGTTTATCCAAGGCATAAGCTTTACTCTTATCATGATAGAACTCGTGGACTTCATCCCAAGAATCTATTTTTTTAGATTTAATATCATTCAGAAAAGTTTGCAACGCGTTGCTTTCGATCAGCTGTCCACCTATATTTTGCCAGCTTGTACGCGTCTTATCCGCTAAGGATTCTATGATATCCTGCAGCGAAAGACCGTCCTCGAGTGCGTCCATCAAATGCAACACACCGTAGTATTTGATAAACGAGCGATACAAATGGTACGCCTCACCTACTTTCTGAATTACGGTAGGTCTTCGGGAATTCTCTGCTCCTTGGAGCACAATGGTCTGGTTCTTGAGATCCATATTGTTGGCGAGCAGTGCCCGGCCGGCAATAATACGCTCCTGCACTTCCTTACCTGCTGCGGTATGAAGACTATCTGCAACGGCTAAAGCCAACAGATCCATTCCTTCAAACATTTCATTCACCGTATCCGGTGCCAACATATCGTATTCAAAATATTGGTTTTTGAAATGTCGGTTATCCCTGGCTTCATATTTATTGGCATTACGCACCAGCGCGTACATATTGTACATAAACCAATAGCCCGGAATCAATACCAGCTGATCATGCTGCACATCATTGCTTACCAACGTAAAAGGCAATCTAATGTCCAATTCGTGCAGAAAATCTCCTTTGACAATAAGACAATACGATGCAAATCTGGAGTTGTGTTTTAAACTGACACAGAGTCCCGGCCAAAAACCACGTCCCGCGATAATTTCACCGTCCGCTGCTCTAGAGTTGTGATTGGATCCTACCGTAGCTCCCGCAGCCATATTACTTTGGCCCATCACGAGCGCCGCACATAGAAAAGAATTGTTATGGTGCTGCTCATGTGCCGGGAAGATCAAAGAATTTAATACTTCGCAACAGGAAATAGTGGAGTTGTCGCCCAGATACGAGTTGATCAGACGAGCACCGTACTTCAACTGCGAATAAGAAGCCAAGATGAAACGTACGGCTTTAACACCGTAAAATATGCGGCAGCCGTAGCCTATGATACCATTGACAAGCTCACAGCCTTCGCCAATCTGGGTATAAGATTCCTGCGAGGAATTGACCGTCACATTTTTCAGTTTGCTGACGCCTTTGATATATACATCAGTTCCGATCTTTACATTTTTGATCGTGAAGGTATTTTTGATGACACAACGGTCGCCGATCTGACTGTAAAAGCCACGTTGACTGCCAAATTTCTGATCAGTCAATTCCCCAAATCGGCGTTGCAGCACATGATCCTGTCGATTACGGGTCCAGAGGTATACGTCTGCAGACTGCATGCCATCAAAAGGATAGACCGAGCGTGCACCATTTTCATTGCAGAGCTCCAGCTGTATCCGTTTTTCGGGCGCTTCGCCATCGCGAAGAATACCATTGCCAAATTTCGCTGTACTGCCTGTTTCCATTTCCTTAATCTGGCTTAACAGCACCTCATTACCAACGATAAAGTAAGACAGAAAACCCACGTGATGGACAGCAACATCGTCGCCAAAATCCGAACTTACAATCGTGGAATGATACAGGCCTATAGGCAATTTCAAATTGCGATAGTCCAGGTAACTTGGGCTCAGATTTCCGATACGGACCAGACCATAGAATTTACAATGTTGGATCTGATTTGGATCAAAGACCGCCGATACTTTAACTTTGGACCAGTCGCTGGACCAGTTGCCGTTCTGGATTAACTGCTGAATCTCTTCATCCGTCAGATCCCGAAAGTCATTCCGCGGATTTTGTTGAAAACGCAGGGTATATTCGTCTTGTCCTGCTGGAATAAATTCAGCTGGGATAAATCCATATCCCAGCTGCTCCAAAGGTTTTTTCTTCAATATACTCATCAGCCTCCTTACTCTACAGTTACGGACTTAGCCAAGTTACGTGGTTTATCCACATCCAATCCTAGCTCTACGCCAATATAATACGATAGGAGTTGCAGTGGCACAACAGAAATCAATGGTGCAATGATTTCATCGGCTTCTGGTATTTCCATAAAATCATCCGATAAGCTTTCAGAAACAGTATCGCCTTGGGTGACAACCGAGATGACTTTGCCTTTACGCGCTTTGATCTCTTGGATATTCGATACAATCTTTTCGTGATAAGCATCTTTAGTGGCGATAAATACAACAGGTAAGTTTTCATCTACCAATGCGATAGGACCATGTTTCATTTCCGCTGCCGGGTAACCTTCGGCATGGATGTATGAAATTTCCTTCAACTTCAGGGCACCTTCGAGGGCAACCGGAAAGTTATATCCCCTGCCTAAGAATAGGAAGTCGCGGGCATCTTTATACTTTTTGGCAATCTGTTTGATTTTCTCCACCTGCGTATCTAAGATCCATTCCACTTTCTTCGGAACTTCATTCAATTCCCGAGCAAGTGCCTGGTAACGTTCGTCGCTGATTGAACCCTTTAATGAAGCGATTTTTAAAGCAATTAGGTTCAGTACTGTCAGTTGTGCTGTAAACGCTTTGGTACTTGCTACGCCGATTTCAGGACCTGCATGTGTATAGGCACCAGCATCCGAAAGACGGGCAATAGAAGATCCCACCACATTGACAACGCCTAAAATAATAGCACCTTGTTTTTTAGCATTTTCCAAAGCGACTAACGTATCAGCAGTCTCACCACTTTGAGAGATGGCCAAAATTACATCTCCAGGATGGATAACGGGATTACGATAGCGGAATTCCGAGGCATATTCGACCTCCACATTAATTCGGCACAGTTCCTCAATAATATACTCTGCGATAAGTCCGGCGTGCCAGCTTGTTCCACAAGCGACAATCACAATGCGGTTGGTATTACTGATTTCGTTTGCAAACTTCTCGATACCGCTCAGCGTAATCTGATGCGACTGCAGGTCTAGCCGACCACGCATGGAGTCGAAAATAGTATCGGGTTGTTCGAATATTTCCTTTAGCATAAAGTGGTCGTAACCGCCTTTTTCGATTGCTGACAACTCAAGATCTAATTTTTGAACGTAAGGTGTGATGCGTTCATTACCTAGATTTTTCAAGATCAGTTCGTCCGGCGTAATGATCGCCAATTCGTAATCGTTGATGTATACCACCTCTTTGGTGTAGGCTAGCATCGGCGAAGCATCTGAACCCAAAAAATGCTCATTTTTACCGATACCAATAACTAAAGGACTTCCTTTACGCGCTGCAATAATACGATCCGGATGACCTGCCTCCAATACGAGGATCACATAAGCTCCTACTACCCGTTTCAAGGCAATACGAATAGCTTCTTCTAGCGAGCATTCGTTCTGAGATTGAATCTCTTCAATAAAATTGACGAGCACCTCTGTATCCGTATCGCTCTTAAACGTATACCCTTTGTTGATCAATTCCGACTTCAAAGAAGCGTAGTTTTCGATAATCCCGTTATGGATCATGGCTATGCGTCCACTATTAGAATAATGGGGGTGTGCATTTCTGTCCGAAGGCTCACCGTGTGTTGCCCAACGTGTATGGCCTATCGCTGTAGTTGATTGGAGATCCTGACCGAACACAAACTCTTCTAAGTTTGCGACTTTACCTGTCTTTTTATAAACATCGATCTGATCACCTTTATGCAATGCCACTCCAGCACTGTCATATCCACGGTATTCTAACTTTTTCAATCCGTCAATGACGATACCGTACGCCTGACGATAACCTGTGTATCCTACAATTCCACACATGCTTGTCTCAATTTTAAGTGTATATTTTGTTAATGCGACGCAATGTAATAAAAAATATTTATGCAATCGATTGATTAACCTAAAATTAATACAAAAAAGGCGGTTAACACATATTAACCGCCTTTTTTGGATATTACATTTACTTATTTTTTAATGTTCTGCCACGTCCACATGGTCGTAATCTTCCTTCATCAAGGCTTCATAGTCAGTCTTTTCTTTCTTTCCAAAACGACGTTGAAGACTGTCAAAAATAGAGTATACCACGGGCACGACAACCAAAGTCAAAAACAGAGAGGACAACAGCCCGCCGATGATAACAATAGCGAGCCCCCTGTTCATATCTGCTCCATCTCCAGTAGCGATCGCAATAGGGATCATACCGAAAACCATCGCAATTGTAGTCATCAGGATCGGGCGAAGACGCGCGTGGTTGGCAGCGACCAAAGCGTCGTGTGTATTATCGCCGGCTTCCTTACGGTGGTTTGCAAAATCGACCAGCATGATCGCATTTTTAGCAACTAGACCAATCAACATGATAATACCCAAAATGGTAAAGATGTTCAAAGTCTGATTTCCTAATGCCAGGAACAACAATGCACCAATAAACGACAATGGAATCGAAAATAACACGACAAACGGTGTGATAAAACTGTCGTACAATGCGACCATAACGAGGTATACTAAGATGATAGATGCTAACAAAGCGATTCCCAATGTACCGAAACCTTCACTTTGGTTTTCCATATTACCACCCCATACAAATACAATTCCGGGTTTACGCGGCAATTTCTCAAACTGCGCCTGCCACTCCTGAGCGACAGTACCCATCGGTCTACCGATGGCCTGCCCCTGAATAGATACGGCTGGCGATTTGTCGCGTCGTTCTAGCAAAGTAGGTCCCGAGCCATACGTCACTTCAGCAAATTGATCCAATGAAATGGAAGCGCCTTGATTGTTGATAAATTTAAGGGCACGCACGTTGTCGATCGTTGCACGACCACTTTCGTTATAGCGTATATTGATGTCATACTCGTTATCCCCCGCTCTATATTTATTATCCGTATTACCGGAGAATGCTGTCTGCATGGTCATACCTACGGTAGATACGTTCAATCCCAACGAAGTCATTTTATCGCGGTCTATCTTCACATTGATCTCCGGATTACCGGCTTCGGAAGTCAACTTAACCCCTGCAGATCCAGGAATTTTCCGCAATAGATCTGCTGCTTTCTCAGCAAATTCCTGCGCATCTTCGACCGAGGCACCAATGATGGTCAATTTCAATGGCGCTTGTTCCGCTCCCATGATACCCACGTTTACCGTTTTGATTTTGGCACCGATCAGCTTATTTTCCAGTTCGCGTTTTAATGTTGCTGAATACACCTGCGAGTTGCCTTCAAAATTTTCCTTGTCGAGAATCACATGGATCTCCGATTTATAACGTGAGCCTGTTGTCGACGCCATTCCGTCTGAAGACTGACCCACTGTGGTAATGATTTCCTTGACATCTGGCTTCGCCGTGATATAAGCCTCGGCTTTCTGCGTTAACAAGTTCGTCTTTTCCAAAGAAGCATCCTTATCGAGTTCCAGCTGGATAAAAAATTCTTTCCGGTCTACACTCGGAAAGAAATCCGAACCGATATAACCTTTAACCACCAGCGCGAATGATGCAATAAGTAAACCGATCGCCAAACCTAAGGTGGCCAATTTGGTTTTAACATTCTTTAATGACCAGGTTAACAAACCTGCAACCCAATGTGTAAAGCTGTTCAATCCACTTTCAAAACCATGGATGACACGGCCAAACAGCGACTTCTTGCTCAGATGCTCCAATTTACCGAAGCGTGAATACAACCAAGGTACGACCGTAAAGGATACCAATAACGACAATAACGTCGAGATGATGACAGTCACACAGAATTGGGCAAGGATATTGGCCACCAATCCCGTTGACATGGCGATTGGAAGGAACACGACGACAATGACCAAGGTGATTGCCGTTACCGTAAATCCAATTTCAGAAGCCCCGTCATACGCTGCGCGTACTTTATTTTTTCCCATCTCCATATGGCGGTGAATGTTTTCGATCACCACGATCGCATCATCCACCAAGATACCTACCACCAATGAAAGTCCCAGTAAGGACATGAGGTTTAAGGTATACCCCATCAGTAGCAAACCGATAAAAGTCGCAATCAAGGAAAGCGGGATCGCAACCATGGTAATGGCAGCATTACGCAAACTTTGCAGGAAGAACAGCATGATAAAACCCACCAAAGCAATGGCGATCATCAAATCGTGGATAACGTTATCAGCCGCATTTAAGGTAAAATCAGAAGAGTCATTAGCCACCAGAATTTTAATATTCTGCGCCGCATAATCCTTCTCTACCCCACTAATAACTTTTCCATCTTTATCATGTACAGCGATAACTTTCTTTACGGCCTCAGACACAGCCACGGCATTCGCATCAGACTGTTTAAATACCTGTAGCAATATCGTGTTTTGGCGGTCCAAACGTGCCACCTTTTCAATCTCTTTGATACCATCCTGCACATCGGCGATATCGCGCAGATAGATCTGCACGCCTGCAGGTGTAGTGATAGGCAGATTGCGCAACTCTTCGATAGAGGTTACTTTACCTGCAAGACGAATCGTTGTACGGTTGTCGCGGGTACTGACGTTACCTGTAGGAAAATCCAGGTTGGACGATGCAATAGTCTGTTGCACCTGAGAAATTGTCAGTCCATAACCTTCAATTTTTTTCGGATCTACGGAAATCTGTATTTCGCGTTCCTCCCCACCGATCATGTCAACCTTGGCTACCCCATTGATCCGTGCAAAAACCGGTTGAATTTTATTGTCCAATAAGTCGTAAAGCTCTTTCTCTGACAGGTTGGATGTGACGGCCAGACTCATGATTGCCACATCATCAAACGAGAATTTGGAGAGCGAAGGCGTCTTCACATCGTCCGGCAAATCGTTGACGACAGCGTTGATTTTTCGCTGGGCATCTGTAAGGAGGAAGTTGACATCTGCACCGTTATTCAGGGTAACCATCACAATCGAAACCCCTTCGAGCGAGGTCGACTCCACCTTTTTAATACTTTCCAACGAAGAAATTGCATCTTCTATCTTCTTGGTGACCGAACTTTCCACTTCCGCAGGCGACGCCCCCGGATAGATTGTTTGTACCGTGATTACGTTGATTTCAAACTTAGGGACAAGCTCGTAGCCCAATTGCGTATAAGAAAACAACCCACCCAATGTCAGTATTATAAATAATACGATAATGATACTGGGGCGTTTTATCGATATTTCGGTAATTTTCATTAGAATATTTTATTTTAAATAGCCGTACAAAGACAGCGTTTCATCGGCTATTGATTACAGTATCCTCTATTTAATAATTTCTACAGGGCTTTGGTCAAATAGATTGATCTGACCCGATACAATCACCTGATCACCATCTTGCAAACCACCTAAAATCTCGATGTTATCACCAAAGTTTCTACCCGATTTGACTGTTGTTTCGATTGCTTTACCATTTTTGAGCACGAAAATCTTATTGTCGCTCACACTACCGACAAAAGCATTGCGCGGAACGATCAAGGTATTGCTGGCTACGCCTTCACCAAAGATCGCTGTACCGTACATACCCGCGCGCAGTTTATTGGATGCATTATTGACCTCTATCTCTACTGGAAAATTTAAGCTACCGTCCGATTTGGGGGCAATAAACGTTATCTTTCCTGTAAAGCGCTGATCTGCATACACACTTGCACTCACGTCAACAGACTGACCGATCTTTAACGTTGCAACGTTCTTTTCGTCGACATTAACGCGCAATTTCAAGGTGGCTACATTGACAATATCAAATGCTGGAGCGCCAATATTCAGGTAGGTACCCGGTTCAATCTTACGCGCATTGACGATTCCCGACACTGACGTTTTGATGGTCACGTCGCCTGCATTCAATTTGGATGCTTTTAAATTATTCTTGGCATTTTCGAACTGCAATTTCACCTGATCCAACTGCTGTTTGGTTACACCTCCGGTCGAGTAAGCGCTTTCAAAGCGTTGAAGATCAGCCTGCGCATTGGTAAATGCAGCTTGCGCATTGGCTACGTTTACATTCAGTTTATCACCTTCAATGATTGCTAAAGTCTGTCCGGCGCTCACGCGGGAACCTTCATCCACCAATACTCTGACTACTCTGCCGGCAGTTTGAGCCGAAACGGTTACTTCCTGTTTGGGCGAGAATGTGCCATTTGCGGTATAGCGTAAATCCATGGAAGACACTTTCGCTGTATCGATACGTACAGCGATTGCTGCATTCTTTTTGGCAACCTCCGCTGTTTCGGCTTCATTTTTCTTTTTATTCTTATTTAACACAAAAAATATTCCTGCTAAACCAGCAGCAATAATAAGTAGGGTAATAATTCCGCGTTTCATATTGTATTAGTCAATTATTCGTTAATCAATGATTTAAGTTTTCCATTCGCTTTGATCAGCTGAACCTCAGCGATTTTATAATCCAGCAAAGAAGTATTTAAATTATTTTGCGCATCTGCATACGCATTTTCGGCATCCAGCAGATCAGTCAATGTCGCTAGGCCATTTTTATAATTGTTGTTGGTATCATCCAATACTGATTTTGCCAGATCCACATTTTTACGGTTCGACTCGATAGTCAATAACGAGTTTTTGATCTGAACCCGCGAATTCTCAGCAGCCATATTCAATGCTAGCTTCGTATCGGCAATATCGATCTGCAATTTATCAATATCAATCTGCGCCTGACGAACTTTCGATCGCGTGAGGAAACCATTGAAAATAGGAACGGTAAGGTTAAGTCCGATGCCAGAAAAGCCAGACCAATTTACGCCCTGTGCCTTAGAAAATATCGGGAATACAGGCCCCAGTCCTTGTCGTCCGTAGTTAGCGGTCAACGACAGCGTCGGATAATATTTGGAGATTTCTGCCTTTTTATTTAGTTCAAGCAATTCATTCTGTTTTGAAAGCACCTGGATTTCTGTCCTATTCGACACATCAAGCGGATCATATATCGCATCCAGTGCTACGGTTTCAAATGTTGAAGTCGGCATGGTAATCTGCTCGGACATGGACATGCCGATAACAAATTTCAATGCATTTTCTTTCAGTTCCACCGCATTAATAAGTTGTTGCCTAGAAGCTTTCAGGTTTGTCACGGCAACATTGGTACGATCCAGGTCAATTTTTTTCGCCAATCCGTTTTTAACCAACCCTTCAATAACATCCCGTGTTTTGGTGGTACTTTCCAGGTTATTGTCCACGGTTTTTAACTGCAGTTTGGACTGGTAAACATCATAATAACTATTAGCCACTTTCTCGATCAGTTGCTCATCCGTCAAGGTCTTATTGATCACATAAAATTCGCGAGTCGTTTTTGCAGCTTTCAGTCCCGTAAATACCGTCTGGTTAAACAGCTGTTGGTTTAAACTGATGGTATTGGTAGATTGCCATTTTTGTCCAAAAGCGGCCATCACAGTTGTTCCCGGCTGACCGACAATTTCCCCCGGTAAAGCAACTTTTTGAATCATTGGATTGTAGGTAATTCCACCGTTAAAATTCACCTGCGGCAATGCTCCCGATTTAACTTCCGCAATTTTGTGCTCAGCATTTGCAATATCAAGACCTGCCTTTTTTGCATCAGCCTTATTTTGCAACGCAAATTTAATGGCGTCACTTAAGGTTAACTGTTGTTGTGCATGACTTTGGAAAACCATCGTACCTAATAAAAGGCTGGCTAGTATTCTGATTGTTTTCATTCCTAATTTGTTTATCCTAATTTTATATCTACTTTTTACCTATACCATTAAAAAAAAGCTTGGTAGCCAACTTTTGCTTTTGTAATACTTCATCAAAACGGTCCTGGTTTGGTATGCCCGAAATGATATCCGAAATATTGCACATCAGCGAGAGACTCTTCATCAATTCCACATAGATTTCAGCGGTCTTATAGAGTTCCTCACCGTCGATTTCCCCCTTTTCGGCACCTACCTGCAAAATCTCAAATAACGCTTTTACATCGCGGTCATGCAGGCACTGAAAAAAATCCTGCATAGAAAGCCCCTTTATCCATTCCAGATTTTCGTTCATGTGCAACATATAATATTTCCGTACAAATGCATCACGCAGCTCCAAAATCTTAATGATCAGTTCGTACGTAGTACCTTCATGTGCATCGGCCACCTTTTCCTCCTCTTCCCTATATTCATCTGTTAAACGCACAATCACATCGCGTATCAGTGCATTCTTCTCTGAATAATAGTAATACAAATTCGCTTTAGTAATTTTTATATCCTCCGCAATTTCATTCATCGTAGTCTTACTAAAACCGTAATGCATAAAGCGCCGTATCGCCGCCTCGATGATTTGATCTTTTCTATCTTCCATTCTTCAAAAAACTCCTTTCAACTTTCTGACTTTTATCAGAAATTGTTCAAAAATATAAAAAGTAACATGCCGTACAAAATAAATTTTGAAATTGTAATAATTTTGATATTGAGCTGACAACAAAAAAGGCAAACTTTATAAGTTTGCCTTTATTAGGATAAATCACACAATCAGAATGCGACCGTGTTCTGAAAATGTTTTAGAAACTTCCTTTTGTCCAATTTATAGAGTCTTGCTGCGCGATACGCCACACCGGTCTGTACCTCATCGAGTTCTTTTAGAAACCCATAGTTTTGCATTTTCTTTCTAAAATTGCGTTTATCGAGTTGTTTATTCAATATTCCCTCATAGACCAGCTGTAATTGGGTAAGGGTAAATTTTTCGGGAAGCAATTCAAAAGCGATAGGCTTATAAGCGAGGCGACGCTGCAATCTTTCCAGACAGAGATCCAAAATCTGCTTGTGGTCAAAGGCCAGTTCGGGTACATTACGAACAGGAAACCATTTGGCCTGTTTCATGTAATTTGTAACAGGCTTCGTTTTCAGTTTGGTACTGTCCAATTGAATGAGAGCATAATAAGCCACGGTTAAAATTCGTCCCTTTGGATGCCTTTTTAAACCAGCAAAGGAATGGAGCTGATCCATAAAGACATCTTTCAAACCTGTATTTTCATACAAAATCCGCTTTACGGCATCTTCCATCTCTTCATCGTTATCCACGAAAAAGCCTGGCAATGCCCACCAATCCTTAAAAGGATATTCATTTCTTTCGGCCAGAAGAACTTTTAATTCTCCTTCGTGAAAGCCTAATATGACACAGTCTACGGTAAAATTACTATACAAAACTTCTAAATCTATTTATGTGCAATATACTGAGCTAAATTTAGCGGTTACTAATCATCGGGTTATCTGTAACAATTATACGCTTCCTAAACGTGATGCGCAAAAAAATATTGAAAAATTTATTCAAAGTGTAGAATATACACTATAAAAATCTTATATTCGTATCACCTAAAATATTGCGTGTGATAAAAGAAATTAAAAAAATAGGCGTTTTAACATCTGGAGGTGATGCTCCTGGCATGAATGCCTGTATACGTGCTGTAGTTCGTACAGCATTACATAAGGGATTAGAAGTTACTGGTATTTACCAAGGTTATCAAGGCCTCATCGATGCCAATTTTATAGAAATGGATACGCGTTCGGTCAGTAATATCATCCAACGTGGCGGTACAATATTGAAAACGGCGCGTTGCATGGAGTTCAAAACGCCAGAGGGCCGTCAAAAAGGCTACGATAATCTAAAAGCTGCTGGTGTTGACGCTTTGGTGGTAATCGGCGGTGATGGATCCTTTACCGGTGCAAACTTTTTTTCCAAAGAATTCGACATTCCCGTAGTAGGGATACCGGGAACGATAGACAACGATTTGTATGGTTCGGATTATACCATTGGGTATGATACGGCCAATAATACCGTTATCGAAGCAATTGATAAAATCAGAGATACGGCAGCTTCGCATGAGCGTCTTTTCTTTGTGGAGGTAATGGGTAGAGACTCGGGTTGTATCGCTTTAAATGCCGGTATTGCAGGCGGAGCCGAGGCCATTTTACTTCCTGAAAAAGAAACGGCTATTGACGATCTGATCCGCCACCTGGAAGATGGGGCTATTAAGAAGAAATCATCCTCTATCGTTATTGTTGCTGAGGGCGACCAAAACGGTGGAGCATATTATGTAGCGAAAAAAGTAAAAGAAAAGTTTGATCATTACGACACGAAAGTTAGTATATTAGGGCATTTGCAACGAGGTGGTTCTCCAACGAGTTTCGACCGCGTGCTTGCTAGTCGATTGGGCTTTGCTGCTGTCAATGAATTATTGGCAGGAAATACACGAATAACTGTAGGTCTGCGTGGCAATGAAATCCAAACAACTCCAATTGAAGAAGCAATCAGCAATAAGGAAATCAAACTTAGCCCTGATTTATTGGAAATGGCTGAGATTTTATAATCATAAATTGAACAGACATGATAGCAGTAGTATATAGTGGATCGCGATTTTCGGACTGGAGATTGGCCGATAAAGGCCGTATAACCACTGGTTTTCGCATGAACGGGATCAATCCCTATCTTCAAGATGAGCGTTCCATACTACAGCACCTGCACAAGAACACCAATCTGATCAACAACGCCGAGAAAATAAAGCGGATTTATTTTTTTGGTGCGGGGTCATCGTCCAAGGAGCGCAAAGATAAAATAAAGAATGTCTTGGAACGTTTTTTTGTCAACGCTCGTGTGCGGGTAGACCATGATGTAATCGCTTCGGCGATTTCTACGTTTGGCGACGAAAGAGGCATCATTGGGATTATAGGAAGTGGATCGAATGCAGCTTATTATACAGGGAAAAAAATCATTGATAATAACTATGGTCTAGGCTACATCCTAGCCGATGAGGGAGCGACAAATTGGAATAGCCAGCAGCTGCTCAAACATTATATGACAGAATCTCTCCCTATTGATCTTCGGGACAAATTGGAAAGACAATTTAATATTGATAAGAAAATGATTTTGGAACGGGTTTATTTTGCACCTCAACCGACAAATTTTCTGAATTCCTTTACCGATTTTGTACTTGACAACAAAGATCATTTATTCATCAATCAGCTGGTTAAAAACGGGCTTCGTACGTTTATTAAAACTTACATCAAGCCGCTAATGAAAGAATATCCCGACAGTGACGTAAACTTTACCGGTTCGGTTGCGTTCAATTATGAGAACCTCCTCCGGGAAGTTGCCACAGAAGAATTTAATATCAGTATTGGAACTGTAGTCAAGGAACCAATACACAATTTAATTAAATATTATATCAATAAAAATTAAGAATATGAAAATTGGAATTAACGGATTTGGCCGTATTGGTCGTTTAGCATTCAGAGCAGCAATCAATCGTCCAGAAATTGAAATTGTTGGTATCAATGACTTAGTTGAACCAGACTATATGGCTTATATGTTGAAATATGATTCAACACATGGCAAATTTGACGGTTCTGTAGAAGTAAAAGACGGTAATTTGGTTGTTAACGGAAAAACTATTCGCGTTACAGCTGAGAAAGATCCAGCAAACTTGAAATGGGATGAAGTAGGTGCTGAAGTGATCATCGAATCTACAGGCTTCTTCTTGACACAAGAGTTGGCTCAAAAACATATCGATGCAGGTGCTAAGAAAGTGGTAATGTCTGCTCCAGCAAAAGACGATACCCCTACTTTCGTAATGGGTGTAAACCACAAAGAATTGAAAGCTGATCAAAATATCGTTTCGAACGCTTCATGTACAACAAACTGTTTAGCGCCTATCGCTAAAGTATTGAATGATAAATTTGGTATCGTTGAAGGTTTGATGACTACAGTTCACGCCGTAACTGCAACACAAAAAACAGTGGATGGTCCTTCAGTAAAAGACTGGAGAGGTGGCCGTGGTGCATACCAAAACATCATCCCTTCATCTACAGGTGCTGCTAAAGCAGTAGGTTTGGTTCTTCCTGAATTGAAAGGTAAATTGACAGGTATGTCATTGCGCGTTCCTACAGCAGACGTTTCAGTTGTTGACTTGACAGTACGTTTAAACAAAGGTGCTTCCTACGAAGACATCAAGGCAGCGATGAAAGAAGCTTCTGAAGGTGAATTGAAAGGTATCTTGGGTTATACTGAAGACGAAGTTGTTTCTTCAGATTTCTTAGGTGATGCACGTACATCAATCTTCGATGCGAAAGCTGGAATTTCATTGAATGACAACTTCGTTAAAGTGGTATCTTGGTACGATAACGAGTGGGGTTATTCAAACAAAATTGTTGATTTGGTCTTAGAAGTTGGCAAATTGTCGTAATCAACAGCATCAACAAACTATACAGGGGCTATTCCATACGGATAGCCCCTTATTTTTTTTTACTTAAAAATCAGCAGGTTGGCGTTTAAACGTAAAAAAAAGCGCTTTTCGCTTTCGTAATTCAAATAATCCGTCTATATTTGCATCATCAATAAGGCAAACAGCTCACGTTGAAAAGGTGCCATAGCTCAGTTGGTAGAGCAAAGGACTGAAAATCCTTGTGTCGCTGGTTCGAATCCAGCTGGCACCACCGAAAAGGAAGAACGCAAGGTTCTGACCGATTGAAAGAATAATAATTCCAATGCGAAAATAGCTCAGCTGGTAGAGCACAACCTTGCCAAGGTTGGGGTCGCGAGTTCGAATCTCGTTTTTCGCTCACCTGCCTAGGTGGTGGAACTGGTAGACACGCAGGACTTAAAATCCTGTTCCCGTTAAGGGAGTGCGGGTTCGATTCCCGCCCTAGGTACAAAAAAAGCTCATCATACGATGAGCTTTTTTTGTTTATACTCCATAGACTGTTTCTCCGCACCATCCAACACGTCAAGCCTACCCATTGTCCCTTCGATCCAGTAGCCTATTGAGACGATTCGCTGTATACGACCTTATTTTCACCTATTACGCCTGTGCGCTATCATCACTATTACGGTCTACCGACAATAAAAAGAGTAGTTTATCGATCGCTGGCCTGTGCCATTCTTCCGGCAGATCACCGCTGAGATAAGCCAGTTGTTCATCTAAGATGAGCTGGCATCCATCCATTGTAATGCGTGCATATTCGTTTTGGCCTTCCTCCCGACCTACTTCAAAATCAAAATACTTTTCTATTCCTTCGTCGTTGGTCACGGGAATCCCGGTAAATGTAGTTCTCTCTTCCATGGTATTAGTTTTTAATTTTTATATGCGTTGTCATATCCTTATTGCTGTTGCCAGCCTTCTGACCTCTGCCTGCGTTTCCCAATCGCTGAGCTCAAGTTAATCGCTGCTTTAAGCAACCCCCTATTCCTTCTGTGCGATCTGATTCCGCTTGCTTGCGTCTTTTGTGTATAGAACAAGCGCATGACCATACAGTTTGGTGCTTTTACTATTATTAACCTATAGCTGGACAGCAGTGGACGGAGCCGATATGACATCCTTCCGTAAAAACGGAAAAATGTATTTAAAATCCGTTCTGCAATCGCCGATTATTTTTTATTTTTGTACATCTTCCAGCAATAATCTAATTTAGTCGGGAACAACCATTATGCAGTTTAATTTCGCCTTTGATTCCAGTCCGTTCAAAACCCTGATCGCTTTTCACAAGATTATACCCGCCTTTGAAAAAGCCGCCTTATCGCCGATCGATTTTCAGGCCGCTTACGCGCGCTCGTTACTGGACGAAATCAAGAAATATCCCCAACTAATCGAAGGTGTGGAGAAAGCTGACGATCTGTTGCGCTACGAGCCCATCATCAGGGTGCTGCTGGCAGACCTGTTCCCGAGCTCACTAACACACAATGAGATCAAGGCCGTTACGATTCCCTTTCATCTCTACACGTTCAATCACACCGCAAGACTCGAAAAAATCTTAAGCGATGCTGGCGATCACTATGAATTCAGTCTTCGCGACATCTCTGCCGACACCTATTATATTCTCAATTGCTGCGTCATCATCAGCCAGTATTATGGCTTTAAGGTAGATGCTATGGATGCGCCCCAATTTTTGGATATTCCAGATAAAAATAATATTATCCATCATTACCGCGTATTGTTCAATGCCGATTTTATGGATATTATCCCCACTGAACGCACTGTGCATCTTTCAGAAGAAGATATTGTTGAATTGATCGACAATTTTTCGGATATTGCCTTATGGAAATCCAAATTCCCCGAACGGAGCTGGATCTTAAAAGGCTTTGCCATAATGACCCTTTTTGATGCCACCATTGAAAATGCGGTATCGAGCTTCAAGAGTAATCTACTCCGCGAGAAAAGCGCAATCCAGCTGGCAGAAATTGAAAATATTTTTAGGTCTATCTACAAAATTAGCGATCTGCGCATCGGTCTCACCTCATTTGAAAAGGTCCGAAACGAATACAACTTACGGATTGTCGAAAAACAGCTTTACAGCCATCTGCTCTACGATTCCACGATCACCGAGTGTGAAGAGATGCTCTGCAGCGACACCCTCGAGAGCCTGCTGACAAAAGATGAATATCTTGTCGTGCCCGATATCGACAAGATGCCCATCACTGATCCGAAACAGGCCTATTTTATCAATAAGCTGAAGCAGCAGCAGGTCAAGAGCTTTATTTTTGTGCCCCTTATCGAAGGCGGCAAAGTTTTGGGTCTGCTGGAGATGTCATCGTCGCGGGTACGCGAACTCAATTCTGTCAATGCCAACAAGCTCAACTTTATTCTGCCTTTTATTAAAGATAAAGTGTCCAAAGCATTTTCCGAGACAGAAAATCAGATCGAGGCAGTGATCCAAAAGGAATACACCTCCATCCACCCGAGTGTCAAATGGCGGTTTCAGGAAGAAGCTGTCCACTTTCTGAACGACCGCGCTTTCGGGAAAGACTATGCCCTGCAGGAGATTGTCTTCGATCATGTGTATCCGCTTTACGGACAGATCGACGTACAGGGGTCATCCGAATCGCGCAACCAGGCGATACGGCAGGACCTGTCCAACCAAAACAGTGATTTGATCGCCCTATTCAGGGCCATCAATCAGACACAAAAATTACCCCTGTTTGAGCAGAAGATTTTCGATCTGGAAAGAAACCTGGCGGCACTTCAGCATGCGCTGCTGACCGATACCGAACAGCAGATGCTCGAGTATTTTAATGCTGACATCCATCCTATCCTGGAAAACTTCCGAAAAAACGCTCGAGATACCAACATTGTCGACGCAATCGACCGTTATTTTGAACGTATCAACCTAGCAATCGGTGGTTTTTATGAGGCGCGTCGCGATTATGACAGTTCCATCACCCTCATCAATAAAAAGCTCGTGGCCGTGTTGGACGAAAAACAGGTCGAAGCCCAAGAATATTTCCCCCATTATTACGAACGCTACAAAACGGATGGTATCGAACACAATATGTATATTGGTGCATCCATTGCGCCCGACCGCAACTTTGAGCTGTATTACCTGCGCAACTTACGCTTATGGCAGCTGCAGGTCATGTGCGCAATGGAACACGAATTTAAGTTGCTGCAGCCCTCACTGCCGCATCAACTGGAGGTGACCTCGCTAGTGCTTGTCTTTGCAACACCTATTTCCATCCGTTTCCGGATGGACGAAAAACAGTTTGATATAGACGGTTCCTACAATGTACGGTATGAAATTGCCAAGAAACGCATCGACAAAGCAAAGATTAAAGGAAAATCGGAGCGCATTACCCAAAAAGGAAAACTGGTCATAGTCTATTCCACCATTCACGAAGAAACCGAATACCTGGGCTATATAAAACTGCTTCAGCACAAAGGCCTGCTCGAGGCTGATATCGAACAGTTTGAGGTGGAAGACCTACAGGGGCTGATCGGTTTGAAAGCCATACGCGTAGGTTTCACATTTCAGGAGGTTGAGGTATTAAACCATGTTCATTAATGAGCCAGCACAGCTAACTGACGACTCCGAACAGCTTTATTATACAAAAATTAATTTTATTGCATCGGCGTAGTATATCTGCCAAGATTGGGTTATCTTTACGTAAAGATAATCCGGTCATATGACAGAAGATGTATTCAGCGAAGCGGCCACACCACGTAGGGAAATTGAAAGGATTGCCGCACTGCAGCGTTACGAAATTATGGATAGCCCTTCCGAAAAAATTTTTGATGGCCTGTTGGAAATAGCGGCACAGGTTTTTCGGACACCGGTACTAATACTCTCCTTTGTTGACGCAGAACGGATCTTTGTTAAGTCAGCTATCGGCATCGATCCGATACAGATTAGCCGTACGGATAGCCTTCTATCGCACATCATCCAACAAGGCAAGGTGTGGGTCAGCACGGAGGCTAATTTTGGCGAGGTACATGGACTGCGCTTCTATGCTGCTGCCCCATTGATCACTTCCGATGGATTTCATATCGGTACATTCAGTATTGCTGATTATCAATGTCGCGAATTTAGTGCCGCCGAAGAGCGCATGCTGGCGTCCTTTGCCCGTACTGCAATGGATCAGGTCGCTTTACGTTATGCAGCCATTGAAAACGTCCAAGAAGTGGCTTCCACCAATATCAACCTAGCCAATATGCAGCAGCGGCTGCTCGACCTCAACAGCGAGCTGGAGGCTACAAACGAGCAGCTCACGCTCACCAACAGCAAGCTGTATAAATCCTATGACATCACGCTATTGCTCAATAAGAATCTGAAAAAGAGCGAGCAGCGTTTAAAATCATTTATTACCAAGGCTCCGATTGCTTTCGCCATTCTAACAGGCCGCGAATTGACGATTGAAGTGGCCAATGATATGGTGCTCAAAATCTGGGGCAAAACCACCGCTGTCATCGGGCATCCGCTGGCCACTGCATTGCCAGAGCTGCAAGATCAGCCTTATCTCGATATTCTTGATAACGTGTTTACCAGTGGGGAAACCTATATTGGTGATACCGCGCCTGTCATGCTTGAATATGACGGCGTACTATCTCAACAGTATTTTGACTTTATCTATGAACCCTTAAGTGGCGAGGATGGAAAAACGGAATCAATCATTGTAATTGCCAATAGGGTGACCGATCGTATCCTTCAGAAAGAAAATCTTGAAGCACTCAACCAGCAATTGGAAATCGCATTGAAAGCGGGAGAATTGGGGACCTACCACCTCGATATTCAAAACTGGAAAAACAATGCATCAGCCACCTGCAAAAGCCATTTCGGTCTTCCCCCAACAGGAGACTTTCAATTTAAAGACTTTATACAAGCCATTGTGCCCGAGCATCGTGAGGCGGTAGAGCAAAAAGTTCAGGAAGCTATTGCTAAGAATATAACCTATCAGGCCGAATATCTTACGTGTTGGCCCGACGGCTCACTACATTGGATCAACTCTTCGGGACTAACCCGTTATGATGCCGAAGGGAAACCCTTGGACCTCATCGGCGTCACCGTAGATGTCACCAAACGCAAAAATTACGAAGCCCAGAAAGAGGATTTTCTCAGTATCGCCAGCCATGAGCTCAAAACTCCCATTACCAGTTTACGGGGCACAATACAGATGCTGGAGATGCTCAAGGATAAATCGGCAGATGTTACCATCAGCAAACTGATTGACATGTCGGGCGTCAGTGTCAAAAAAATAACAGCACTGGTCGATGATCTGCTCAATATGCACCGCATCAGTTTGGGGCAATTAAAACTGAATAAAACACCTATTTCAGCGGCTAAAGTGATCCGCTCCTGCTTCCAGGATATCAATATTATCGGCAAGCATCAGCTCAATTTGATCGGCGATCTTGACGCTGTGATCAATGCCGATGAGCAGCGTATCGAACAAGTCGTTTCCAACCTCATCAATAATGCGATCAAATATGCGCCCGAATCCTATAAAATTGATGTGCGGATCGAAAAGAAAGCCGACGATGTGAAAATCCACGTTCGAGATTATGGCGAAGGTATTGCCCCCGAACTACAGCATCAAATTTTCGAACGCTATTACCGGGTCTATCCTGACGGAAAAAAATACTCTGGCCTCGGATTGGGGCTGTATATTTCTGCTGAAATCGTGCGTCGGCATGGCGGTGAAATCGGAGTGGATAGCACACCGGGCGAAGGTAGTAATTTTTGGTTTACCATACCCCATGCTTTTTAATTCTGCCACTATACTGCATCGTTTTTCATGTCGGCAAATCGACCACAGCACTTTCCATTCATGCTGATCAAGCTGTCGAGCGACATGTCATTTTTGTACATTTCTCAAGCTGATAGTATAGCTCATTTAAGTCCAAAGGTTTTGGTAAAAAGCTATCCGCACCCCATGCCTTTGCCGACTCACTATCCGCCGGATTGGCAGACATCATGATCACCGGAATAGTTTTGACGGTTTTAGAAAAAAGACTTTGCAAGATTAGATTACCGTCAAACTGCCAATGCATTTCTGCGCTCATGAGCACGATGTCGGGATGAATGCTTTCAACTGCACCTATCAGTTTCTTTGATTGGGAAACGGTATACACCTCATACTTATCCGTTAAAACCAATGAAAGAGCCTCCAATACCATTGAGCTCTCATCGCAAACTATTATTTTTCTTTTCATCTTTTTCCATCTTTAAATGAACAGAAAAAGGAAGTCCTTTTTCCGTTCATTTAAATCAGAACTTGCATTCAACAACAATAGTTTTAAATAAATGAAAATAGATATGCAGCCTTTAAACGCCACGTTAAAGTCGTTTTATAAAGCTTCAATGCCCATCAAAAGTTAGATGCATGTATAGCGGATGTCTCTATTGAAGAGCCGATGACCTACTTGTTATAAGGGAGTGTAAAAGAGATATCGGTACCCGGTCCCTCCTTTTCAAGAATCTTGATCTGGCCACCGTGCCGCAATATGATATCGGCGCATAAAAACAATCCAATACCAAGTCCTTCGATATGCCCCTCACGATTGGCCCGATAAAACTTCTCAAATACTTTTTTCCGATCTTCTGATTTTATGCCCATCCCCAGATCACTCACCACGATGGATACTTCATCCCGAAGGGCTACCGCCTTGATATGCACGGGCGATTTTCCGTCGCTATACTTAATCGCATTATTGATCAGGTTGGTGATGACCTGTCCAATACGATATCCGTCAGCCCGCAGAAAGACATCCTGTTCAGGTATATGCACTTGTATATCACTTTCAGGGAACACCAGTCCAGCGTTTTGGCTTATTTCAAGAATGAGTTGTGATAGGTTTATTTCGGTCTTATCCAATGTAATGCCCCTGGCCATAACCATCACAGGTGCAACCATTTCATTGAGCAATCGGTTGATACGCTCGGTGGCTTGAAGCGCATTGTGAATCAGTTTATTGGATAGCGTATCATCTTGTACTTCCAATTTCCTTTCCAGCATCTGCAGTGTTCCTTTCACAGATGACAGCGGAGTCTTGATTTCATGCATGGCAATGCTCAACATTTCGTCGCGCAAAATTTCCAGTTCTTTCTTTTCGGTAATATCAAGCGTTGTTCCCGATATGACCTGCGGATAACCGGCCTCGTCATAAGTGACCCATCCACGCGCCTCAATCCAATGTATGGTATTATCGCTATGACGTACGCGGTACTGCGCGTTATAGGGAATTTGGAGTTCAATAGACCGGGCCACGCAATCTTGCATCGCTTCTAGGTCTTCTTCTACGATACAGCCCAGCATATCACTGTAACTAAACTCCTTCGTCGTGTCCCACCCAAAATTTCTTTTGCACTGATCCGTGCAAGACATATAATTTTTTTCTACCAAGCTTACTTCCCAAAAGCCCATACGAGCTTGTTCAAGCGCCTGAGCGAGATGTTTTTGGGATACTGTAAAAGTAGAATCCGCACCATACAAGTTAATCATACAGTTGAATAAAGTTAGCGGCCCTTATGAACCGCGGTAAAGGTACAAATTTATAATATTATTAGTATTACAATTTTTATAACAGATGAATTCCTACAAAAGTTGGCACCTTTATCGGGCTTTGACGACCATCTTAATTAGCCACTGCCACGAGCGAAGTGGGTCGTGTTCCAATGTAAAATAGCCTATACACAAAAAGCCGAACCCGGGGTTCGGCCATTATTTTAGCTAGCAAATTGCTGAGCAAATCCTTTTAGTTAGACGCCGGATATGTCGGTGCAGGGTAATCCCGGTCGACATACATTTGATCGATTAAAATTTCACGGATCAGATGACGCATCCGGATATCATCGACAGCAATTTTAACGATCTTATTGTTGTAATAGGTATCACTTTCAAATTCAAGCTCAATCTTCTTGGCAAATGCGGGCGCTATCGATTTATAGTTAAGTACGAGCTCCGTTTCCTTGTCTGCTATTTTTTTTAGGGTCAACGTCCAGGTTACCCCGTACTCCGGAGAGAAGAAAATCTTTCTTGGCGGTGGCACTTTCAATTTTTTATCCTTTAACGTATAGGTATGCAAGATATGAATACTCGGTTTTGAAACGTCCTTTGCCGCTTCAGCGACTAGTTTATTAAACTTCTTTTCGTCGTCCACCACAGTTTCGATACTTAAACCCTGTTCTTCAATTTCAAAGGTAGCCGTCGTATCGGTTGCTGCAAGCGGTGTGACCTGTATTTTGCTATCTCCGTTCCTGCCGGATATGTCGGAAACCGCTTCCTTCACACGGTCAAAGCCTGCGGGTATGCGCTGCGGGAGCAGTTTAGTCGTTACTATTTGCGCCTCTACATTTCCGACTACCGCCGCTAGAAGAAGCAGTATACAACAGTATTTTCTCATCATGATTATTTAAATTATCCATTGAAGCCTAACATGCGCTCAATTTTGATGTAATTTAAGCGTTTTTATGATCGATTTGTTCAGCGATTTAATATTTACCTGCAGCCGTTTACAATTCGTCATCGCTGTGCCGACATTCGTTGCCATGTGGTCGCCTCGTTCTGCCCATCCAACAACGAGATCCCTCAGTTGCTCTGATCACCGGAGCACCTACGAAAAGGTAAACGGGCAAGTATGCCTTACGATCCGTAATTCGGTTACATTATTCTGTAATTGGGGTAAGTGGCCAACGGCTCTTGCACCGTAATTTTGAGTAACAAAAAAAAGCAGCAAATGAAAACAAGAAAACTAGGCAGCCAAGGGCTCGAAATTCCAATGATAGGGCTCGGGTGTATGGGGATGAGCAGTTTTGCGTCCACCGGCGATATTTACGGCAAGGCCGACGAAAAAGAATCCATTGCGACCATCCATCGATCCTTAGCACTGGGCGGCAACTTTTTGGATACTGCCGATCTCTACGGACCTTTTGAAAACGAAAAGCTTATCGCCAAAGCCATCAAGGGTAAGCGGAATGAGTTTATCATCGCCAGCAAATTCGGCTTTGAGATTGATGCCAGCGGCCAAGTGACCTGGCGTATCAATGGCCGGCCAGATTATATCCAAAAGTCAATCGAACGCTCCCTTAAAAACCTCGATACCGATGTAATTGATCTATACTATATGCACCGGCCTGATCCAAATGTGCCTATTGAAGAAACTGTCGGTGCCATGGCCGAACTGGTCAAAGCCGGCAAAGTCCGGTACCTGGGCATCTCAGAAGTCAGTGCCGAGCAAATAAAAAAAGCACATGCGACCTTTCCGATTACGGCGGTGCAGAATGAAATTTCCCTATTCGGACGTGAGGTAGAAACCAACGGCGTATACGAACTCACACAAGCGCAGGGCATCGGCCTCGTCGCCTACTCCCCCTTGGGCCGCGGATTTATTACCGGACAGATCAAGTCGCCGGACGATATTCCAGCAGATGATTTTCGCAGACTTATTCCACGCTTCCAGGGCGAACAGTTTTACAAAAACGTGGCGCTCGTGCGCGAGCTTGAACAAATCGGCATGGAAAAACAAGTTACTCCGTCCCAGCTGGCCCTTGCCTGGCTCATCCAAAAAGACATTGTGCCCATACCTGGCACAAAAAAGGTACGCTATCTGGAACAGAATATCGCAGCGACCGAAATCCTGTTGACTCCCGAAGAGCTACAGCGCATTGAGGCTATTCTACCCGTAGGGCTCGATACCGGATCGCGCGATGTCAGCATACCGCTGCAATCCTAGAAAATATAAATGTCATGTTTGCCCAAAGCGCATGACATTTTACTTAAATTAGCGTATCATACACTAGGCAATACGACCATGTCAACGATATTTAATAGGCCATACGAACATGTCAAAAAAAGAACCAGCATTCGTTAAGATAAATAGCATCGCGGAATATCATGAGGCATTGCAGTTGCCCAAACCGCAGCACCCGCTTTTCAGTATCACCGATTTCTCGCAGAACAAGCATACACATCCCTCGGTAGAAACCACCTTTCTACTCAATCTCTACTGTATTTCCGTCAAAGAAGATGCGCAGTGCATGTTGCGCTATGGCCCCCATCACTACGACTTTCGGGAGGGCCTAATGACCTTCTTTAAGCCCGGTCAGGCCATTACTGTAGATCCGACGAGCTCCGATGTCAAAGTCGGCTATTCGGTTGTTTTCCACCCAGATTTTATCCGTACCTATGAGCTGGTAAAAAACATCGGTAGCTATAGTTTTTTCGACTATGAGGTCAATGAAGCACTTTTCCTATCCGAAAAGGAAAAGCAGCAGATCAGAACGATCGGAAAGGGTATTTTGAGCGAATATGAAGGCACCATTGACAGCTACAGCCAAGATGCTATTGTCAGTCATATAGCGTTGTTACTGGTGTATTCACAGCGCTTTTATGACCGTCAGTTTATCACCCGTAAAGCACACAATATACCATTGGTTAGCCGGTTTGAGCAGTTGCTCGATGAATACTTTGACGCCGGCACACAACACACCGGCCTTCCGCAGGTAGGGTATTTTGCGGAACGTTTGAATATGTCAAAAAACTATTTAAGCGATCTCCTGCGGGCGCAAACCGGTGAGAGCGCACAGAACCACATCCAGCATAAGATCATCGAAAAAGCAAAAAATCTGCTTTCACGCTCTCAGCTTTCTGTCGCCGAAATCGCCTATCAGCTCGGATTTGAACAGCCACAGTCCCTCAATCGATTATTTAAAAAGAAAACATCGGTCTCCCCACTTGAATTTAGGAGAACGATAAGCTTTAACAATCTTTAACTTTATTATTATAATCAATCGAATAAATTAGCGTACCTTTATGCCAATTCAATCACTCAAGATCGGATTATAAAAAAAGAAAGAATATCTCTCCCGTAAAAAGTCAAATGTCCCAGTCAGTAAAATTCAGCAATGTAAATACATTGTTCTCTAAAACCCTAAAACAAAAAATCAATACTTATTTTCAAACTTCGCTGCAACCCAAAACGGGGAATCGTAAAATTTACCTGAAGGCCGCTATCCTGCTCGTCAGCTTTATAGTGTTATATGGGCTGCTCGTATTCGCGCCCCTGCACTGGAGCGTTGCAATCGTATTATGCCTTATTTTTGGTATCAACCTCGCTGCTATTGGCTTTAATATCATGCATGATGCGGGGCACAATTCTTTTTCAGACAACAAACGCCTCAATACATTACTATCCTACTCGCTCAATCTATTGGGCGGTAATATCTACTTTTGGAAACTCAAACATAATATCGCCCACCATACCTACACCAATATCGATGGCGAAGACCACGATATTGAGGTTAAATTTATGCGTATACATCACGACCAGAAACTGTGTAAGCACCATCGCTATCAACGGTTTTATTTTCCGTTGCTCTATGGAATTTCCTATTTGGCATGGATCTTTTACCAGGATTATGAGAAGTATTTTCGTGGCCGTATGGGCGATAAAATTGAGCGATTTCATTTTCCACTCAGCGAACGTATTATTTTCTGGGTTAGTAAGCTTGTTCACTTCAGCTTATTTGTCATTATTCCGGTGATCTTCGTAGGATGGCTGCCCACGCTTATCGGACTGCTGATCTCAGGTACGGTTTGTGGCATGAGTCTGGCCACCGTATTTCAACTGGCCCATGTAGTTGAGGAGACCGAATTCAAAACCATTGACCAGTCTAAGGTCGAAGAAGAATGGATGATCCACCAGATCCAGTCCACCGCAAATTTTGCTACCCGCAACAAGGTACTTACCTGGTTGCTTGGCGGACTCAATTTTCAGGTTGAGCATCATCTTTTTCCAAAAATCAGCCACGTGCATTATCCGGCACTCAACCGCATCGTCAAGCAGACCTGTAGCGATTATAAAATAAAATACAACGAATTCCGTAGCTTTGGCACTGCCTTTAGGTCGCATTTAAAAGTCCTGGAAGCCATGTCAAAATAGGCTCATTACGTATTGTACTGTCTTTTAGATCCGGAGGAAGTACGCTTGTGCAGCTGCATCCATTTTTTCGGTTTAGATCCGAAATGGCTTTCGAATAATCTGCCAAAATAACTTAAGTTGCTAAATCCTAAGCGGTACCCAGTTTCAGAAACAGATAATAACTCGTCCCTTAAAAGCCGTCCAGCCTCCTGCATACGCAGACGCTGATAATAAGGATACATTCCCATACCGAAAACCTGTGTAAAAAGCTTACGAAGTTTAATGACATTCATACCACTTATTTTCACTAATTCTTCCTGAAGAAAAGGCCGGTCCATGTAGTTCGCTAGCTGATCCCTCACCCGATAGATCGATTCGAGTTCATATTTTGTCAATTGCTGATGAGTGACCTGCGTTCTGGCAGACAGGTTTTTAAACAGATGAAAGAGTAACTCGAGTGATTTTAACCTATAAAAGGCATCAGAAAGCGGTTCACCACAGCTAGACTTCGCTATCTCATTGGCAATTGCCGCTATTTCTGGCGACATAAATTCTTCAATCCAGAGCGTTTTATCGTTATCAAACAGATAATCGAATGTGCGGTGTGCTTTTCCAATGAAACTTTTTAAATAATCGAGACTCACCAGAATGGTTACCTGCTGGATATTGACGGCTTTTGGAAATGTCAACTCGGTTGCCACATGTAAGGGTACGATGCGGACATGTGGTTGTACCTGCGGAGTTGAGGGCGAATGAATGATATTCTGAAACGAAATGGATACCCCATTTTCGATGATTTTGATCGGCTCCCTTCGAAAGCAAAAGGTTTGCTTGGCCACTACCGAACGAATCATAAGCAGCATTTCGGGCAACAGATCGACCATCTTAAGCTCATTCAGTTCGAGCATTTCCAATTCGGATCTGTCGGGCGATAGCGAAACGCCCAAGCGATCCACCCAGTAGCTCATTTCTTCATTTTTAGCGACACTACTCATTTTATTGGACTAATTTTGCTTTTTATTGAACTATTTTAGCCTTAAAAGTATGCATAAATTTGCATTAATCCTTACAAATAAAAGCAATGAAAAAACATATCTTAGTTACCGGTGCCGGAATTGCCGGCTTGACCGCAGCAAATTTCTTGGCGCAACAAGGTCATTGTGTCACGCTAGTTGATCGCTCACCTTCATTAAGCAAGGCCGGATTTCTTATTTCCCTAAAGAGCTTCGGTGTTAAAATCATGGACGAGCTCGGGCTTAGCGGGGCGCTACAGGCAGCATCATCCCCTTCCGAGACAGTCGATTTTGTTGAAACCAATGACAGCGTTATCCAGCACATCGCTTATGACAAAATGAATGAAAACATCGAACGCTCCGTATTGATATCGCGGGGCGGATTGCACCAGGTATTGTACGAGGCCATCAAAAACGATGTCCATATCCTATTTGACACCACGGTGGTACAAGTCAATGAAAAGGAAGACTATGCAGAAGTCGAGCTCTCAAACGGGAGTACGCTGTGTGTCGATTTAATTATCGTGTCGGAAGGACTGCGTTCCGCTACTCGGCAGCAGTATTTTGACAATGTACAATTTGAGGATTTCAATATGCTGTACGTAGGCGGCAAATTAAGGCAACATCACCACAAGAAAGTTGGTGCTTTTAAAATCTATATTGATGTAGACAAGATGCTGTCGATCTATCCCATCGCAGAAGATGAGATAGCCATCCAGTGCTATTTACGCAGTTTTGAAGACCTCAAAACGTTGAGAAACAGCGCACCGTCCATTCTTAAAAATGCATTTGGAAGTTACAATGCTGAAGTAAACCATTTGCTGGACAGCTTATTGGATGAAGGTTTATTTTTCATCGACAAAATGGGCATGGTACATACGTCAAACCTGGTCAATGGCAGGATGGTGTTGCTGGGAGATGCAGGCTATTGTCCTACAGCGCTATCGGGCATGGGCGCTTCACTGTCTATTTACGGGGCTAAAGCTTTGGCTCATTATATCGCTCTGGAGCCCGATGACCTGCCGTCCGCCTGTCAAAAATACAACCACCTGATGCAGCCTGTTATCACAAAGTTTCAGGGCAATGCGAAGAATAATGCCTTAGCTTTCTTACCCGAAAATGCCTTTCATCTCGAGAAATTTGTTGCGAACTTTCGAAATGCCAGTTTCAGCGATGTCCAGAAAATAATGACAGATCCGATTGTACTGACGAAGGATCAGGAAAATTTTGTGTTAGACTAACGATTATGCTTTGCCTCTTCGGCCATAAAACTGTTCATCAATTCATCACGTTATGCGCAGCGTACTACCCCCTGTGCATAACGCGATGAAATTGTTTATTATTATTTCTTTCCCATGGCCTTCATCGCCATTCCAGCCGCTATTCCGCCGATTACATACCATGCAACGGTCATTAACTTGGTACGATCGGTCTTTTTTATTGGCTCGGCGTTCAGTCCGGCCTGTTCTGGGATAGTCAATGTCGCTACGCCCACCAAAGTACCCAGCAGTGCCCCTTTGAGCAGCAGGTTGTTCTGACTGCCATATCCGATAAGCGTATACAGCATCGCATTCGATGCGACATCGGCCCCAAAGGTGGCTGCGACCAATGCATTACCTTTTGGCGGTTTAAAACCCGCAAATCGCACCGTTTTTTTCATCGCCTCCTCACCCACTTTATCCACTTCAGGAGCTTTGGAGTCAAACCTTTTGGCAGCACTATGGACTACATTGAGTACGAGCGCACCGAGCAATCCGCCTAACATATTTTTATTCAATCCATTCATATTTTGCTATTTATGTTTTCAATCTTATCGTTACGATTTATCTACAGTTCTTTTGAGAACACCAGACGGCCATAAATAGTTCAATCGAATCACTTCAGCATTCCATTCTACAAGTTAACCCCCTTGCTTTCTCCCGTCGGGGAAAACCAGTAGCACGCGAAATGCGCACTAAGGCTGTAAAATGATTGCGCGTAATTTCTTATATTTAGCGCTTTATGATATAATTTCATTGTTGCATATGATCCGGTTTTCTCTAGTCCATATTTTAGTATTTTTCTATATTTCCTCCTTTGCCCAAACGTTTAAAATTGACAGCATCAAATCATTTGTGGACACTTCCATTAGCCTGATCCGATCGAATGCTATCGATACCTCCAACATCAACCTGATCGAAAGCCTCTTGTATAACAAAGCAAAAGATCTCGATGCAGTTTCTGACCTTGCTCCTTTGTACACAGGGGTCTTTGAACTGCTCAAGGATCATCACGGGTCTCTCAAATACAAGGCTAGAACCTACAGCTGGGACAGGCCTGAGCGGCCTGAGAGTGCTTATCTGAAAGCAAAGTTAAAAACAGAAAAAGCGGTGGTCAGCCAGATCATTGATCATACAATAGCCTACCTCAGGATACCTGGCAACAATGACTTTGCATTTAAGAAAGTCGACAGCATTGCCAATGATCTCACAGCCCATATCAATAAACTATCCACTGCAAAAATAAAAGCATGGATCATCGACTTAAGAATAAATACCGGCGGCAATATGTATCCTATTTTCTTGGGTTTGCAGGAGTTTATCGGTGATCAAAACATTATTTTCGGAGGTTTTAGAAATGCACAAGGCCTATCGTCCGGACAATGGGAAATCAGGGATGGCCACATGCGTATTGACGGCATTGAACTGCTTAGGCAGGCCCAACAGAAAAACTCCATAAAAAAGGACATTCCCATCGTTATACTCACAAGCTGCTATACCGCCAGCGCCGGTGAAATGACTGCCATATCGCTAATCGGAAGAAAAAACACGTCTATCGTTGGTGAACCAACGGCTGACTATACGACAGCTGTGCAGGGCTTCACGATCAACAAGGATGCTGGAATAAATCTGTCTACCGACTATGTCGTTGACAGAAATTCGAAGATTTACACCGGCAATATCCTTCCGGATGTTGAAGTTTTGCAAGGCGATGACTTTGAAAATCTCAAGAAAGACAAGAAAATCATAAAAGCACTGCAACTGCTCAACAGATAATCAATCCATTTCCCGAAAGCGGAGCGGTGTCATCTGCATCTTTTTTTTAAAGAAACTACTGAAATGAGTGGCCTCTTTAAAACCCAAAGAATAAGCGATTTCGGAGACATTCCATTCGGTATGCCGCAGCAATATTTTGGCCTCCTGCAGCAGACGGTCGGCAATAATCGCGGAGGTAGTCTTTTCAGTGATCTCCTTGACGGCACGGTTGAGGTGATTGACATGGACCGCAAGCTGGCCCGCAAACTCCGAGGGTGAGCGAAAGCCGATCCTTTGCCGCGCATCCTCAATCGGAAACTGACGCGCTAAGAGTTCCAAGAACATATGCGTAATCCGTTGAGATGCATTTGCTTGCTGCTTTTCCACTTTAGAAGCCGTCTGCATGCTATGCGTATAGTGCAGCAGATCAAACACAAGATTTCGCAGCAGATCGTATTTATGCGCATAATCCGAATCTAAGGCATCCTGCATCTTCCCATACACCTGTTTAATATCTTCCAGTTGCCCATCCGTCAGCTCAAATACGGGTAAGGCATTCGGTTTAAACACTTCGTAATCATTGAGGTTGCCAAAATGATGAAAGAATGATGCCGTAAACACACAAAAAAATCCCGACTTATAATCGTCAATCCATTCAAATTTGTAGGGAATCTGCGGATTGGTAAAAAACAAGGCCTGCTTTTTTATTTCAATCACCTTGTCGGCATAATGTATTCTGTTTCTACCAATAATCAGGGTGATCTTATAATAATCTTTTCGGCTATAGACCACTGGCTTCGTATGCTTACCTATGTATTCATCGATTGTAAAGACATTGAAATGCCCTACCCCATGTCGGATATTCTCGGGAATGCGGTCAAATTTAGACCGGTAAAATTCCTCCAGCGACTGCAATTTTTCCATGTGTTGAATATACGAAAATCAAATAAGACGTTGTCACTCGATAGTGACAACGCCTTTATTTGCCGCTTAAGACATTTCCTTAAAATCAGTAGTAAAAGAAACAGGCTTATTACTTTCCAGCTCTTCCGAAAGCAGCGTGATTTTCTCCTTTGCCCTTTTGTAGGCATCGCTTCCGAGGTAGAGGCGCACAGGCGGATTGGGATGCGCTGCAAGATCGATAAAAACCTGAGCCAGCAGTTCGGGATTACCGATCTGGGTTCCATTCATCGCTGCATATCTTTCGTGCGAAGCCCTTACCGCACTATAGCCATCGATTTTCCTTTTGGCCAAAACAAGCGAGCTGTCGTCCAGAAACGCGGTGCGGAATGCCCCCGGCGCCACCACCGTCACCTTCACGCCAAACTCCTTTACATCTTCTGCCATGACTTCCGAAAGCCCAGTTACCGCATATTTTGTGGCAGCATACATTGCCCAGCCAATTCCTGGGGCGAAACCTGCAATAGAAGAAATGTTAATGATGTTGCCCGATCGTTGCTGCCTGAAGTAAGGCATGACGGACTGCATTATTCACCAACACATCAATTTTCCCAAAGTGTGCAACTGTGCGTTCGACGGCTTCACGGATGGCTTTGTCACTAGTCAAATCCACTTCAAGAGGTAAAAAATGCGCCATGTCTACATTCCCCACAGCGTCAATTAAAGCGCGTATTTTTCGACTTGTTGCTGCTACGCGATAGCCTTTTTCAATGAGTTTTTTGACCAACGACAGCCCCATACCTTTGGACGCTCCCGTTATAAACCATACTTTATTTGTCTCCATATCAATTCATATTATAGGACAAAGTTAGCACATCGTTCGGCGGCGGTGGTGACTAAATAGAAACAATAGCTGACGAAAATCAAACAATTACAACAGATTGCCTCGAGGTTGGCCGAGTTGCACAATTCTTTTATTGTCCACAGGAAGACGAGGCAAGATTTATTTTGGCTTAAAGGCGGTACCGAAGCGATAGATTGCGCCAGATCTCGGTAGCAAAGTGCTGATCGGAATGCATATTTTCAAAAAACCAGCTGTCGCCTTTCTTTACTAATTTTTGGTCAATTCCATCCAGCAAAATTGGCAGCTCTGTATCGAACTTTGATAAAGATTTTTTTAACAATATCAACTGGTAATCCTGTCCTTTGTACGTTAAACGGAAAACCTGCGAACGATGATGCTCGCTGTTTATCCTGTCAATTGTGCCTTGCATAAATATAAACCTTCTAAAATTTTTAAACTATGGCAATTACGCCAAAACGAATGCGATGAAAGTATGAATATCGATAAATAATCGTGCCAAAAGCATTGAAAATCGCTATAAAAAATGACAAATTATTACCTATCTATCCAGCAGTTCGTGCTGTCAAAATGATAGCTCAGCATCCGCGGAATGTGTATAGCCTAAAATGCTAGAAGGCAAAATGCTAGAGAGGCAAAGTGAACCAGAATGTTGCTCCCTGTCCTACCACACTATCCACGCCGATAGTACCACCATGATTTTTGATGATATCTGCACAGATATAGAGTCCTAAGCCAAGACCTGAGAATTTTTGTCCCTGATAGTCTGTGCGGTAGTACCTCTCAAAGAGTTGGGCGCGTTTTTGCTCGGGTATACCAGGGCCATCATCCTGCACACTAATCATCATCTCCTTCTCATCAAGTTTATTTGCTTTGATAGCAATATTCGACTTGGGTGCATATTTAATGGCATTATTGATCAAATTGACTATAACCTGCCCGATCTGCTGCATATCGGCCGTAACCTCTTCCTGTAGATCGCCTCCGAAAGTAATTTGTTCAGCTGTTTGATGATTAAAATTAGCACGGCACTGTTCGAACAATTCCGATAGTACAAAAGGCTTTTTATCTAATGCCACATGCCCTTGTTCCATTCTTCTTGTATCGAGCAGCTCGTCGATTAGAACCGTCAGTCTATTGAGGCTTTGCACCGATTGATCAACAAGTTTAACTTTAATTTCTTCAGACAAATCCATGCTTTTCTTTTGAAGCATATATAATGACCCCTTGAGTGCAGTGACGGGGGTTTTGAGTTCGTGACTGGCTATACTGATAAAATCGTCTTTACTTTGCGTGACGAGCCGTCTTTCGGTCACGTCCATAAAGGTTCCTATCCCCCCAGTGAGCACCCCTTTCTCATCGAACATGGGTGCAGCATTGATCGAAAGATATATGATATCTCCATCTGGCGGTTTTACGGCAATCTCATGATCGGTGACCGGCTTTTGGGTCTGCATCATGATTGACATTGGATGCTCCTCGGAGGGGAGCGGCGTTCCGTCGATACGCAGATTCTGCCATTGTGGATCATCGTAGGTACGCTTTTTAATGTCTTTCTCTTTCAAACCCAAAATGCGCTGAGCCATCGGATTGGCATACACCATTTGACCTGCGGCATCAGTAACACCGACACCTTCTGCCATCGTTTCCAATATAGACCTAAGCCGTCGCTCGCTCTCCCTTAGATTCCTTTCTAAGGATTCATTCGCTTTAATCGTTTGCTCCAAATGTTTAATCGCATCAGCGTGTAGGCTTTCGCCATCTTTCAGCAGTATCTTTTCTGCCGTCGAATGCGCATCGTGGCTGCGCCAATTCAGCTTATTTACCCGCTGCAAAATACAAGAGACTTTACCGGCTTTATCTACGATAGGCTGATAGGTATACTCATCATATAATGGGGTCGTTTCGCCATGCACCGCTGGGGCCGAGTGCACACCACAAGCCACAACTTCTTTTCCCGAATGCCAGCTTTCCCGCAGAAGCGCCAGGATCGAATTACCCTTCAGCCCAGGGAATACCACCTCCAATTTCTTTCCAAATACCGATTCATCTTTGTTCCATATTTTGAGCATTGCGTTGTTCGCAAACTGGAGGCAGAGGTCCTCACCTGTATAAATTGCCATTGGATCACCGGATTGCTGTAGTATTGTGAGAAGAGCATCGTTGCCCAATGCCGAGAGAAATTGAATCATCATTAGAAATCTTAACGGTGTTAAAGGTATGAAATTAAAAATCGGGGCGCGTATGCTGTGGGTGAAAAATATCCGAAATTCCTGTTCCAACGCGCTAACCCGGATTTATATGATCAAAAGTTTGAAAGGCCTTTCGGAGGCCTTTCAAATTACTAAATCACACCGTATACTTACTCTTCCAAAGGCAGTTTGACCCCCTCTTTTATTTCGTCATTGGCATGCAGCAAGATTTGATCACTCCTATTCAGCTTTCCAAAAACTTCGGTCGAATCATGTGTGGACACCCCCTCTTTAATATCCACAAAATGAGTTTTGCCGTCTATCAGCTGAATTACGTACTGCCTTTCTGTCGAACGTACAATACTATTGGAGGGTACCAATAACGAATTCGCTCCGGCAGATAAGGGAATATCCACCTCACAGTATAACCCCGGCTTGAGTCTGTTATCCGAGTTGGGCACATCCACCTCTATGGCTTCGGACTGCATCGCACCCAAAGAATTTGCCGAACGCGCAATCATCCCTTCAAATACCTTATTCGGTGTATTATTAAAACGATAGGTCACTTTCTTCGAGAGATCCACTTTATCGACATAAGTCTCGGGGATCTGTACTTCCAACCGGAGTTTATTGAGATCCTGCAAGATCAATAGCGGTTGATCATTCCCTTTTCCCGGTCCTACGAGCGCACCTTCGGAGACGTTACGCTGCACAATCACCCCATTGAAAGGCGCTTTGATATTCAAGTAAGACTGCAGCATCTCAACCTCCTCCACATTTGCTTTTTCCGACATGGCAACCGCTTCGTCCGCTTTCATCTTCGATAACGCATTGTCGAGATCAAGGGGCGACACTGCTCCCTCCTCCTGCGCTGCATTTTTAAGCCTTTTATATTTATCCTTACTCGCCGAAGCCGTTTCCTGAGCCTGTACAAAGCGGGAATGCGCCGCTTGCACCGCGGCCAACATTTCGGGTGCCTCCAACTGCATCAGCAGCTGTCCCTTTTTTACAAGGGTTCCTCTATCCACATAGATATGCTTCACAAAACTGTTCATCTTGGCATAGATATTTACCTCGTTAAAGGGTTTGAGTTTGCCGGGCAGGCGTACACTGCTCGACATTACTTTTTCTTGTATTACGGTGGTCTGGTAGGTACTGGCTTTAGCCGGATTTTTCGGCGTCAGATCAATCGGCTTTTCGGTGTTACCACAAGCCGAAAGTAAGCTTGCCAGCACGAGTATAAAGCCTGTTTTTTTTATCCGTTCTATTTTATTGTTCATGATTTGGTATTTTCTTTAAGGCATGCGCGCCGCATTCAATCAGCCCGCATACCTTTGGCGTTTTTATCTTTAATACTATTCTCTTCCTTTGCAATCCCCTTGCGGCCTTTATCATCGCAGTTCCTGCGGATGGGTTTCGATGGATAAAGACCCATGATCGGGCTCGTCCTGCGGCAACAGGGATTCGGAATCAAACGATGATTTTTCCTTCATCCACACAAACAGCAGCGGCAATACAAAAAGGGCGGCAAAGGTCGATGCAAACAGCCCGCCGATAACGGCTCTGCCCAGCGGGGCAGCCTGTTCGCCTGTTTCACCCATGCCCATGGCCATGGGAATCATGCCGGCAATCATGGCCATACTGGTCATCAGGATGGGACGCAGCCGTGTGGTTGCACTGGCCAAAGCCGCTGTACGGGCATTGCGAAAGTCGAGCCGCAGCGTTTCAGCATTGGACACGATCAGGATCGCATTGGCGACCGACACCCCCGTAGACATAATCATGCCCATGTAAGACTGCAGGTTGAGTGTAGACCCTGTGAGCAAAAGCATGGCCAGCGAGCCCAATATTACGGCTGGAATAGTCACCAAGGCCGTCAGCGAAAGCTTGACACTTTGGTAATTGGCGGCCAGCAGCAGAAAGATCACAACAACAGCACAGGCCAGACCGAGCTGCAGACTGCCCATGGTCTCGAGCAACAGTGTCGACATCCCCTTCATTTCCACCATAACACCGCGCGGCGGCGCCGGAAGCTCGCGAATCGCCTGCTGCACATCGGCCGTTGCTGTACCCAGGTCCTTTTGATGAATATTGGCCATCACGGTCAAATACCGCCTTGGCCCCTGCCGGTCATACTCTCCCGGTACATATTGGGTATTGAACGTGGCAATATCTCCCAAGGTGGGCGTGAGCTGCCCTTTTACCAGCGGAATCTCCCGCAGTTCGTCCATGGTATTCATCACATATTCCGGTACCTGCACCTGTACCTGATACGTATAGGTATTGTTTTCGTCGAGCCATTGGATCTTTTGCGTAAATCGGCTGGACGAGGTACTCGCAGTTACCGATCGCGCAATATCATCCATCTGCAGACCAAGCTGTGAGGCTTTGAGCCGGTCGATGGCAATGGCAATCGTCGGCAAGCGTAGTGGCTGCGCAATCTGCACATCGCGCAGATAGTCGATATGCCGCAGTGAGCTGACCACTTTATCGGCATAGACCTTTAGTTCGTCCATTTTCTTTCCGGCAACGCGCACTTCGATCGGTGTTGCCGCCCCCTGGCTCATAATCTTTTCGGTCATATCAATAGGCTCAAAATTGAGTCGCAATTTGGGCAGTTTAAAGTGGATGTTACGCCGTAAGGCATCTTTAAGCTCATCCATATTGACATGATAATCTGCATTGAGGTTCACCTGGATCACCGCCTCATGCGTCCCGGTATTAAATACATACAGGTTACTGACCCCATAACTGCTGGGTACCAGACCGACGTAGGCCGAACTGATGGCAACCTGGTGGTTTACCGTGCTATCGATTACTTGGAGCACCTGCTTGACGGACTCTTCGGTACGTTCGAGCCTAGTGCCATCCGGTTCCTTGATGCGCAACTGAAACTGCCCATTGTTGACCTTGGGCATCATATCCTTGCCGATATACATAAATGCTGCCGCTGCAAGAGCGACCGTGAGCAGCAGATAACCGACAATCACTTTGCCCTTATGCCGCATGGACCGATACAGGCCAAAGCGATACCGCTTTTTGATCTTATCGAAAAATCCAGGCGAATCCGACTGGAAATGACCAATGTGATGCTCTTTGAGCAGCCAGTTGGATAGAATGGGTACCAGCGTCTGCGCCATGAAATAAGAAGCGATCATGGTCAATCCGATGGACAAAGAGAGCGGCAGAAACATCGCCCGCGGTATGCCCGTCATCATAAAGGAAGGTGCAAATACGGCCAAAATACAAAACAGGATCAAAAGCAATGGTACCGCAATTTCCTGACAGGCCTGATAGATGGCCTTACGCTTGTGTGCCCCTTGTTCCTGATGCTGATGAATGCTTTCGATGGTCACCGTGGCCTGATCGACCAGAATACCGATGGCCAGTGCCAATCCGCTCAAGGTCATAATATTAATGGTCTGGCCAAACAAGGTGAGCAGCAGTACGCCGATCAGAATGGACACCGGTATGGTTACAATGACGATGAGGCTGCTTCGCCAGTCGCGCAGAAACAAGAGTACCATCAGGCCGGTAAGCAAAGCACCGAGCCCACCTTCGTGCAAAAGACTCTGCACCGAATTCATTACGGCCACGGACTGGTCAAACTCATAAGACACCTTGACATCCTCCGGCAGCAGATTCTGGATTTCGGGCAATTTGGCTTTGAGGTTGCTCACCACGGCCCAGGTAGATGCATCCGATGTCTTGACGGCAGGAATATAAACCGAGCGCCGCCCGTTGATCAGGGCGTAACTTACGGTCACGTCCGAAGCATCCGATACCCGTGCCACATCTTTGATGTAAATCGGAATCCCATTTTTTGTGAGAATAGGGATATCGGCGAAGTCGGCCACATTCTTGATCAATGAATTGATGGTGGTTACATACATCGTATTATTGAGGTGCAGGTTACCCGATGGCGACATCACGTTGAATTTGGACAAGGCCATCACCACCTCATCGGCGGTGAGGTTGTAGCTCCGCAGTTTATTGGGGTCTACATTCACCGTGATCGTTCTGGAGTTGGCGCCGAAGGGCGGCGGTGCCGAGAGTCCCGGTACCGACGAAAACGTGGGCCGTACCAGCGTGCTCGCCATATCGTAGATCTCTTTGAGGCTTCTGGTTTTCGACGAAAGAACCAGCTGCCCCACCGGTAGTGAAGAGGCATCAAAACGGACCACCTGTGGTGGCAAGGCTCCAGGCGGGAAAAACTTCATGGCCCGGTTTACCTGCAGCGCCACCTGCGCCGAGGCCTCGGCCATATCGGTGTTTTCGTAAAAACTAAGTTTCAGGAGGGTGAGGCCCTGAATATTTTTGGCGGATATATTCTTGATTCCATTTACATACAGAAACTGATCCTGCATCCGCGAGGAGAAGAAACCTTCCATTTGCTGCGGGGACATTCCGCCGTATGATTCGATGACGTAAATTGTTGGCGAATTGAGCTGCGGAAAGATATCTATCGGTATTTTCAGTACAGCGAGCACCGAAAAGAGCAACAGGCTCAACGTGATGATCACCGTGGTAATGGGCCTTCGTAAAGCAGCTGTGACTAGTGACATAAGTGATTAGTTAAAAAGTTGAAGAAAGCCATCGACATTGTTCTGTGCCACCACCTGGTGAAACAATGCCAGGTAATAATTGTACTTGGCCGTGATGTAATCGCGCTCTGCCTGATAGAGCATGTTCTGGGCTACGTTAACCTCCACGATATCGATGAGACCGTTTTTGTAGAGGGAAAACTTCTGACGGTAGGCGGCATTTGCAGCCTTGGTCTGACGCGGTATTTCCTTGAGCCGTCTTCCGGCAGTTTCCACTTCGGCGGCCGACTGTGCGATATTCATGGCAATGTTGGCCTGTTGTTCCTGTAGTTTCTGGCCCGCCTCATCCACCATAAGGCGCTGCGTATTGAGTTTTACCTTTTTGCGGCGCAGGTCGAATAGGTTGTAGTTGATGCCCAGGCCAACGAGGTAATTGCCACGCTGCAAGCCAAAGCCATCGGTGAGCGATCCATAGCTATTGTCGCTATTGACACTGGAAGCCCTTCCCCAGACTGCGCCGGAGAGGAACAGCTTGGGGCGGTAGCTGCTGGCAACCAGCTTTTCTTCCATCTTGGTCTTATCGAACAATGCATTATAATAGGCGACCATCGGATGCTGTCGGCCACCATCGAGCGCAATGGGGGCATTCTTGACCTGCTCAAAAAGAATCTTTTCGGCCGTGGTATCGGCTACAATCTGAGTTGGCGATATTCCCGCCAGCGTGGCCAGCTGGATCTGCAACTGCTGCTGCTGATTGTCCAGCTCAATGAGGCTAAGCTGGCTCCGCGATATTTCGGCATCGGCCATACTGGTATCTACCCCCGCCCGGATACCACTTTTGACGAGTGCAAATATCGATTGGCGGATTTCCTGGTTACGGGCGATGCTGCGCGACTGAATACCGATCAGGTCGTGCAGCTTTAATAATTGCAGGTAACTATAGATGGTAAAAGACTGTAAGTCGTATTTAGACTGATCAAAACGGCGGTTTTCGACGTTTACCTCCGACTGGGCGAGTGCGTCCTGGGCGTTGAATTGACCAAAGTTATACAGTTCCCACTGGAAGGCTGCGATGCCAAGATTGCTACTCACCGCCTGATACTTATTATCGGCGCGGATACCGCCATTGTTGGTCGGCACGAGGCCAAATCCGAAGTAAGGCCCCGGTACATTATTATTGGATCCGACATCTGCCTGATACGACAGCTGGAGGCTTGGCAGACGGTTATTTTTCACTTCGGCGGCACGGGCCTGCTGTACCTGTGTACGCACGTAGTCGGTCCGCAAAGAGGGCGCATGCTGCGTTACCGAAGCGAGCAGTTCGTTGAGTTTGATAGGCACATGACGCTCCTGACCGTAGCCCAATAGGCTACAGCAGAGCAGCACATGCCCCATAAGGACAAGTTTCTGAAACATATAAAAAGCTTATTTTAAATAAATGAATGTCTGTAGTCCCACGGGGAACCATTGCATACGATTAAAATGGCTTTTTTATCATAAGGTGAGCTGGAGATTACGCAGGTAAAGCCGTTCTAGCGGCAATATGTTAGACAGGAAGTGCCCGGTAGAAAACGCGTCGAAATTTGGAACAAAAGTGTTAAAAAAATGAGTGATGAAAAACTCCTTCACTTTGGCCACAAAGTGGCGGACGGGCGATAGCGTCAGGCACACACCATCCTTTGCATCCACCCAGTCCAAATATTCCTGTTTGCGTTTACTAAAGGCTTTGATAACGGTGATAAACTCATTCTCGCCCTGCGCTTTTGCCTGATGGTAGAGTGAAAAGCCGATCAAAGGCTTTACAACTAGCAGCATCGCACTCACCAGTAAGAGAAATTGAAATATGACTCGTCTTAACATAGGTTGTATTACGTCTAATGCATGCAATTTGATCTGCATACGCTACAAATATAAACAATGACGTACTACGCGAATGTAACATTGCCATAGCAAAAGTTTTTGTAAACATGATGTTGCAATCGATGTTTGTAGTATATTTATGCATCAATTAACGGTGATAACCTGTTAGCGCCAGAAAGCACTATTCGTATATCATATCAGCTTTATGTAGCTTCCTGTGCAGGAGGCTGTTACACAGGGTCGCTGAAAATTGAACATAAGCATTTAGACACGATGATTTATACTAAAGACGCCATTGCTGCATTTGAAAGAAGATACAGGGCCAACTTTATCAATTCACTGGGCGGGTTTAAAAGCCTGGTACTGATCGGCACCAACAACAGCGACGGAAGTGAAAATTTAGCTACGTTCAGTAGCTTATTCCACCTGGGCGCAGATCCTGCACTTTGTGGTATTATCCTTCGGCCGGCCACTCCTTTTAGCAGTACATTGGATAATATTCTTGAACAGCAGTGTTATACCATTAATCATGTTTCACCTGCATTCGTACAACAGGCGCACCAGTGCAGCGCCAAGTATCCAAAAGGCGTGAGCGAATTTGAACAGGTTGGGCTCACCCCCGAATACCTGGAAAACATCCCCGCTCCTTTTGTGCGCGAAAGTACACTTAAATTTGCCTGTAATTTTGTGCAGCAAACAGCCATTGAGCTAAACGGTACGACCTTGGTCATTGGGCAGATTACAACGGTGCTGGTGCCGGATACGTATGTCAAGGAAGATGGCTATATTGATATCGAAGAAGCCGGTTCAGTAACCACCAGCGGACTTGACAGCTACCATACCACAACGCGCATTGAAAGACTCCCCTATGCAAAGCCTTAATTCAGCGGTATATTGATTTGATACAACGCAGGTATTGATAAAAAGGGGCCAACGTATTCCTACGTAGCCCCTAATTAATTACAGCGGTGACACTATTTTCCGCAGCGACTCTACAGGGACCGTGTTTTTAACAACCATCTGTACACTCGGATTCATGTCGCTGTGCAACAACATGTTTGTATTGGACACCGTTCCGACGACATTGCCGTAAATATCCAAGACCGGCCCGCCACTAGAGCCCGTTGCATAGTCGGCCGAAATAGCCATCATTTCGCGGTACGTCCTATTGTTCGGTTCGCCGGTCTGTTCCATATATTTGTTATTGACATAGCCCTGTGAAAAATAGTAGTGCATACCTTTCGGGTGCCCGAGCACGTAAACCTTATCCCCTACTTCCGCCCGTTGCGCTAATGGCAGGGCCGGCAACTCTTTACCCTGGGTATCCAATTGCAAAATCGCAAGATCGTCTATTTTCGAAGAACCTAGTATAGATTTTACACGATACGTTTTTCCGCTAGAAAGGCGCACAAAGAACCCTTTGGGCTTGTTGCCATCTTTCATAAAAGCATAGGTCGCCATCACGTGATAATTTGTGACAACGATCCCTTTCGGATCAATGATATACCCCGAAGATTCGCTTAGATGCACCTTATCACACTTTGGACAAAGATAGGCACAGCCTGTAATGACAGTCGCCTGCTTCGCTAAGTTGTAAAGCGCATTAGCCTTTAGCATTCGCTTTAAAGGTTTTACAGCATTAATTTTAACGCTACTTCTTTCTTCCTTCAGCTGGTTTTGTGCCAGCTCGCCACTCAACGATTCACCTGATGCAAGCAACGAATCTATCGAACGTTCATACCCAGCCATTATTTTTGCATCATTTGTAAAAACCTGCGCTTTCCCTTTTCCAACGGTCAATCCAGCAGCGACAATAACCGCAACCAGATATTTTCCAATGTTTATGTTACCCATATCCTATATATGCTATTGATTCTCCACGCAGTTGCTGCGCGCAGCAACTGCGTGGAGCTGGTTTATTTGATATTATCTGTATATTCTTGATACTGCATCGATTCCTTTTTGAGTCGGTTAGCCTGATTCTGAAAATAGGCTTTGATAGCCGATTGTTGTTCTGGAGAAGCTTTTTTCAGTTTACTCGACAGAATACCATCAAAAATACCTTTGAAAACATCATCAGAGCGCAATCGACCAATGTATCTGTTATAGTAACGAATCATGCCATCCAGGTCATTGTTGGCGACATATAGCGCGACCTTGGGCATATGGTGTTCAGGCACATTGGGATCTAACTTTAAGAGAGCGAGGGTATAAGCCACTTCCTCCACTTCTTGTGGCGTATAAAAAATATTGTAGCGCGCACCGTTTTCATTGGCAATGCAATACATATCTTTTCTCACTTTGTCAAAAATAATTCGATTGGCTACCTCCGAGCCTATTGCCTGGTCTATCCGCACTTTTTCCAGCATCAGTTTCTTGAAAAATGGACTACCAAATTTGGTGGTGCCCAGTGCCAGTTCGAGGTAATTTTTGCTAAAACGCTCAAAATCTTGGGCGTTTTCAAATAACTCGTCCAGCACCGGACCCGGATCTTGGGAATTTTGGTATAACGCCAGCGCATAAGGCATCCCGGTTTCCATGCTCTTTTTTTCGTCATAGGCAGCCTTTATACCCGGAAGTGAATTTTTAGGATCAAGCGCCACAGTCACTTTTTCGATAAATTCCTCCGCTGTCGATTTACCGACTACCCTATTGAGTTCTTGCCCTTTCGCATTGAGCAGCAGAAAAGTAGGGTACGCTTTAACATTGTACTTTTGTGCGATCTCTTTTCCCTCCCCCTTCTCCATATCAAATTTTACGGATATAAATTTGGGATTGAAATAATCACCGGCCACTTTTTTGGGAAATTCCGTCGAAGCCATTTCGATGCAAGGAATACACCAGGACGTGTAACAATCGATCAAAATCAGTTTTGGATCTGCAGGATTAGACGCTTTGGAAATGGCCTCATTTAAAGTGAGGTGCTCAAAATTAATTCCCTGTGCGGATACAGTCACCTGCCACAACAAGCAGCACGTGAATAGAAACGCTGTATAAATTTTATTCATTTTATTTTGGTTAAGATAATTTTAAAGGTTTGACTCGATTAGTGTTTTCAATTTAGGGTCAGAAGGCCTTGGCGCATTGAAATTGACCGTTTTACCGTTCTTGTCAAACACAATGTAACGCGGAATTTCAGTAACTTCATAATCCTGCATAAAGCGCTGCTCGCTGTTTGAAAAAAGCTGAACACCAGACAATTGCTTTTGTTTGACCATATTCTGCCATTTTGCCTTATCGGTATCCAGCGATAAACTAATAAAAACGACGTTTTTACCCTGAAGTTCTTTCTCTAATTTTTCGAGTGCCGGTACCTCCGCCAGACAAGGGGCGCACCACGTTGCCCATAGATCCAGCAACACCACCTTACCGAGGTTTTCGGAGAGACTATGCATCTTACCATTGACATCAGGGTAAGAGAAATCAATCCAAGATCCGCCGGCAACTTGCAAATTGGCACGGCGAAGCAACAGCGCCAATTCCTTTTTCTGCTGCTCATCCATCATGTATTTACTATTTTCCTCCAAAAACTTAACGAGACTTTGAGTCGTCCCGCGTTGCGCATGTGCCAACACAAAGTTGGCCCGAAGTGGGTTATCTGCAATTTCCGGAACGAGCATCTCTGCTGCAATTCCTTGCTTATTATTATAAAGAATGTATTTTACGAAACTCAAATTAGTCATATAATTATAGGCCATGGGGAGCGACCATAGATTCGCATCGGCAAATTTTTCTTCTTCGATCAATTGAGTTACCTGGAAAGGATATTCGTTTTTGGATTTAAAGGAAAGACCTGTAGCCAACGGCATCAATACGTCAAACTTGTAACTGTAGGGAAGTAAATATTTGACCTGCTTATCGAAGCTATCGTTGCCTGTACGAATATTTTTCACAAAATCCTGTACCGGTTTCGCCAAGGAATCAAGCAGAGAAACATAGCGATCAGGAGGAAGCGTATACCCTTTTTTTGTATAGCCATAATTTCTTAACGGCGCAATAAGCTTGTACCAAGCCGCAAAAACTTGATTTTCTTTGCTCACGTTGCCCGAATAATTTATTTTGCCATCCCCGGCTTCTATCGTTAACTTTTCACCGGGCTTTAGGTAAACCGGATATTGCTCCTCGAAAACTCCAACATACCGGATCACATTCAGGTCAGCAGGTTTAAGCTCTGCCTGAAAAGTCTGATCAGCCTTTGATTTTAGCATTTCTTCCACCGTCATTAGCCCCCCTTCGTCCGGTTTGGAGAAAAATACCCGATCGACATTTACACCATTCGGTAATATTTTACTAAACTTTCCCCCGATTGTCGTCTGCGCAGAAAGTGATGTCGAAAGTGTAACACCCAACATTAACATTACGATGTTTTTCATTTTATTTATTTTTTTGTTCATTTTTAAGTATTGTTTTATTTACTACGTATTGGCTTATTGTATTTTAAAATTTACCTGATCCATGATCTGGCGCATGATGGCATACTTATCCATAATGCGCTGATTGTCGCCATATTTCTGTTTAAACTGTGCTTGTGTATTTGCCACAGCCGCCTCGAGGTACATACACACATCCATCCATGTCGATATGGGGGTATAATAGGAATTTCGGGGATCAGTACCCAAAAAGCCTATTGCCTGAGTCGTGATGGGTACGCCATTAGGAAGTCCTTTCACGGAGCTGTTTAATAAATAGATATAAAGACCATAGGCATCCCGATCGGGTACATACTTTCTGGATACTGCATAAAATTTGTCCAGCAAGCTGTTGAATCTGCTCTCCAGAATGGTATTGGTCAGTAAGGCCCTTAAAATTGCCGCTTTGTAATTGGCCATTGTCGCCGCATCCATACCGGTAATTTTAGATACCTGCGCGATCACTACGGTATTGAAACCCTTAAAAGCATACGATCCAAAAGCATTGCTCGTCATATTATCCACCAAAAGAATGCTCGGGACATGCACTTCTTTAGGCAACACTGGAATAATTTCATCCCTGAGAAAGGTAAGCGCATTCGCCACATCGGCTTTATTACAATAGGAAAAGGACTGCACCAGAGGCGGAGCCCCAGTCTGCACACCACCCAGCGAATAACTCATGGATAGCTTTTCATAATGGGTATACTCCTTTCCAAAAACATCGATGCGCTGCTGCGTGCCAATCGTGTCATTTGCAAATACTGGTATTCCCGTTTCTTTAAAGAAAAGGTATCTTGCATGGGTCGAAGCATCATTGGCATCATCTTCTACCACCAACCAATTTTTGTCATAGTCGTTAAAAGCGGTGGTCTCCTCTTTGCTGCATCCCCCTGTCAGCGCAAGAACGATGAGCGAAATCATATAAAGTATATTTTTCATAAAGACGGAATTACAAGGGTTGAACAGCACGTACCGGGCGCACAGGATTGGTTAGCTCACCACGGTTAAACTCTATTGCATACTTCGGTATAGGCACCTGCCAACAAGCAGCATCCTGCTGAACACCTTTTAGCACATAATACCCTGCGCGTGTATACGCATTGGATTGCGCATCGTAATTGTATGCCGGGTGTTTAACGGTAAATGAAGCTGGCAGCGGATACCTGGAGTTTACTGCATATCGTCTCAGGTCGAACCAACGGTGGCCTTCGAAACAAAGCTCACGACGGCGCTCCTGCCGGATAAAATCAACCAGCTCGGCGTTAGACTGCGGTATTACTGCCGCCGTTGCATTCTTTAAGCGCTTTTGACGAAGCGTCTGCAGCTCATTTCGTGCCTGAACGTCTGAGCCAAGCATGGCCATCGCCTCGGCGCGGTTCAATAAAACCTCAGCGGCGCGGAATGAAAAAAGACAAGACACCTGTTCAGGATCATTATAGGTTTTCCATGTACGGTATTTGGCCGGCAACCAGGCTTTGTTCTTTGTCGAACGCATAAAGAAAGCTGCTGGTCTTAAATCCTCCTGCGCATAGGTTTCCATCAGGTTATCTGAACTTTTGAAGGCCGATGCACGGCGGTCATTGCCGCCGTACGCACCCATCGAATCGTTTAAAAAAACCGTAGGAATCATATTTGTACCCATGGTAAACACCGTCTCACTGGAACTGCGGGCGCTAAAACTGGAATTTTGCACATATTGGTTTAGGTCAGACACCGCATATCCAAACGATTCGAAGCCATCCAGCGAAGCCACTACCTTATCGTACTCTTCCATATACAGATACACCCTGCTCTGTAAGATTTTGACGGCCGCAATGCCCACCTGTAATTTGGAAACAGGATTATAATTGCTGAGGTAGTTTGCAGCTTGTTCGAGATCTGCTACCATCTGTTTATAAATCGCTTCATTCTTATCGCGTTTAAAATAATGGTCTTCCACCTTTTCACTGACCTTTAGGGGCACCCCTTCGTCTGCAGCAGCGGTGGACTTACGATACGGTGAACCATACGTATTTTGCAACAGGAAGTAATAATAAGCCCGCAGAAAATAAGCTTCACCACGCAGGTGCTTCAGTTCATCATCACCGGGCGTCTTTTCCGCTAGGCTTGCCGCCTGAAAGAGAATGGCATTCAGCGCACCGATACGTTTGTAGAGCTTCCGCCAAAACACGTCTGTCCATTCCATGTTAAGGATACTGCGTGCAGGTTCCTGACTCCAATTGTGAAAACTCGATAACATATAAAATGGCGTCAATTGATCGGTCGCCACATAATCGACTAAAAAAGGTTCACTGTCATCATCCATTACGTGTAACCACGGCGCCGTAATGCCCGTCTCTGCGGTTAATGTTCCCATGGTTGCCTGATCATAGATCGAAAATGTCAGGTTATTGATATAGGCCTCGCCTATCATCAGACTCTTAAGATCTGCTGTGGTTTCGACATATTTCTGATCTGTTGAGTACTCTTCCAAGAATTTGCCACATGAAGCTGTGAGGCAAACCAATGGTAAAATCAAATACATAAATTTCATAATAGACTCCATTTAAAAGGATACATTAAGGCTTCCCGAAAAGGTAGGCCTTACTGAAAGATTAATATTGGGTGTAGAACCAGACTGTGTCGGATCTTGGCCTTTGAGCTTTTTACTGCTGAGCATAAACAGATTGGTGCCGGTAATACTGACATAAGCAGCGCTCAGCCCAAGCTTCTTGGTCGTCTTCTCCGCAAAATTGTATCGCAACGAGGCCGATTGCAGCTTCAGATGATCTGCGCTCACCAGGCGTACATCCGAGTTATCATACATTTCATAGGCACTGCCGCCTAAATTATATTCAGTTGCTGGATACATTTGCCACCAAGACATGTTGATGTTGTTGGAAGCCTGCAGGCCAGGGATATCGGTATAGGCTTCGTCACCCGGTTGGCGCCATCTTCTGACAAATTCTTTGCGCATATTCTGTTGTGGATAGACATTGGTGGATGCATAGCCCGAAGCAATTTTCATTAAACGGATTTTGTTTCCTAAGGAATAGCTCAGATTGAACGAGAATCCAAAGTTGCGCCAGCCAAAGTAATTCGATAATCCTCCCTGTATAAACGGTTCACGACGCCCCGACTCATCCAATACTTCGAGGTATACATCTTCTTTTTCCATTTGGGAGTATTTCTCCTGATACGCAGCGGCCTGTTCAGCTTCCGTTCCATAGAAAATTGGGGATCCATCCACAGCACTCAGCCCTTTAAACTTATAGGAGTAAAATGTATTGATGGGTTTACCCGCCAGTTGCACACTTCCATTCAGAAAATTATTATAAGTCAGATTATCGATGAGTACGTTATTCCGGTTGTTTATGGCCCGGTTTAATACCTTGTTGAGCACCTGCCCCAACTGTGGGTCAAAACGCCAAACAAAACCGCGGCGCGACTTGTCGAGGCCAGCTTTGTCGATAGCCGTTATGCTCAATGCCACCTCGACCCCTTTATTTTCGAGGGTACCACTATTGATGACATAAGACTCTAATCCGTTGATCTCCGATACTGTTTTATTCAAGAATGCATCTTTCGTTTTCTTGTAAAAGTAGGATAACGTACCCTTTACTTTATTTCCAAAAAGGGCGAAATCCACACCTACATTGGACGACGAGGTACGCTCCCATTTCAAATCAGGATTTGGATAATTTACAATATTGGAAAATGTCGAATTGTAATAGGGATCGGTATTTAAAGACTGCCGGATGATCATGTACGCAGACTGCCCCGGAAGCATATTGCCCTGCCATCCCCAGGAGGCCTTCATGGCAAGATCATTGACCCACTCGACCTTACTGAGCAGATCTTGTTTCATGTTCCACCTTCCGGAAAGCGCCCATATGGGCATAAATTTGTTGTTAGACCGTCTTCCGAATAGGTTTGACTGTTCACCGCGGACATGCACATTGAAGATATAGCGGTCGTTCCAGGAGTATCCTGCAGTGCCATACCAAGCTAACTCATTGGTCAACTGCCTACCGTAGTAGCCCAATGCTGGTTTTGTGGTCATCCATCGCTGATAATAAGCGGTATACTCTGTAGGTACAATATCAAAATATCCGCCCATCTCCTTAAAATATCCTCTCCGGGTGATATCAAATTCATTGTATTCATTGGACTTAATCTCTATACCAGCCGTCGCGGATACCAGATGTTTTTTTTCCGCTCCCAACGATGTGACATAATTGGCCTGCAGGCGAGCCGTATAGTTATGGTTGCGCGACTCGCTGCGCTGCAGCTCGCCACCAACAGGGCTCAGGTCATTACGAAAAGATCGATCAGCGCGCAGTTTATGGATATAGTACGTGTCTTTGGTATAATATAGCTCCCTGTTATTGCTGCTAATACCATAGGCAAATGTTCCTTCTACATCCAGCCCACGTAACATCTTGTACTTTAGGAAAGCCTTGATGTTGGCTGCCATGAGGTCGGTCGCATCGCCGCTATTTTCCTGTTCTTTCAGTATATTGTAGTTATAGATCAAAGAGCCATCGGTCCGTGGATAAAAGAACAGGCTTCCGTCCGGATTATAGGCTGGCACCGTTCGGCTTGTATTATACGCATAGTCCATTACCCCTAAGTCCGTGGGTGAATAGTTCCTTTTTGAATAATTTCCATTAAAAGAAAGCTGCGCCATGAACTTTCTGTAATCCGCCGTGAGGTTCATCATCGCCGAGTACCGTTTTGCTCCCTCGCCTTTAATAACGCCGTGTTCGTCCAGATAGCCGATGGATGAATAATATCTCACATCCTGCGCTCCCCCGGAGAGACTTAGCGTATGATTGTGTGAATAAGCATCATTGGTCAGCAAACCAAGCCAATCTGTATTGATATTGGCATAATAATCACTCTGCTGTTTAAACTCAGCATAATCAATCTGTCCTTTATAATAATCCTGAAGCGCTTTTTCATAGCCTGCCCATTCCGTTACATTATTATAATGCATACCCCTATCGATCATCTCTTTCGACACGTCCATGCGCTCCTGCGAGTTCATCATATACATATTTCGGTCCGAATAGCGCGGTCTTCTGGTATAGGTCGCAGCAGTTGAGTAGCTAATGGTCGGTTTTCCGGGTTTTCCCTTCTTTGTTGTAATAACGATAACGCCGTTACCTGCTTTCGCGCCATATAAGGCGGTTGCCGAGGCATCCTTGAGCACATCAATCTGTTCGATATCCTCCGGATTCAAACCTGCAATGGCATTTCCCAGCAGATTAACAAAATCAAGGTCGTTGATCTGCTGGGGGTCTACATTGACGGGGTCGGTCAACACTATTCCGTCGAGCACCCACAAGGGTTCTCTGTTGCCCAAGATTGTCGATGTTCCGCGTATTCTCAATTTAGGTGCGGCACCCACCTGACCCGAGTTTTGCATAAAGACCAAACCGGGTATCCTTCCTTCCAGCAGCTTGTCAATGGTATTGATGCCCGGCGTAAGGATATCATCCATTTTTAGTGTTGTTACCGCACTCGTAAGATGCCGTTTATCAATTTTTTGGTATCCAGTATTCACGACAACGTTTACCTCGCTCAGCTTAGCGGCCGTCATTTGTAACGTCACCGTTCGGGCGCGCTGTGCATTTACCTCCAGCTTGGCATAACCCAAATGGTGTATTTCGAGTATAGCGTCGGCATATTGGGCCGGAATTACAAAGTTGCCAAACTTATCCGTTCGTGTAGAAAACACCTCATTCTTTACTTTGATGGTGGCACCAATCAATGGATTGCCCGATTCATTGGTTACCCGACCATTGACTGGCGTGACAGATAATACGGATCCAGCCCGTCTGGGAACAGTTGGACTTTTGTCAAAAATGATGATCATCCGGTCTTTGATCTCATAACTTAAGGGCTGCTGCGCGAATAGTTTTTTTAAGACATTGTTTAAAGGTTCGTTGACGACCTTTAAGGTTACCGGCTTTGCTTTTTTTAAGATCTGATCATTATAAGAGAAGTCATATCTTGTCTGTTTACTGATCGTTTCTGTAGCCTCTACAAATGAGGCATTTTTTAGATTGAGCGACACCGTCTGCGCGTGTGATGCGCATAGCCCACCCATTAATAGGATGAATATAAACAGTGTTCTCGTTAGAAATTTTGAAAATGTATATGGAATGGCTAGTTGATCATACCTCCGAGGCAATACACAGCTCCCCTTACCCTTGTGGAAAAGGAAATAATTCATAATTTTGTAATGATTAGATTTTTGATAGTTTTTTCAATATCGTCAGATATCGGATCTCTATGTTGGTGGTGTCCCCACACCATCAACTATTCTTTATAAGAACCGATTTTAGAAGTATAGTCCTTTATTTCACCATACGCACACTCCTTCCCTTTACATTAAACTTTAAACCTGTAATTTTTTCCAATGCATGCAATACGGTTGACAGATTGCTATCCCGGGAAATGGACGCATGTATTCTAATATTTTCGGGGATATCTTTATAATCAATTTCCAGATCGTACCATCGCTCAATCTGTCGCAGCGCGACTGGCAAGGGCGTTGACCTGAACCTGAAGGTGCCCTCTTTCCAGGCCGTGTAAAGATCGGTATCCACATTTTCCACCGCTACCGATGTACCGTCGTTGCTCGCTTGTTGCTGCGGGGTCAATATGTGCAGTTTACGATCCGATTTATCGTTGATTTGAACACGCCCAGTTACTAAGGTCGTAATGGTCCTATTTTCATTTGCATAGGCATTGATGTTAAAAGATGTGCCTAGCACCTTCACTTTCTGTATAGCCGTATTGACGATAAAGGGCTGTTTGCTGTTGTGGGCAACTTCAAAATAAGCTTCACCTTTGAGTTCGACGACGCGTTCCTTTCCACCACTGAAGGATGTAGGGTACCGCAAGGACGACTGCGCGTTTAGCCATACACGCGTACCATCGTCCAACGTCAGCGTATAGTTCCCGCCGCTAGGCGTCAATAAAGTTACCAATTTGTTGGAATTGACCTTGGCGAGCGTATCCCCATTTTTATAGCGTATACCGCTCTTATCGGAAATGACCTCGTGGTTTTTTCCATTCAAATCGTAAACGGTGCCATCCGAAACAATAAGTTTTGCCTGCTGCCGATTCGACTGCAGGTCCTGCAGTTCGATTACCTGTGTTTTGTCGGCTTTTAGCCGGCCGATCATGTAAAAAGAAAAAGAGCCCAAAATCAATACACTGGCGGCGATGCTCAATTTAAACTTGAAGGAACGCGTCAGCCGCTTTGGAGCCCGGTCATCTTTCAGCCGTTTTTCTATGCTTTCCCAGGAGTCCTCGCGTTGTTTTTCAAAATCGGGGTACACTCCTGCATCATCCGCAAAAGATTCGTTTTGGAAATATTCCTTTATAAGGATATCAATTTCTGCATCATTTTCATCTAACTGACAATACTGGCAGAGGGTCTTTAGTTCCTCTGCACTGATTGTATTATTAAGATATTTCAGAAATAGGTTTCTCATTTGTGGTGTTCTTGTTATTTTCAAGGCCCCATTTCGGGGCTCTTATACAATGAATACACGCCACAAAAGAAAAATAGCACCCCGAAGTGAAAATATTTTAAAAAAATTAAAACAAAATTTAAAAATGTAGCTTTTTAGCGCTGAAAACGGATGAAAGAGCTGCATATTACGGACAGTCTACCGTTATTATCAACAAAAAATGGCGTACAACACATCAAAAGCTATCATAAAAGGAAATTAATAGCATGATGAATAAACGATCTGTCTTTAGAATTTCTTTAAGCAGTTTATTGGCCTGCTGGATGTGATGGTTAATGGCCGAATCACTGATGCTTAACAATTTGCTTATTTCGCGGTAGCTCAAGCCTTCAATCTTGTGCAGGCAGTACACCTCGCGCTGCCTCGGCGTTAACCTATCGAGCGCAATGTTTAAAATGGTCTTTGCATTGGATGCATCGTCCAAATCCTCAAAAGGCGAATAGCTGTCGTTTTTGGCAAACTCGCTGCGCATGAGCTGATCATAGATGCTCTTGCGAAACACATTTTTCGCCAAATTAGCAGCCATTTTATACAATAAGCCTCCGAAGTTACCGCTTGGGTCTATGGTTTCACGGATTTCCCATATTTTTACAAAAATATCCTGAAGCACATCCTGTGCTAATTCCTCGGATTTGAGCAGGTAAACAAGCTTTAAGGTTAAACGGCGGTGGTATAAATCGTAAAGTTCTTTAAATGCCTTCCTATCGCCACGCCGTAATTTCTGTAATAGATCCTCCTCACCAGTGATCGATATTGTTTTCAAGTCTACAGATAGATTAGTAATAGTAAAGTAACATAAATTTAAACTTTTTTCAATAATTATCAAAAATCATTATAAAAATCTAAAATCCAAATCCCTTTCCAACCGACTGCAGCGACACGATCCCCCATCACTAACGGGTAAAAATAGCCTTTACATGACTTTTCTTTGATGAGATCCGCTTACTTTTGTGGCAAATATTTCCCGTTCGGGAATGAAGAAGAGCAAAATGAAGAAAGAATCACGCATCATATCGCTCATTGTCGGGGGCACGCTGCTTATGGAGATGCTCGACACCACAGCGATATCTACGGCCTTACCCAAAATGGCACATGATTTTGAGACAAATGTAGTACACCTCAGCGCGGGTATTACGTCTTATACCGTTATGTTAGCAGTATTTATTCCGATCAGTGGCTGGATTGCGGACCGTTATGGTGCAAAAAAAGTGTTCAATATGGCGATTATTGGATTTATCCTTTCGTCTATCGCCTGTGGGCTCAGCACCAGCCTAACAGCCTTTGTGCTAGCGCGCCTCTGCCAAGGTACCGCCGGTGCCCTGATGGTGCCTGTGGGACGTCTCATTGTGCTAAAGCACACCGAAAAGAAAGATCTGGTTGAAGCGATCGGTTATATTGCCTGGGCCGGACTATTGGGCCCAATTATCGGCCCTGTGCTGGGCGGATTTTTCACCACCTATTTCAGCTGGCACTGGATTTTCTTTATCAATGTACCCGTCGGCGTCTTTGCGCTTTGGGCAGTACATCGATTTATCCCGGCGATGGATTCAGAAAATAACCGTCCGCTTGATATCGTCGGCTTTTTTATCAGCGGTATCGGTCTTGCAGGCATTATGCTGGGGACTGAAATGATCGGTGCTGCCAACGGCAATTATACAAAACCGATCGTGACCATTTTAGCAAGCTTTGCGCTTATGGCCGTCGCCGTATGGCACTCCAAACGCATCAAATATCCGCTGATCGATTACAGTATCCTTAAAGTAAAGACCTTCCGGATTACGGTGTATTCGGGTTCGATCACGCGTATGGTGATCAATGTAGCGCCCTTTATATTGCCCCTGATGTTGCAGCTCGGTTTTGGACTGAGCCCATTTCATGCCGGTCTCCTCTACATGGCCAATATGCTGGGCAGTATGAGCATGAAGCCCGTGGCCATGTGGATCACACGGAAATATGATTTTCGAAAAGTCTTAATCGGCAATGGCGTTATCCTGACGCTTGTCACTGCCGGACTCTCCCTGCTATCCATACAAACGCCGATTTGGCTGGTGGCCATCGTATTCTTCTTCTCCGGACTGACGCGCTCGCTTCAATTTACGAGCCTCAACACCTTGGCTTACGCAGACGTACCGAATGAAAAGATGAGCAATGCCAATACCCTGTACAATACGGCACAGCAAATGGCGCTCGGTATGGGTATCGCGCTGGGCGCAGTGACGCTGCACCTGGCAAGCAGTTACTATCAGGATACGGTTTATCAGATGCGCGATTTTAGTTTGGCGCTCCAGTTAATAGCCGTTTTATCGATGCTTTCGTTAATTGAGTATTTCAAAATTAGTCCGAGTGACGGAAGTAATTTAAGGGGCTTGCCCTCACAAAAAGAAACGCAAAAGGCCGCTTAGCTATACCGAAAATTTAAATTAACAGCTGGATTTGTTTCCGTATTTATTATCATTGCAATTGAATCAGCTATCGTCTAAATTTTTAGAGAAATAGCGTGTCATTACATTAAACTTACTATGTTAACACTAGATTTCACTGCATTTCCTGAACTACACAGCGACAGGTTAACCCTCAGACGGGCAGATGCAACGGATATACCACAGCTCTATCGCTTGCGTTCTGATGAACAGATTATCAAATACATTCCACGCCCCATGGCAACTTCGCCAGACGAGATTGCCGAGTTCCTGCGGGTGACGGATGAAAAAATTGCGGCCAATGAAATGATCAATTGGAAGATCAGCATCAAGGGTGACCCTACTATGATCGGAACAATAGGCTTCTACCACATTAAGCCTGAGCATTATCGTGCAGAAATTGGCTATATGTTGCTCCCGGAATTTCAGGGGAAGGGCTATATCACTGAAGCGATTGCGGCAGTCGTCCACTACGGCTTTGAGGCGATGGGACTTCACTCCATCGAAGCGTTAGTCGATCCGGAGAATATAGCTTCCAGCACCGTACTGGAAAAATGCGGCTTTGTAAAAGAAGCTTATTTCAAAGAGAACGAATTTTATAAGGGAAAATTTATTGACACCGTGGTGTATTCAAAATTAAATAAAGGGAGCTAAAGCAATGCTTCTCGATTATTGCTACAGCTCCCTGTTTTTCTGATCTTTAATCCTCTATTTGTAGATGCGTACTCACGGCAATACGGTTCCAGCCATTGATGGTCACGATGAGCATAATGATCTGAGCAATCTGATTTTCAGTAAAAAATTGCGTCGCCTTGCTGTAGGTTTCTTCAGTTAATCCCTGCTGGTGGATAAGGGTTATTTCCTCTGTCATTGCCAGTATGGCCTGCTCCTCTTCGGTAAAAAATTTGGTTGCCTCCCTCCAGGCACTCAATATAAAGATACGCTCTGGTCTTTCACCGTTTTTAATGGCATCCTTGGTGTGCATGTTGATACAATATGCACAGTTGTTGATCTGTGATGCACGAATTTTGACGAGCTCTTTAAGCGTTTGTGAAATGTCAATTTTGGAAAGATAACCTTCCAATCCCAACATGGCTTTATAGCCGTGTGGTTCTGACGTACTGATGTTGATTCGTTTTTCCATGTTTCTTATTTTTTGTTTTGCTACTACAAAATTGGAAAATGAAAAACCGGAAAAACTTAAACGGGTTTAAGAAAGATTCTTTTTACGTATTTCGCTGAGATATTCGGGAGTAAAGCCCAGATAGGATGCCACAAGATATTGCGGTACGCGCTGGAGAAAGGCCGGCTGGTCTTTGAGGAAATGAAGGTATAGTTCTTCCCTAGAGTATTCATAAAGAAACTTGATACGCATCTGCGCTGCGGCATACGCTTTTTGGTACACCATGCGAAAATACTTTTCCAGGGCCGGATGCTTCTCGAGCAGTTCATCATAGGCTTGCTTGCGAATGACCAGGACTTCCGTTGGATGTACAGCCTGGATGTAAAACGCTGTGGCTGTCTGATTGATATAAGAGAAGGTCTCTGTCATCCACCAGTTCTCAATCGCGAATTCAGTGGTCTGCTGCCCCCCCTTTTCGTTAATGAAAAATTTTCGCAGAATTCCATCCAGCACAAAATAATTGGCTTTGCAGATCTGCCCTTCGGTCAGTACGTTTTCTTTCTTCTTTAACCGTTGCAGCTCAAAATATTGGGTGATATCGACAAATTCATCATCGGAAATTTTTACAAATTTATCCAGGTGTTTTTTAAACTGTTCAAGCATTATTTCAAGTCTGTTTTCATTATCTTCAGTTCGATCAAGTTACTAAAAAATAACATAACCTCATCAACACCGTTTTGGCGACTTGTTTCTTTTGTTTATTTACTTCACAACTGAACGGGAGGATATTTCATAGGTCTTTAACGCACATAATTAAGAATACGTGTTTACAATAGAACAACTAAAAGCTGCTGCGCGTATTACGATGCAGCCGGAAACGAAATTCTGGTAGAAGAGATATCACCGTAACACGATCGGCAATTGCACAAGTAATCTACACCAATTTAATTAAACACTAGAAAGAAAATGAGCCAGTACTTTTGGATTGCCGTAACTGCGGAGCTGTCTTTTGAATATTTTAGCGAAATAATGGGAAAACGCAGCGAACCAATTAAGCTGACATTTTTTTGTCAGTTTGTATTTCAACTATTAATATCGTAATTATGAGGTTAAACCATTCACTATCCGTGGAGAAGATAATAGTTATTACACGAAAAACAAAGGCAAATCTGCAGTATATGCTTATGTCATAAGAGATCGTTGAGATGTGTGGAGATATTCAACTCGAATTGATCAAATCAGACCCAGCCTTCCCTGACAGACTTGGAGCCCAGCTCTGCCAATGAAGAACATTGTGATTTGTTGAGTATATTTTTACGGTGGGAATTTATGGTATGCACAGACACGGCCAGCAGCTCGGCAATTTCAAGCGTACTTTTGCCGCAGAGTACAAGCCGCAGCACCTCTTTTTCACGTTTGGAGAACAGTTCTTTCCCTGTTATAAGCACGGCAGAATCGACAGGAACATTGTAGAATGACTCCTCCCCTTCAAGTCCTAAAAATGAGAGTCCTGACGGCCTATTGTCCGTCTTCAGATGAGTAATATCTGTCTGTACACCTAAAACCCTGATCACGGCCCCCTTTTCATCGCTCTGAACAGTCACAGTCTGCATCAGGATCCACTTATAACTGCCATCCGAGCAGCGCAGCCGATAATCGTAACTCACTTTATACTTCAACACCTTTTCCGAAGGAAGGCTGTTAAAAAACTGGGTTACCTTTTGTTCGTGTAAGGCAAATCTTGCTTTATCGTCGGGATGGATGTGTTCAAAAATATATTCAACGGTAAACTCTTCGGGCCTAATTTTTAAGACATTTGAAATACTGTCACTCACAAATTCCATTTCTACGCTCGCAATATTCACGATATAATAGTAAAAATCGCCCGGATGAAAAATATCAAGCATCTTTTTATAGACTTCCAGCTCAAATGAAGGCGGAATATCCCCTTTGTGATGACGTGCGATCTGGTACCACGTCTTTTTCATATCGTCAAATTTGATAAGTTCCATATGGCGGCTTAACATAGATCTCAAATGCTAAAATAATAAAAAAATATGATCAAAGAATCACTACCATTAGCGATTGATGCGTTTTAAAAGATGATCTATATTTGGTTACCAACATAACTTATTAACTACGCCATGAAAATTAGCAACAGATCAAAAAAAAACTTTGTCCTCATTATCTGCTTCCTCCTAGGCAGTATGATCGAAATTAAAGCACAGCAGATCGTGACAGGAATATACGCGTCGCCAGGAAGCGACGCATCTACCTATGTAGAACTAGCTGGAGAAGTGCTCCATACAACCTGGGCCGGAAAGTATGACACCAATTATAAGAAGACGAGCTCAGGCGGCTTCTTATCCGAAGATGGTGAAAGAGCAGCCGTTATTGAGAATGAAAAAAGCATCACAATATCAAACGTGGCCAGCGGAAAATCCACGACACTCACATTGCAATTAGCGCTCCCAAAGCTGGACGAAAAGAAATTGATACCGATCGACCTGCCCAGCGGCAAAGGATTTATAACACATGAACTACCGTTTGACGTCACAGGCAGCTACAAATTTGACGGTAGTGCAAATGTCATTACCCAGCTCAATGCTGACGGTACAGGAAAGTTTCAGTATGCAGAAAGCAGCGATCAGGCCGGTACTCTTTTTGATATCAGATGGGGTGTGCTCTGCAACAATGCAGGTCAGTATCTGGCAAACTCCCTTGGCGGTGTCCACGCCTTTACATTGATGATATATACCACTAAATGGGAGGGCGTGAGCTTACAATACAGTGTAAGCTCAGGAAGAATCGTCGTTAACAGAGACCGTTTCAAGGATAAATAAATTTTAAGATTCAATAGGGAAAATAAAAATCACACATCTAATAACCTGAAAGACAATGAAAAATTTAGTGAAAGCCTTACTCTTGCTGATAATAGTGACCGGTAGCGGCAATATTTCTGCGCAGGAATCCACCCTGCTCGGAAAAGATTACGACTATATGAAAATTTATTTTAATCTACAGAGCAATTATACCTACCAGACGGATAAAATAAATGATAAGACGACACTCGTCACGGGCAATCTCTTTTATCCTAAAAACACCCTGTTAGAAACCCGCTATTATACTTTTGCCGAAAATAAGGGTAAACAGATATTTGAAAAACTGGAAGTAGTGAAGCCTTTCACCGATGAAAACTGGAAATATTGGGTCAATTCGTTAATCGCGGAGGGTTATGATGAAACGAGTTATTTCCTGGAAGAAGTAGTCGCGGAGAATTCAAAAGAGATGACGCCGGTATATCAATCTCAAATTAGTGAAAAGTATAAAATCCCGCACTATATGACTATTTCCAAATTCAATACCGGCAAGGGCATGTTGACTAAAATAGCATTCTTTTTGAATACTTCCGAGTTTCAGAATAGCGCTTCAACAGTCAAGGAGCATAAAGAGTACTATGAAAGTGGAAAGCTTAAAGTTTCAACTTTTGTAAATGCCAGAGGTTATTTCGAAGGGGACTACAAAGCATACTATGAAAATGGGAAATTGAAAGAAATAGGGATTTTTAAAGGAAAAGAACGTCCAGAGGGGCAATATAAAGGGTATTATGAAGATGGAAAATTACAGTTGCTGTCAAATTATAAAAACGGACAATTGGACGGAAAGTACGAGGAATACTATCAGAACGGCAAATTAAGGATGACCGGAAACTATATCGGGGGAAAAATGAATGGTGAATTTAAGCTGTACAAAGAAACTGGAGAAATTAGCAGGAAAGAAACGTATAAAGACGATATCAAAATAAATAAATAATGTACAGGTTACTGCTATTATTTTTATTGCCTCCCCTGCTAGCGAACGCCCAGTATACTAAGCATATAGACTCCCTTTTCACGGTTAAGGATTATCTACTTGACATCATTAATACAGTCCGGTCGAAGCAAAACAACGAGAAGAAAATTGCGAATTTGGGTGAGCTGATTAACCTAGCTATGCAATCCATGGTTTTGTATCGTTCGGATCTGCTGAATAATTTCGAAAATCAAACAGAAGCTAGCTATACTGTATGTCGTTTTCCGCATATTCCCAGCGCCTTTTGGCAAACGCTTCATCGTCCATAGCTGTGGTATGATGGTACGTAAAATTCCCCCCTTAACTTCTGCAGCTCAAAATAGTTGGTTATGTAAAATCAGGCGCGGACTTTGCTACTTAGAGCTCGAACATCCTATATGAGTTAATTTAAATACAGAAAAGAAAATGAGCCAATACTTTTGGATTGCCATACCTGCAGAACTGTTTTTTCAGTATTGTGGCCAAACGATGGAAAAACATGGTGCGCATGCTTATATTGAGACGATAAACCGCCAATCGGGCAAGCGGAAATACATCAAATATAGCCAAGAAAATGAGTCGGCATTTTTGAAAAGCATAGCATCAGCGGATTATCATGGATTTTTCCTGTCCACCTATCCCTTTTCCGATCAGGAAGCTATTACAAGCTCCGGCATCTTTTACGATTCGCCTGTAGCCGAATATACCCTTGCAGGAAGCGGCGGTTATGAAACAGACCGGACAAGAGAAATCATTCACTTACGGCAAATTATGAAGCAAGCCGACAAATCCGCAAAAGCATTTTTTGCAGCCTTGCAACGCAACCTCAAAAAGATCCCCGAATTACGCGACACCCTGCGAAACGGAAACAAAACCCATTTTTACCTGCCAACAGCAAAGCGTATCATTCCACAAAACGCACATAGCCAGCTTATAGAAATACCTTGGGAAGAGCACTGCCTCAGCAAAGACCTTATGTACCAACAGGAATAATCAGTAGCCGTGTACAACCTATCGTTCCCGAAAAGAAATTGCGCTGTGCTAGTCAATCTGTTCAGCAACTAAGAACTAATTAGGCCGACATTTTTTATTTCCGTTTGTATCTTAATTATTAATATCGTAATATTACAATATTAAATAAGCTTCACCATGGGACTTACCAAGACAGAGATTTTTACAGACGAGCAGAATAAAGTGGCTTCGGCATTCAAAGTATTGGGCCACCCTGCAAGGATCGCCATACTTCAGTACATTATCGATAAGAAAGCCTGTATTTGCAATGATCTTGTGGATGAACTGGGACTTGCCCAGGCAACCATTTCGCAGCATCTAAAGGAACTCAAAGCTACAGGTATTATTCAGGGCACTATTGAAGGAAAGTCTGTTTGCTATTGTATTGACGAAGCGGTATGGAAGTCGGTGCAGCGCAATTTCAATACGTTTTTCAACCAGGAAGTAAAAGTAAATAGCTGCTGTCCGTAGCGCTTTTTTTTAATCAATAATATCGTAATATTGCAATATATAATTACACAAATTTAAATCCAATACCATGAGACTATCCGAAATCAAAGCAATCCTACCAACATTGGAAACTATTGAATTCCAATTGGATAACGGAACATTGGTTCCCGAGCACTTCCACGTAACCGAAGTGGGCCAGATCACAAAAAATTTTATTGACTGTGGCGGTGTTGTCCGTCAGGAGAAAACGGTAAACTTTCAGCTTTGGAATGCCGACGATTATGATCACCGCCTGAAACCCGCCAAGCTGCTCCATATTATTAACCTTTCGGAAGAAAAGTTGGGAATGGAAGATGCGGAGATCGAAGTAGAATATCAGCTTGATACCATCGGTAAATATGGACTTGATTTCAATGGGAAGACTTTTGTTTTAAAAAGCCGCACAACTGCCTGTCTTGCTGAGGATGCCTGCGGTATTCCCGTTGAAAAACAAAAAAAGAAGCTTATTGAGCTATCGGTCAATCAATCATCCTGCTGCACTCCGGGTTCGGGATGCTGTTAAACCATAAACTATCGTGATGTACCCTAGATTATCCGATACGATCGCACAGTTGGGATGGGAACGGTTCGCTGATGAAGAACGCAAAGCCTCCTTACAGCTCCTGATAGATTTTATCCAGCAGAAGGTCACTGCAGGTCAACCCGTAAACCTGAACTTTATCTGCACCCACAACTCGCGCCGGAGCCATTTAGCGCAGGTGTGGGCGCAAACTGCCGCCACTTATTTCAAGATACCGAATGTCTGTTGCTACTCCGGTGGTACAGAAGAAACGGCGCTATTCCCAAAGGTTGCAAAAACGTTGACAGCCCAGGGCTTTCAGATCTTTACGATTGCGGAGGGCGATAATCCGGTATATGCTATAAAGCACAGCGACAATGCGGTGCCCATGATCGGATTTTCAAAAAAGTATGACAGTCCGTTTAACCCTTCAACTGAATTTGCGGCAATTATGACCTGCTCCCAGGCTGACGGTGGCTGTCCTTTTATTGCCGGTGCAGACAAGCGCATACCCCTTACTTTTGAAGATCCCAAGGTATCAGACGAAACGCCGCAGCAGACTCAGGTTTACGAACAGCGGAGTCTTCAGATCGCAACAGCGCTGTTCTATGTTTTCCATACCATTAGACTCTAAGCCCATGCATTCGAAACTTAAATTTCTTGACCGGTACCTTACACTATGGATTTTTTTGGCGATGGCCGCTGGAATCTTGCTCGGGAATTTCTTTCCCTCCTTCTCAAACTGGGTAAACAGTTACAACAGCGGAACAACGAATATTCCGCTGGCAGTGGGTCTGATCCTGATGATGTATCCGCCATTGGCCAAAGTACGCTATGAACATATTGGAAAGGTCTTCCGAAATGTTAAGGTGCTGGGCACCTCGCTGCTGCTGAACTGGATTATCGGTCCGGTATTGATGTTTGTTTTGGCCCTCCTTTTCCTGAACGGTTATCCGGAGTATATGACAGGACTGATACTGATCGGGCTGGCCCGGTGTATCGCAATGGTTGTTGTCTGGAACGAGCTTGCTGATGGAAACAGGGAATATGCTGCTGGTCTGATTGCGCTCAACAGTATTTTTCAGGTACTGCTGTACAGTCTTTACGCTTATCTATTTATTACTGTATTGCCGCCGCTGTTTGGCGTATCGGGGCTCTCTGTTGATATTTCAATTCGGGAGATTGCAAAAAGCGTCGGCATATATCTGGGTATTCCTTTCCTTGCTGGAATCCTCAGTAGGTATGGACTCATTGCATTAAAAGGTGAAAACTGGTTTCAGGAACGTTTTATTCCGTTTATCTCTCCGGTTACACTGATTGCTTTGCTGTTCACCATTGTCGTCATGTTCAGCCTTAAAGGGGAAATGATCCTCCAGCTTCCTTTCGACGTACTGCGCATTGCTGTTCCATTGGTGATTTACTTTGCGTTGATGTTTGTTGTTAGCTTTATCGCTGGCAAGAAAGTTGGCGCAGATTATTCGCAGAGTACGGCAATTGCTTTTACTGCCGCGGGAAACAACTTTGAACTGGCTATAGCTGTTGCCATCGGCGTATTTGGTATTAATAGCGGACAGGCTTTTGTCGGCGTGATTGGCCCATTGGTTGAAGTTCCTGCCTTGATCGCACTGGTTAATCTGGCTTTTTGGTTCCGGAGGAAGTATTTCACTTCCCCATCCACTGTTTAAGCTGACGACCACTTGTATCATTGAGCCATGCCCACGCATGGCTTTTTTTATGGCGGTTGGCATTTTCTCGTGCTTTCAACTACGTGCCCAGAATCTACAAGGTTCCTTTAACGGATGATGAAGGTGTCTTGACGACGATCCGGCTTCCTTCAACCGCTCGTTTTAAGTTCGGTGGATAAGGCCGCACACTATCAACAATAATCAGTAGCTTTATTTAAATTATCGGCTAGTGCATTTCGACAATGAACTATTTTATCTCTGAATCGCAATTATAACGTAAAAAAATGGCAAAATCTATTTTAACAATCACCCTGAATCCATCCGTAGACAAGAGTAGCAGCGTACAGCATATCGTTCCCGAAAAGAAATTGCGCTGTGAACAACCGATATACCAACCAGGTGGCGGCGGAATTAACGTATCGCGGGCTTTGAAGAGACTCGGCCTGGCTTCTACTGCCCTTTTTACATCTGGTGGAAAGACTGGCAGCTTGCTCGAAGGCTTATTGAAGCTCGAAGATATTGCCGTCGATCCTATCCGGGTAAATGGCGAAACCCGCGAAAATTTTATTGTGGTTGACCGTTCAACCAATCAGCAATATCGATTCGGCTTTCCAGGAGAACACGTTGAATCCAACGAGCTCGAGGGGATCATGGCCTCAATTGCGGAACTGAAGTATATTCCGGATTTTGTCGTTATCAGCGGTAGTATGCCGGCTGGTGTACCGCCCGAGTTTATACGGTCACTGATCCATACGTACAAAACCAAGGGCAGTAAAATAATTGTCGATACCTCTGGCGATTCACTCCACGTTGCATTGGAGGAAGGTGTCTTTTTAATCAAACCGAATGCCGGGGAGCTTGCTGCGCTTGTAGGGAAAGAGGAATTGGGGCATTCTGATCTGGACATGGCAGCCCAGCAGCTCATATCGGAGGGTAAAGCAACGCTGATCGTGGTCTCGCTAGGTGCACAGGGCGCTATCTTGTATTCCGAAACAGAAAAAATCCAGCTACCTTCCCCACTGGTAAAAGTACGCAGTACTGTGGGCGCTGGTGACAGTATGGTCGCCGGAATGGTGTCTGTCTTAGCCCAAGAGGGCGATCTCGAACAGGTCCTTCAGATGGGCATCGCCTGCGGCTCGGCGACCACAATGGCAGAGGGAACCGGACTGTTTGCCAAGAAAGATGTCGATAGGTTGTTTTCGGAAATTGGAAAAAGATAAAAAACTCTAAATCAAGAACAAAAAGCAAATCACCTAAAGACTGACAGCTGCCCGAAAAGCATCGCCTGACCGATTACAGACCAAATTTGTCTCAACGTTGAGTTTTCTAGCAACAAAAAGATCGATAGCATTGCAAAGTTAACACGCAATCAATTCCCTATCAACTCCCAGCTTTCATCGGGATTTCATCGGGACGGCATCGGGCGCTGCTCGAATTTATTCCGAGGAAAAGCTGAGCCCAATACGAGCAAGATTATTGTAAAGGCAGGAGTTGGTTGGGAGAAAGTGCCAAGAATGTTGGGCAATCAATGGAAATACGACACCATCAGCCCTGCGATATGGCACAGATCATCGGCAGTAGGCTGGATGGATGCCGCGCTTGGTCTATTCCAGTTTACAATTGCGGGATACATCAGTTTAGCGGTATAAGGCGATCCCAGTGCTCATGCCGCAGTGTATGTAGGTTGTCGATAAACTCCTTTAGTTTTTTTTCTTTGCGCATCCATTCCGTGACGAGCAGTAGGCTCATGATTTCCAGTTCCGACATCTTAGCATGCAGATAATCGAACACTTCTTTTCTAAACTCCAGATGCGTCGCATACGGATCCACCGGATAACGCACGAGCATCATATTCACCCGGCACGTTTTACTGATACGGAAGTACCATTTGTCGAGCCCCAGCAGTTCCAGCTCCTGCACAAAATGACTGCCGTCCACACGGCTGCCGTCGATCAGAATAAGTTCTTTTTTTCTTTTATGCGAAAAATAGAAGGGTACATCAAACATCCGTACCGCATCTTTTTGCAAGTTTTCGATATTGAAGGGGCTGCTATGATACAGCACATCAAAAAGAAAACCGGGTACGATATACGCATCTGACACCGTCGGCAGTTGCGGGCTCGCTGCACTTTCGCTGTTATTTTCAACAAGGCGATGCTGCGCCATAATCTCCTTCTCAAATAAGGCCATTATGTTTTCCGACGTTAACCACCATAGCCTGCCTTTACAGAAAACAACGATTGCATTGGCGACCAACCCTGTACTCACCCAGGGCAAATAATACAAGTAATAGATGCTTAACAGCTTATCCTGACCGTCGATGCGATCGAACAACACATACATGCAACCCAGGTGCATGGATATACTCCCTGCGGCGGTATATAGAATCGCGCTGATGCGCTTAGTACGGGGCAAACTCTTGGTGTTGATCTTGCCGTTATCGAGCAGTTTCAGATCGGGATATTGCTTCTGCCACTGGGTCCAAAAAACTTTTAGGAGCGCCTGCGTAAGCAGCACAGGCAAGAGGATGGATAGGGCAAATTGGAATACATAGGTCCAAGACATGGGCGGCCAAAAAGGCTTTAGCCCGATTTCGTTCGTTCCGATCAAATTAAAAAGCACGGCGATAAGCAGGCTCAGCGCAATTAGTTTTAATCCCTTCATAAGCTCATTCAAATTCCCTTAATTGGTTTAGGTTGTTATTATGTTATTATTTAATCACCCAATTTACTAAATAAAATTTACTAAAAACTGATTTACGGCGCTTAAAAGGAAAATTATCCTCCAAAATAGCGGAGGTTAGGACACTACACTTGCATCCGTGACCAAATAAACGCCATATTTATACTAAATAGTAATCAGATAAATAAAAATTTAAAACAGTAGGAAAGCAATTGGGCCTTATCGAAAAATCACTCCCCATGATCATCCCGCAATCCTGGCCGGGGGAAACTTATACGCCTAAAGCGAATGAAAAAAGCATTACATCTCCATCTTGAATCTGTCTTTGGCGCGTCCTGCCCGCTTGCTGAATCGACTATTCAGCCACAAATAGCACTATCCAATGGCAAGATCAGTCACTACCGACACCCCTCTGGCCAAGCCTGCCTGCAGGAGTTTGATGGGCTGCTCGGCTACATCAACCTGCTGGATGTTGCGGTATCAAGCGATATCGTCATCCCGGTAAGGGTAAAGCGCTCCGATATGCATATCATCTATGTTTTAAGTGACGACTCCGCTATTCACATCAAGGATATTAGGCAGCAGATCAGTTACAGCATCGCTTGCAATCGCGGTCGTTATTTCTACTTAACCAGAGGCAATTATGAAATATACATTCCCGCAGGCAGCTGTACGCTTGTTAACTTTTATTTCCGTGGGAGTATTTTCCGGGATGGCAACGAGCGCCCCTTCCAGTTCTTGCATCACCTGGTCGATGCCTATCGAAATGGAGACAAGCGATCCTGCTGCAGCATTGATTTTCGTGTGGGCCCCCGAACCATTTCATTGATGAAGTCCATTGCGGCAAAAATCAAAAAAGGCGACCTGGATAGCGAGGTCAATATCCTCTGGGCCATCAAGAAACTGATCCAGCTATCGAAGGAAAAGATTTTTGAAGAGTATGAGAAGATATCGCAATCGCAAGCACAGTCAAAAGCAGCCTATTCAGCCATCAAACAGGCTGTGACAGCGCATGGCCAGGATTTTAAACTGGAAGATATTGCTTACCGGTTTGGAATTAGTAAAGACTATCTGCATCAGCTCATCCATAGCTATTACGGAAAGAGTCCCCAGGAGCTGAAAATAGCGTTTATGGTACGCCTTGCCAAGAAGTATATAGCGGATGGCATGCACACCGACGAAATTGCCTATGAACTCGGCTACACATCGCCCAGCAGCTTTGTCCGCTTTTTTAAAAATCAAACGGGCATGACACCAACGGCATATTTTAATCGCAATAACCAATGATTTGACACGCCCCTATTCTACATTTTTATGGCTATTGGCATCCATTACCCAGATTCTGTATATACAAGAGTCCAGATTCTGTATATCCCATTTCCTTTTTACTGGCGAACTTTGGTGTAAGATGGTCGACGGGATGGTAGTGGATTAGCATATAACAAAACTGCCAATGTAGAGTAGAAATAAGTATATACAGAAAGTAAATCGTTAATACAATGGATAAAGTTAATAATCATATTGAGCAAACAGCTCCGGCACCAAACCGGGGAAGAGGGCACTGGGTAGCATTGGCGCTTTTAAAAGCAAAATTTTTTGAACTGATCTATTTTGGTAAAAATCATCCCCGCGCGTTTGTGGTACAATCCATTACTTACTTGCTCTTAATCCTGTGGATTGTTGTCGGCTCAAGAAAGGTTTTTGACTATACTGCGTTTCGACAAGCTATGCTAGATCAGCCGTTCGAAGATAATTATGGAGTTGTATTGTCGTACCTCCTACCATTAATGCAACTTGGTACAGGCATGCTCTTAATTTTCGAAAAGACTAGGCGTTACGGATTCTTGCTGACAATCTTACTTATGATGGCTTTCTCTTGGTATATCGCACTTGTATTAAAAAGAAGATGGGGATTTATTCCATGCGATTGCACGCTGGAGTTCCCCGTTGACTGGAAGGGCCATCTTTGGATCAATGGCATTATTGCCGTGTCTGCTCTAACAGGACTACTATTAGAAAGTATAAGGAAACGAGCTAATAACTACGTTACCTAAAAACATATTTATGCTAAACGCTACAGCAGAAGCTAAGCCCTAGGATGGTTTGGTGGAAGGGCCCGTCTGCCAAAAGACAAGTAAAGAACTGGTTTTCCTTTAGCTCCTTTAGTTTATATAGAAGAGCCATTTACAAAATTATTATCATTCATAAAAAATGTCATGAAACAAATCAAATTTAATGCAAAAGCTACAGTAGCTGTAGCCGTTGCAATCGCATCATTCTTTGGGTTCAATAGCTTCAAAAAAGCAGACTCCCATCTTTACAAATTAGTAGGCAATGAATACCGTATGGTAGACGAAACTAGCGGTGAGTGTCAGCCTACGACACCGAACACCTGTCTCTGGAGAATTGAGAGTGACCAATTGACAATTCCTCAAAATCAGGCTCCCTCACCGCAGCCTGTCAGTCAAGGAGAATTTAACGGTGATTTTGCTACCGCACCTTAGCTTTTTTTTTATGGGATAGTAAATATTCGTTGATAAGCGCTTTAAATCTCAGCGATCCGGCGGATTCTATCCCATTCTTTTCAGGCAACGGCCTAGGGGGATTTCTTGCTATGATTTCCCCCTCGTTGCCGATTATGATCCACCGAGGTACTCCTTTCATGCTATAGTAACTTGTGATCGGATGATAAAAACCTTCTGGAGCTGTGCTTAAAGAAATTGATAAGGAGTCGGTATAGTAAATAGTTCGATTTTTTTGAACATCACCATTATCTAAACAATTTTTCCATACATCGGCATCATCATCCAGATTGATGTCAATGAAAACGACGTCTTTATTGGATTCATAGTATTTTCTTATTTTGGCTAACGGTTCTGACAAAGCCAAACATGGTGCACACCGATTTACCCAAAAATCAATTACCACTACCTTACCTTTAAAATCCGCCATGCGTATAAGCTTTCCATTCCTATCTTTTAATTCAAAAGGATAAGCCATCGCGCTATCAAGCTGCGTTGTATTCAATTTTATTGTTGCTGATACATTTTGAAATGTAACCGATATTAAAACGATCAATATGCCTAGCATAAATAATCTCCAGTTGTTTGTTCTCATATACTATCTTTTGTTTTGTGTTAATCCACTGAACTGTATTTCCTGTATTGGTAATAAAAACGCATATTTTAAGCTTTTGGGCGGCAGTATATATTCCTTATCGCCCAATATTCTTTTAAAACTTATATTCCGACCCTCCACATTTAATCGACGGACATCCGACCAGCGCATCCCCCGAAAAAGAAGTTCCTTGCGACGCTCATCCAACACCTGTTGAATGGCATCATTACTCGTATTAAAATTGACTCTTGGTATGTTGCCTGCAACAAAACGATTTTTATAGAGATTGTCCAACAATATTTTTGTTCCATCAAGATCGCCAGTTCTTGCTTTACATTCCGCGAGTATCAGCAAGACCTCATCGGTCGCCGCTCCATTAAAACAATTCGTTCCATTTAGCCCTGTAGTATACAGATTCTTTCTGTTCGCTTTTCCATCTTCGGTAAATGTGAAATACGCCTTTAAACGCAGATCTTTGGGTTGATAAAGTGCGATTAGGGTCGAGTCTACAAAACTATTCGGAGCAAATCTCCCCACAGCAGTTGACAGATACCCTTGCTGAGTGCACATTACTAATATTTCCGCGTTATTCCGATCGAAAATTGCATCACCGTCTAACGGAAGTTTATTATAATCCAATAGCACATTGTATGTATTGTACGACTTCTCACTATATTGCAAAGCCTTTCCAAAATCACCCATAACCAAATAAATCCTTGCCAGCATAGCCTCGGCAGCAACTGTACAAGGTCTATTCCTAAAAGTCGAAGGGATCTTGTTTTGCAACAGCCCAACAGACTCTTCCATATCTTTCACGATGCTATTATATGTGGCCTCAAGTGATGCCCTCTTCTCCAACTGATCTATATTCGGCGAGTAGCGCAACGGAATTCCCATTTCACTTGCAGCAGTCTTCTGATCGTAAGGCAGACAAAATGTTTCGGCAAGCGCGAAATTCCACATTGCCCTGAAAAATAATGCCGTACCTTTGATATCATTGTATTCATCCCTATTCGCGGCAGTAACCTCGATATTGTTCAATACATCAAGGACAACATTGCATACATAAATAGCGTAGTAGCAATTGTTCCATTCGCTGATCTGCGGATTGCCTTCGTAGATATCATCTTCCCAGATATAGGAATTCCGTTCCTGTACAAATACTGTCGACTCCCAGGTCGCCTTGTTATAGTAATATTCGTCAGAAGCCAATTGGCCCAAAGACGGAAACCAATAGTTTAATCCCTGCACTAACTGACCATCGTTATCTAGAAGACGTCTGCAATCGTTTAAAGTCTTTGGATTTACTATACTCGCATCGGGTTTCTCTTCCAAAAAAGACTTTGCACAGCCCACGCATAATAGCATGGACAATACATATATAAAAAGCTGCTTTTTCATCTTAATATCTTTTAATCATTAAAAAGTTGTTTTTAGCCTTAGGCTGAATTGCCTTGGCACGGGATAGGCCGATTGATATACATTTGGATCTAAGCCCTGTTTATTGGCCCGCCAGAGAATGCCTACATTATCGACCACAAAAGTCAGGTCCAATGACTTCATCCATCGGAAATAGTCTATTAAACGCCAACCGATCTGTATATCTTGCAGACGGACGATGTCGGACTTTTCAACCAGCGCAGTACTGTAAGCATACAGATTGCTCCGCGACGAGTTTGTAGGATAAATTAGCGCAGGTACACTTGTCGACACTTCGTCCCCAGCCTGTTGCCAGCGCTTATCGTAATCGTATATCGCAGCACCCATCACAGTCGGACTATAAAGGTCTGTATTATTTAAGGATATGCGCCTAAAATATCCACCAAACTGATACATGATATTAAAACTGCCATACAAGCGACCATAGCTAAAATCATTTCTAAATGACCCGAAAAAAGGCGGTATACGGGGCCCATGGAATTGGATATTCTCCAACTCCTTATTATTGAGTATGGCACTATAATCTTTACTCTCCACACCATTCAAATAGCCTATCGGATTACCTTCATTGTCCAACCCAGCATAAGGGAAGCTAAATAATGCCGATTGCGGAAATCCTTCATACGGGTTGAGATAATTAGTGGTCATATAGCTAAAATTACTTGCCTGTTTGACCTGATAGTGAACAACCTTATCCTTAGCTTTTGAAAAATTAAATACCGACTGCCACTGGAAGGCCCCTGTTAAGTTTTTGCTGGTCAGCGAGAGATCAAATCCCTCTACCTCCGTATCCGCAACATTACCTTTGTACTGGATCAGTCCAGTCTGCGGTGCTATCGGTCCATTGCCGATCAAATCATTTCCCTTTTTCCAGTAATGATCAAAATGCAACACAATACGCTGATTATAGATCCCTAAGTCTAAGCCAATATTGGTGACCCTTGTCTTTTCCCAACGCAACGATGGATTAGGCGGATTAAGGATTGTAGCATATAAATTTTGATAACCATTCTTAGATGTCTGATACCTTGCTGTTAACCAGGCCGACATCGTCTTGTCTACGTTTCCCTGTACACCATAGGAAGAACGAAGCCTCAATTCAGACAGCCAATGCACTGAATTTAGCAAATCCCGCTTGGCATTATAAGCACCGCCTACCGACCAGAGCGGCACCCCCTTTTGGTTGGTTGCTACACCAAATAGATTAGATTCATCTCTACGGATGCTCCCATATACATCATAGATACTTTTGTAACTATAGGCGGCATTTAGCAGATACGAACGGTAACGGTCTACATGCCAGTTCTGGTAATTTCCATTATTGATGACCTGACTACCCCCATAGATACGCGGCAAGGCATTGATATGGTCTATTGTCGCTGATGCCGCAGTAGAGGGATCATAGCCAAACAGTTGCTTCTTATCCACTTCACTCCTAGCATCCGACAATTCCATCGCCATTAGCGCCGTTATATGATGATCTTTATTGATCTTCCTATCCAGCGCCAGTTGCCCGCGCCACAAATACGAAGTCCCACGCAAGTGACTGATTGTGCGATTTTCCCCGACTGGTATTTGTTGTACATATTTAGCTGTAGCGTTATCATACCGTGTAAACGTGTTGACCATATTTCGCACGTAATAGGAATCCTCTGCATAACGCATAAGATCATCCCCTATGGATTTGCTATACTGGTACTTTACACTGGCTGTCAGGAATGGTAAGATTTTGGCATCTATTCCACCATTCAGCCGTAGGTTGAACAGCGAACTGGTAGACATCCCTTTACCGAGATCCGTCAACGGATTATAGTGCCAGTCAAGCAGGTTCCCATTGCCGATAGTATCCACATAGCTATTACGCATAGCACCTGTTACTGCGACTGGCGAACCATCGGCCGAGACCAATTCTTCATAAGGATACATCGACGGGCTGTTCTGTGCACTCTGTACTCTTGTATCTGTCAGACTGGTTTGAAAGGAAAAATTGAGCCGATCATTCAGAAATCGCTGATCGTATTTCATCAGAAGTGTCTTGCGCTCATTTTGAGTATATTTCGTTGCCTGATCTACTCGATTGAGACCGCCCGAAATATAAAAACTGCCGTCCTTAAAAGGTCTTGAAATCGCCAGATTATACTGCTGTTCGAGCGGGATCCTATATAAATATTTCAATCGCTGTATACGACTGTCTTTTAAGCGGTAAGCATCAATCATTTCATTCCCTAATTCTTCTGCCAATTCACCTTTCCTCATTTTATCCAATAGCTCCACCACTGGTGAAACCGGCTGATAGCCAGTCTTCAATCGAGCATTATAAGCGCCCTTTTCAAAGAGGAACATCTCCACGTCAATAAAGTCACTGCTCGATATGGATTTGTTATAATAAAGATCAGGTTTATCGGCGATGCTCTGGGTCACTTCGGCAGACAAGGAAAGTCGGTCTTTACTCCCCTGTTTGGTACTGATAACAACAACACCATTGCCCGAGCGAGCCCCCCATATTGAAGCCGCAGCGGCATCCTTTAAGATAGAGATCGATGCAATATCTGCAGGATTGAGGCTACTTAATCCACCGTCATAGGGAAAGCCATCTACAACGATCAGTGGCTCCGAATTGGCGAATAATGTACTCTTACCACGGATGGTAAATTCGGGCTGATTGCCGCCCTCGTTACTATTGATCTTGGGCAGTTGCAGCCCAGTGGTAAGCCCATTTATTCGCGACAGTATGTTGGAAGAAACTGACCTGTCGATCAGCTTTTGGTCCAACACATCGACACTCCCTACCGTCCTTTCCTTTGAAATACGCTGATAACCCGTATTGAATACCTCCACTTCATCCAGTCTATTATCCATAGGTATCAATTGCACATCGATTGATACTCCTGCAGTATAATTCAATGACTGTGCATTATAGCCCAAATGGGAAAATAGTATTTTACCATTCTTCGCTTTCACTTCGATGGTAAAGGAGCCATCACTTTTGGAGGATGCCCGCCCCTTTTCATCGGCTATGCTGACGGATACCCCTGCTATTGGTTTGCGATCCGAAGCGGATACAACAGTACCAGACACTGTTAGAAGCCCATCGGCCCCGCTGTCCTTGCGGGGCGTCTGAGCCGATAAACTAAACATAAAAACTAAGAGGAACACGATTACAAGAAATGTAATCTGTATAAACGGAATATTGACTACCTTATCCAATAAGGCAGCGTAAAGATTGGCTCTTTTTGTCATCTGCTTATGGGTTAGGTATTATTCAGCAATTCGGTTAAAGAAACTGTGGATCCTTTGCTTGGCTTCCAGATCGGCCGTAATGATGTCGGCAGGCTCTGCAAAGGTGAATGGCACCGCATCGATTTCGATCTTGCGGAAGTGTACCAGGAAATAAGCCATCAGCACACGGCACAGTTTCATCAAAACGGTATGCATCTGCTTTACGTCGGCAGCATCTTCCTGTGCGATGCCCTTTCTATAGTTTTCAAAAAGTGTCCACAGGGTTTCCTGACAGTCGGTTATGGTATGTTGGGACCAGAACTCCCGAATGGTATGTAATGGATCGTATCCATTGTCGTATATTTCATAACATGCTAGCTCAAAGGGTAGCAGATTGTTTGCGTGTTGGTTCATAATTTAGTTTCATCGAGTACGACAAACCTTTGGATGCTCGCTCAGCTAAAGGCATAGCTTTCCCCTTCGCGATTTTTCACGTTCAAAAGGCTTGTCATTGCACAGGTCAAATGCGACCTATGCGAAATGGACAAATAATATTAAAAGTCCGAAAAGCGCCGAGATACAATTTCAAGGCATAAATAGGGTTCATTATGGCGCTCCCTGCCGGAAAGAAGTAAATACCGACCTAACACAATATTGGATCGCAATAAAAACTACGGATAAAAGGTTTGGACTCAATGAAAAATTGCTTAATTTTAAGGTGGAAAATTAAAATAAAGCTGTTGCATTGACCAAAATTACCTTTTTAAGCAATCCTTGGTATGTATAGGTCAGTGGCAGGCATCTAAAGAGGGAAAATTCAACTGCACTACGCTTAGCTGTATTTTCATTTTAAGGAAAGTCAATTCCCCCTTTTTTATGCTCTTTAAAACCTGCTTTATCTGGTGCAACCTATTCAGGTGCGCGGAATATGTTCTTTAAAAGTGATTTGCGGGAATACCTAATCAATCCAACTTGGATCGATTGCAGGTAATGAGGGGTGTTTTTTGTATTCGTTCTCATAATCGTTTGGTTTTATGTGAACGAAGCTCTCTATGAAGTGTTGTTGTTAACCTTTAAATAGCAAGGAGCAACTCCACACTCTGAACCCAAGGGGAGCTAACCCTTCGTCATTTCTAAATCTACACGAGATTCTGGAAAGACGCCGTCAAAGTATAACGTGGAGTCGCCCACATGCAGTATGCCAAAAGTAATAAACTTTTCCAATAAAGCATGGAGCGATCTTCACGGTGTTCTCGACGGAATTTTTAGCTCTATTTCGGGTTCGAGAAAACATCGTTCATCAAGGCTTTAGCCGTGACTTTCGTATCGCTAGAACAAAAATACAAATAACTGGAGTATTATGCAAGTTTTTTAAATAAATATGTCAAAGAAGATAAACAATATAAGGAAGACTATCAAGGATTCTCCACTCCAAGTAGTAGCATTAGCTTTGTACCTTGACGTGGATGACACGACAATAAGCAAATGGAATTCAAATACTGCTCAACCAAGCTTAAAAAGATTGGACCAAGTAGGTGAAGTTCTTGAAGTAGATAACGTTGAATTAATTCAATCTATTCCGAGACATTCAACTGGATTGGCTCAAGCGCTACAGAATGAATATAAAAGATTGCTCAAAACCGGTATGGCTATCAAAATCCAATCTCCAGATGAAAAAGGGGAATTAAAAGAGATTAATAATCCTGAATTTGTTAAAGCTCTTCAAGAGTTTGTCACGCAGTATAAGAATAAGAATCAATAACCATATGTTTACTGGTCTGAAAAACAGATAAGTCTACCGGTTGAATAAACTTTGAAAAAGTAACATTAATTATTTCAGTGGCCCCCATTCAGGGAAGTAACAGTGAACTGACCAAGGTTCAGGAGAGTGAGGGTCACCACTTAGCCTTATAAAGCGCTGAATATGTATATTTTGGGAAAACATACAAAATCTTAACAAACTACAACTAATAAGGCATTATTTTCTATAAGAAAATATAGTAATTTTAAACACATAATAGAATTTTTATTATGAGCTTTCATTTAGTATGTTATCAATTGCTTCAATAATATAAATGGTAAAAATTTAGATAATTAATTTCCTGCTTTCTGAGTAAAACTATATTTTAAAATATTCCGTTTGTTCTTCCTTAGAGATTAAAAGCTCCGAGAATGAAGAATAAAAACATTTGGAAATAAATCAAAAGTCCCAAAAAGTTTCGCTATCATAAAATTCTTAATTGCCCTCCAGAGACTTTTTGAACATTTAAAAATTATCATCCCACTGAAATTTTTAAAATGCCGATAAATTTAGTTTAATAACCTAAGATCATTTAATCTTTTTGTTCAAAATAATCCATATTATACTAAATTGAAAACATGACCTTGATTGATTGTGGATAAATATCGATCTATTTGTTTCAGGGCCCCTAGAAAGCCCGGATACCTTTAGATCGTATCAAGTGATTAGGTATTGGATTATATACACCTTTAGTAGATTTGAAAACAATTAATCTCTACGCGCAAAAATAATTTTATATTTCAGCATAAAAATGTAATATTAACAAGACATAACATTCGTAAATATTTCTGTACATTTGAGCTCAAATTGATGAGCCTTATACTATCAAACCGAATTAATTATCTATATACCTGATAACATTTTACAATGGGAAAACCTTATAGTGACGAATTACAAAAAATAGATGACACATATAAGTGGGCATTAAATTTAGAGGTTGATAATTTAGATGATCTAAACTATCTATTGTGTGAGAAACCAATGTTCGTAATTGGATCAGGAGGATCTTCCAGCGCATGCGCACTTTTAACTTTACTGCATCAGGATCAAGGCCTAATGGCTTCTGACATTACCCCATTAGAACTACAGTATTCGAAAAAAGCGATCAATAAAGAATCGAATGTTGTATTCATCAGTGCGAGTGGTAAAAACACAGATATTCTTCTTGCTTTCGATACTGTCGTTACCCTAGAACCATTTTTTATCCTGAACATCTGTCTGATGAAAAATTCCCTACTAGGAAAAAAAAGCGCTCAGTTTTCAATTAGTAAAATACTTGAATTTGACAACCCTGCCGGGAAAGATGGATTTTTAGCTACCAATTCGCTAATAGCATATTTTACGGTTCTGTCAAAGTTATACGGAATTAAACCCGAACTTAAATCACTTATACCATCTGCAACATATTTAGATAACGTTTCCACTTTTGTGGATTCCCTCTACGAAGATTTCACGATTGTTGTACTATATGCAGGCTGGTCAAGGCCTGTCGCCATTGATCTGGAATCAAAATTCTCGGAAAGTGGAATCGGGAATATTCTCCTTTCGGATTATCGAAACTTTGGCCATGGAAGACACAACTGGTTCGATAAGAAGAAAAAACAATCGGCAATTGTTGCATTAGTGTCTAAGGATGAGGAAGAAATCGCGCAAAAAACACTTGATCTTCTACCTGCAAGCATACCCAAGTTAATTGTAAACAGTGATCATCAAAAAGCCAACGCAAGTTTAGACCTTTTGGCCAAATCATTTTTTCTAGTTGAAGCTATTGGTAAAATTAAAAACATAGATCCCGGAAGACCAGGTGTACCGGATTACGGAAGTAAATTATATAATCTGAGATACTCGAAGTTACTTCGGGAAAAAAGCAAGTTTTCTGAAAAGCTTAAGACGGCAATTATGAGAAAACATGGTACGCTATGTTTTCTTGAGCACGAAAGCTCGCTGGCGCTCTGGAAAAATGCTTACGAAAAATTTTTAAAGCAATTAAATTCCGCCTCATTCAAGGGCATCTTTTTAGATTACGATGGAACGCTGTGCTCTGCCGATGAAAGATTCGTGCCCCCAAGAAAAGAGATAATCGAAAAATTGAACTTTTTTCTATCCGAAGGCATTATTATTGGTATCGTAACCGGACGTGGTAAGTCAGTGAGGATCGAACTGCAAAAATTCATTGAACGAGATTTCTGGAAAAGTGTGATCATCGGATATTATAACGGCGCCCAGATAGCGCCACTAGACGAGGATTCTATGCCGATAATGAAAAATTCAGATAGCCTTTTTTCGGATATTGAAAAAACACTTACTGCTGAGCCATTGGTATCCAGTTTTATTGACATCGATGTACGCCATGGGCAAGTAACTGTTCTAGTGAAAGATAAAAAGATGTCAAAGATTGTAAAATCTGTACTTCTCGATCTTTTATATAATAAATTCAGATTTAGGATCCAAATACTCGAATCTAGTCATTCCATAGATATAATCTCTTCAGAAACTTCAAAAAATTCCATCTTTAAATACTGTGATGAAAATTTTGGACACACAAACAATTACCTCTGTATTGGTGACCGCGGAAAATACCCTGGTAATGACTATCAACTTTTGTCAAATAAATTTTCTTTAAGTGTCGATCAGGTTTCACATGATCCCCATTCCTGCTGGAACCTTGCCTCGAAAGGTAAAAACTGCGTCGAGGCCACACTGGAGTATTTTGATGCCATAACACCAACCGAAGATTCGTTCTTTAAGATCAAATTATAGAAGTATGAGAAGAGCTTTAGCTGAGCGTTTATTAATAGAGATTATGGAATGGAGCACCACACAGATCAGGGAGGAACGTCCATTGATACAGGCATTGTCGGATTTTAAATACAATGAATACCAACAATTCTCGATTGGTACCAGATTTATCGAAAGCCTAGTAAAATGGCTAAAGCAATTCGAGACGCTGCCGGAAAGAGATGTCGCTTATGCATTTCTAAAGGAGAGATTGATATTTATCTCAAATGACCAGATGCTGCATTTGGTCAATACTACTTTCAGTGACAAAATAAATCCGTTTTTAATTTCCAAAACTGCTACTAATTTGGGAATTAATACATATCTTAAGAAGCAGATCGTCAATAGTGACGAATATAAAAAGATAATGAGGACAAGCCTATTCATCGGTCTAAGTGACGGATCTAGGATTGATCAGCTGCGTAGATACTGTGGCTTAGATAACGAACAGGTAATTCCGACCTATCAGATTAATGAGGACAAGGTGAGCGATATGCTTGCGGAATTGCGTAAAAGCTATCCCGAAGAACACTATAGTACAGTTTTTCTTGTTGATGATTTTACAGCAAGTGGAACAAGTTATTTTAGAGTGGAGGCCGACAAGTCGCATAAAGGGAAAATTTTCAAGACTTTAAGGGATTTATTTATGCCCGAAGAAAAGGATAGTCATTTGTATAAACTCATTGCCCAAGACAGTCCACTTGATATAAGAATAATTTTTTATATAGCAACGCAGGAGGCGGTAACAAAATTAAATCATGAAATCCAAAAGTGGAAAACAGAAAAATCACTTGACTTTAACTGTAAAATAGAAGTTATACAAATAATTGAAGATGATGTCAAAATCAATGAGACCAATGACAAAGCATTTTATGATCTTTCAAAAAAGTATATAACCGCGGACATAGTTGATGAGCACTTTCAGAAGGCCAAACATAAAAATTACTTTTTAGGCTATAATGAATGCGCATTACCTCTAATTCTAGTGCATAATACACCTAATAACTCTCTACCGTTATTATGGTGGTCACAGAAAGAAAGGATAGGATTATTCCCACGTGTAACAAGACATAGATAAAAATGAGTACAAAATTAAGAAATCCGTTTAAGATAAGGGCAACAGAGAAGATTGATTCAGATGCCGGATTCCTGAAATTATTCAGTCCATTAGTCCTGGAATCATTGGAAGAGGCGCACCTGCAATCCAAGCTATGGGAAAGTGTTCTGTACATACACAGCTCTCCTGGGGCTGGTAAATCGTCGATGATAAGGGTGTTCGAGCCCTCCTCATTAAAAATTCTTTTAAATGGGAAATCCGCTCCAAATTATAAGGGACTTTTCACATCCCTAAAAAAGATTGGCGCAATCGATGAATCGGGCATAAAGACACTTGGTGTGGTTCTTCAGTGCACAAGGAATTATGAAGTTCTCGAACAGCTGAGTATTTCTGATGCTTTAAAGGGCAGACTGTTTTTTTCATTGCTGAACTCACGTCTGATGCTTGCGACATTAAGAAACATATGCACGCTGAAAGACAAAAAGTTCCCTGATGATCTGCAGTGCATTGAGTTCAATTATAACAACTCTGATAATTATTTTAGAAGCCTAACACTTCCCTGTACAGGAAAGGAACTTTATAATTGGGCCTCAAATATCGAAAGAGGAATTTACAAGACAATAGACAGTTTTCTTCCGATTCAGGAGAACGAAGTGGAAGGAAATGATGAACTGTTTGTCCTAGAAATTTTAAATTCTGAAAATCTTACCATTGACGGAAACCAGTTTTTTGAGAAACTGTTGTTCGTCCTTGATGATGCGCATAAGTTTACTACAAATCAAAGACAAACCCTAAAAAAATATCTAGCGGAGAAAAGAAGCAACTTTACAATTTGGATCTCTGAAAGGCTTGAAGCACTTGAACCCGTAGAAAATTTAGGTTCTTCCGAAGGACGCGATTACAATGAAATAAACCTGGAGAACTTTTGGAGGAATCACGCGGCCAAGTTCGAAAAAATATTGGGAAATATCTCGGACAAAAGAGCCAGCATTTCCACGGAAGACGTTTCATCTTTTCAAAACTATTTACTGGCTGACCTGAATGAGGAACAGCACAAAGAAACCCTATCCATTTATATCAATCAGAAACTGGAGAACTTTCAGGAAATATCCAAATTTAACAGCAAATTTACCCAATGGGTGCGATATCTGACTACATATACGGAAAGTGAGTATCAAAGAGCAATAAAAATTGCGGCGGCAGAAATACTTATTTACAGATCGCTGGGAAAACAGCAATTAAGTTTTGATTTTCCGATGACATCAGAGGAACTGGAAGATAAGATAAGTTCGGAAGTAATATCAGCGGCGCGCTTATTTTTATCCAGAGAAACCAAACTACCCTACTATTTTGGATTCCAAACCCTCGCTCGTCTATCCTCGTCCAATATCGAACAGTTTCTAACATTTTCCAGTGTACTTTTCGAAGAAATGATTTCGAATAAAATATCCGGTAAAGATATCACTGTAAATGACCATGAGCAGGATAAATTAATTAAGGAAGTCGCAAGACATAAGTGGAATCAACTGGAAAGTATTGTTCCATTTAGCAAGCAGGTCAAAAATTTTCTGAGCGCCCTGGGCGAATTTTCAAGGTCTGAAACTTACAAAACCAATGCACCTTATGCGCCCGGAGTTAACGGTTTCGGTATGAAGGCCGAAATTGCCCAAACGCTGATCGAAGAAAAAACATACTGGTATAATAATTCGGTATATAATCCTTTAGTGGATGTCATTTCAACCTGCGTTGCCTATAATCTGCTGGAACTGCAAAAGATTAGTCAGGGAAAAAAGGGACAGAAATGGGATGTTTATTATTTAAACAAGTGGCTCTGTGTTTACTTTGACCTCCCACTTTCCTATGGCGGCTGGCGACCTAAATCACTAAACGAACTAACAAAATGGACCAAGAAAAAATGAATAGACGCTGGAACCCATACGTTTTATTAGATAACGATACCGTAAAAGAATTATGGTCAGACCATTTCCTGAACAGCAACAGAAAAGTCCTGTTTATTTTAGGAAAGGGCTTTGATGGACGAATGAATCTATGTATAGAAAGTCTTCTATCAAAATGCCCAGATCTAGATCTAACGACGATCCTTATCCATTTTGATGAAGGTAAATCGTCAAACTCACATGAATATGCGGACCTCGTGAGCGAAAATGTGGAAGAGCTCAGGTCAATTCTGAAAGAAAGGCCTTTAAATGATAAAAATATCAATCTTTGGACCGGTAAGGGAAGAGAAAGAAGAAGAATCGGCGACAGGGAAGCCGCAAACATTTTTGAAACATTTGATTCCGTTAAAGAATACACTGACATTATTGTTGATATAAGTGCCCTGCCACGTGGCATTTACTTCTCTCTGATCGGTAAGCTACTTACGATGATTGATTCATACTGTAAAGATTCCGTCATAAACCTGTTTGTCTGCGTGGCCGAAAATGCATCGATCGATAATTTGATCCAGGAAAAAAGTATCGATGAAGACATCGATTATCTCTTCGGCTTCGGTGGAGAAATAAGTTTGGAAGCCAATTCTGACAAACCCCTGATCTGGTTTCCCATTCTTGGAGAGAGTAAGGGATCTCACGTCAGAAAAGCATTCGGGAAGATCACTGAATCCAAGGACCGTCTCTATGAAATATGTCCAACGTTACCATTTCCGTCTAAAAATCCAAGGAGATCCGATACCATACTGATTGAATATCATGAGCTTCTGTTTGATGAACTGGGCACTGAACCGCAAAACATCATGTATGTCCACGAAAGAAATCCTTTTGAAGTATATAATAAATTGTCTGAAGCTGTGAGCAACTATCAGGACTCATTGCAAATCATAAAAGGCTGTAAAGTCGCGCTATCTAGTTTTTCAAGTAAACTGCTTTCAATTGGCACTTTATTAACTGCTTTTGAAAACAAAAATTCGGTCGGAGTCTTGAATGTTGATTCTCAAGGTTATATAATTGTTGATAAAAAATCATTGAAAAATTTGAAATCAGAAAGCGAACTTTTTGTAACTTGGCTCACTGGAATACCATACAATGATACGAGCAAATAAAATAACAGACAGATCTTCAACCATTTTAGGTACAGGTCTAGTAGCTTTAGATGTAATATTAAATGGAGCTCCAACTACTCCTGCAAAATTGTGCGCAGGAGGCTCCTGTGGAAATGTCCTGACTATATTATCTTATTTGGGCTGGAGTTCAAAACCGATTGCCAGACTTTCTAATAATGAAGCAACAAAAAACCTATTTGCTGATTTTGACCAATTTCAGGTAGATACTTCCCTGACGACATCTTCTGATGACGGTAAGACACCGATTATCATCCACAGGATTCTCAAGGACAAAGACGGAAATTCACAGCATAAATTTGAATTTAAAATTCCGGGGACAAACACATGGCTACCGATGTACAAGCCTGTACTTGCAAACTTCGTGGGCATTATCACAGATAAACAGCCCAAATGCAATGTATTCTTTTTTGACAGGGTTTCCAGATCTACAATCGAATTAGCCAGGCATTATGCTGAAAACGGTGCATTGATTGTTTTTGAACCTTCCTCCTTAAAAGATGACAAGCAGACGCTGGAATGTTTAGCTTTATCCCATATTATTAAGTTCTCTGATGACAGAATACCCAACTATTCTGAATTGTTCCTAACTCCAAACGCGTTTCTTGAAATCAAAACGTTGGGCAAGGATGGTCTGCAATATCGTACAAAATCAAACAGTTCCAATGATTGGGTAACTATTCCATCCTTTGAGTTTACCGATATAAAAGATGCCGCCGGGGCCGGTGATTGGTGTACTGCAGGTATTATCAATGAACTTGGATATGACGGCTTCAATTCGCTCGAAAGTTCAACAGAGGAGCAGATAGTCCAGGCTCTAAAAGTTGGTCAGGCACTGGGTGGTTTAAACTGTCTGTTTGACGGAGCCAGAGGAATTATGTACAACATGGAATATGAGGCATTGATGGTTCTATTGGAATCTGTACTCAACGAAAAACCGGTACCAACCTCAAGTCATAACACAAAAAAAACAAAAATACTCACAGTAAAAAACCTGGAATTCAACACTTTACTTTAGAATCAAATGTAATGATATTAGTAATTTAAAACAAAATGGTGGCTGAACAGCTGCCATTTTATTTTAGGTATTTCAGAAACTTTTTATAGTATGCTAATCAATTTTTTGCTACTTTTCAACTTTAGTTTAAACGGAATGAAGTGAAGCAATTTTAGTATCGTCTTTATCTGGATAGTTATATTTTAAAATTAAAGTTGTGGCATGCAGCTTTATTATTTCAGAATCCCACTTGGAACCATCACTATATATCATTTTCAGCTCACCCCCAATTATACTATATTTAAAATAATCTTGCTCTCCATTTCCGAGATACCTTCCGATACCATTATACATAAATATATAATATCTAAACAATTCCCGAGTTCCTCTTTACTACCGTCAGTTTGGACATAAGCTTCTTCCGTGATTTGCCACTCTCCTAGTATTAATTGTGAGAGATTATTTGAAGTATTTATAATATTCTTAGAATTTAATTTCATATTTGACTCCTCAGAAACTTTATTTGGAGCGTTTTGACCAGCATGGGTATTTCGGAGTAATGTATTCTTCCCCACTTTTGGTGGCAGTTCCATCATATTCTCTGTAGTGTGACCGTTCAGATTTTAATGAATGTATCAAAACTTGTTTTTTCAGACGACGCTCCCTTCAAAGTGCTTTCGGTTGACAGCCGAGCCGATGAATCCCGAATTTACGTGCAAAGTACATCTCGATCAGCACTTTGTCCGAACTGTCGTGTCGAATCGAAAAGTATCCATAGTTATTACACCCGAAAAATCTCTGATCTTCCAGTGTTTGGGAGAACATTAGTAATTTTAAAAATTAGTTAATAAGTTGTTTCACAATATAAATTCACTTTCTATCCAAATCTGGTAAAGTAGATTCCAGCTTTATCTGCGTATTTATTTTCCAAAAGAAATAACGAATCTCTAAACGCAACCAAATGTTTACTGTGTATTTCCAATATTTTAAAAACCCCTATTGTGTTTGGTAAACTCACTTCCTGTCCTTTGGCTTTATTCAAAATTACTCCCCATAATTGGTTCTCAAATTCTAAAATAACTCCTTCAGAAACCATATTGTCGCCCGCCAAATAATATTTGTATTCTCGATTATATACGTCTGTTAATACTACAAGGGTATTCTCTCCTACCTGATCTAAGAATAATTCTTTGTTTTTAAAAAAGTTACCATGGTGCATAGACAAATCAAAGTAATACTTCTGAGCCTCAAAATTATCATAATACAACACCCTCAATTTATAGGCTAAATCAAACGCTTCCTTCACATATCCCATCATGGATAATTGGCCCACTAAATCAAACGAAGCCATCACATCGAACCCACTAAAGTCGTCAATACTTAATATTAAATCAACCGCTTTATTAAAATGATTATTTTCTACGTAATACCTAGCGCCTAAATTCCTAAATAGGTTAACATCTTTTGATGCCGTAAGTTTTAATCCCTGCTCCAAAACACCCTTTAGTTTCTCATTTAAACACATTTTATGGTATGACCAAAATAGGAATTGTTTTGAGTTGAAATCTAAGTGAATAAAATCTCTATCTCCAAGTAAGGCAATGACTTTTTTATAATTCTGTAGGTGGTAATGGCATTCTGCAAATCGTGGAGTCATTGCATTCAGTGAATTATACTCTTTTAGCTTTTCGAAATAAATCAGCGCCTCATTATATTCTTTTAATTCTCAAAAACCATCTGCCAATTGCATCCAAATAAAAGCCTCATTCCGCGAATCATATTTCTTGCCCTTTGCCTCCTTTAGTGCGGTTAGTGCCTCTGGAAACTGCCTAATTTTCATATTATAAGCGAAAAACCCTATATATCCATAAATATATTCTGGAAATTCCGAGATAAGTTTACGCGAATATTTGATCACCAAATAGTAATCTTTCAATTCAACGCCATTTAAGACGAGATTATCTAATACTAACGATTTATAATCAAATGGCATTTTATCGTAAGCATCCATTAAAATTCTCTCTAAACCGGTAACGTCCCCTCTCTTCGAAAAAAGCCTCGCTTCGCAAGCCAGTGTCACAAAACGCTCTTCATCACTAACACTAGTTTGTTTGTTCTTCCAATCTTGCAACAAAAGCTCACATCGTTCGAACCTACTATTCTTTAAATGAAAAATAAATAGCCCTTTAAACGAAGAAAAGTATGGATCAATATTCCAAGATCTTTCCAGGTCTCTTTCAGCCTCTGCCCTCTTAGATAAAGCCATATAACACAGTGCTCTATTATAATAAGCAATTGCCAAAATTTTATAACCACCACTATTCTCTAATAAAGCTATAATCCTATCATACAAAGTTATAGCCTTTAGAACAACTTTTAGCTCATGATTGGTAAATACAAGTAGCTGCAACTTTTCAACGGTAAGAACTGAAGACACGATTAATCCTACGTAAGAATTGATAATCTGCCAATCCTTAAAATCCTCTCTCTCAATACTAGCTTCAATTTTCCAAAATAATTCTTTTGCTTCCCCTAGTTTCCCTTCTGCATTATACAACTCCAACAACTTAATAATAATAATACTTGACTTTAAAAGGGTTGAGGGAATCTCATCTTGTAACCTCCCAGCAGGAATACTACCTCCCTTGCATAAAAGAAAAGCTAGCCATAGATTCAGGTTATCAATACCAAGAGATATTGCTTTTTTAAAGAAGTAGTCAAACTGTTCTTCCTTTTTAAGGATAGCATATCCTAAACAAGTATATGCCAAACTTTCAAGCGTTTGATTTCCTAATTCATTAATTTTCAGAAAGTAAGATGCTCCATCGAGATTTCTACCCATATCCAATAAAGTTACACCTGTATTGGCGAGTAATTTAAACCTTACTTCATTTGATAAATCGTTCCACTTATCTTTTTCAAATTTCTGAAAAAAACTGAGTGCTCCTATGTATTTGTTATCGTTTCGAAGATCAATGCCGATCTTCAACATATCGTTATATAAATTATCTCGACTGGTTGAAACATTTGCCTGGGTAGAGCTAATAAAAGTAATTTCCTGAGTAATGTTATGTAATGTTAAATGAGTTCGATTATTTTGGTCGATAATATGATCCAGCTTTTCATTAATAGAATCAATAACTTGGTCTAGCGCTTCGTCTTCTAGTTCGTACCGATTATTTGAAAACCTTTGTTCATGGTTCCTTTTCATCAATTTCAAATCGGAAACCTCATATTTCTTAACATCGTCCGTTACTTTATGATGCTCATGACATAATAGAATTAAGTTCTCAAAAGCTCTACGCTCCTCATCTGTCTGATCCTCATTATAGCGTTGTCCGTTACGTTCAGCAGCTTCAATATGACACAACTGAGCGATATATACACCGTCATTATTGACCAATGCATGTTTACAACCGGAAAAAGCACATTCATTTCCCGATAACGCAAATAATTGTCTTAAAGTTGATGCTCTGGGAGCTGTTCTAGCCATAATAAATTTTAAACAATTAGAGTGTATTAATTTTCAATTCAGTATCTTGAATAACAGTGTTTCAACACCATTTTCGCTAAGATTGCTTGAATTATAGAAAAAGAAACATTTGAAACGCAAATGAGATCATATTTCTTTAGAACACTTTTAACCCCTAATTGCGTCTCTAACAATCGAATTTGATCAAGCGTATATTCTTTTCCTTTCATAATATAATTCCTAATTTACTATTCTTTAGCCATAACATTAGAAAGACCTTTTGACAATTGTTCGATATCATTCCATTCTAAACAGTTAGGTGGGTGAGGTAAAGCATGATCGATCAAAGAGTCCAGAAGCTGCTCAACCACGCCGAATTTTTCATTGTCCGTTGTAAGCGTAGCTAAAGCATTGTACGGCTTATCACCTACTATCTCTTCTTTAAAATAGGCACCTTCAAAATTTGGTATAGAGGCCAATAAGCGAACAGCTAGTCCTACAGGCCGAGCATTTAAACTATCTAAAATTCGTTGATTATTTGTCCAAGCAGGATTTGCTCGATTTCCATCTTTGGTGCGTGGTGTATCACTATCGTGTAATACAGAATAGGCTGTTCCAAAGTGATTAAGAATTTTAACAAGGGACACAATAGTAGCTTTTCCTCGTGCCCTTATTATATGGACGTTATTATATTTTTCAGGTTTTTCTCGACGAACGTAATTGAAGGCGGTATATTCAGTATCACCTTCGACAATTATCACTCTACCGCCAAAGAAAAACTCCGCGACATAAGGATCACAAATATTAAGAAGTTTAAGATTCTGCCGATCATCGCCATCAAAATTAACTCTATCAGGCCTAAATACCGTAGTACCTTCAATGTCTCCATCTAAGCTTCTTTCCACTTTTACTATCGTCGTATTATCGCGAGAGAAATCAATAAAAACAGGACTATGAGTCGTTACCATAACTTGCCAGTTTCCTGACAATGGTAAATCATAAAGAACTTTACATGCCTCACGTATCGCACTTGGATGTAAACATATTTCTGGTTCGTCAATCAATAATAAATATGGCCTTTGAAGAGTGTTCTCTTCTTTCGCTTTTCTATTTGTTTCAGCGATATATTTCAATGCTGTCCATAACAAAGTTCTTCTAGCCCCACTTCCTTGTTTGTCAATAGTACTTTGAAATCCACCTTCTGGTCCCATCTTCAATTGGGAATGCCATTTGAAAATTCCTAAATCTATTGTATTATCAGGTTGCGCTTCAAAATTCACTATATAATTAGGAAAAACTTGATTTATTAATCCGGTCAGTGAGCTGTTGGCAACATCAATCTGATCTCTTGTCTCCTCAATAATTTTTGCCTGTAAGGTTAGTGCTTGCTCAAGAAGTTCATGATACTCGTTTTTTTCTTCAGATGATTGTAAGCTTTTAACTCTTTCCGTAATAGCTGCCATCAGTAGCTTCTTAATTTCTTTAGCCTGTTCTTCTGGATCGGAAAAAGCGTCAACCTTGTGGGGTTCAGGTCTTCTTTTGTTAGCTATGTTAGGTGGACCAAAAGGAAAACTAGATTCATCCCAATCGTCTATCTCGACATTCCATCCACGACGAACCGCCTTTCCCACGTTCGGCCATGTCCATCTTTCCCTTACTAAATACCCACCGTCTGTAGCGGAAAGCCATTTTCGTCCCACTCGTTCATCATATACGACAGTATGAAGTTCTATTTCAGGCAGGCTTTCTGCATTAATGATATTATTTGGAAAGTCTTCCAATGTAAGCTCCCCTTTCTTCGAACCGTCTGACATAACCACTTCATAGGCTTTTAAAATTGAGCTTTTCCCCGCATTGTTTGCTCCTACTAATACAACGATATCATCAAGGTCCATCTCCACTCCCTTACTGCCTATACATCTAAAATTTTTAACTACCAATTTCTTCAACCTTGGTCGAGGCATATCCTCGATATAGGTGAAATCTTCCGTGGTCTTTACTGTTTTTCCCATATCTATAATTATAATTTATTAGTGGTTTTAATATCAGTCAAATTGAACATCACTTATTTAAAAAGGTTATTTTAGTATTAAACGAAAAAATAAGAATAGTTTGATTGCCTCCAAAGAAATCTACATAGCTCACTCCTATATCGCTAAAGATAGTGGTGTCGACGACAACATTGGCTGCTATTTGCTCATTATATCGTGAAATCTCCCTCCCTTCGATGGAATTGGTCGTGGTTACTATCATGGCATGCTACTTTTCAATCGGGCAAGGTTAATACCCAAGCCTAATATACATTATTTATTTTGAATTAATATGTTTACAGATATTAACTTTCAAGATTATTACAAACTGTAAGGCCAAGGTATGGCTTTGAAAGTAGGATTGGTTACGGGAAACCGTATTGAGAAATAAATAAGTAATTGGATATTGCGCTAACTTTATAAAAATTATCAAATGGAAATTAAAAGCGTTACGAATAAATTGTATATTTGTATACCATATAATATAAACCTGAATAATTAAGTGTCATTATTAGCTGAAAATAAAATAAGAATTCCTTTGGGAATATCTAAGATATATTCGGATAGAACGGGTATCAATCAAATACTTGATTTTTACTTTAAGTGTCAGGATCATAACGACTGTACCATTGAGATATGCTTAACTGATTTGGAGTGGTTTGATGGCAACTTATGCTCTCTTTTAGGTGCATTACTATATCGGTTAAATAAGACAAATAATCTTTACTTTTCTGTAAAGCAATCGGAAGTTGAAAAAAAGTTTGACATACTAATTCATAATCAATTTCTTCCAATTGAAATAACTGGTGATTCAAGGAAGTCATCCTGTATACCATTTAAAGGATTTGAGGTCAAAGATAAAGATGGATTTATGGATTATGTCGAAAATGACGTATTGAAACATTCAGCAATGCCTAAATTTGAGGTAGAAGTAATCGATAAGCTTTTGGATGATCTTGGTGAGCTTTATGGCAATATCGATAAACATGCCTTTACTGAAATGCCATTTTATGTCTGTGGACAATATTATCCAAGATTTGCTGTCGTAAAATTTACAATTTGTGACCTAGGGATTGGTTTCCTTGAAAAAATAAGAGAAAGGATACCCGAAATTCAGACTTACGAAAAAGCAATTCAATGGGCTGCAGAAGGTAACAGTTCCAAACCAGATGCACCAGGAGGAACCGGACTTATTGGGCTGCGTAGATATTTTGCAGATGGAAAAGGGAAACTCCAAATCATATCAGGGGATTCGATGTGGTGCAGCGAAACAGCTGAATCAAAACCTCTCCTTTTCCCAGATGGATCTATGCCTCTAAAACATTTTTTTCAGGGAACTGTTATTAATTTGGAATTCAACAAAAAAGCATTAAATTTATAAAAGCCGGTAGAGTTAAACTTAAAACATTTTTTAATTGTATATTTGCGCCAAATTATTAATAATCTATTTGGCATCATTTTAGTAATACATAATAAAGAGTTGATATTTTTTATTACTATCTTCTGTAGATTAAAATAATATTTATCATTATGAAAGTCAAAGTTTACGATATAATCCACAGCAAAAATGCGTTGTTGCATGATGATGGAATTATGTTATTTAATGAAGTAAAAAACGTGTTTAATCAGCAACATAAATCAATTGATGTTGATTTTGAGGGAGTTAATAGATTATCTACACTTTTCTTAAATGCATCTTTTGGAAAGTTATTGGCTGAGTTTGGCAAAGAAGAAACTGAGCAATCATTTCATCCGGTTAACTATGAACATATCTCAAGTTTCAAAAACAAGTTCTTAGATATGTGGGATAATTTTGAAAATAAAGATAACTATCAAGCATACAGAGATATTGAGTTTGCTTAAATTATGTGATTAAATCATAAAACGCATGATATTTTTACAAAGTTCACCATCACCAAAAGATGGTGATTTTTTTGTTCTGGATACAAACATTTGGCTTCCTATTTTAGGATTAGAAAGTGATGAAAATATTTCTGACCATTATAAATCCTACTTCTCAAAGATTATTAAATCGGAGAATTGCAGAATTTTGATATCACCTCTTCAAATAAGTGAAATTTTTAATAGATGGCTTCGTTTTCACGCATATAAAAAATATATCAAGGATGGAAAAAACGGGGATTTTAAAGACTATTACAAATCTAATTATAGAAAATCACGAGACTTTATTGACAAGTATAACTTGATAAAGGAGGACCTTGAAAATTATGTTGATTTTCTAATCTTAGTAGAACTCCGCCATTTAGATCTTAATACTGTTACCTGCTTTTCCCCAGATGAAATGGATTTCAATGACAATTATTTGTATCAGTTTACAAAACAATATGATGCAATTTTAATCACTAATGATGGTGATTTTACAAAGGAAGGCTGCAAAATAGCAACGTATAACAAAAAATTATTCAAATCGCATACTGATAGAATTAAACCAAAAACCTAAGTATAATTTCGATATTCCCTTCCAATAAACGAGATATAAAACGACATTTTAACAGCACCCTTTTAGTTTTTACCAATAGAACGATTTGATGAAACTATATATTTTAAGCAACGGATTTGAGGAGTGTGATTCTTAATACTAACTTACTTGGGACTCAAATTATGATTTGTCAATATAAGAAGATCATCACTTATGTATGGTAAAAATCAAAAATATGATGAAACATATTTAAAATATGCACACAATGCGTGTTCGATACACCGCACCGAAATCGAAACAAGCACTTTGTGCGGATGCTTTTATTTCTTAAAGACATTTTCTCCAGCTGAGATCTTGGATTGGATTGAAGAACCTTTTGGCGATTAGACGGCCATATGCCCCTATTGCGGTATAGATTCTGTATTGAGTTTAAAACATCCTATAACAGATGCCATCTTCTCACAGGAAATGAATCAATATTGGTTTTGATTAGAAAACAAAAAAAATACCGATTAAGCTTTAAACTATGAACTGTTTGTACGTTTTTAAACATTGGGGAAGCACTTTATCTGTGGGATTCATATAGATCCTTTCAATAACTTTATGTTAAAATGATGGTAGAACTACCAGCTTTACCATCACTTTAACATAAATCAACAGTAATGAAAAATGAGGTAAAAAAGCGCTTTGAATGGGTAAAGCTTTATGAGACCATTGGTAATGCAGGGGTTGTATGTTTAAGGTGCGGCATAACTAGGCAGACACTGAGAAAATGGGTTAAACGATTTGAAGAATCTGGTATTGATGGTCTAAGTGGAATTAGTAGAAGACCACATAAAATCCACCATAGAATAACAAAAGAGGACCAACAGAGAATTCTGGAGTTAAGGACAAACGCAATTTAGGGCATCGTAGTATCGCTAGTGAGATGAAACGTTTATATGGGATCTCCATCTCAACGGCAACTGTTCATAAGATTCTTATAAAGAATAATAAACAGTATTTAAAACTTAAGCGATACTATCATAAAAGACAGACTCGCTATAACCGACCAATACCGGGTGATCGCGTACAAATCGACGTCTGTAAAATAACTCCAGGTATTTATCAATACACAGCGATTGATGATTGTAGCAGATTTAAAGTACTTCAATTATTTCCAAGGCGTACTGCTACCAACACCCTGAAATTTCTCTATTCAGTGTTAGAACAAATGCCATTTGTGATACAGCGTATTCAAACTGATAGAGGAAAAGAGTTTTTTGCTTATTCCTTTCAAGATAGATTAATGGAATGGGGTATTAAATTTCGGCCTATTAAACCAGGCTCTCCACATCTCAATGGAAAGGTAGAAAGAACACAGCGAACCGATCTTGATGAATTTTACTCCACAGTTTATATCAAAGATCCTGACCTACCAAACCTACTATCACAATGGCAATTTTATTATAATTGGCTGAGATCCCACAGTTCTCTAACGGGCCGTACCCCAACTGAGGTAGTCAATGCTTTATCAAATAAAACTCCATTATGGGAGGAAGTCGATAATATGTACGACCCAAGCCAAGAGCGAATAGGGGATGAAAATTATTGGATTGACTGTCAGTTAAATAAGTGAAACGATGTGTGTAAATCCCACACTTATCACTTGGTGGCATTCTTTTTATTCTGACACCGGGATTAGATGCTAAAGAAGCAATGATGGTTACACTCATGCTGTCGGCCGTAAGTCTTGTCTTCTCTATACCCACCCTAATTATTTATCTGTTAGTCTTCTACTGGCTTAAAAAACATAAAAAACATAGTAGAATGGACACAAAATGGGTGAGGCTAATTTTGGTTTCTACCACAATTCTTGGCATTGGTACCACAATCTATTTTTATGATGCCGCTGGAGTTATGCAATCATTCATCTGCTATTCAATCGCTGCAATTGTTTCCAATTACTTTTTTTAAGTTAGAAAAGGAAGATCTTGAAATAGCAGATTAATTTTGATAAAAATTTTATATTATCCAAAGAAAAGAACTATTATTATAGAAATATCAAAATGAGATCGGCGAAACAATTATTTGTTATCATGCTGAAACCAATGTTGTTTAATGTGTTTAATCACTCTATTTTAAAAGTGCTGTTAGCATTTTTAACCATGCTACTTCTAGTGAGGCTTTATTCAATGATATAAAGACTGTTGTTAAGTATTTTGCTAATCAAGCCGATTGTACTTCTGCAACGGCAATGCTATTCTATTACTCTGCATGCTTCATGCATTGTTTCTTACTAAATGCTTAACTGCCTATTTTAACACAATTTCTCGATTAAAATTTAAAAAGATGAATAATCAACTAGCTATTGTTTTAACATCAATTGGCTCAGATAATGAGTCCTCATTTTATGCCTATTATTCTAAAGGAAATCTAAAATTAAAAGGGAATAACATGTCAGATTTAGTATATATTGATATGCACGAACCATTTGACATCAGCATGGCAGTTGACTGCATAAGGCAATTCTTGTCAAAACTATATACAATCAATCCTGACTTAAGGAATATAGCCATTTCTGAATTTTTTAATGGGCCTAAATTTTCGGGTGATGCTAATGAAAAGGATGTTATTACTTTTAAGAAAGTAACATCTTACATACTATTTTAATAAACTCATGAGATATTGAAATCATTGGATCCTGCCCATTCCAAGAAGGATCCAGTGATTTAACAATACTCAAAATATTTATCGAATCTTTGAGCCAAATATGGTTTCCCGTAAAAAATTTAAAATTACACACTGTAATTTTCCCTAGAATAATTGAAAGAACTTTTTCTTGTAATTCTTTATTAAACGCTTTAAAAATAATGCTTAAAAAATTTATATTTTAAACTACAATTATTATATTGTACTCACATATTATTAAACCGTCACACCTTTTTTCCGTCGTGATAAAAACGAGTTCAAAAGGACGATTTATGAACTAGCCATTTATTAAAAATGAAAATTCTTCATACAGCAGACTGGCATATTGGCCAATTATTTCACGAATATGATCGCACCTATGAACATCAGCAATTCTTAGATTGGCTGGTCGAAACATTGCATCATGAGAAAATTGATGTACTGCTTATTAGCGGAGACGTGTTTGATATATCAAATCCATCGGCTCAGTCGATCAGAATGTTTTACTCCTTCTTGAATCAAGGTACTTATAGAAACCCAAATCTACAAATTATAATCACTGCCGGAAATCATGACTCTGCATCACGCCTGGAGGCGCCAAAGCCTTTACTCCTGTCTTCAAAAATTCATATTGTTGGATTGGTTGAGAAAGATGCGGAAGGAAAAATAGATTATGAAAAATTGATTGTACCGATATATGATCAGGCTGGAAGAATCAAGGTATACTGCCTCGCTGTACCATTCCTTCGTATGGGAGATTACCCAGCTATACCTGACTGCTCAAACCCCTATACCGAAGGCGTCACTGCGCTTTATACAGAGTTATTTGATTATGCACAGAAAAAAATACAAGATGATCAAACCATCATAGCGATGGGGCATCTACATACGCATCATGCTGAAATAACTGAGCTAGATACAACAGAAAGACCAATTATGGGTGGTGTAGAATGTATTCCGGCGACGGCTTTTCATGATGATATAAAATATGTTGCTCTTGGACATATTCATAAGGCGCAAAAAATAGGCGGCAAAGATCATGTGCGTTATGCTGGCAGTCCCCTCCCTATGTCTTTCTCAGAAATTAATTACAAGCACCAAGTCATCGCATTTGATCTCGACGACGAGACGTGTAACCTTAGATCGATCGAGATACCATTGTTTGTACCGCTGCTGAGAGTCCCGTTAAAACACCAGCCTTTACATGATGTCATTGCTTTGCTTGAACAGCTACCTCCTTCTGATGAAGCTAACAAAGCTACCATACCTTATCTGGAAGTTCGTGTATTTTTAGAAGGTCCTGAGCCGGCATTGAGGCATAAGGTAGAGGTGACATTGCAGAAGAAGAAAGTGAGACTTGCGAAAATTGATGTGAAGTATCCTGACTCCAAAACGGTGCAACATCAACTCATCGCTCCAGAGCAGTTGCAGGAATTAAAGCCGATTGATGTATTTGGAAGAATATACCAATCGAGATATAATAGTGCCGTACCCGAAGAGATCCTACATCTTTTTCAACAAGTAGTGGAAGAAGTCAATCAAACAGCCGAGTAGAATGAAGATATTAGCTATAAGAATTAAAAATCTTGCTTCCCTAGAGGGAGTGACAGAAATTGACTTTACTTCCGAGCCATTATCATCCGCTGGCATATTTGCGATTACGGGAGCTACTGGCGCTGGAAAATCTACGATATTAGATGCCTTGTGCCTTGCTCTTTACGGAAAGACACCGCGGTATCTGCAGGCGAAAGAATCTGGTATCGAAATTAGAGATGTTGAAGGGAGCACCCTAAATCAGGGTGATGTGCGGAGCATCTTGCGCGATGGTACCGCGGATGGCTTTGCTGAAGTAGATTTTGTTGGTATTGACGAACAATATCATCGTGCTACTTGGAGTGTAAGGCGTGCGAGAAATAAAGCGGATGGTAGCATGCAATCTGATGCTGTGACGTTGAAAAATATAACTACGAATATCGATTTTCCAGCGAAAAAAGCTGAAGCGTTAAGTGAGATTGCAAGGTTGGTAGGTCTAAATTTCGTTCAGTTTACCCGGTCTGTGTTACTAGCTCAAGGCGATTTTACAGCTTTTATGAAAGCCGATAAGGGTGAAAAAGCTTCTCTGCTTGAAAAGTTGACGGGCACTCATATTTATTCGGAAATATCGAAAAAGATCTATGAAAAATACAGAGCTGAAGAAGTGCTGTTGCGAGAGCTTAATATTCGGAAAAACGAAATCATTACGCTCACCGACGATGAGTTGAAGGCGCTGTCGGATGAACAGGAAGCATTGGAAATCGAGATCAAAAGTCTAGAAAAAGAAATCGAAAAACTTACTACTGAAATCTCTTGGCACGAACAGCTCGCTAATTTGCAATCCAATATTAATCTAGCGTACACAGCATTAAATGTTGCAACGGAGATCCAAAGCTCTGCCCTGCCACGCAAACAAAAACTGAAAACTGTTGAGCAAGCACAGCAAACAAAAAGTTGGGCGGATGCATTGAAAAATGCTCAACAGCAGCATGCTGAAAAAACAGCTGCCCTCGCACAGATCAAAGCAAACATCGTTGTCCTACAGGAGGAAAAAGAAAAGCTTGAAAATAAGCTGGAGTTGGCCGAAACCAATCTTTCAGAAAAAGACAAAGCGCTAACCGATGCCCTTCCCCTACTGGAGCAAGCTAGACGACTTGATACGCGGCTGGCGGAGAAAAAACAACAGGTAGAAAAACTTAAAGAAGAAGCTGAAAATTCTGTTGAAGCCAATAATCAACATCAAACCTTACAGAAGGCTAAACAAGAGGAGTTTGCAAACCTTGCTAATCAAATAAAAGATATCACCGACTGGAAAGCAGGCAACAAATACCGCAGCCCGATTGCGGAAAATAAAGACCTCATCTTGTCAAAACTAAAGGATGCGCAGCAGTTTCTAGAAATAGCGCAGCAATCGTCCGCTATGTTGAAAAAAATACAGGATAAATTCGATAAAAACGAAGCCGCGAGGTCAACAATAGAATCTGATTGGAAGCAACAGGTAGATCGCCTAGAAATTTTAAGAAAAAGCAATGATTTGCTATCCAAAGAGTTAAAATTAACCCCTATCGAAACTTTAGGCTTAGAAAAATCCGAAACAGACAGACAGGTTGAATACACTATAAAAGCACAGGCGCATTGGCAACTGTTTTATGGTGCACTTACGGAATTGGAAGCACTAAACCAGAAACAGGCAAATGATAAGTCTGACCTTCAAACAAAACAGGAATCTTTACAAAATTTAGCCCAGCAGCTGCCGTTGGAAAAGGCACAACGCGATACGGCACAGCAGCTTTTACAGCAAGCTCGTCTGGCATCGACCGAAAACGTAGAAACATTGCGGGCGGCTTTAGTGGATGACGAGCCTTGCCCTGTTTGTGGAAGCATAAGTCATCCTTATGTGCTTCATAATCCGCAATTGGAAAATGTATTGGTGAAACTGGAAAAATCCTTCGAGGAACATGATCGGAGCTATCACGCGAGCAATAACCTCTATATAGCCCTGGAACAGGAAAGTAAGATGCTACAGCAAAACATTGAGCGCCAAAGTGAAGAAATTGCAGCAAGGCAAGTAGCATTAGTCTCTAAAAAGCAAATTTGGGAACAATTTGATATTGCCGACGAAAGTAAGGCCATAGCCAGTGCTGAAAAAGCAGCTTGGATTGAAGGAAAATTACAGGATCTTAAAATCAAACAGGGTGATCTGCAAGCGCAAATACAAGCTTACACGGAGAAAAAGCAACAAATAGAAGTTGGCAAAACACAAATAGACCAACTGAAAGAAAAGACCGATAGCCTTGCCAATCAACTCAAAGACATCCAAAACCAACTGGCTGTTTACAAAGAACAGCAAAGCAGCCATACGAGAGATCGTGATAAGGCAACTCGTGATTTAGACAGTGTTGAACGGCTGGTATCCCCCTATTTCACCGCACCAGAGTGGATGAAAAATTGGAAAGCAGCACCCATAGCATTTGTTCAGCGTATTGAAACCTTTGCCCGCGATTGGAAAGAAAAAAGCGAAAGGATGGATCAATATACCCGTCAACATACAGCACTCGAAGCCACGATAAGCCAACTGGAACACCAAGCTAAAAGTCTCGCTTCAGATGTCAGCAAAAAAACGGAAAATCATGTTGCGGAAAATAAACTGTATCTAGCTTTATTTCAGGAGCGCAATTCGATATTTGTAGGTCAATCTGCAAGCGAAACGGAGACCAAGCTAAAGCAAGCAATTAAGGATGCTCAGCAGCAACTCGAGCAGCTTAAAATAACCAGGGAAGAACTCAATATCAACAGCACCAAAGCCCAAACCCAATGTGATGAATTGGCCGCTTCAATAACAGCTTTACAAGCCGACGCTCAAAAATCATTGGAAAAAATGCAGGGTTGGCTTGACGATTTCAACTCAAAGAACAGTCAATCGTTAACCCTGGAGGAACTCCATGATTTATTGTCATTGAGCAACGATTGGATGTCTACAGAACGTGAGGAATTGCAAACGATAGACGAGGAAGTAACCAAAGCTACCAGTGTTCTTTCGGAACGAAAACATGCTTTAGACACCCACAAAGAAAAAAGTATATCCGACCGACCGATTGAGGAACTCATAGATCTCAATGCCGTAGCAAAATTGGCTCTAGAAACTAATAAACATAAAAAAGGGGAAAACAGCTTCCGCCTACAACAAGATGCTGTGCATAAACAGAATATTGGTGACTTGCTGGAACGTATTGCGGCGCAGGAAGCTATCAAGGATAACTGGAGCAAACTAAATGAAATCATCGGTTCCGCCGACGGTAAAAAATTCCGTCAGATTGCCCAAGAATACACACTCGATGTTTTACTAGGCTATGCCAATATTCATTTGCAAGCACTCACCAACCGGTACAAAATCGAACGGATACCTCTTTCATTGGCTCTTCAGGTAGTAGATCAGGATATGGGCGATGAAGTGCGTACGGTCTATTCCCTTTCGGGCGGCGAATCGTTTCTGGTTTCGCTTGCCTTAGCATTGGGCCTTGCTTCTTTGTCATCTAGCCGTATGAAAGTGGAATCTTTATTTATTGACGAAGGCTTTGGTTCGCTAGACCCTAATACACTGAATATCGCTATGGATGCTCTTGAACGCCTGCACAATCAGGGACGTAAAGTTGGAGTCATCTCTCACGTGCAGGAAATGACAGAGCGGATCCCTGTACAGATTAAAGTGAGTAAGCAGCAAAGCGGGAAGAGTATGGTGGAGGTGATTGGATTGTAAAACAACAACTAAATTTTAAACATAAAACTAAAAATATGAAACAGACAATTATCGACGCAATAAAAGGTCGAAACTTACTAGAATTTTCTTATGATGGACATCAAAGAGTAGTTGAACCACACACTTTTGGAGTTTCTACCAAAGGAAATGATTCTCTTTCGGCTTATCAGGTTGAAGGAACAAGTAATAAGGGAGTCGTTCCCGATTGGAAGTTATTTACTACTTCAAAAATAGTTGAGTTGAAAAAAATCGATCAGACTTTCTCAGGCACGAGACATGGTTACCGAAAAAGCGACAGCAGAATGGCTAAAATTTATGAAGAACTCTAAACCCGTAAAAAGATGGAAAGATATAGAAATACAGGAAGAGACTCAGGGGTATCAGCCTATGAAATAGGACCTGAATACATTAAAGTAAAATTTTCAGGAACGTCACGCACATATACTTACAGCTATAGAAAAGCTGGAAGTAGCCACGTCGAGCATATGAAAGCATTAGCTAGAAGTGGCAGCGGTTTGAATAGTTACATCAACCGGTACGTGAAAAATTTATACGATTAGAACACAGATCATAGTCTACAAATTGATGTAGAACATTGTTTAGGCATAACATAGCTTTAATTTCAATAAGTCAAATACCATAAAATACATTCTGTCTTTGGATGTGACCCTTTGGGTTGGGCTTTACGCTACTATCCATGACACTAGATTATACACCAATATTCAATTATAATTAACCATTTAAATAAACAACAGTATGGCAAAGTTCAATTTTTTAAATCTTAACCCAGATGTTAGGACACTTATGTTGTCCGAAATCAATACCGACATTGAAACCGATAACTTTTATGTTAGCGAACGTTTAAACACCGCAGGCAAAGAAAAATATGCGGGCTTTCTAATCGATTCTGTCACAAACAGCGACGAAGTATCTTTTGAAGCACTTTTAGACTTGACAACACACTTTAATCCTACTTATCTAAGACAGGGTAAGCCCGTAAAAATGCCTTCTAATGCATCAGCTCTTTTATGCCAAAGTGAATTTAACCGATATTACATAAGAGCAGTTTGTGCCCATGCAATAGCCAATGATATTAATGACGTAGAAATATATAGAGCCCGAGAATCAAGCTGGTCGAGGCCAGAATCTGAGGCAAAGATTGGTAATAAAATTTCCGCACAAGATTTATTGGATGATTTGAGATCTTCAGTAGGAGCCGAACCAAAGTTGATGCCAGAAGTAAACTCAGGATTGAGTGTCAAAATACCCAATTAATATTATCCACTACTTTTACTAGTCAATTATGATCAAAAAAATAGACCACATTCGAGCCTTTGGCATTTACAAAAACTTTGTATGGTCAACCAGCGGCACTTTAAAAGATTTTTCAAGTAAAAACATCTTTTATGGATGGAACTACTCTGGAAAGACAACGCTATCCAGACTATTCAGTTCGCTAAAAAATAAAGCGATACACGAAGATTTTGCCGAAGGAAGCAGCTTCAAAATAACTTCCGACGGGGGTAGCTATCAACATGATACAGTTAATACGTACGCTAGAAATGTAGAAGTATTCAATTCTGATTATATTAAGGACAATCTTAAATGGGAATTTGACGATAACATCAATGCCATTTCTTTTGAAGTTGGAGAAAGTATTGACATCCGTGAAAAGATAGACAAAAATTTAGCAGAAATAGCTGCAATTCAGGGCACAGAAGGTGTGATAGGTAAAAAAGCAGAGTATGAAGAAATGGTTAACGAATACAACCAATTTGAAACCCTTTATACCAATGAAGCAAAACGGATAAAAAATGATGCCTTTATTAGCCTTATTGAGTTTAACAAAGGACATTTAAAAAGAATAAAAGACCAGATCATTACAGACATAAATGCAGCTATAATTTCAGACAAAGAAGAACTGAAACGTTTGCAGAATGTAGTAAAAATAGAAAGTCCGAAAGAAGAATTGAGTAGTATAGTATTCGAGAATACACTAAAAGATACTTATGATTTATCAACAAGTCTTTTGTCCGAAACACCGTTAAAAGCTCAACTAATAGAAGTGCTGGAAAAAAATCACACACACTATTCTTGGGCGAAGCAAGGCTTGGAGATACATCAAAAAGGAGACGAATGCAAATTTTGTGGAAACCCCATAACCGAGGAGCGCCTTGATGAACTGACAGAATATTTTAACAACCAGGCATCTGCCCTTCGGGAAAAAACACAAAAAACAAAACAGCTTATCTATCAAGAAATTCAAAAGCTCAAGGCCATTAATTTTCCATTAAGCACAAATGATTTCAACAACGGTTTTCAAAGTAAATACGAAGATCTTCTTGAAATAGCAAAAAAAGAAGTAGGCAAAGCCACGGCAATGTTAACTACACTTTTAAAAGACCTATCTAAAAAAGAAGAAGAAAGTATTTATCTGCCAATAGCTACATCGTCGATAGATAAATCGGATATCCTACAAACGGCTATCGATAATCTTAACGCATTAATAGATGAAAATAATGAGTTTAGCAAAAGCTTCGATAGTATGATAAATGCCGAACGATTTAAATATCAAAAACACTTAGTTGCAGAATTCTTAAAAGCTCAAAAATACCTATCTGCGAAATCAAATAAGGATAAAGCTGAAAAGGATATCGAAATACTCAATGCTCGCATTATAGAACTTCAAAATGAGAATGTTAAACTAAATGCAGAGATTAATAGTATTTCAAAAGGTTGCGAACAACTGAACACCTTTATTCAAAGCTTCTTAAATCGAACCGATATTAAAATCGAAGTAAATCCAGAAACAAATAAATTCAACCTGAAAAGAGGTACTAAACTAGCAAAAAATCTCAGCGAAGGCGAAAAAACGGCTATTGCCTTTTCTCACTTCTTAGTCCTAATAGACAGTTTAGACAAAAAAGGCCAGTTAATAGACACCATTGTCTATATTGATGATCCAATATCCAGTTTAGACAGTAATCATGTCTTTCAAATTAACTCCCTCCTAAAAGATACTTTTAGTAGACAAGTTCCTAAGTCAGGTAATCCTCCTGGACAATTTGAATGGACAATTTCCTGTAAACAACTATTCATCACTACACATAATTATGAATTTTTCAATTTATTAAAAGAAATCCCTCCAACATATAAAAACGGAAATAAAGAGTCAAGATATTTTATTTCAAGAATAAATGATGAATCATTTATATCCCCACTTCCTGTAGCATTCGATAAATATTCATCAGAATACCACTATTTGTTTGGAGAAATATATCAGTTTACAAATGAAACTGATCGGGCAGCATCTCATCGACTTCTCGCAATGCCCAATATTTTTAGAAGATTTTTGGAGCTCTACACATTATCCAAATATCCTAGTTATGATGAAGTAGATAAACGTGCAGATAAAATATTTGGAGCCTCTGCTTCAAAAAGAATACTAAAAGTACTCCATTATTTTAGTCACTTGAACAGTATAGAAAGGATTTCTAAACAGAGCGATTTTATATCTGATATTGAAATTGCGACAACAGAATTAATAGATTATATTAAGACTAGCGATACACTGCACTATGACGCTTTGAAAGCTTCAGTTTAACTTATTTTAAATAATAAAAATGCTAGCACATAGCGACAAAGAAAAATGGAGCAAATCTCATAAATAATTATATTCAGGTATTAACTATTTGAATTTTTGGGACACTTGCACAAAATATATGTAAATGAAGCGTAAAATGTACTTTTTGTTTGAAACCCAGGAAGTATATAGGATCAGTTAGTGGAAAACAGCCTAAAGTATCTCAATATTTAAATTGAAAAAGTTTATTTATAAATCACAAAAAAGTCAATCATTATTAATGAAATCATGAAAATTAAAAACAAAATTCATCTTCTTGGAAGTATTCTGTTGACTGCATTATTTTTTTGTTCTTGTATAAAGAAGGATATTGAAAAAAATATTGATGATCTAGTCGCCCCTAGCAAAGAAACTATAACGTTGGAAGAGGCATTTGATTTGATAGGGCAAAAGGCAGGTGTTAAAATTAAATCAAATTTGAATGTTGAAGGTTTAAATGTGAATGCTCTAAATACTCCAATTACATGTCCTAGCTATCCCGTTGTACGTACATCAACTTCATTAAGTGATATTACGGTTAATAGTTCGAGTTCCGAAACAGCACCTTTAACTGGTGCTGGTGTTGCTATCCCATACAAATTCTCTCAAGGAAGCACATATGTGATTGAAATTATGATTGGAAATGTGGCCTACGGAACTGCTGGTAAAACACATGCGAGTCAAGACAAGAATCCATCTTTGCAAATGGGGTTAGCTAATACTCAAAATTTTCCCGCACAATGTAGTGGATCGATCAATCTAGCTTTGCTAGGAATCCCATTTTCTAATTTGGGAAAGCTGCCGATACAAAAGTATCCTTACACTTCAAGTGATTTTACGACCACATATACTACCAAAACCGTGACTCTGACGGCAACGGAGTGTTTTAATTATTTATGGATTAACTTTATGCCTCCGGACGGTGCGTATAGAAACAACCATCATATTTCTTATATTAAGATCACGAGATCGGGACAAAATTTTTCAATAGAAGGACCGTCAGATATAACGACTAATTCGGTTTATAAAGTTAAATCAAATTCATTTTTGTTAGATCATCCATTTATATGGAGAACCACGGGAAATATCGCTATTGAGGGCGACTCTATTGGTCCAAGTTTGACAGTAAGAAAGTCAAATACTAGCCCTTTACAAGGCACTATGTCTGCTATTTTGCCAGGATGTGGAGAGATTGCTATTAAGAAATTTAATGCTTGTGAAACTAAAAATTCGTTTGGAAATATTGTAGGTGAAAGTCAGTTGAAAAAAGGATGGACGAACCGAGAATACAGTTTTGAATTAACAGATACCAGGTATCAAATTAAATTTTGGCATATTGGTTCAACCGATGTTACTTTTTTAGAGAATTCTCCAGAGTCTATAAGTGTTAGTGTAAAACCAGGCTTTGTTTTTAATGATCCTATAAATGGTGACTACGTACCTATTTCAGTTGTAGCTGATGGACCATGTGGACAGAGTACCGTCACAATGAACGTTCTTATAACTCCTGGTAATAAATAAACAGGATCTTCGCTTAGATTTTTATATAAGTATAATGCTTAAAAATATATCATAGTGATTGGAACTTTGAGCTCAGACTATAGTAAGCACTGCCGCTTATTAAAGCGGCAGTGCTTAGATCGTATATATATGAAAAATACAATTTTAGTTTCAACAGTAGTTAGTCATCAGGTGCAATAAATCATCAAAAGATGTCCCAAATTCAGACTTTTCTCCCAGTGCTAACGCAACACCACCAAATGCAAAACGCTATAAAACAGATATTTTATGAAAAAGCCATATTAAATTTGCTCCTAATTCTGAATTAACTACATCATTAATCGATAAGTCAATATCAACTCATTTTTAATGAGAGGTGAAATTAATAGTAGTGACTTCTTCTTTGAATGAGACAAGATAAATTAAATTCCCTGCGTTAGGGAATTTCGAACAAGTATTAATTTGACTCAAGTACAAATCAAACATCCGGCCCAATTACTATACCAACACATACTTGTTGGCATACGTAACGAAATACTTTAACAAAATTTATATACTCATCGTCATTTAACATATGGCACCCATGGCCAATATTCAACAAGCTTTGGAAAGACTAACAATAAAACACATATAATGTATGTAGCAGTTTTAACATAAGTGGCACCTAAAACACTAGGAAGATAAGCCATTGAAGCATTTTCTAATATCATTTTACCTGCTTTTCGTGAAAAAGATGATGATACACCAGCGCCAATAACCACGGCAATAGTTTTAGCAAAGAAACTATCAGGATGTCTTTCCTTCATCCACGAAAAGTATGACACACATATTCCAGCAAATAAGTAAGTAAAAACACAGAATGCTAGAAAAGCAAGTAAAAGGTCATACCATTTTTGTTGAAAATGTATTCCAAAATCATTTTCATCCTTAAGGCGCTTAAAAGAAAACATATTAAAAGGCACAGATATTAAATCACAAATAAATGGAATGATAAAATATAGGACAACAGAAGTTACGGCCAAAATTAAAATATCAATAATCATAATAAGTATTTATAAAACGAATTAACAAAAAAACGAGATTATTTATAATAACCTGTGTAAAAGTTATGCTGTGCACGCTGCTTGAGCGTTTCGGTAACGCGTTTGTACATCTCCTGCATCTTCTTCTCATAGCTGGTAGAGCGACCTCCAAAGAAATCGACATAGCTCGCTCCTATATCGCTAAAGATATTGGTGCCGATGACAACATTGGCAGCTATTGGATCATTATATCGTGAAATCTCTCTCCCTTCGATGGAATTGGTCGTGGTTACTATCATGGTATTATACTTTTCAATCGGGCAAGGTTAATACCCAAGCCTAATATACATTATTTATGCTGAATTAATATGTTTGCAGATATTAACTTTCAAGATTATTACAAACTGTAAGGCTAAGGTATCGGTTTGAAAGTAGGATGGGTTACGGGAAACCGTAATAGATATAACAATCATGCTACTCACCAAAACTTAATGATAATTTCTATTTACGATGAGTTTCATATTATTTTGAATAATTCTGGTTTCCGATAATCTCTGATAAAAATTAAGTGTTAATTTTATGGTATGTGCTAACATTTACGGATCGATCATATTAAATATCGACCGTAAATTGCGCATGCGACAACACTCACATTATTTTATAAAACACATCAATGTTATATATCGTACCAACAAAACATGGGTTAGGCTTAGAGATATGGGGATCTTATGATGATCTCAACAATTTTTATGAGGTCGTCGCCAAATTCTGGAACAACGAGGACAGAATAAATCAGAAAGGATTTGAAAATAGAGATACTTTGCTCAGCGGTTTTTCCTATGAAATCCGTAAAGCAAAAGAAGGAAGCCGTCTGAAAACAGACAGAAATCATTTAACCTATGAAGAAGGTTCGTACTTGGGTGTTCAGATTTCTTGGGTCCATTTCCTATTTTCTCTGACTGCCCTAAAATTTAATATGCGCTATGCAGAAACTAATAAATTTGACATAGCACAGATTTTACTCATAGAGTTTTGGCTTGAAAAGGCCATGTACTCTTATGATGTAGTTGGTGCTGCAGATCTCACAGGTTTTATCGAGGATGCAATTTATGGCGGCAATAAATACATATATCAGTATATGAGGAGCATAAATCTTGATTATTTTAAATTAGGAGGAGAAAAAAAAGCGTTTAGAAAATTACCCGGCTTATTGAAAAGAGCTGTTTATTATACTGACGAATATAGGGATTATGAGACTTTCCTGACCGCGGAAGCTAAAAGACTTAACTGCGAAATTTCAGAACTGGAATTAAGTGATAGTGATTTTGATTACGAAACGATTAAATGGTAAAATCATATACTGTCTTTTTTACAGACGCTTTTACTAATAAGTCTTTATCATTTGCTTCTCTTATTTTTTAGAATATTGCTTTAGACCACTGTTTGAAGCGGAAAGATCTGTTTTATAGAAAGAAACAATTGATGACGTAGACGGCTTTAAAATGGATTATATAAACTTTCGCAGTTCTGTACATCAATAATTCCGAGGCAAAATGCACAACTTTTGAGTGAAGGTTTAGCATTCAACTATAGTGGATCGGTCTTTTGAACTAAAAAAGACCTTACTTATTTAGGATTTTTGTAAATTTAATGGCAGACCATATTTAACATGACTATAGTATCAAAACTCCAAAAAAAAATACAAAGTATACCTGAAAATAAACTTACTGTTGAATTAATAATTCCATTATTAGAAGTGCTTGGGTATAAAAAAGTTGAGTTCAATGGCGGCGTATACGAGGATGGAAAAGATATCATTTTGTGGTATGATGATAAATTCGAAAATACGAAAGTATCGGTAGCACAGGTTAAGCACTTTAAATTATCGAATAAAGCATCAGGAAATGATAGTCTTCAAACTGTCGTTAATCAATTAGAAAATTGTATCAAAAAACCCATATTGTACACCGATAAAAAAAAATATTTGCCTACTGAAATAATATTAATATCCTCCTACCCAATTAATACAAATACCTTAAAAACAAGATTTAGCGAACATGAAACACTTAAGGACCATAATATAGATATAATTGACGGAAATAGACTATCTCAACTTCTATTAAAAAATTGTATGAATATTGTAGATAATTTACTTGGAATTGAAACCAATATTCCTGATAAAATTTCTCCAACACTGAACAACGAAATTCTGCTAAAAGCTTTAGGCTATAATAATAAGATATCTATCAAAGCTATCTACACCGACATTAATTTTAATTTGGGTAAAAGAACCCCTAGAATTCTACTGAATGAGAAATACGATCCAATCGAACACAATTATGATTTAACTTTAGAACAATGGAGAGAATTTAGGGGTATTTGCGAATCTTTATCAGCTGAGTATGAGCTGAATTTTCTAAACAGATCAATAGAAGATATTAACTCTTCTGCCGATCTAACAATTTACAATAAATGGCAAGATAGTTTACATAAGAAAGAAGAAAACCATAAGAATAAACTAACAGAAGTTGAAGCGGCTAGAAATGATTTAAAAAGTAAAGAGCAAAATTTTAAAGAAACTAAGCTAAAGAAAAAAGATAAGGCTTCTATTTCTGAAGCTAAGGAATTGATGGAAATTGAAAAATCGAAAGTGCAATTTCTTGAGAAAGAATTATCTTTAGTTAGTAAACAATTGGAAAGCACTAAAATTGCCCAACCAAAGGTACTTTATAAAATAACTATTGATGGCTATAAATTATCGCAGCAAATTATCAAAAAGCACGATTGGATAATCACTCAAATTAATGGGTTAAATAGTGAAGCGAATCTTAGTATTAGTGAATTGAAAAACTTTTTAAAAAAGGCAGAGACTGTTATATCTACTACTGAGGTAATATTCAGAAATCCATTAATAACAAATTGTTTAAAATCTAAAGAAGACGATGTTATCGGAGAAGGAGAAATACCACGCCTTTCAATTGATATTCATAAAATTTTTGATACGGGGTTGAACTTCCTTGTATTAGGAGAAGCGGGTGCTGGCAAAACGACAACCCTTCAAATGTATGCGCATAATCAATCCCAATTGGGTAGTAAAATGCCTATTTGGATTTCTCTCTCTAGAATGATACAATATGTTAATGAAATCCAACAGGATAATGAGCCCTTAGAATTAATTCAATGCATCAACATCTATTTAAACAAACTTGGTATATCAACTGATGTTGGTTTACTTGAGGGACTGTTTAAATCCAAAAAAACAGTTCTTTTACTGGACGGTTTAGATGAAGCAATTAAACCAGGACCTTGGCTTCCAGAAGAAATTAATAGGTTTAGTAAGATTTATAATTTCAACACGCAGATAATTGTCTCCTCTCGCCTATCAACAAAGGAAATAAATACCATCTCATTTTTTTCTATAACATTGATGCCGTTTACCACAAAACAGAGAAATTTATTTATAAGGCAGTGGTTCTCCGAAATAAATAATGATGTAATATATCGCAGAATAACAAAACATCTAGAGGATAATAGAGAAGTGGCTGAAATAGTAAGAAACCCGTTATTAACAACCACTCTGTGTGTACTAGCTGAAAACAACTTGGCACTACCACGTACAGAGATCAATCTTTACAATGATAGAATCAAATTATTAACAGGGTATTATGATAACGTGAAGAATATAGTATCTAGGATTACAATAACTCCCCATCATTTGGAAACATTATCAAGCAAATTAGCCTTTTTCCTACATTCGAATAATACCCGGGAAGGAACGCTTGAAAATCTAATTAGTTTTGCTGCAGATGCTATGAAAAATCATCTCAGTAGAGAACAATCAACAATTGCCGTCCATGAATTAATAGATCCTTGCAATATACTTATCCCTATGGAAAAAAATGGTCAATATGGTTTTGGGCATTTAAGATACCAAGAGCATCTAGCTGCTAAAGAAATTTTGGGGAATAGAAGCATAAAAATACAACCATTATTGAAAAACCAATGGTGGAAGGGTGTATTCACTATATTTTCAAAATTGAATGATAATATTGAATGGCTAATTAAAGACTTAGGACAGCAAAATCTAGTCAATAAAAACCAAGAGATATTATTTGAAATAATCGCTGCGAGACCAAACCATGAACAAGAATCGTTAGTTGACTTTGTGCAAAAGTATCTGTCGGCTGAAAATGGGAATTTATAATATAAATGGATTAACACACTGAAAACTAATTACATTATTAGCATGACGAATAATCAAATACTCAACGCAATATTACATTGTTATTTGTTCGCTCAAAAGATGAAACTTGAAAATAATGCCAAGTATTCAAAAATGACTTTTGAATTTATTTTCAATGCACAAACAAAAGACCAGGCTGTTGAGTCTTGGCAAATGGAATTTTTAAAGCAAACTTTGATTAATGATGGTTTTATTAAACTTCCTGAAACAGGTGTTGAACCTTTTGAGCTTACCCCTTCTGGCGTTAAAGCGGCACAGCTTGGTTGGTATAAAAAAAATGAAAGAGATCTAGAAATAGAAATCCAAACAAACTCATTAACAATTAAAGATCTCAAAAGTTCCAAAACTTCTTTAACGATTGCTCTATTAGCGGTAATTATTCCAACGATACTGTCGGTTTATAGTTTAGTCCAAAGTGCTAATTCTAATAAGGATAAAGAAATCGACAAATTAAAAACAGATCTTAATGATGCTAAAAAAGAGATTGATGAAATAAAAAAAGAATTAATATTGTTAAAAAAGTAATCAATAAAGGCGCTTTTATGTATAATACTTTATCACTTAAGAAAGAAGCCATCTATATCGATGGAAAGGACAAAACAAGCGATATCCAGTCCTATTCTTTTGTGGGCGAGAAATGTATTGTGGCATTTAAAAGCAGCAATAAAAAATATACGTACAATAAAGATAAAGTTCAGATCATCAAATCTGCTTTGCAGAGCAAAAAAGCCCAGACAACTTTCAACTATCTAAAAGCGATTACAGATGCCGTTGGACTTAAATCCGATGAAGGAAAAAACATTCTATCGGATAGCTACGACAGAATATCATTTATCCCTGAATATGCCATCCTATCCAATTATCTGAATGAAACGCAGCCAGCAGATTGTTTCCCTTCCTCTCCTATTGAAATATTCCCCTTTGGTTTCAACCTCAGTCAGAAAGAGGCTGTAAATAATGCCTTTGCCAACCCAATGAGTACTATTGAGGGCCCTCCGGGCACAGGTAAAACACAGACGATCCTAAATATAATCGCCAACGCTATCATGCATGGTCAAAGTGTAGCTGTGGTGTCAATCAATAACTCGGCAACGAAAAATGTGTATGAAAAATTGCATAAGAATGGGCTCTCCTTTATCGCTGCTTTGCTGGGAAGCAACCAGAATAAAAGAGAATTTATAGAATCGCAATCGGACATTCCTGACCTATCCAAGTTTCAGTTAAATGACAAAGTATTCACTCAACTGAAACAACAGAATAGCGAGCTCCTGTTACAGCTCACCGAAAAACTAGCACAGAAGAATGAGCTGGCCACGCTGAAACTCCTTATTGAAAACATAAAAACGGAACAGCAGCATTTTCTGAATACTGTGAAATCAATAGCAGACTTTAAACTGAATAGGAACCTTTCATCAGATCGGCTACTGGCACTCTGGAATTCCGTCACTGATCAGGAACATAGTAACAAGCAGTTTAACTGGTGGAAGAAACTGATCTATCGTTTTAGGTACCGTATCAAAGATAAGGGCTTTTATACCCTATCGCATTGGGACATGATCAGGATCGCTCAATCGGCTTATTACCGAACAAAGATTGCAGAACTGGCATCTCGTATCGGATCATTGGAAAAGGATTTACAAAATTTCTCCTTTGATGCAAAGATGCGCGAGTATACCGAAATCGCGATGTGGCTTTTTAAAAATGTACTTTACAACAGGTATCAGCACAAGGATCGTCCGATATATCAGGAGGCTGATCTGCGTGGTAAATCCACCAATTTCATTGCAGACTATCCTGTCATCATGAGTACCACCTATTCCCTGCGCAGGTGCCTGGCTGAGCATACGGTCTATGACTATGTGATCATTGATGAGTCATCGCAGGTGGATCTGGCAACGGGTGCATTGGCCTTATCATGCGCCAAACGTGCAGTTATTGTCGGTGACCTCAAGCAGCTGCCGAATGTAGTGGATGCTAAAATGGCCCAAAAGACACATGCAATCTTTCATGCATTCAAGCTGTCTGAACCTTATCATTATGCGAAAAACAGTTTACTTGCATCCATCACACAGTTATTCCCTGATGTCCATAAAACACTGCTGAAAGAACATTACCGTTGCCATCCAAAGATCATAGAATTCTGTAACCGCAAATTCTACAACGATCAGCTTATTACCCTATCTGAACCAACATCAGAGCGCGAACCGCTACTGATCTATCGTACAGTGGCCGGTAACCATGCGCGGGCGCGGATGAACCAACGACAGATCGATGTTATCCTTCAGGAAATCATACCACAACAACAGCTTGATTCTGTTGACTTGGGCATCGTGACGCCTTATCGTAATCAGACAAATGCTTTGCAGGATACATTTGCGGGCACGGAGATTATAGCTGATACGGTTGATAAATTTCAGGGTAGAGAAAATGATGTGATTATCCTCTCCACTGTCGATAATGAGATATCGGAATTTACAGATAATCCCAACCGTCTGAATGTGGCCATCTCCCGCGCTAAAGATCAGCTGATCCTATTGGTAAATGGCAACGTATCCGGCCTATGAACTACAGGTCTGCTGATTTTTTGAAGTTCTGAGGATATAGATCCTTTAAGTTTTTATGGTTTATTGACATGATGTTTTCCAAGGTATGCTTTAACCACTGGAAAGGGTTCAC